>Ga0215283_10001_pt1 | contig 17012 bp, 27 predicted proteins | sample ZER3_1Amoeba_F21_FD_182617 | JGI IMG/M metagenome (GOLD analysis project Ga0215283, IMG submission 182617) | Enriched cells of freshwater protists from Biology Centre CAS, Ceske Budejovice, Czech Republic - ZER3_1Amoeba_F21 | ecosystem: Environmental > Aquatic > Freshwater > Unclassified ...
TCGGAACGCTCGGTGACTTTTGTTGAAATCGGGTTAACCTCAACCCAAAAACAACGGACGTTGATTCAATTCGATGTCCAAGATCAACGTGGTCGTCGTTGGTGCGGGCGTTGCAGGTCTTCAAGCCGCTCGCACCCTCAAAGCTCGTGGGATTCAAGACGTCACTATTTTGGAGGCATCGCATCATATTGGGTTCGATTGAAATTGAAATTTTCGATTTTTTTTCTAGTGGACGGTGTAACTGCATCAACGAGAAGGACATTGGTTCTGTTCCCAGCGAACACAGCCCTTTCTTGCCTGTGATATTGGAAGGTGTCACCGTTCCCGCTGAGGATCGGCTGGGCGCAGGGGAATTCAACCTTGAGATGGGCTCAGAGTTTGTCCATGGTGTTGACCGCCTTCTTTTTTCTCTTTCTGCTCTTCGTTTTTCTCTTCACTTTTCTTCTCTTCTCTTCTTCTCTTTCTTCTTCTCTTCTCTTTCTTCTTCTCTTCTCTTCTTTTCTCTTGGTTTCTCTTCTGCTTTTCTTCTCTTCCCTCTTCTCTTTTTCCCCTCTCCATCCTTTCTCCCTCTTCTTCTTCCCTCCTTTCTTTCTCCAATCTCTTCTCTTTCCCTATTTCCTCGATCCTTCTCTCTGTGTTACGAGACACAAGAGCGGAGAAAAAGAGCGAGAACCGACAAACATTTCAGGAACCGAAACTTCCATCTACAAACTTGGAAAGGAAAAAAACTGGAAAATGCACCAACTCTTTACGTGGTACCGTTTCAACTTTTGAACTCTTGATTGTTGTAGGGCGCAAGGTGATGGTGGGCCCAGCGAGAGTGCGTCCCCTGACGGGTCCTGACACTCTTTTCATGTTCATCTCAACGACCCCAGATGGCGAGGTTCTAGTTTTTAGCGGTGCCGGGTATTACTGGGTGGATGGCATTATGTATCGGTTTGATGAGTTACCAGCCGACTTGAGGCAAGCCAACGACGCCCTGGAAACAATGACCTCGGTTTGTCATGGGTTTCCTTCCTGTTTGATGTTCACATAGGAGGCCGACATTGCGACTGATCCCACAATAACTGCGTATTCTGTGCTGCAAAAGCGAGGTCACGAGTGGAACGGGTGACAACTGAAATCACGTAGGGTTATCTCGAGGAGCGTTGTCGCTGCTGGAGGCCGGATATGCAAATAGTGCTGGGGACAATCTCCGTTCACTCAGTTGGGCTATGTGTTGTCGTGCAGAACTTGGATTCGACTCTGATGGCCCACACGACTTTCGAATTGTTGGAGGGTATGTCATTGTTTCTTTTGTTTCTTATGCTTGCAGGTTCACGAATGTACTTGTGGGAGCTCTTTCTGAAGGCTTGGATATCAAAACACGGCATGCCGTCATCAAAGTGGATCAATCCAATGTAAAGAAAAAGGTGGAGATTTCGTGCGCGAACGGCGCCGTGTTTGTGGCCGACTTTGTTGTGATGGCCGTTCCCGTGCCCCTCCTGCAAGGGAACCATGCGGAGAAAATTGCGTCTCCTCCTCTTTTTTTTGCACTCGACTTATTCTCAAACCGAATGATTCTTCTAGGTTTAACCCCACCCTCCCTGACTGGAAGTTGGAGGCCTTGGCCCAGGTGAAGGCCGGAGACGGATTCAAAGTGCATATTAAACTCAATAAGCGAGTATTTCCCCCTGACATGCATGGGATTGTGTGTGCTGGCTGCATGTTTCCCGAGATATGGGTCGACTCTAGTGGTAAAAAGACGAAGAATGAGAGATCAGCACTGATGTTGCAGGATCCGGACCATTGGACCCGCAGGCCAAATATCTGTATGTGACTGGATTTTGCATGGGCAGCTGGGCCAGTCGATGTGGGAACGTGCAGCCTGCCAAACTGATCAGTCTCTTCTTGGACCAGCTTGAGGAGATCTTCCAGGCCCCCGATTTGAGAGCGCATTATTGTGGAGGAGTGATCATCGATTGGGCACGCGTGCCTTACATCCGGGCAGGTGCTGAAGACTGCTTGAGAGGATGTTGCTCACGATTTGCAGGTTATACCCCAGCGACCATCATGGAAGATCGATGGACCCGCATCAAGTCTGTCCTTCATTTTCACGCAATTAGTTGTTGTTAAGGCTTGGAGAGCGGACAGGCAGAGTGTTCTGGGCCGGAGAAGCCATGAACCCAACTCAGTACACCACAGTGCACGGTTCTCTTCTCACGCTATCTGGATAGATGGCATATCTATAAATATTTTTGAGAAGAGAGAAAAAAAAGAGGGGAGTAGAGGAAAAAAAAAGAAGAGAGAAGAGAGAGAGAAGAGAGAGAGAGAAATCAGGTGCTATGGACAGTGGAGCCACAGCTGCGAACGCCATCGCAGAGACCATCGTTGCAGCATCGCGTTCAATCATGGCCCGAGTGACCGCCAAACCCGTCCCGACACCCGTACCATCTCTTTTCTCCTCTCTCCTTTTTCTCTCCCTCTCCTCTCTTTTCTGTCTCTTTTTTTCTTTTCCTTCCCCCCCTTCTCCCTCCATACATGCATGCATCTAGACGAAAATCGAGAACAAGACTTTGTTGTTGTTGTTCAGCTGAAGGAAGACGACTCAGCGCCAGTCAAGAAAAAGTCCAAGAACCTGTTGCTCAAGGTGCGACTCAAAGGAAAGGATTGTGAGATTTTTGCGATTTTTAGGGTTCTTCTTCGCCGCAAAGCCGTCTGTAGTCAGACAAACAAACACACAAACACAAGAATAGCAATTAATTCTCGCCTCTCTAATGACGATGATGACACAAAACAATAATGGTTCTTTTAATCAAGGGTAGCGAAACAAGAATCCTTGTTGATTCATGCTGCTGTTGGAGAGCGGGTACACAGAGGGGTTGTACGAGACCAGCACAAAGCCCCTCTCCCCGTAGTATTTCTCAATGTCTGCCCGCAAGAAGTGGAATGGCGGGCCGTGTTCTTGATCAGTCTGTTTGAACTTCACTTCCAAAAACACGTGCGTGCCGGGCTGACACATCTCCACGATCTTGTCAAGGTAGGCGGGCCGCATGGCCACGGGAATGGCCCCGAACGCGTCCTTGTCATAGATCAGATTCGCCTTCTCGCGCACTTGCAGCTTGAGGATGTCGCCACACACCAGCCGCACTCTCTCACTCTCATATTCATGGCTGCCCTGGGCATTCTTGTGCTCTGTGAAGCTGCTCTGGAACTGGCGCTTCAGGCGATCGATGGCCAGAGGCACCAGGTCGCAACCCGTGACTGTGTTGCCCTTGGAGTGGGCGTGTTGCAGAAACTTGCCGTCGCCACATAGAGGAACAAAGATAGCCGCGGGCTCTGTCAAAGCTCCCTGGTCCACTAGCAACGAGTAGACATGTTCGAACGTCTTTCGCGACTCGCCATCCTTCCATCTCGCCGGTTCATTCTCGGGGATAGTGGCCCAAGCGCCACTCCAGAAGGCAATCGCGTTGGTGGAACCTAAGCAATATCTCGGCACTTTTTTTGGACGGACGTTATTCTTAATGTATGACAAGGTGTTCCAAGGGCAGGCAAATTGGGCCTGATTCTATTGCTCATGTCGATTGAGGACGACGACGAAGGGACAAAGCGGCGGCGCGACGAAGCCCTGGATAACCCAAGAACGAAGGAGCCACATTTTCTTTTCTTTTGACTACATCTCTCACTTTACCATGAAGCGCACATTCAGTCCGTTGCCAACAACCAAGATGGCTACAATACATCTCCTACAAATCCAGGTGACATGGGTGGTTGCCTTGCTTTTGTTGTGGAGTCTACCCGATGGACGCCTCGAGTTTCTTGCTCGATGTGGGCGACTCTGCCGGAGCGCCTCAGGTATTGAAAACATTTCAGAAAATACCCTGTAAATAGACAGAAAAAATGGATGCCGCCGCCAAAGGAGCTTCTTCACCCCAAACAGTGACAAAAACTGAACGCAAGGTCTTGGTTCGTTGAAATTTTTGAATGAATCTGCAACAGACGGAACTCTCGGGCGAGGTTACCCCTCGACTGCTGAAAAGCTTTTTGGATATTATGACAAAGCGCTTAAAACCAAACAGCGATTGGGTGAAAGATCTACTTGCAATTGGTGATGCAGCACGTGCAGCGAGTACCCCCCAAGAACAAATTGTCGAGCAATTAGAAGCAAAGCTTCAATCTGTGTACGAATCATTGTGGGTGAGCCTTGGGATCGCAGCAAAAGCCGGGTTGGATGCACACGCTAATCCCAAAGCCATTTTCGACAAGGCAGGTCGCTTCACTAGCCAGCTGCTTCATGCAATGATTAACAGGCAAAAACTTGAGCAAAGAAGATGCGACGGCGCTCGTTGACTCTCTCAACACATTCACAGATTTGGAGGCCGAAACAATTCAAGTATGCATTATGAAGAATGACGCCTTTCTATCCGATTTAGCTGGCAGTTTTCGGACAAGCTGATTTCGACAGAATGAAAGCGAAGCAATTAGGTTAGCAGCGTCTCTCGCTCTCTTCTCATCACTACTAGAAATGCAAAAGAAGATGCAAGAGGCGCAAGACGAAGTCACGACAAAGCTTCAAGCAATGTCTGTGGAAGAACGCAAGCTGTACCTCACGCAAATCCAAACAGGTCGGTGTTCAGTTTGGGGGGTGGCTTGACTTGCTTCAGATGCAATGAAAGTTGGGAACAAACTGGCCACTATGAACCCAGAGCAACAAAAAATCTATGTGGCCAACATGCCGGCAGCAGAACAGAAAGTGATGCTTCAAATGCGAATTTTGCAAATGGGCAGTGGTGGTGGTCATGGACATTCGCATGGGGGCAAACCTTGTGGAGGTGAGCACAGTCCGATTTTCAAAATTGTATCTCTCAGGTCATGGAGGTGGAGGTGGCCATGGAGGACATGGAGGGCACGGAGGACATGGAGGGCACGGAGGACATGGAGGGCATGGAGGGCACGGAGGGCACGGAGGACATGGCCATAGCCACTGATTGTACTTGTCAAATTCTTTACTCCGAAGTCCTCCTACCTTGTTATTGACACTAAACTTGCAATCTTCCCCTCCTCTCTTTCTAGTTGTACTCGCTCTCTTCCCTTTCGAGAAGCGAGCGTCTGTGAAACGTCGCGATATGGAGTTGTGGTTGTGTTTGTATGTCGAGATGTGAAAATGTGTATATCTGTGTCAAAATATGTGTGTTTGTGTGTTTGTGTTTCTAGGTGTGTGTGTGTATGTGTATGTGTGTGTTGTGTGTGCTTTGTGTTGTTTCAGAAAAGGTCCGAAAACGAAGTGTTGTTCTTGACAAGATGAAATCCCATGTCCACTCCATGCACTTCTGGCACCGGGCTCGTTCTGTTCATGACTTGATCCAAAGTACGCGAGTTCAACACGCCGTCCTCGTACGGGGTGGTAGTCTCCTTGGGCTCGGTCGTAGATGTGTCTTCCGCCTTGGGTGATTGAGGATCAGCGTCCTTGCTCTCGTTGAGATTGAACAGCTCCAACAACTCATCGGTGATATCTGCAACAAGTTTTTCAATGACACGAAAGGCATAACGCATGTGGAGTTAGGTATGTGAGAAACACGGAATGCCATGACTTTTTTCGCGTTGGCCGCTCCGATCAAACTTGCCTTTTGCAATGATCATTTGATCCAGCTTTCGTTTGCTATTCGCTCGTTTGAGCATGGAAACCTCCACCGAATTCGGGGTGATGAATCTGTAGACATGCACGGGCTTAGTTTGGCCTATCCGATGGCAACGATCCTAAAATCATGTTCTGTGGACACATGCATTCACCACATACCACCATCAACCCACCAAAATACGTTAGTTTTCAGTCGCAAAGAAGGACTGGACCTGTGCTTGGTCATCACAATGTGGGTTCCAATCAGAATCGTAAATGATCACTGTGTCTGCGCTGGTAAGGTTGATTCCCAGACCTCCAGCGCGAGTCGAGAGCAAAAAGCAAAAAATTTCGGATGAGTTGTTGAAATCTAAAATATGTTTTTGTCGAGAGGCGAGCTCCACGTTGCCATCAAGGCGACGATAAGAATATTGTCTGAAAGTCAAATAATCTTCTAGAATGGTTAAGAAAGAAGTCATTTGCGAGAAAATCAGCACTTTGTGCCCTTGCTGTTTCAGCCTTGCGAGCATAACATCCAGCAATTTCATCTTGCTGCACCAGGTGATAATTCGTTCGTCAGTATGCCCTTGTGGGCCTTCAGGTTCCCGAAGCAGAAAGGGGTGATTGCACACTTTCCTTAATTGCATGAGCATGTTCTTGAGTGTGTTAGATCCAGTAGTGGTTACTCCAAAGAACTCCCGGGCTTTTCCATCGAGCACGATTTGGTAGTAGTGGCGTTGCTGTGGTGTCAAAGGGCAATACAAAACAAACTCTCGCTTTTCTGGCAGAGCACCCTTGAGGACTTCCTTCTTGACTCTTCTTAGGACAAAGGGCCGCAATATTTCATGCAATTTGCTGATTATTTGATGTTGCATCTCCTGTTCGATGATTAAAGGGGCTTGGTCATCGAGAGTTGCTGCTTGATCGAACTCAAACCAGGACTCGAATCGTTCCAAACTGTCGAAGATAGCGGGCAACAAGAAGTTCAGAAGTGACCATAACTCCCTCAAATTGTTTTGCAAAGGTGTGCCGGTCAGCAATAAACGCATTTCCGCGTTGTAGGTTTTTAAAGTTTTTATGAGCTTGCACTCAAGATTCTTCAACCGATGCCCTTCGTCAACGACGAGGACCTTCCAAGGAACCTTTGAAAGATAGCTGGCATCATTCAGGCACATCTCATACGAAGTAATAATAATCAAGGAATTTGGGCTTGTGAAATCCCAATGTGTACGCAAGCTCGTGCGGTCTTCAACACTCCCATGGTACAATTGCGTGCGAATTTTAGGAGCAAATCGTTTGAACTCAGCGTCCCAGTTGTGCAGAGTTGAGAGAGGAGCCGCAATCAGAAGAGCTCCAAGCGGATTTTGATGTCGTAAGAAGCTCAAAAATGCAATCACTTGAATTGTCTTGCCTAGGCCCATCTCATCTGCGAGAATTCCGTGAATGCCATTTGAATAGAGCGAAAGTAGCCAGTCCACACCTTGCATCTAAGAAAAGGTTGAACTAGGTCAAGAAATAGTGAACCTGATATGGCCGCAAACTTGTCCCTGGACTCAAGAGCTTGTGCACATCTGCAGCTTGCACAATTTTTTTTTCGCTTCGATCCACCTTTACCCTTTTCGACTTCCTTGCATCAACCTCTGGTTCTGTTTTGGAGTCAATTTCATCCACGTCAACGACCGTCTCACCAACGTTCTTGTGTTTTTCGGGGAGGTTTGAGGCAAGAAACGAAGAAAATAGGTTTGCTTGGTCGAGCAACTGATTCAATTTTCCGAACTTCCCTGCGTCCGAGCTCATAGAACCAAAAAAATCCCGTTGGAGTAGTGACTTTAACGTGACGTCTTTGCTTTTTTTGGTTTTTTTTTTTTTGGCATTAGGCGATGTGGGCTTGCTCGTGCGCCTTTCCAGGCCGTGTCCGCTTCGTTCCAGGCCGTGTCCGCTTCGTTCCAGGCCGTGTCCTCTTTCCAGGCCGCGTCCACTTCGTTCGTCATTGCTCAGTCAGCAATTTTGATTTGATGCGATACTAGTGCTTTGGTAGGGCTTCAAAACACATGTTGACCATGCCGTGCTTGTTGACTATCGGAGTCGATGGTCAAAAGCGTCTTTTTCTTCAAAGGGCAGTGAAAAATTAGGTTGCTGCGCTCACACCAACACCCACTTTTGCCAATCACTGTTTGGAACTACTCGACGTATTGCACCTTCACACATTCTTGGGTTTGTTCGTGCAATCATTTTTTTCGAAATGTGTAGGATGCAGTGACCCGGTCATGTCGGGGTTATGTCGTTGGTACATTGACTTGTTGAGTTTGCTCAGGTCTTGTTGTTGATGATGAGTCTGGCGAAATTGTTGGTCCCCATGACCCAATCGTTATCAATTGACTTCCTACAGGGCGCTCATTTCCCAAATTTTGGGAACTTGGTCCATTTATTTACCCACAAACCATCGACCGTGTGACCAGGGGTCGACCCCGAGGTCTCGGTGACGGAGGAAGTCGAAGTGTGCGAGAAAATCGACGGATCGTTGATTCTTGTTTTCAATTATCGAGGTATGTCGTAAATTAGCCTTATCTATCTGCATTCTAGACCAATGGCTTGCTTGCTCCCGTGGGTCATTCACGGGCCCCCAGGCTGAGAAGGCCACAGAGCTACTAAGAGGCCATGACCTGAGCCACCTTCACAAAGACACTAGCTACTTATTCGAGCTGATCTACCCCGAGAACCGCATTGTGGTGGACTACGGCTCTAGGCAGGAGCTGGTGTTCGTGGCAGCTTACAAGCGCACAGGGTAACAGTCATGATTGATTCTTAGTCGCACATCTCAGGCCTGAGGTGTTCCCTGTGGACCGGGAACATATAGCCAAGTGTGGCTTCTCCTTTTGTCGAACCTTCGATAATCTTCACAATATCGCCGAGCTCAAGAGGCTTGATTGGGTTAACGAGGAAGGGTCGAACCCTCCCTTCTGTGCTTGTACACCACGTGCTATCCTCGTTTTTCTCCCTTTAGTTCTTTTCTCCACGCACACTCTCGATCATTTCTACAGGTTTGTGTGTCGCTTCAGCAATGGGCAGCGAGTGAAAGTGAAATTTCCAACATACATGAAACTCCACGCCATCTACGCCAACGCCTCAGGCAAAGGCGTATGGGAGCATTTCAAGGCTGGAAAACCCCTAGAGGTCGTCCTCTCGCCACGGCGACAAACCTTTGCATGAGCATTGTTTCGGTTTGATCTTGACCGCAGGCGCTTGTGGAACAATATCCCAATGAGCTGCACGACTTTTTGAGTGCGCAGTGGAAATCGATACAGGCACAATATGACGAGCTGTTGGCCCAATCAAAGCGCGAAGTGGACGAGCTCTTTTACATCGAATCCCAACAGGAGTTCCGGACGGCCATCAACAGCCGCAGGCAAGAGATCAGGTCGCTCTGAAGCAAGAAAATCGTAGCAATCAATTGCGCCCCAAAAAAAAACCCTCACAGGTCATTGCTCTTGGCGATTCGTCTCGGCAAGCCTCTGTTTCACATCGTATGTCGGGCCCTCGAGAACCGAATAACCTATCTCCCTCTTGAAAAACCTCATCCCAAAACTCACATCGCTTTGGCTCCTTCTTCAGAATCAACCTCGATTTCATCTTCAACTTTTACTCGCGCTGCACCATCTCGGAGCTTTTGTTCCGTTCCCAGGCGACATTTCACGTCAAGATCCCTTTCGCTTCTCCGTTCCTTCTGTACTTTATCCTCTTCCTCCCCTTGTTCCCCTTCTTCTTCCCCTTCTTCTTCCCCTTCTTCTTCTGCTTCTCCGTCTTCTTCCCCTTCTTCTTCCCCTTCTTCTTCCCCTTCTTCTTCCCCTTCTTCTTCCCCTTCTTCCCGCTACCGGGATTTGCCCGTCAACGTGTATACCCCAAACTCTCCAGTTGTGACTCTGCCGACCGTTTCTTTTCGAGATGCTTCTCAAGGTTTTGCATACGCATCCAGCGATTAATTTCCTGTCGTTTCAAGCCTCGAAAAGCATGCATGTAACAGATGCAAAAAAACATATTGTACCGTAGATAGAGTTGTGTTTGTGCTCAAGATCTTCGCCGCCCGAAATCGACGATCACGCTCTTGGTGGGCATCTCGGGCGCAGGAAAGAGCTCTTTGGCTCGAGAGTTGCGCAGTCAATTTCCTTCGAATGTAATTGTATCGCGAGATCTACTCCGGAAACAGCTTTTCGGGTCAACCTGCACATACACATAACACGTACACATAGCACACACATACACATAACACAACAACAACAACAACAACAACAACAACAACACATAACGCAGACCAACACATGCACAGCGCTGCAGGTACACGGAAGACACTGCAGCCCAACATTATCGCTTGCCCGCTCCAGAGCTGCAGCAAATGGAGAAGGTAGCGCAACCAATATTTCTCTCAGCCCTTGTAGTTGGTAGGAGCTTGTGAAGAGGCTCTAATCCAAGAAGCCGTCGACGCAGGTCTGGTGGAGTAGAGTCAGTCACAGCTTTAATGGTGCGTAGGTCTCGACGTGATTGTGGATGACACAAACCTCAACCCATCGACTTGTTTGCGCCTCGTGGATCGCTTCGCTAACTGTCGTTTTCGATGGCGTTCCGTCTCATGTGAACTTGAGGTGGCCAAAGCTCGTAATTTGGCTCGTGCCCGCCAGGTTCTCTTCTGTCTTTGCCTCCTCTTCTCTTCTTCTCTCCTCCCTCTCTTCGCCCTCTCTTCGCCCTCTTCTCTCTCTCTCTCTCTCTCTCTCTCTCTCTCTCTCTCTCTCTCTCTCATTTTGGTCACTTTGTAGGTGCCGCCAGAGGTGATCGAGAGGCAAGCGGCACTCCATGAAAAGATACTTCCGCGGATGCCAAGGATATGTCGGCAACGTGATTTGTACATTCAAAATAACGTGGAATTCGAGAAGGCAGTGGTTAACCTCCCCCACCCTCCCAAATAATAACGTATCACAGATTGTCGACCTTGATGGGACTCTTGCCAACTTAAATGGACGAAATCCGTACGATGCCACGCGGGTGAAGGAGGACCTGATCAACTTCCCGGTTCTGGAGGTCACAGCATTTTTCAACGCTCCGCAGCAGACAATTGCAGGCGGTGCTGGCCATGCGGGCTCGGGGCTGTACGGTAATAATCTGCTCGGGACGCGCTGCGGAGACTCAGCAAGTACAAGCACGCTCTAAAAAGAGAACGCAGACCGCTTTACAGGACACTGTGGATTGGCTTAATCGCGCAAACGTACCTTTCTCCAAGCTCTATCTGAGGAAAGTGGGGGATCGTCGCCCTGACTTCCTGGCCAAAGAAGAGATGTGGAGGGACATCGTACGCTCCTTCCACATCGTGGCCATGTTCGACGATCGCAACTCTGTTGTTCGCCGCGCGCGAATGGCCGGGTTCCCTGTGTTTCAAGTGAACGAGGGAAACTTCTAAAACCAAAAGACACCGGGCGTTGTTAACATTTATCATGTGAAAATGAGATAAGGTCGCTGTTTAGCGAGGTTCATGATGAGCTGCCCAAAGAGCGAGTTGGCCCATGAGAACCAGCGTCGCGTGAAATAGCTTGGGTCGTCCTTGTGGAAGCTCTCATGCATGAAGAACATGTTGTTGTGCGTCGTCGCCAGGGTTTGGAGGCAGGCCAGGATTTCTTGGTCGTTGGTGGACGTGAGGGCCCGCATGATGATGGACATGGGCCAAATCATGTTGGTGCCCACATGAGGCCCACCAATGCCTTCCGCTGCGCTGCCCTGCGAAAATTGTCTTGTGACACACGCAAACAACACTGCACCTTGAAGAACCAAGGATTGCTGGGAGACAGCAGGCGAGCACGCGTGTTGAGATAGAGAGGGTCGTTAGGCTCCACAAAGCCCAGGTAAGGTAGTGACAACAGAGAGGGAATGTTCGCATCGTCCATAAAGTACGTGCTCCCAAAGCCGTCCACCTGACATGCTCAGAACAACCAAGTGCTGTGAGAACCTCGTAGGCAAATACAGCGCCGGATGGTGTCGGCATCAATCCATTGTCCTGAATATATGAACCTTGAAAAATATGTAAATAGGAGAGACAAATTTCAACATCCAAAACTAAGGACCCGTAGGGCTTGAGCTAGAGTCTTGGAGAGGCTCTGGGCGCGAGTGGCCAGAGTTGGGAGTTGGAGTGCAGTCAGAGGGGTGACGGATCGAGCAAGCTCAACGGAAGCGTAAGCGTTGGAGGCAACAGGGAAGGGAAGATGAGAGGCATCATCCGAGGGCCGAAATGCACTTTTCACGAGACCACATCTCTGTGCTGGAACTCCTCTGCCCCCATTCATGAGAGTGTCAGTCGAAACTGACGTGAGGCGAGAGAACGTGTAAGCAGGGGAGTCAAATTCTTCCTACATGGTCTTTTTGTCTTTTCACTTTGGTCTCTTTTACATCTGTGCCGGCCATCTGGGTGTTGAGGGTGTCCAGGATGATCTGCACGGCATTGCCCCATTGCGAAGATTTCAAGCAGTCGAGGTCTTTCGTATTGTTATAATAGGCATTTGCGAGCTTGAGAACATTAACCAAACTGTCAAGCTCATATTTGTTTTCAAACACAAGTCCCTAAAATAGGCCCTAATGAGCCAAACGAGCACGAGTGGTACTTGATCGCAGTACGTCGCGGCCGGAGTGGTATGAACTTCATCAGAGCGATGCCCATCGCCAGTGAAGTCATAGTTAAACGCATTGGCATAACGATTATTGATAACGAGCTTTGATTGTCGTTTGATAGCGCCACAGATCATGGCCTTCAGGTTTGCATCTTGGGAAGCCAACTCCATCTACGCTTGAGTGTCCGAGAGATGAATTTATTATGAAGAGACATAAGGCATTAACTGATTGGTGGAATCGCGGAGCCACATTGCACTTATATCACCTACTCAACATCTATGTTAACAATTCACAAACTACACCAGTGATAATGAAACTGTCATCAAGCGAGGCTCGGACTACTGTCGAGTCAAGGCAATTAGGAAGTGTATTCTCGAACAGTTGTCCGAGCACAGGGTCTTTGAAACGAGGCTTGAAGGACGATATTACTTGCTCCACCGCGGTGGAGTTGAATAGCCGGTCTCTTGGAGCTGGTCGTGTCCCATTGCAATCAGGGGCACGCAAGCCACTGCAACTGACAACAAACAACACCCATAACAGCATCGGGATGACTTCACCACCAGATCAGCGGATGTTTCGGCGCCGGGGCATTAACTGCGTGTGTGGTGTTAGTTAGGTGTTCCCCTTTTTTTCTCGCCCCGTTGCGTAATCTGATACTCACATCAAATGTCACTTCCACTTTGACACCCAAACAACCTAACAACCTAGGCGAGAGCCATGACAGAGCATCACCATCACCACCACGACAAAGCATCATCCAACGATGACCGCCCTGCGAAACGTGCGAAACCAGCAAACGGATTTCTTGGGCGTTCTTTCCTTCGTGTTGGAGACTTTTCAAGAGAAGAACTTGACCACGTCATTGCTGTGGCTGAATATTTCCACCAGGTCAACCACTTTTTCACCTCAGCAACTGTGGATTGCAGGCAATGGAGAAGGATGACGTGAAGGCGTATCGAATTGCAGAGGACAAAGATTTGATTATGGCGAGTTTATTTTATGAAAATTCTACTCGCACTGCGACCAGTTTCACCGTAGCCTGTATGCGATTGGGCATCCGGGTTGTTGGTTTTACAGGCACTGCAGGTACATCGCGGACACGCAGGGAATTCATGGGTGACTAGGTACTAGCGTGATGAAAGGAGAGTCATTGCGTCACACTCTGGATATGTTTGACGCTTATAAAGTGGCTGGGGTCATCTTGCGTCATCCTTGTGATGGAGCCGCAAGATTTGCTGCCGATCATCTCTCCATTCCAGTGTTCAATGGGGGAGATGGCAAGCATGAGCACCCCACCCAAACCATTCTGGACTTGTTCACCATCAAGCAGTGCCTCGGCCGCCTGGACCACATTGAGATTGGCATGGTGGGGGACCTGAAGTACGGCAGAACAGTGCACTCGCTGGCGCAGGCTATGGCCAAATATGACAAGGTGAGCTTGCACTTCCTGTCTCACCCCGATCTGGCCTTTCCGGAGGATCTCTTTACGGCATTGACCGAACAGGGCGTGTCTATCAAGGTGTGGAAGTCCATGGAGGAGATGCTGCCGCATGTGGACATCCTCTACCAAACCCGCATCCAGAAGGAGCGCCTGGCCGACGACTCGTCCTACCACGAGGCCAGCGCACTATGCAGTTTCACGGAGAACATGTTCCACATCGTGCGCCCCCACTTCCGCTTCATGCACCCGCTGCCCATGGACAAGTTCGCGCCAATGGTGTACTCCGGCATGGACAAACACCCCATGGCCATCTACAAGGACCAGGCGGCCAACGGCGTGCCCACACGCATGGCGGAGATCGCGCTGTCGCTCGGCCTCTTGAAATCAGAGGACAACAAGCAGTACAACGCCCCAGCCAAAGTGTTCGCGAACACACATTCGCACCCAGATATGAAATGTAAGAACAAAGGATGCATCACTGCTCCGGAATACGCGGAGGATATCCACCCACTTTTCGAGCAGGAGAACCACCTCACCAAGTGCCATTATTGTGAGTGCGTGTTGAAATATTAAAGCTTGATTCTATTTCGTATTTCACTTATTCTCTTCTCTTCTCTCTCTTTTTTTCTTTCTCGAACTGAAAGGACACGTCAACTTGGTAAGACACTAAAGGGCCTCGAAGACCAGCTCGAAAAAGCGGTCCAGGCTGCTGTAGCAGTGAAGCCACATCTCGTCTTCGAAGGCGGTGTTCTGGCGGTTGACTAGCACCATTTTGCCGCTGTTTTGCGTGAACACGGTTCGCGGCATGTTGCAGGCCGGGGACACGCGCATGGACGTCCCCAGCACCAGCGCAAGGTCCGCGGAGGCGGCCAGCTTGAAAGCGCGGGCTTCCTCAGGCAGCGTGCCCCCGAAACGAACGACCGTGTCTCGCAGCGGACTCCCGCACTCCTCGCATTGCCGTGGCTGGGCTTGCTCCAGGGCATCTAAACTGCGCACAACGGGGGTAGAGCGATAGAAGATGCGACGACATGTATCACACTTTTCCTCAAATGCGTTCCCTAAGAAAAAGGAGATTAAAGTTTCCTTCTGATTTTGTTCTCTTTTTTGTTCTCTTTTTGTGGAGAAAAAAACAAACAAACAAACAAACAAAGAAACAAAAAATCTCTTGGTTCTCTTTTGGATGATGCATCAAAAGTAGTTCAGAAACCATGGAGCTCTACAACTTCCAGGTCTGTGACTCCTTGCTGATTGTTGGCCAGGCGATGCAAACCGTCAATGTTTGTGGTCACAATGCCGTGGATAAGACCCAGCTTGTGCAGGCGGACGAGGGCTTGGTGCGCAATTGTGGGCTAATCACAGTGCTTTGGTTCAATCAGTTATTGAGGGGACCTGTGCAACTTCCAGGCTCGTGAATTGCGTGGGTGTTGTGTCAGCGCCTCTCTCGTTGATTCTCCAAAGCCCGTTTTTGCTTCGGTAATCCGGGAGATTCGCGGAGGTGGAGATGCCAGCCCCTAGGATTCTTTTTTTTTCACACACAACCGCAATGGATACCAGTGAACACCAACGTGCGCCTGGCGGTTCGAAGCAGTTTCGCGACCTCGAGGGCTTTCATTCGTACAGTGTCCTCTCCATCCTCATAGGCGTTAAGATCCTCCCCAGCAGTAGTTCGCAAGTACACACCATTCCCACCTGTTGTAGGAGTAAAGATGTCCGTCTCTAAGATCGACGGAGCAGGAAACTGGGGTCGCCTCGCCTGATGACAATCAAAAAAAACCAAGACAAAAAACTACTTTGCACGCAGCCAACAAATTGGCCCTTCCTTGGACTTGGCGCCTTAAGAGTGCCTCAACAGCCCCATTGGCGACTGAGCGCGGTTTGGCCTTGCCCTCATCCCTGTGCTGAACGCACGGGCTTCGTTGCCAACAAGTCAAGTGCCCACAAAACATGTGTCAAATCGACTTTTCCAATGTTTTTTCAACCTTGAGTCTCTGTCCTTATCCCATTAATCACCAACAGCAATTTTTTGTTGCAGGATGGCTTCACCTTACGAAATCCTTGAACTTCCACGTAATGCAAGTTTGGACGAAATCAAACATGCGTATCGAAGATTGGCGTTAATCTGGGTCTCTTCCTTCTCGTTCTGTGGAGATCTCAAGCGACTTGTAGCACCCCGACAAGAACCCCCACCGTCGGGCTGAGGCCACAAAGTCGAGCGTTTCGTCCGCTCACACAACCTTTTATTAGAAAGTTCCGAGAGATTTCTGAGGCCTATGCAACTCTTAGTTGTCTGACATAATCATTGGCATTAACATACGTGCACAATAGCACCAGACTCTCGGGAGCAACAAGCACGCAGAAACTGGCAAGGTTTGGCCCTTTCGCCCAAAAATTCTCTTGGTGGTAGATCAAATAGACCCTGACGCCATTTTTCAGAGTGTATTCGGACAACGGAGTAACCTCTCTCCAGTAGAAGCAAGCTATCTTTTCAGACTGTCCTACCCCACCACTGCTTTGGTGGCCATTTGTGCAGCTCGTGGTAGCCTTTTCGTACGTGTCTGGATCAACCAGGGTTAGTTGGCCATCTGGATTGATCTTATTGGGGTATTTCGAAGGAGATGTGCACTCATGTCGTATTAGGTGGTCACTTTTTGGATTCCCTTCGGGTGAGGTTCGTGTGGCTCGTATGACATGCGGGCATACATCGCCTAGGTGCTGGACTTCATGTGGGCGCCAATTGCTGCATTTTTAATCAAGTCTTGACCTGTTGTGGAGCAGTGTCGTTTGTTTGCGTTGTTATTTATGCTATAGAATAATTTTCAATGACTCTCTGGCTAACACATTGGGTAATTGTAATTCACAATAAGCCAACAACACCTCGTTTTGAGGCATGTTCGAAGAACTGCTGCCTGGTAGATTTCGGATGATCTCCAACAGGCTTTATTTCCGTGTAGGAACGGACTTCATTCCCACCGCATGCCTCGCCTGGTACTGTCATGCTTGCTGTTCTCTCGATCTCTCCTTATGTGACCCCCCGCTTTACAGGCTTCGCCAGTATTTCAGATTTATTCCCGTTTGGGTTGGTCTTGCACGTGACTCGGCTCCGTGATCTATGCGGGTTGTTTTGGGATACCATGGCGCTGTGTTGTATGTATCAATGCTTACATGTGAGGTTCCAAGTTTTATGTGCATGCGTAACTGATTTGATTGTAAGAAGCAACACTAGCTGTTAATTAACACAAAGTCTACTAAGCTCAAACTCTATGGCAGTCAATTTCGCAGAGTTGCGCACGCTGGTTGTGCAAGAGCAGTAATTTTGAGATAGATGTTAAA
>Ga0215283_10004_pt1 | contig 14167 bp, 23 predicted proteins | sample ZER3_1Amoeba_F21_FD_182617 | JGI IMG/M metagenome (GOLD analysis project Ga0215283, IMG submission 182617) | Enriched cells of freshwater protists from Biology Centre CAS, Ceske Budejovice, Czech Republic - ZER3_1Amoeba_F21 | ecosystem: Environmental > Aquatic > Freshwater > Unclassified ...
GAGGAATACCAATTTTTTCAGATGCAACCGGAACAATGATTATTGATTCAGGTGTATTACTTAGTTCAATAGGTGCTACAGGATCAACTGGACCAACAGGATTACCTGGTCCAACTGGTGCAACTGGTCCTATTGGACCAACAGGTCCAGCTATTCCCGGGGGAATATATGTCCCTATTGCTGGAGGTGTTACAATGACTGGCCCCTTAGATTTTGCCACACAAGTTCTGACGGTAAATAATATGAGTGTTAGTGGTTCTGCTGGTATGCATTGGGGTGCTGGATCAGCTGCTACAAATATTGATGCTTTAGTTATTGGTCGTAATAGTTCAACTAGTACCGATTCAGTCATAGTTGGTCGTAATTCCAGTAGTGCCGGTTTGTATGGTGTCGTTTTAGGAGTAAATAGCAGCAGTGCAAATAATACAGCTGGAAATGTGGCTATTGGAGCATTTTGTAATTCATCTGGTGACCCTACACCATTTACTGGTGGCGGTGGTGCGATTGCAATTGGTTATACTGTTGATGCATCAAATAAAGAAGCTATAGCAATCGGTTCAGGACTTAATAATTCAACCGCAAGTAGTTTATTGATTGCTGGAACTGCTCCAATGGTTAACTGGAGAACTTCAACTAATAATACATGTGATTTAGGAGTAACTGGGTCAGCTTTTAAAGATGGATATTTTTCTGGTAATTTAATTGGACCACTAACCTCAAAACCAATTGATGAAATATTCTTAAGAACAGGAACAATTCCAATGACTGGAAATCTTCAAATGTCTACAAATATGATAACATTTACTAATAATAATATTGCCATAAATGTTCCAGTTACTGCATCAAATGATGCAATTGCTATGGGTTCATTTGGAACATCTGCGAGTGCTGCAAATTCAATTGCTATTGGAAGTTTTGATTCCGCTTCATCACAATATGCGATATCAATAGGAAATAGAGCAAATTCATCAGGATCACAAGCTATTTCGATCGGAGGTGGAAATGTTGGAATTATAAATCCACAAAACAAATCAATAGCGTTAGGAGTTGATATGACACTTGGTGCTGGTTCTAATGGTATTTGTATTGGATATACATCAAATATTGGCGCAGTGTCAAATGCGATATGTATAGGTGCAGGAGCAACAAATAATACAGCAAATTCATGTTTACTTGGTAACTCTACAATAGGTAATATTCGACCGAATAATAATGCAACTTGTGATTTAATGTCTGATAAATCTGTTAATGAAGCAGAAATAAAATTATTTAGATCTACTGGTGTTGTATCATAAGCCGTCGTTAAATTGTTAACTTCTAAAGTTCCAGGAAATGGATTTGTAATAATTGAATCTAATCTAGTCTCCAAATTATTTACATCTGCTATTTCTAAATTTTTTGACTCCAAATTTTGGTTTCCATCGACTTTTACTGGAAAATTGGGAATAAAATTTGTTGCTCCTAGTGATGCTGCAAATATTGTCTGTGATCCAGCTTCTAAAAAGGTTGTATCTACCCTGAACTTAAGAATGCAGAACTCATTATTTTATGTTATACTCTTAGATTACATAAAATTTATTGAATTTCTAAATTTTAGTTCTTAAAGGACAAAGACAACTTTTTCAATCCCATATTTTTCTACTGTTAACAAAAAAGATAAGCAAATCTGGCCACAAATCGCAGTATTTCCGAACTGTTCTGGTTTCGGATCACTATCTACTTCAATGATTTTTTTATGTCTCAGTTTCTCAAATAAAATTGGCAATAAGTTTTTTGACAGTCTACCAAAACTGTCATAGATGTAACAATGATGTGGTGTAAATACAAGAGCAACCCAGTGAGATCCTTCTTGACCTGTCGTATCGACATTTGCAATACAATAACCTAGTTGATTCATCGGAACTTTATCTTGGGAAAATGTACCGAGATATTTATTACCAAATAATTTTTTGCCAACTTTGGTCAGTTGAATGTCCATTAAAGCATCTTTTCCAAGAAGTTTTACAATTTTCTTTTTGTAAGAAAGAAATGTTTTTTTTATTGAAGCAACCATCTTGCAGCATGGGAATGAATGTACTGGTTTCCACATTCACACTGCTCAAGCACACTTTTTCGTGCTTTGATCGATTCTTTATTTTTTTCATACTTTTTGTGATCATACGCTTTAAATCGCTCCGGATCTTCATTTCTTCCTCGCTTTTGTCTTTCCTTACATTCATCTTGGTGTGTTTCGTAATACTGCCGATGTGTAACCCTTTGCTTTGCAGGATCCCGATGTTCAAGATAAAATTCCTGTTTTGCTCTTGTTGGAATCTGGCGATTCAAGTTTGCTTTTAATTCTTGAATATGATGTCGCTCTCTTGCATGTAATTCGTGCTTGTTATTACAAGGATAATTTTCGACCAATACCATATCAAAGTCTTCCCAGCCTCCATGTTCACGAATAAACATGTGTTCCCTTGCCACTTGTACATTGATGTTTATGTGCACTTCTGCGTTTGTCAAAGTTAGTGGTACTGCCAACATAACAATCAGTCAGTTGAAGATCGTTTGAAACAATTTTGTAGATTAGAGCTTTTGATAGTCTATTGGGCATCTGATAAAGTCTTATCGAAGATTATTCTCAATTTCTTTAAGCCATTTTGGATTAACTTCCATAAACAACTCCGGTTCCAGATCCAGAAAGTCTTAAACTTCCCCCTGCTAAACTAAGCCCTTTTCCGCGCTTTCTTCTACGACCATATCCTAAGTGCTTTGCAACAGCACCGATTTTACCAGCGTACGGTATTCCTGCTCTATGAAGAGAAGAACCAACTCGAGAGATTAATCGATGTTTTTTAATGAAATTATGAGCGTCTTGTAATCTTCCATAACCAAGTGTACTTGCAACTCTTGATACGCCAGAAGCATACGGAACGCCGACAGCTCCAAGCGCTGAACCCACTCGAGAAATTACTTTGTTGTTCTTAATGAAATCGTGGGCTTTTTTGAGCCAGTCTAAGATTCCGCGACCTGCCATACGGCGTCTATGCGAACGTTTGTGTTGAACTTTACGAGGCATTTTAACGATTACTATATTTTATAATCACAAAATTAAAAAAATACACTGATATGAATTACTTACATGTTTAAAGATCTAATCGACTGTATTCTCCCATTCTCAACAATAGCCTCCGTCTCTTTGTAGTACAATGCAGCCAAGAAACAACTGGTTGTAGAAGAACCAGCAGCTGTGCTAAATGCATTTCCATTAAAAGTTACTGACAATTGCACTTGAGTGGACTTATCATCTTTGTCTCTAATGAAAGAGTGTAAGTAGTATGGTCCACGTTCAAGGTAATCTTCTAATGATTCAGCACCACCTTGATTATCGACTAAATTATTCTCAATCAAGTTCGTCATGTATCGAAGCATGAATTGATTGTTTGAAGCTGCAGCATTCGCAACATTGTAGACTGTCGAATATCTGGTCGAAGGTTTTGTTTGATTCGAATATGTTATTTGATAATTTGTCATACGCTTATCAATGTACGTATTTGGTTCTGGATTTGGAGTTGCATTATTAGAATCCGAGAAAGGAACTGAGCTAAAGAAACTTTGTTTGGAATTTTGCATTTGATGTTCCAGCATCTGTTTGTTGAACAAACCAAGCAAGAGCATATGTTGAAGCCGGAACTTGAAAATCAAGAGTGTTTGATCCAGCGACAATAGGTTTTGCTTGGATGTTGATCTCACCAAGTTTAAACTGAAAATTAAGACGAGGAACTGGTTCTGTTAGTGTAACAGTGGCTATGTACAACTTTACGTCAGTTACTGTAACACTTGCAGCATTGGATGCATTCAAAGGATCTGCTTGAAGTGCAGCAAGAACATCAGTATTTGGATTCATGGAAATTCTGTACTCTCCTGATGGCAGCTCTTCATCATAGTCAAATATCGCAACTGGAGGTTGAAAAAGAATATCTTGTGCTCGTTTTCGAAGAATAAGACCTTGTGAATCTGTTTCAGGTACAATAGCTGCATCTGACGATAGTAATTTCTGTCTATTGTAGAAACTAGGGTCTATCATCATAACAGATTTTTTCACCTTATCTAGCACTGAACCAGAAGTACTATATCGTTGTTTCAGGATTGAAGCTTGTGGTGCAAAGTTAATGATAGAACTAATATCCTGTCCTGCTAAACGAACATAAACGTTGTTGTACATGTTATTTGCTGCATTTTCGGCAAAGGCAAAGTGTGAAGCATTATTCGGAGGAGCATTTGCCGTTGTATCAGTTATTGATAGAGACATTCTAAAATATGAAGCGCTAGGAATCCATGTTGTTGGATATGAAACGCTAAAAAAATAATCCTGATTACCACGAGAAAAATCAGCCCCAGAAACTGCTTTCTGACAACTAATTTCTCGATAGTTAAGTTCCATGTATTTCATTGACTTTGGCATTTGAGTGTTATATATAAATTTTAGATATAATTTTATTTTGTGAATTTAAAAGTGTCCACATCTAGTATATCATGTCCTCCGTAATATCAGAAAAATTACAGTCTTATGTATTTTCTTCAAATCCTAGTCAAGGTGCTAAAAATGTATCTACAGATGGTTCTGCATTTTCTGTTCTTGATACTCCTATTACAATCCCTCAAGGTGTCATCGATTGTGATATCGACGTCATTGGTGCTTCTATGTTTCACCTAACATATCTGCTGCGTTCGGAAATAACATGTTTTACTTCTCACATTTAGGTACTCCTTATGTTATTGCAATTGATACCGGTCTTTACAGTTTAGCACAATTAAATGGGGTCTTAGGTAGATTCTTCGTGAACAATAGTCTTCCAAAAAATCTCATCGTATTTTCTGGGAATGATGCGACACAAAAAACTATCGTGACTTTCAATTATGTTGGTACACAAATTGATTTTACTCAAGCAAATACGATCCGAACCATTTTGGGGTTTAACAGTCAACTTGTTCCAGCTGCTCCTTCAACTGTTGTTGGTGAAAACTATGAAAGTAGTGTAGAGGCAGTATTTAACAGAATTAATTTTTTCTACATTCGATCAACTCTGGTGAATAATGGTTTACCTATCAATGGTGTGTCAGGAAATATTATCTCTCAGATTCCAATCACTGCTCCTCCTGGTTCTCAAATTAACTACAGTCCTCAAAATGTTATTGCAATAGAAGCAAGAAATTTAATTGGAAAAACTATTCAACAAATTCGTTTCGAGTTACTTGATGATCAGTTACGTCCTGTCAATACACTGTCTGAGTATTGGTCAATAACTCTCCACATCCACTCTCAATTATTACTTTCAACATTAACTTTACCACTTATTCCATAAAACATTTTTCTTTGAATCATATATACAATGCCAAATTTAGGATCTTCATTGAGTCGTCACTCTCCTGGTGATTCAAATGTTAGTCAAAAAGTAATTACTCCTGAACGTAAAATTATTGTGCCTGCTCCTGTAGGTCCTGTGGTTGATGAATATGCTTCTCCTATTCCTACTACTGCTTTACCCACTCGCAGTAGAGTTGCACCTCCTGTTTTCAATTATCTTCAACATCTTGAACAAGCAAAAGAAAAAAAGAAACGACCGAAAATAAAACTACTTCCTGGTGAAAAAATTCTAGTTGATCTTGAAAAACAACTACAATCAAGAAAAAAACGTGAATCAAAAGAAAAACATGTTGAGGTGCTTATGCAATCTGTCAAGAATGTTCTGAGTTCATTATCTATGTAAAGTTAGTTTGATAAACATAAAATGTTTTTCATCCTCGATATATTCCTAATTTCCTTGAGAGAAACGCTTCATAATCTCCTTTTCGTTTTCTGAGATCTGGAGTGGGGTTTAATTTGACAATAACTGTATCCCCAATTGTTACCTCTTCTAAATTACTCATATTTTTTACTTCTTCTGTGAGATTTTTCAGTTTTTTTGTATCTGTGATAGATTTCAAAAGTGCAGTAATATCTGCTTTGTTAAATGAAATTTTGACATTGTAGTTAGTATTACTGATCTTGGGCTTATCAATGATAATCCAACCACTTCCTTCTTGACTCCTCAATTTTGTATTTCATGGTATACTCCAATTCTGCAATTGCATCTTGCAATCCTCCAACGGTAAAAACATTTCCTGAAACACTAACTAAGGCTTGTGGATTTAAACCTTGTGGTATTGTCAATTTTGATGAAAGTGGTAATGATGGTGTTACTTGCTTCGATGGAATTGGAATTGGTGAGGATCGTGCTGAAACAGAAGGTGAGGATAGTGCTGAAACAGAAGGTGAGGATCGTGCTGAAACAGAAGGTGAGGATCGTGCTGAAACAGAAGGTGAGGATCGTGCTGAAACAGAAGGTTATGATAATGGTGTTTGTGAAGCTTGAAATGCTGCAAGTTGTGCCTGCATTGATGCCAGTGTTGGTGACACTGATGTCGCTACAACAAGTGGACTTTGCGTTTTCTGTGTTATTGGTGTTGTTGGTGTTGGTGTGCTGTGTGTTGTTAATGACTCTAGTTTCAATACTTCTTGAAGTAACAATGACGCCTCTTCTTTCTCAAATTCATTTCCAGAAATCTTTTGAAATTGCACTAATCGTTCTTTTACTTCATCAATTGTTACTAAAGCATTTGTTGGTTCTAGTTTATCTACTGCTTCTGACGATTGTTCTTTGTCTCTGTGTTGCTATTCTTGGAACTGGGCGTCTTGGACCTTCAAATTGTGTCTTTAATGTACTTGTATTCCAAGGTCCTTGAATATTTGGTTTAATTAATACTGCTGCATTTCCATATGGATCAAATGATCTCGGTTCAACTTTCATTGGACCTGATCGAGCATGGTCTACTCTTTGGCCTGGCCACAATGTCTGTAAATATGTTGAATTGTATCCTGTTCGTGGTACCGGATCATTTATTTTTCTGGCCACTGAATGTGCTGGTTGTTGACCAAACGAATAGACACCATTAATTTGATAGCTAGCCATTTTTTCTTTGATTATATATATCGTTCAGACTAAATGTTTTATAATAAAGAAGATAACAGATATGATTCTGATTCTGACGATAGTAGAGTTCATCGAAGACGCAAAAGAAAAGAAATAAATATTGAACTTCCTCAAGAAATTTTAGTGTTTGAAAATCCTGATAAAATCAATCATGAAAGTTATCAACCAGGGCAAAACCCAGTCCGATTTCCTACCCCTTTTCGTTGTTGCATATTAGGGCAGGTTAATTCAGGAAAATCTCTAGTCTGCAAAAATATTATCTTAGCTCGTCAATGTCAACACCAAATAAATTTGAAGAAGTTTATGTTGTCCATGGTTGTAATTCATCGGAAGAATATGATGATCTCGAATGTACAGAGATAATGCATGATATTCCTTCATATGAAGACTTCGATCCTTACACAAACAAATTACTGATAATAGATGATTATGATTTCACTAAGATTTCTAAAGATGAATTGAAAAGACTTTCTGAATTAATGAGATTTGGCAGCACGCACTGTAACATGTCTATTATTGTTCTTTACCAATCCTGGTTTAGATTATGTAAAATCATTAAAGATATGTGCAATGTAATTGTATTATACAAGCCGCATGATCAGGATGAACTACATACTATTGGTCGTAGAATTGGATTGCATAAGGACCAAATTCAGGGTTTATTTGATAATTTGCTTACGAAAGACACTGACTCCTTGATGGTGAACTTTATTAAACGTGCTCCTTACAAATATGCAAAAAATCTCTTTCAGCCTATCCCTCAAGACCTTATAGACCGTCTGAAGTAAAAAAAATTCGAATTTTTTTTGACATCATATTCGTAATCTAAATATTCTGAATCGCAAAAAAAATATATGGTTCTTAAGAAAATTCCTAAAATTGACCGAGTTACAAAAATTTGAAAAATTTTGACTTTGGTGAAAAAGTGACGTCAGTGAACGTCAACTTTGTCATTTTTGACTTTCAGATCAAATAGTTGATAGATTCAGAATCGCCATGAAAAACTGGTCGTAGAAAGTGTTTTCAGATTTGTCTGAATGTTCCTGGATCAAAAGTTACATACACTTCCACGAATCTCGCCAAAACGTGGAAACGATTTCCACGAAACTCGGCGAAACGTGGAAATTTTCAAAATTTTTCTGACATCATATTTGTAATCTAGATACTCTGAATCGCGAAAAAAATATATGGTTGTTAAGAAAATTCTCAAAATTGACCGAGTTACATACATTTAAATTTTTTTGACTTGGGTGAAAAATCGACTTTAGGTCAAAATTTTCGAAAATTTTTTGACTTGATTTTCGTAATCTAGATACTCTGAATCGCGAAAAAAATATATGGTTGTTAAGAAAATTCGTAAACTTGACCGAGTTACATACATTGAAAGTTTTTGGGACTTAGAAATAATCACTATCAGAATCTGAATCAGAATCGTCTCGCATTAGCTTTTTGTACAACAGTTTTTTGAGTAATCGATCAGTGTCGTGTTGACTGTCTTTGACCTTTTCAAATTTGTCTTCGTTTTTTTTTATTAACTTCACTGACTTTTTTATTAACTCTTTTTTCAGTGGCTTTTCTTTTTTACTTGGTCTTTTTGTTTCAACCTTCTTTTTCGTTGTTTCCCTCATAAACATTGTATCATCTAAATCACTTTCACTATCTTCTATTATTGATTTATTCTTTTGTTCTTTCATTTCCTGTTTTTCATTCTCACGAAGTAATCTCCGATGAGAAGTACTTCCAATCGTCACATATCGATTTGTACGTGGATTTAAAATACGGTTATCCATTTTCTTATAATCTACACATCTAAAATATTTTAAATGATTAAAATATTTTAAATAACTTAGATATAGAAAGATGACAGATAACGTTTCGCAAATGTCAAACATGAGTCAAATGTCAGTTAGTTACATGGGGCAAGAGGTCGAACTCGAAGTGGCTATCGATAGCTGCTTTCGTGATATTCAATCTTTTTTAAACAGTCTTCAATGTTCATTGAGAAGTCTAGCCTCGAGGTTTTGAGGAAGCATTACATCAATCGCGGTTATCTCGACGATACCAGCCTGAGGGTATTCTGCTTTGTACCGACGATAAGCATGATGATTGCGATCTCCTATTTGATAATGATAATAGATTTTACCTTTTCTCTTTGTTACTCGCATCCTTAATTGTTTCTTCCCAACCCAATCGAGAATTTTTACTTGACGATAATCATTCGCTCTCCACGCTTTGTTTAAATATTCTTCAGCTTTCTCCTGGGTCCAATGTTGTTGATCAAACAAAATAGCCTGTAATTCTCTCATACCCTCATACCAATTACCATCGTTTTTATGTTTAAATTGTACGCTTCTTAGTACCATTATATTTAAATGAATATTTAATTTAAATATATATTTTTTTTTCGACAATTTTAGTACAACTAGGGGATTCTGAAATCTAAAAGTTCCCCAGAAACTCTACCTTAGGAATTTGTCGATCAAAATGTAATTTCATTCTCACTATTTCAATTTCATCTAATATTCGTAAAATGAACGTGTAATTAAATTTTATGTTAGTTTCTGCAAGAATGATTGCCAACGTATTGTAGTGTTCTATTTTCTGTTCATCTGGAACTGTACCCATTTGTTCCGTGGTATTCTTTCTCGATCTGTCTTCACCTTTTGAAACCAGATGTTATAATATTTTGGGATCCCTTCACTCATTTTAAATAATCTTTTGAAAAAATAAAACAGCTTAGATATATAATTAGATTGTTTTCTAACTCTACTTATATAATAATGGCCTCTAAATCCACATTTGTGAAAAAACTTGATGTTCCTGTTGAATTTGATGCAATACAGACTAATATTAAGACTCTCGCTACGTTAAAGAAACATGAACGAGAACGATACTCTGTTTGGTACAATCATTACAAGGACCTGAATCAACTAGTTCCTGCAAATAAACAGTCAATTGCTTGGGTTGGTACTCATCATGAAAAAATATTGAAATATATTCGAGACACTTACGGTCAAGGTGCTCAGAGTACTTTACGTAATCATTTAGAAGGTCTTGCGAATGTTTTACTTGCAATCAATAAAGTTAAGTACAAGGAAGTTGTGCGACCGTTGTTTAACACTGGGTTGAGTATTCAACAATTAATTGACAAGGAAAATGAAGAATCTAAATTAACTGACAAAGATGTTCAAAATTTTGTTTCATATGAACAACTTGTTAAACAACGTGATATCTTACATGAACAGTGGATGAAAGATCCAAAAAATTTGAGACTAAATATGTATCATGTAATTCTCGCAGTGAATACATACATTCCTCCTTTACGATTGAACTGGGTTGATATGCAATTCTATCCTGAGAGAGTTGTGAATGGAAAAGCTAAAACTCCTAACATAGTCGGACCACCTCCTGAAAATACAACGAATTATTTGTGGGAATATGCACGTGATAAATTTGCAATTGTTATGAATTATGATAAGATTGAGAATAAACGTCAGAAGAAGAAGTTAGATCGTCAGATCATGAAACGAGATGATGAAATAGTTGGTGTCACAAATGGTAAGAAATTAAATGAATTATCGTTGAGTCATTGAAACAAGCCCCTAGAAATTATGTTTTAATTGGTGTAAAAACTAAAAATGCTATGGGCACTACTTCTTATGACAAAGCATTGAGTGAGATGTTTAAACCGAAAAACCCTCGACAGAACTTGATTAGAAAAGCTTACATTAATTACTGGCATCGAGTAAAAGTGAAAGGTCTGAATTGCCTGAGAGTAAACTGAAAGAAATTGCTAATAGAATGAGACATACTATTGGAGTAGCTCGAGGGGCATACAAAAAAATTAACATCATTCCTGAAGATGTTTTAGAAGCTTCTGAAGAAAAGTTTGAACCTAAAGCACTTGAAGTGTCTGAAAAACCTGTCGTGAAACTACCGATAGTGAAAGAGAGAAAAGAGAAGTATTTCAATGCAGCTGATTATTCGAAAAATCGCTAAACAACGTAAAGAACGTTATGCCAAAGATAAAGACAAAATATTGCGTGATAAAATGTTGTGGAATTTAAATCATGATTCAACGAAGAAACCTACACATGCAAGCAAGACTAAGTACAAACTTCATCAAGACCCTGATAGTGGTGAATGGATTTCGGATGCTAAATGATTGAGCCTGATACAGATAATGCAAGGTTAATATTCCGGGGAACTTTATGATTTCTAAAGTTCCCCGGATTGGAATGAATGCCATCTATCCTTTTTAATAATTTGAGTGATCATTCAGACTATAATTTAATGAAATAGATGAGTAGCTTTATGGGGAACTTTTAAAAATTCGGGGGAACTTTCTGATTTTAAAAGTTCCCCCGATTTAAATGATTACCATCTATCCTTTTTCAATAAATTGAGTGATTATTATGATTATTTAGATAAAATTTAATGAAAATATATGAGTACCTTATGACTTTTTGAATCGGGGGATTTGGGGGAACTTTTTCCGATACATTCGGTCTCTCGAAAATGAAAATTAAAATTTCTAATTTCGAGACCTCGAATGTATCGGAAAAAGTTCCCCCAAATCCCCCGATTCAAAAAAAGTCATAAGGTACTCATATATTTATCAAAATCATACGAACAAATCTTCCCCCGAAAATAATCAAAAGTTCCCCCAAATAAAATAAGTCATAAGGTACTCACATATTGATGAGAATCATATGAACAAATATTCCCCAAAAATAATCAAAAGTTCCCCGAAAACCAAAAAGGTCATAAGGTCATTAAAATTGATCTAATCATAAACATCCCCAAAATTTATGATGAGCATTACTTAAAGAAAAAAATATTATTGAATTATTAAATACTGAATTACTGAACAAGCATGGTCAATAAAACGAAAGCAAATGAAACATTAAATTTGTGTGAGATCGGAGACATGAAAGTCCAATATCATTCATCAACTAAGATTACTGAATCCACTTTGTCTTTAAGTGATAATTCTGAGACTGAATCAGAAAATGAGGAGACCAAAAATGACACGGAATCTGAAACTGCCTCTGAAGATAGTTCAAGTGACTCAGACAGTGCAAGTGACTCAGATAGTTCAAGTGACTCAGATAGTTCAAGTGACTCAGATAGTTCAAGTGACTCAGAGGACGAAGAGATTGAACCTGATGACAAAATTAAAAAAACTGAAATCTTTAACGTAAATGTTCTCTTGAAAAATAAAGAGTACTATCAAAAACTCCTTCCACAACGTGATGACGGTAAAGATGTATTTCTTGCTCTTGAAAAGTATGTTAAGGCTATGAAAAATGGAAAGGACAAGAAACCTATGCACAAAGACCTGGCTGTGATAGATACTTTGCAAATGGGGGGATTTCCCTTCAAAACCTTGGAAAGAAGATAAAATACACAATAGCTGGTCAGTTATACGTGGATATTGACATCGTGAATTGTCATCCAGTGTTGCTTGAGTATCTCTGTAAGAAACATCAAAAACCTTGCCCTTATTTATCAGAGTATGTAAAGAACCGAGATCAAATTATTGCTGGACCAAACCGTGATCAGTTAAAAGATGTGTTTTTGAGTATCATGAATGGAGGTTCAAAGGCTTTTAATGACCTGAAGAATCCCTCAATGTTCTTGAAAAAATATCGAGACGAAATGACCATCCTTCATGATGAATTTTACAAACGACGAGATAAGAAACGTTACGCTGACCTCGTTAAGAAGCGAGAAGATAAAGGAAAGGATTACAATCATCGAGCCACATACATGCAATCACTTTTATTTGAAGAAGAAAATAATTGTCTCATGACAATCTTAAAATTCTACAAAAATCCTGATGTCGCTGTGCTATGTTTTGATGGTTTAATGATACCAAAAAATGAGAGTGGAGACTACATGATAAATGAATGTCAAAAGTATGTGAAAAGAAAGTGTGGCATAAATATTACCCTCAAAATTAAAGAAATGAATGAAGGGTTTGATCTCACTGGTCAAGTGATTCCAGATTACATGACTTCCGAAATTCTTCGAGAAGAAAAGAAGAAAACTCTTGAGACCATGATTGAAGTAGCAATCAAAGACAATGAGATCAATGATAAGCGACTTTCAATGATATTTTCAGAAGCATTAAAAAATGAAATCATTACCATAAATGAAAATGGTGATGGATACTTATGGAATAGAAAAGCATTACTCTGGGAAGAAAAGTATGCAAAAGAGCTTCAAGTGAAAATATGTGAAGACGATTCACTCATATTAGTTGTTCTTCGTGAACTCAAGCAAAAAACATTGAATACAATGGATGAGAAAGATACAAAGGAAAAGGCAAAAAAAGATACACTTCGTCTTCGTCAAATTGAGTCCATCATTCACAAAGTTCAAACAACACGAACAATACGAGAAATCTTTCAATTTACCAGCGTAGAATTACTGAACACAACATTTAAAGAAAAAGTAATCAACAGATCTCATGATTTGCTCCCATTAAGACATGGTAAGGTCATTAATCTCAAACATTAGAAATTCGTGACAGACAAAAATCTGATAATTTTAGTCATGAGTGTCCAGTAGATTACATATTACCTGCCGACAGAACAGTTGAAGATCTTGCTGATTTAAACAAGTTTGTAAATTACCTAGAACGACTTGTAATGCTGTTTGAAATGCACTTTTACCATTTTTACCATCACCATGATAAATATCCATTTCTCTTGTCAGTTCTCTTCCTGACAAGTACGACCCAGCTTTTATTTGCATGTAATTTATTAGTTCTTGATCCTGGCGAAATATTTGTTGGCACTATGAGGGAAATTTATGGAAGGAAAACTCTAAGTATTCAACCATTTTGTAAACTGGCAATCTGTACAAACAAAATTCCAAAATGGGATGTCGATGACAAGGCAATGAAAGATCGAATCTCGTTAGTGCCCTTCTATGCTAGATTTCTCACAAAAGAAGAAGAGAAGATTGAGAAGAAGCAAGATATGTATGATCCTGAGAAATACACATATTATCCAGCTGACAAGGATTTCATTGAGAAATACAAAACACCTGGACGAAACATTGACATTTTCATGTCATGGTTAGTCGATGGTTGTTCGAAGTGTTATCAATTAGGTAAAGATGGAATTGAAAAGCCAAAAGTG
>Ga0215283_10002_pt2 | contig 13738 bp, 22 predicted proteins | sample ZER3_1Amoeba_F21_FD_182617 | JGI IMG/M metagenome (GOLD analysis project Ga0215283, IMG submission 182617) | Enriched cells of freshwater protists from Biology Centre CAS, Ceske Budejovice, Czech Republic - ZER3_1Amoeba_F21 | ecosystem: Environmental > Aquatic > Freshwater > Unclassified ...
AAGAGACAGAGGAAGAATTTGCCTATCACTTAAAAACTCAGATACACTCTTATTTAAACACTGAGAGAGAGAGAGAGAGAGAGAGAGAAGAAGAAGAAGAGAGAGAAGAGGAAGAGCAGGGAGAGATGCCTGTAAAGCTGAGTTGGGAGGTTCCCACTTCCGCCCTAATTTAAGCACTCACATATCATCCACAAACAAAAAGCTGCTTCCTCTTCTTTTTTTTTTTGTCCATTTCCGCAATTGCAGAATACGAGTACTCCGGAAATGCCCACCGATCATGAAGCAAGCTCCGCTCCACAAGGAATTGCCCCCAGAGTAAACACGCACATAGACACTTTCTTTTTCGCCCACTTGGCCTCTTTTTTTTTTTGCGAGCGCCCTTGTTGATTTGTGAACTTTCACGATTGTAAAAACAACACACCTTTTTCTACTTAGGGTATGGATGAGTTTGAGGACATCTTGTCCAGTTCTGTTCCCGCAGCCGTGCCTTTAGTGGTCGATCTCTCTATTTCTATAAATGTTTATCTATCTATCTCTCGCTCTCGCTTTCTCTCTCCCCATCTATGGGGATTTGCGTGTCGTCTCCATCTTCAATACATTTAGGATGAATCGGACATTGTGAATGCTTTGAAACGTGAAAACGCTGAGTTGAAAGCGGAGTTGGCCAAACTGAAGGACCTCGCTGGACGACAAGGTGTGTTGTGTTTGTGTGTGTGTGTGTGTGTGTGTGTGTGTGTGTGTGTGTGGTGTGTAGACTTACTTGACGAGACTTCCGAAATGGAGCCTAAGTCTTGACGGCTGCCTTGCCTCGATGTACGCGCGGGCCGCCTATTGTCGCGAGTTTGTTGATAATGTCTCGTGTGTGTCAATCTAGTACGTTATATGTGTGTTATCTTGATACCTTGTTGTATTTGTTTAAATGTCTTGAGATTGTGTCATTTGTGTGTCGTGTCGTCGTGTGTGGTGTGGTGTGGTGATGTGATGTCAGTGTTCCACCGCTGCCAATTCTGCGGACTGTGCCTTGTCCATCACGAGGATCAGCTGCATTCTTCGATCAGGATGATCATCCAGAAACTGTTTGATGCACTTCATCGCGATAGCGCTGGCCTGTGGCATTTACAATTAAATCAAATCAATTAATTTTAAAAAAACTTGTTGCAGGGAAAGAGTGTCAAAAAAAAGACCCTCACAGGATCCAGTTTGAACTCGAGAGTGTGGATAGGAGGAAATGCCAGCCGAAACTCGCCCAATTTCTTGAGTGCACTGGCCTCAGCGGGGGATATTGCGTTGGAAGAAGAGGAAGAAGATGAAGAAGATGAAGAGGAAGAAGAGGAAGATGAAGAAGAGGAAGAAGAGGAAGAAGAGGAAGAAGAGGAAGAAGATGATGAAGAAGCTGATGAAGACGAGGAAGAGGGACAAGAAGAGGAAGAAGATGAGGAAGAAGGTTCGGAGGAAGAGCATATAGTGGTTCGAGCTGAGGCCGGAGCTGCCGCGGTATGCATTGTCACTTGTTGCCTTCGTTCCTCCCGGCCTTCTCTGCTACCATCGCTATCTGGATCTAGGCCCCATTCCCTGCAAACATACATGTAAGAAAGAAGAAATAGACGGGAGGGATTGTGTATGGTACGTTTTCTCATCGTGCGGCAGCGAATTATCTCCCATCTCACTCCAAGTCGAGCTCTTCTCTTTCTGGAAGTGTGGGGAGTCGTGCATAGCCGTGTCCGCGTTCTCGAACCCCCCATCCTCCAAGTGTTGTGGAGGTGTGTGTGGCTCTTGTCTATGACTTTCTCTAATAGTAGTGGAGGCTTGCGTGGGGGCTTCGAAGTGTGACAGCGTGGCGGAGGGTTTGGTGTCGGAGGGGTGCCAGAACTCGGCGCGATGTGTAGGGTTGGCACGATAGCACGCGGCTCCATACTTGCAAGGGGGTTTTGTTTGCGTTTCTTGAGGCGCAATTTCTGGGGGAGCATCCTTGAACTTCTTGGCAGAGGGTTCGAGCGTGTGCTTTATTTTAGTTGTCGGTATTGAGGAAGCTAACATCGGTTTGTTTTCGTTTTTTTTGAATAATTGGAACCTTCAGCGGAGGCGGAAGGACGAATCTCCAAATCTCGCGAGGAAGACACGAGAACATCTGGAGTGATTGAAGGTTTGGAAACAGGGATGTCAGGGACAGCCTCAGGCTTGGTGACAGGGGCAGGCACGTCACCCGAAATTCCAGGGACAACTACATAGACCCGAGAAACCGATGGGCGAAGCTTAAGAGCAAACTTCTCCCCAATCCCCAATGTATCTGCATCGCCTTTCGCCATTTGAAACCAAGTGTCCCCTTTGCAAACGCTCAGGCCATTGATGCCCAGCATTTTGATTCGAACGTAGTCATCGATTGCCTCGAGCTCTATGTGGTTGCGGCTCACCAAGTTATCAGTTTTCGCGATGCCATTAAGACCACGCCCAATAGTTATTACCTACCACTCATTTCAACAATACGAGATGAGTCGTACCTGATACTGGGGAAGCTGTACATTGAATTCGGGCGAATCCTCTGCCACGAGCTCCATCAAACAACGAAAAAATCCGTAAGTTGTGGTGTGAAATCAGCCGGAATGGACCCTACAACAGCACAGCACAACCAACAACTCTACGATTCAGTTTCCGGTGCACAGGTGGCTCAATATTTTGACACAACAAAGAACGTCTTAGGATTCTTCCAGTGCTATCAAAGCTAGAGCTGAAGGCGAAGGGTTTCAGTTAAAACAGTTTCACAATGCGATCAAGCGAGCGCTAATCATGAAATTTTGCTTCAGAAAAGAACGCCTTCTGGATGTTGGGTGTGGAAGAGGAGGAGATATCGCCAAGTGGATTGACGCAAAAATTGGCTATGTAAAGGGTTTAGATCTTTCACCAGGATCAATCAAGGAAGCTGAGGACCGACTCAGGTGTTGTTCTCCAACCAACAATCATCACAAGTTTTTAATTAGGTTCTACATGACCGACAAAAAAACAGGTGCTCCCAAGTCGAATGTTCGCCTTGTGGCTGAGTTTGCAGTGAACGGAGAGCTGGGTGCAAAGGAATTTAGAGACACTCTCCCATATGATTGTATCACTTCCATGTTTACGTTACACTATTTTTTCGAATCGGAGGCTTCGTTGAAGCAGCTCCTTCACAATGTTTCTGTGAACCTGAAACCAGGTGGGATTTTCTTTGGGTGTGTTCCCGACGGAAAGCGGGTTTTGGAAGCTTTGCGAGCGAAACCGGAGTACAGTTCTCGATTTTTGACCATCGTGCGCGAGTTTGAAGGTCCGTAAATTGATCAAACGGACAGCTGAAAATATTTTGTAGGGGCACATGCCTCTTTTGGCTCTGCATATCGATGTGCAATCGGTGATACTGTGACCAATGGAGATGAAGGAGCAGGTTTTTTGAGACAAATTTCTCCAAAAAGTTTCATCCATCTTACTTAGGTTCTTTGGAATATTTGGTGTTTCGCACGCCCTTAGAAGCCTTAGCGGCACGGGTAGGCTTGAAGCCGATCCTGGAATTCACCTTAGAGGGCAAAAACGAGGGCAGCTTTTTCGACGAAAGTGACAGAGCGGCTCTATTCAAACATTTTGCCCCAAAATTCACGGCAAGCGACCCAAGTTTGGCGCAAGCAAGCAAACTGTTCTGTGCGTTTGCGTTTCAAAAAGTGGGGGACTCTGGGGAAGGGAGTGGTCCTCCTGATCCTGTTATCAGCCCTCCCGTTCCCCATGTGAACAAAAAGCGACGACTTCCAACGTCAGAACCTCCTGCACAACAATGACCTCATCCTCTAGAATGTGTCACATTTCAATGAACTTTTTTTTGGGGGCGTTAGTTCCATAAATGTGTAGAGTAGATACTGTATACCTCACATGAGTCACGCGAAATTTCGGCAAGTGTCCGTTTCACTCCAAAATTATTGTGCCAGCCTCAGAAGCAGACAAGACCTTTTAAATCAAATAAATTCTTTCGATCTTCGATAAATCACTGATGGCTTGAAGCTAACGGCTTGTAATGAGCGACCATGCAAAGCTATTGGAGGACGCTGCAACAACACTCCAGTCCTCTGCAAACGTCCAACATCGTGCCCAGGCCGAACAATTGTTGTTGAATTTTCGACAATCTGCCAATCCCTTCCCAACATGCTTTGCGATCTTACAAACCAGTTCGAATGTCATGGCAGTGTTTCATGTGTTCAGTGCACTCAAGGAAGCCACAATACGAGAATTTCGGGCACTGACTCAAACAAATTCCTTGAACGCCCTTGTGGAGCGCCTATTGGTGTATCTTTATTCGACTCGGAATTTGCCCAGTTGGTTAGCACGCGAAGGGCTTCACGTGGTCGCAGTACTGTTCAAACATAGTCACATCCACGCACACAACCCACAAATTGAACAAATGGTACTCAAATATCTTTCGCATTTGTTCACTGGGTCATGTGAGCAATCTCAACTGGAACATGACCGTCTTATTGGACTGTTGCTGGCAGAAGCTGTGGTCACAGAATTTTCGACCAGCACCATCTCCCAGGACTTCTCAGTAGCACAACATATGGAAGCTCATCGGTGGTTCGAAAGTCGTTTCTTACCCGAAATTTTCAGATCTGCGAGGGGCTTGCTCCCGTGGTTGTTATCTCTCTTGGTCAAACAACCGCTGCCCCCGGTGTTGTCACTGATCGACAACTGTCTCCGATTGATCACCTCGATTTTAAGTTGGGAATTCGTTGCTGACCATGATCTGGACCAAGACACTCTCCTCGCATTTCGTCTATTGCAATTGAATTCTGCTCCTCAGTCCAGCGACGATACTGAGGACGAGTTGAGCGACGATTTCGGGCTGAGTCCTGGACGTCAGCATCCGATCTGGCGCGATGTGCTTCTGAGCCCTCAGTTTTTACTCGAACTACAACAAACTTATTTATCTCTCCTCAAATCCATTGGCGTTGTTGGAGAGGTATTGCCTCTTTTTATTGGCTTCCATCTTTTTCTCCTCTCCCTTTTCTCCTCTTTCTCTTTCTTTGCACGATCTTCCGGAAGAATCTCTGTCGCCATGTTGTTGTGTAGGGTCCAGTCCTTCCCTGTGCGAGCCAGCTTCGCCAATGCCTGTTCTCTCTGACTTCGCTTCGCGGTTCCATATTTCAAAACGATGAATCCGAGCCCAAGCGAACGACCTGGCAGACGAAAGCTAACTTTTTCTCGGGATTATTTTGCTCCTTGCAAACCACGCTGCTCAATGGAGTCTCCAGCAACTTGAGCTTGAGCAACGAGGGACAAGAAGATGAAATCGTTGACGCAGCTCGAATTTTCCATCGCCTCGTTTCTAACCCCGATGTGGATATTGTCTTACTATCACGAATGCCCAAAAACGAGCAATTTTTCCAAGAAAGTCTCTCTTTAGTGCGATTCTTAATGTGCACGCGAAGCAGCAACTTCGCCTCCAAAGTGGTGAAATCTGACCCTGACGACATGTGTCAAGCCGCTTCAAACATGCTCGATGCTTGGAGCACACTGGGTGAGCAAGCATTAAATTTTGATCAGAAGACCGATCAGTTTTTATCCCCTGGGGAACGCCAGAGAGTCGACTCCGCGATCTCTCGCATATTTGAGTTGTTTGTGACCTCCCGACTGCGGCTCGCTTCTCTGTTTGCTCAAATGGAGCACTCCGATGACGAAGAAGAGGAAGATATTCACGGCCCTGAGCTAGGCGTGACGGAGGTCAAGAAAACTTCTATTCAAGGGAGGGAGGGGGAGAGGGAGGGGAGGAGGAACTTGGGCAAGAGACTTGTCAGGTGGAACTCGTTGCAAAGATGGGGTGGCATTTGTGTCCTTTGCAATCGAGCGAACTTCTTCTGCAACGCGCAGACGCTCTGGTCTTGAGCATGGTCGGGACGAACCACTTACAGGAATCCAAGCAATCAGCTGAAGGGATCCAATTTCAGTGTACGCAAGAGCAAATGCGTTTCTTATTGCATATGATCGGATTTTTCTTGAAGTTCACCACAAGTGCGCTCACAGATGTGTTTGGAAGAATATCAACTTTTCTGATGAGTTATAATGACCTTGAGAACAGCTTTCTCACTGCACAGTTCAGACAGTATCGATGGAGATTATTACTGCGAACACTTTGGTGTTTAGACCGTTGGGGTCAGCTATTGAATGCCGCGTTTCAGTCAGGCAATACACCATCTTCCCAAGTACGTTGGCATGAAGTGCTTGCAGAAAAGGCCTTTCATCTGCTTACGAATAATTTATCTTGGATCACGACGGGCGAGTTAGTCTATGAGCGAGCGGTCGATTTGTTAGTGACAATACCTCCTCCTTTGCTGATTTTCTGTGTGCATTGGAGCAAGCTCGTGGTTGCGTACTTTAAGAATTCTTTGCAGCATCTATCGAGTCTCTCTCTTCTCTCTCTCTCTCTCTCTCTCTCTCTCTCTCTCTCTCTTCTCTCGCTCTTGTCTCTCTCTCTTTTCTCTCTCTCTCTCTCTCTCTCTCACACACACACACACACACACAGATGTACACTTACCCGTGAACTTTCTAGGCGGAACTGTTGGCCAAATGTTACGACTCTGTGTTCGAAACCTTCTACAAGCTCACTGAATTGCCGAAGCCTTTGAAGCGCATAAGCACGGAGGAGGTGCTTGACACCGACGAGGGCGAGGAGAACACCAAGCCCTCCAAGATCGAGGCGGAGGCCAAAGACACTATCTTGCCTGTTCCCCGCTTCAACCCTCCCCCTGAGATTCCCTCCGCAGCCAACTGGAAAAATGCGCTCGTGGACTATGTACGCGTCCCACGTGCGCCGCACCTGGCGTGCAACGTGTTCTTTGAAGACACGAAATGCGTGGTGATCTACGATAAGTTCCCGAAGTCCACATTTCACTTGCTGCTGGTATCGAAGCTATCGATTAACAAGGTGACGGAACTGACCTTCGACCACCTTCCCTTCCTCGCTGCGTTGCAGAGCCGAGCAGACTGGATCGCCAGGGGCCTGCAGGATCACAAGCCGCTGGTAATTCGGGCAGGTTTTCATGCCGTCCCTTCGTTGACTCAGCTACATCTGCATATCATCTCTCAAGACTTCGATTCGGAGTGCATGAAAAACAAGAAACACTGGAATTCATTCACCCATCCTCAGTTTTTCGTGCCCATTCAGCACGTGATTGCCTCGCTAAAGAGCGGCAACCAGATCAAAATTGACACACACGAGGCGGAGGAGCGCTGGCTCAATAGCCCGCTCAAATGTCACCGCTGCGATTTGCATGTGAAAACCTTACCCGGACTCAAGACGCACATCAAGACGTGTCCTGAGACGCGAACGCCGAAAGGGCTCGCACCTTGACACAAACAACAAAACGTACATGAAACCCAATTAACACGACACCAACACGCTTAACGCATCCGCCTGGGCCAGAACCAGTATGTCAGCATAGAGAAAACAAACACCGGTCCCCAAAGCTTGAGTCCCCACTTCGCCGATGGGGCGGGAACTGTTTGAGGGTACCACGAAGGGTTCTCGCTTGCAAACAGCGCGGTTAGAATGGCTTGTTGTGTGTACTGCTTGCGGTCAATTCTTCCACATGAGAGCAATCCAATCAGCCCAGTTTCCTCGCCAATGCGATCGCTTGTCGTAATCCCTGCAAAAAGACAGTTAGATCGTTTGCGAACATATGCGTGCCATTAGACATTGTTAATGTGAACGCGACCTGCGACCTTGCATGCCTTGGAAAGGTCAATGCCGCGCGTAAGCACCTGGTGCATGATAGCGGGAGGAACAGCAAATCCCGAAGAGAGGCCCAGTCGATGGTTACAGCCGTCAAACACAGAGCACACACATAAGTCGAAGTACTCGCCATGCAAAAGCACTAAGCCTGACTCGATTCCGAACGCGATAATCCCGGGGGAATCATTAACACAGAGCGCGTAGGCAGCAGCTGCTCTAAACTCCAATAGTGCACAACTAACCAGAATGACTTCACCTATTTTTCGCTCCCTGTGCGGTCTCTTCAAGAGTAATTGGCTGCTCGCTGACATCGGAGTTTACGGCAGCTGCTCTCACAGAAGCGCCCCGAAATGCAGGGAAGAGTTGCAAGCTTTCCGCCACTGCACTGACCTTACACTAGAAAAAAAACTTAGATGGGCAAGAAGGCAAAGTGACCTTGTTTGTGCTTCCAACCACGACATGGGAAACATTTGGCATCGTGGTCATTTGTGCGCTTTGGTGCTTGGTTTCGATCGTCCTGGCACGTCCCGATTAAGTGATGCGTCAGCAAGGAAAGATCCCACGGAAATAAACCCCAATTTCTCAAATGGACGCTACCGACGATACCGACCACGTTCCCCCAAGCCAAGACGAGCACGAAAGGGGTGTTGATCCATACAATGGAAAAGCAGAGGTCAAGCGAATTGTTGTGGAGGAATTATTGGATCTTAGGGTGGCCGATTACCAGATTTGAGCCAGCACGCTCAGAAATGGGCAGAAACGGAGCATTCCTTCGTTATCCCTCAGATAAATGGAATGCAAAGTACCACATCACTTCATATCGAACGTGAGAGGAAAGAAGAGTCTTTCGAGAAACCAGAGCAAGAGGAGAGTAAGACCAAAGACCGCGTCGAGCACTCCATCAACGCCCAGTTACATGGCCTAGAGCAGCTGTCGTTCATTCCCGCAATTGAACTTGTTGATGCTCTGGAAAACGACCCATTCTTTCTTGCGCCTCGGGACTTCGTCTCAAGCGATGTACTCGCTGTAGACCTCGGCACCAACGACTTTTGTGTATTCGACCAGGAAACTGTGAGCGGCGGGGTCACTGAAACACCTCCAAAAACATTTTATGGCCCTCCTCCGCGTCTGGGTGCTGACGACCGCTGGGAAGTGATTTTTTGGGATAATTCTTTGCGCGGTCTGGACAAATTAGGCCCTATGTTTCGGAGAAAGGTGGCCTTCATTGTCCACGACTTGGCGCAAGGCCGCTTTCCCCCAACACCGGCAATGGTGCTCCAGAAATCACGATGCTTATCACCGGTATATAAAATAAAATAAATACATAATATAAAATAACTCACTCAAAACGAACGACGAGTTTGTGAAGGCCCTAAATAATTTTGCCCTTAGGAAATCAAGAACTTCCTCTTCCAAACTCCTCTCAGGGTGGATATGGCGGAGAAATGGCACTTAATTTGGCAGATCGATTGGGACTACTCGCCTCGCAAAAAATCCATCTGCGAGGTGCTGCGAGTATGGGATGTCGTCCCAACATCCGAGCTTCGCGCTGTGGCGTTGACTATCATCAGTCGCTGGGTCGCCTCCGCTGAGCGCTACGCCGCGTTTTTGTGTCAAGCAGTCATCGCACCGTCAAGTAAAATAATTTTACAGCCCTGAAATCTCATTTGTAAAAAAATAGGCTACGCAGAACTTTTCCCGCGTGTTGTGAAGAAGCAACTCAATCCCCAGACTTTTGTGTGGGACGACGAGCCTGCCCAGAAAAACAGCAAGTCAATCCCGGACAAGTCTTCTACCACAGCCGCTGAGGCTGAAATGCCTCTCGACGCGTACCATTTTCGCTCCTTTTCTTTTGTTACGCAGCGCAAGAACAAAAAAAAATGTAGGTACATCCTCGACAAGTTTGTTTCATCTTCTGGCACTTTGCTCCAAGAGATCATCGACGGCAATGCCAGTCAACAATTTCGATTGTTTCGCTTATCTCCTCGAGAGCATCAATTATTGAGAGCAGCGCAAGGGCAAAGCGTGTTGGTAAGTGGCCGGTCAGGGACCGGAAAGACTACTTGCGGACTCTTACGTCTTGCAACAATGGCAGCAAGCTTTAACAAGATGTTTCGAGCAGGTTCGAAATGCGACCGCGAACAAGAAACAGAATTAAATAGGTGAGCAGCCACAAGCTGGGGACGCAAAAGATGCTGATGGTCAGAAGGGAGATCAGGGGAAACAGTCATTTCTGAGCATGTTCGTTGCGGTGAGTCCACGCTTGTGCCACGAGGCTAAGCAATTCTACACGAAAGTCTGTGAATCGAATGCAGAGCTCAAAGGAGATCTCTCTGAAGACGTGTTGCCGAAATTTTTGACATTATCTCAGTTGCTCTTGTTTATCGACAAATCTCTGGCTCGTCCCTTCTTTGCTCCTCAAAATGTCAAATCTGCTCCAGATGAATCCCAAGGGAAGGAGGAAGAGGACAGCGACGAAGAGGAGGAGGAAACTAGCGAAGTGCCATTGGATGACGTGTGTCGTGCTGTGATGGTTACGCGTTGGTTGCCCCCTTCTGTCGACGACTTGTTTAAAACAAGGGAAGTCTCGGGAGACACATTGTTATCATCATTTCTTGCAGGTTTGATGCCTCTTCTCCACGAACCCTTTCTTCCTTTTCCTTTTCCTTTTCCTTTTCCTTTCCCTTCCCCTTTTCCTTTTCCTTTTCCGCTTTTCCTTTTCCTTTTTCTTCTCGTGTGTGCATTCTTTACCTAGGAAAAAAGCAAACCCGTACCACTGGAGGGCATGTAAACTACGACTATTTTGTGTTCCAGCTCTTTGGCCAGTTGCGAACCCAAGTCCCCGTGGAAATGAGGAAGGACTTGCCTCACCCAGGGGTGGTCTGGCGCCACATCCAGTCTTTTATAAAAGGCTCGCTGCTATCACTCGAGGTCCTAAAAAGCTTGGCTACCTTCCCGTAACTTTCTGTAGACTGGCCGACTGTCGTTGGAACAATACATGTCATTGGGAGTGAAGCGAGGGAGATTGGATGTGAAGGCAAAGCAGGCAATCTACCAGATGTTCCTGGCTTACGAGGGCTATAAGACGATGAATCATTTGTTTGATTTGCAAGACTTTGTCCGCCACGTGTTCCATGAGCTGTCCTCTGAGCTGCGTGGAGGCATATATACGGTGAGCGTTTTTTTTTTTGATCGGAACATTTGATCTGGGTTGTCAAACCATCAGTGCTGTCTAGGGTCCTAGAGTCAACTTCTTGGTGGTCGATGAGGCCCAGGATCTGACTCAAGCTCAAATTGCAATTGTTTTGCTGGTTTCCGGAGGCCACGTGTTCTTATGTGCGGATTCTTGCCAAACCATCGCACAGGACGTCGATTTCCGATTTTGTGATGTTCGCAGTCTAATCTTCCACCAACAACGTGGCGAGATGGGTTTGGTTCCACCACAGAACATGAAAAAAATCTCGAAACCTCCCATGCCAATGCAGCTGATCCACAACTTCCGTACGCACGCTGCCATCTTGGCGCTTTCTTCTGTTTGTGTGGACTTGCTGGAGCAATTATTTCCTCAGTCCATCGATGTGATGGAGAGGGATCAGGGTGCATGCCAAGGACCGAAGCCCTTGTTATTTACCTTGGGGGCGTCCGGTATCGAAGTATTATTTCAGAGCGGCAGCGAATCGACGACGGAATTCGGAGCGCAGCAGGTCCAATTCAATTGGCGCTTGCAGTTTACAACTTGGGATTAGGCAATCATTGTGCGAACCGAGAATGCGAAGCGCACGTTGCCCAAGAGCTTTCAGGGCGGACTGGTTCTAACACCAGAACAAGCCAAAGGACTGGAATTTGACACCGTGATCCTCTACAACATGTTTTCCGACAGCTTGTGCTCAGAGGAAGACTGGCGGGCTATCGTGTCCCATCTCAAGCTTGAGCCTGCGGTATGTCATAATCACGAGTACCTAACACGAGGTGTTATAGGCAATGAAGAAACTTCGGAGAGTTGCATTTGATCCTTTGAAACACGATTCACTCTGCGCTGAATTGAAAATTCTCTATGTGGCTTTGACCAGAGCTCGCAAGCGCCTTGTGATTATTGACGACGCGTGGTCCACCAACTCCATGGTTCAGGGTTGGATCGCTCTTGACCTCGTCAAGGTATCTCGTGACACAGCAGATTTCTTGCAGACTTTTACTGGGGAACAATCGCAGGTGGCTTTTGCCGACCAACCGTGAATGACAAGTTGGATAGGACAAAGGTATGGAGGAATGGGCTCAACTCGGCGAGAAGTTCATGGAAGATGGCAAATACGAGATCGCCGCGCAATGTTTTGGAAGAGCGAAAAAACCAGAGCTTCGGTAGCACGCAACCACAAGTATCACACGTAGAAATGTTATGCGACTGGTCACACAAGCCACTTGGCTCTAGGGATCATTGTACAGCCTATGCTTTAGCTGTCCAAGCAGCACACTGCCTTGCACAGATAGATGAGGTCGACGAGATTGGAAATGACCCAAGAACTGGCAAGAAACAATCCGCCGCCACGACGAGGAGGCAGCTCCGAGCCTCCGCGTACTCTGATTACAGAGCAGCAGCCACCTTGCTTCTGCAACTGGGCCGTTTCTCCGATGCTTGTGGGTGTCTGTGGTCGGCAAAGGACTACACTGCAGTGGCACACATTGCCGCCTTGACCCAGGTTTGAAAAGCGCCCTCAATTTTTTCAAATAATTTTAGGAGTGGAATTTGAGTTCTCGTGCCTGGGAAGCTTGTTCGCGCCCATTGTATTCGGCGTCTGCCTTGACAAATGCCAATTATCACCTTGCTGCGGCAGATCTCATCGCCAAGTACACCGCTTCCCTATCACTCGAATAACTCTTGAATAGATTTGCGACGGATCAACTGATGTCGTACATCTTGTATTACCGCTCGACAATCCTCGCTCTTCACAGCCGCCGAGTCACTCCGAAACTGGACCGTTACCTTTCCCGGGCTGGTGCCTACTATGCAACCAAAAAAGATTGGGACATGGTCGTTGTGAAAATGCAGACATGATATTGAAAATTTCCCCTCAGGTACGGGAATGTATCTCAAACTTTTCGGACCCCAACGTGCTTGGCGCGAGTTTTCTTGTCGAACATCGCTTGTGGGATATGCTGGAGGAGTATGCCCAAGGTGGTGATGGAGTGGTGCGGATGGGCCGCTTACTCGAACAGGACGGGAAATTTATGGAAGCCGCCTTGTGTTTTTTTCGTGCCAAGCAGGCGGCGAGTGTACTCTCTTGTGTGCTTCGTGTTCAGAAGGGCTTGGAATACAAACTCCCAACAAACAGTTTTATGGAGCGCTCAATGCGTTTTATGGAGGCGTCTCCCCAAAGTTTTTCCCTTGCCGAAACGAATCTGAGGGAGAGTGTGCACCAACTGTTGGATTTCGCGCTCGACGGAAAGGAAGTTTCCACCTCTGCCCAAGCTAGGGTTACCCATTCTCCATTCTCTTATTATCGATTGAAAGACATTAGAAAATATTTAAGTTAACAATTTGGATATTTTCCCATTTTACACTTGTTCATATCAATTCTGTTTTTGCGAAATACACGACTGACAGGGAGTTTTGATTTGGTTTATCACACACCCAAATGTTGCGTATTACTCCAAGCCGACGGAGCTCCTCACAATGGCAGCGGAGGTATTTCGAGGTATTAACGACGTGCCTTACGAGATCCGTGGCCTCGAATTGCTTTGGTCCTGGCTGCATATCCGCGCTTTTGATTTGCGAGCAACGTATCATTTAAACACTCTTACTGCCACGGTTCTCCATCACAAATTATCAGAATTTAGAATATCAGAGTTCAGATAGTCGTTAGAAGATCTATCAGACGCCATGGGAAATTTAACATTTCTACAAATTTTGCAGGAGGAGATCGAGATCTCAAGTCGGCTGCTGAGTGTGGAGGAACGGCTCTGCGCGTTGTACAGCGCTGTCCTTGAACAATTTTGGCCCCGAGA
>Ga0215283_10005_pt1 | contig 13735 bp, 5 predicted proteins | sample ZER3_1Amoeba_F21_FD_182617 | JGI IMG/M metagenome (GOLD analysis project Ga0215283, IMG submission 182617) | Enriched cells of freshwater protists from Biology Centre CAS, Ceske Budejovice, Czech Republic - ZER3_1Amoeba_F21 | ecosystem: Environmental > Aquatic > Freshwater > Unclassified ...
CAATGAAGTTTCTCTCGCCTCCCTCCGTCTTGCTCGCTTTCTCGTTTTTTGTTCTTTTCTCTCCTCTCTCTCTCTCTCTCTCGCTCTCTCTCTCTCTATCTCTCTCTTTTTTTTTTTTTCTTTTTCCTCCCTCTCTGTCAATGTTTGTATCTGACTATCTGTCGCCCTGCTTTGTCCTTTGATGTACAGTTATCCAACTCACCTTCGCAAATGTCAAGAAGTTCATCGTTGAGTTTCTTCTCCAGCTCGGTGGGCTCCTGAATTCAGCAATGTTAGCAAAGAAAAGAAAACAAAATGAGCGAGACTGAATTGTTGATTGGGTCCCCCAAGGCTTTGCTTCTAAATAAACTGATTTGGCAAAATCAAGGCTCATGTTCTTTACCGTGCGGGCCAAGGACGATTCAGTACCGACATCCTCTCCACTCGTCAAAACATCTATTCACAGCTCGGGTAGACTTCTCACATCGTCATCCCAGCTGCGGAGGGTTCCTTGAATTGCTGCGGTCTCCCTTGGAGTTCCATCTTTCTTAATTCGGAATGTTGGGCACAAAGTTAAAGCGTTCTTGGAGAAGAGCAGGGAGACGAGAAAAAAGATCAAAGCACTCCTACTGAGTCGAACCAATTCGCGAAAGTAAAAAGGCTTCAACAAAACAAGTTAGAATACCATAAAGCAGTGATCGAAATCCACAAGGCCACATGTCCCTTCTTGGTCATGCTGGTGTCACGGATCGCTTTTACCAAAATCGCCTACACTACTGACACTCTTAGAACCCGATTGTCTTCTCGCGTTTACTCGCATGAAAAACGCTCAAAAACCTCAAAATCAAGGGACAAAAAAGTTCAAAGAATAAAAGAGTTAGTGCTTCTTCTCGTTGGGATCATGGAAGTGGAACTTCTCGGCTCCGGTCAGGTTCATCACGACGTCGAACAATCCGAATTGACCGGCGGTGAGCGTACCGATCATCACGCATCGGGCGCCCAAGCCAGTGAGGCACAGCTTCTGGAAGCCAACTTGCTTGGCGAGGTTGACCAGACGGCTGGCAATGGAGCCAGTTCCTCCGGCAGTCTCGGACTTGTTGATCATAGACAACAGAGTGTCGGCGGGGTGCGACACGATGGCAGCCACCACACCTGCGATGACACCAGAGCCCAGAGAGATGGTGATCTTGGTGTTGCTGGAGGCGGTCTCCACGTTGTTGCCAGTGATCGCGTAGATCTGCTCAGCAGCCGCGCCTTGCACAGCGAACTTCGCCATGGTGTAGGGCACTTGCTTGAAAAGGATGGGGCCAAAGCCAGAGTAGAAGCCCTTAAGAACGCCGTCTTGTTTAATAATCTTGGGGAATGCATCGAACAATCCAGAGGCAAATTGGGGGTTGGACACCAAGCGGATGCGGGTGGCTTCCAAGGGGCAGAGGAAGATATCAGCGATGAACTCAGCCATGGCCGCAGCGCCCAAATAGATGGCAGTTCGGTTCTCCCAAGCCTTCTTCTCTCCAACACTTTGAGCGATGTTGATCTTGAAGAACTCAACACCACCAAACTTGAACCATCCTTGAATAAAATAACCCACGGCAGTAGGTCCGAGGCCGGTGGCCAAAGCGGAAGCTCCCTCTTCTGCGATGACTTGGCGGAATCCGCCGATCATACCTTGGTTGTACTTGACGGGGTTCAATTGCATTCGTGTCTTCACGACATCGACTGGGCAGAGCGCGCCGTGAGTGACTCCGCAGCAGATTCCTCCGGCCAAGGCGCCCTTGAGGTAGTAATTCAAATCGTAGACTTTTTCTTTGTGCGCAGGTTCGACTGGTTTGGCTGCACCGCCGGTAGCCGGCTGCACCAAGTTCGCTTTAGCGATGTTGTAGAGACTGAAGGCCATATTGAAATGAACCTAATTACAACGCCTGTTTTACGGTGGTCACACCAAAAAAAAAGGTATTAATCATGTCGCTACTCCGCGTCTTGCGAGTGAAGTCTGCTGGACACATAGGCCTCTATTGGCCTGACCCAACCGTCAGTTCCTCACCACGCCCACACGTTAATCATACCCACATCGATCTAACCCACCGCGCCTTTCAGTTCCTTCCCCTGATTAAACCCCGAAAGTTCCTTTACTTTGTTGACGCAGATTGACTGGCGGGTGTTGTACGGACTGGTAGTTCCCGATCAGTTATTCCATTGAGGAGCACATAGAAAGTTTTAAAAAAGCAAATTATTCTAATGAATTTCGGCGACACTCAGGACGGATTGTCCGTCGGAGGGCAAACTATTGTTTGCACTGTCATTGTTTTGTGTGGGTTGTTCAGTCTGTTCAGTCTGTTTGGGTGGTTCGCCTCCTAGAGGCGGTTGTTGGACTTCAGGTTCTTTCAACTGTTCTTGTTCTTGCGGCTGTTGCTGAACACTTTGCACTTGGCCACTTACAACCAAGTGTTGTGCAATAGGGGCGGGCGGAGTTACAGGAACACGACTTTGCAAACTTTGGGTGAGTTGCTCCCTACCAACAATGTTTCTCCTCTCTGCGTGAAACAAAAAACAAACAAACAAACAAAAAAGCTGTTTGTTGCGTACTTCATCTCCGGCCGATTGAGCACGGCCCATGTCAAAGCCCTGATCATGTAAACTCAACCATGTCAAACAATCTATGAACCATAAGTCCTGCCCACTACGCCGCGAGGCCAATTCGAAGGTCCCCGCAGAGTGCATCACTAGAAACGTGAGGTCTCGTTGGTTTGCATGTGTGGCTGTGGCTGGTTGAGTGTGAGTGATGTGCGTGTTTGGGAACCTAAAATCAGGTTTTTTAACGACTCCTAACAAAAAGTTAACACTTTTCCCTTGAAGAAGGCAAACCGAAAAATGATCAGACACGCCCTGCTTGTCCTTCATGTGCCTACCAGCATAAGATTATTGAAAGGGAGAGGAGGAGAAAGAGGAGCGCGAAAAAATCTTTAAGTAGGACCTTTCCATCGATCCCACAAACCAAAGCCAGAACACGTTGAAGTCAGGCAATGTCGCAAGCGTGTCGAGATTGTGCAAAAAAGTTTGGAACACCAATGTCTGGCCTCGATCGCGGATGTCGAACCAACCATCCTGCGACGGAGGCCCATTTCGACCCTCGGCAACCAACTGAGAAAACTTCTTTCCTCTTTCAAAAGGGAAAGAAAGAGAGGGAGGGAGAAAGAGAGGGAGAGAGAGAGGGAGAGACAGAGAGAGAGGGAGAGAGAAAGAGAGAGCGGGAGAGGGAGGGAGAGAAGAGAGGGAAAGGGAGAAGAGAGGAAAGGAGAGAGGGAAAGGAGAGGGAGAAGAGAGGAAAGGAGAGAGGGAAAGGGAGGAAGAGGAAAGGGAGGAAGAGGAAAGGGAACCTTCTCAGGTGGATATTTGGCAAGGTGCTCGAGGAGAGGAATCAAGAGCTTCTCGAAGCATCCTTTCCATGGCCGACACTGTTTCATCACGACTCCAGAACTCAGCAAGGCTGACTGCAAACACTCAATCGCCTTCCTTCGTACCAAAGGCCGTCGGTCCACACACAATCCACAAAAGCCACTTATGGAGTGAAGCCAGTGATCATTTTTCTCTTTCTCTCTCCTCTCCACTTCTCTCCTCCGCTGCGCCAAGGCATCCCCTTGCAATCCCGTATCCGCGTACAACTGCGCCACTTGCTGATTCAACACTTGGATCTTACTATGTAATTTTAACAGTGCGTCACATACAACCATGAAACTGAGCGGTTGCCAAGCAGCTCCATCGGCTGCAGGCTGAGCACACGCCAACAAGGCGCGTCGCAACGACCCAAAGTTCACAAACCCCACGTAATTTTCCACCACAAACACCAACGCCTGAAAGGCAGAGTTAGCGGCTTGGGTGTGGTCTTTGAATTTGATCAGCAAGCCGAGGATAGAGTCCCATGCCTCGGTAGTTGTGATATGCTCTGCATGAGTTTCCAAAAATACCAACACCCCCGCGGTAATTCGAGTCCCAAACACATGCAAGGCATTTGGACTTAAATTTCCCAAGAGAGAAAGTAGACTTACCATACGTTCACAAGTCACTTCAGGATGCAATAATAACCGCATTGGCAACCTAGACAGCCTTTTCTCTTCTCTTCCTCTCTCCACACCACACGTACACACGTACACAACACAGACACAACACACACACACATCTACGTCGAAAAACAAATGAAATAGGGCAAGATACCTGAGTAAATTCACAACAACACGTTCAAGGAAAAAGGTCGGTTCCACAGGACGTGTCAAGGCAGTGCAAAACACTTCCTGCATAATCGGCCAAAGGGATACAGAGGCGTCTTCCATGCGGGCTTGGTTCTTTTCAAGAACGTCCACCAACCGCTCAAAGCAAAAGACGGCACTTTCCTCAGTCAGCAGTAATGATACCACTCCCTCTGGCTGAACATCCTCTCCCGATTTGTCTCCCGATTTGTTCTCGAAGGTCGTGTATGTCACAAGTGCTCGAAACAGACTTGACAAGGATGCGGGTTGAAAATACTTGGTTGCATTAAAGATGGCAGGAATCTCGAATCCGTTGACACACTCCCTTGCTCTGGCGGCAAAACTTTCCTCTTCACTCACACCAACCGTTTTCTGCTCTTGAGGTTCTGCCGCTTTAGACTCTTCGGGTTGCGCCCCCCAAAACATCGTAAACGCGGATGAGATGAGAGACACAGCTACAGAGCCCAGCGACGCATCGCCGTCTGGACTCACCAATTCCTTATCGCCCTTGCGCAATGTGTCCAGTGGTTGGCCTTTGGAGTCCAAGAAATCTTCCAGCTCGGACAAGGACGCGGGTAGCAGCCAAACTCGATGGAGCCACAGCACGACTTGTAACACGTTCGTCCATCCATTGACTAATAAAGTGGGGCCGTACTCTTGAACAAGCGAAAACAAAATGCTCGTTGCAACGCACAATCGTGCGTTTCTCCCCATGATTTCCAATGACGTCTTTTCATTTTCACTTGGAGGCAAGCCTTCAAAAATGGTGCATACGGTGTTGCACAAGAGAGTAATCAAGGTGTCAAAGGCGGCTCCCATGTCATAAAGTGCACAGATTCGACCAAAGTTCTCAAACCCGCTTCGGATGTTTTGAACAATCCTCGGTTCTGTTCCGTTCTCAGAAACAAATATGTCCACCTCCAGTTTGAATAAATAAAAATGGAATACATTGATAGCTGACTCCCAAACTAAAGAAAACATCTCCTTTCCATGAGTGGCTGGCACCGACGTCTCGAATTTTCCTTTCTCTTTCGATTTGCCAATCACCATGCTCCATTTCTTGTTGCTGAAAGAGTTGCTTGGGCCAAAGTCCTTGATGCTGTCCGATGTCATCTTAATCTCGTTCTGTTGGATAGAGTTGTACAAGGATGTTAAATAAGCAAGAGGAAAATTCGCGCCCTCATTCATCCCACGATTGATGCGAACAAATTCTTCCAAGGTCATCTTCTTCTTCACTCCCTTATTGTGTGCGTCGGTGTTGAGCATGATAATAGAGTAAGAGAGAATAAATGCCGCGGTTGGGTTGGCGATTGGGCCTTGCGCATTGGAGGATTTGCAATAATCAAAAAATTTGTTTGCGAATGCTTCAATGATCTCGCCAATTTGCTGCGACTCTCCTGCGAGCATAAACGAGTCTAGGAATACGCGCAAGCCAACGTCAAGTGCCAAACCAAACTCTGGGTCAATGGGGTAATTTGCAGTGGAACCCTTGAAGTCGAACGTGTCCACGAAGTGGTTGCGTACCAGCTTCGGAAACTCTCCAGCAGACCCAATGAAGACACCAATTGCGGCACGGTCAAGACCGGGAGTGTTGCGGAAGAAGTGAACCACACTTTCGGCGGTCAGCTGCTCAGGAAGAAGTTTCACAGATTGGAGAAATTCAAATGCTTTCTTACCATCTTTGTTGAAAGCTTCCGCGGCTTGTCGGAGCTTTTTCTTCTCGTGTCTTGCCTCCAAAATGCGGGCCTCCTCATCTTTGTTCAAAGTGAGACAGCACTCGTCTTCGTCATCAGAGTCCTCCTTTTTGTCGTCCGAAACACAAAATCGTTTCGAGATGGACTCCAACACGGAGAGGATGCACTCGAAGGACAATACATGAAAAGTGTTGGGCGGCCCTTGGGGAATCGCCGAGCTGGCCAAAAACTGGCAAAGGTCTTCAAAGAGGTTCGTGGAACCAACCTCGCAGTCATAGTTCCGATAAAGCCCAATGATAAGGGAGGGTTCTCTGCAAAAATCGAGCAAACTTTCGATCACCATCTCTTTGTGCTCATACGGTGCGGTGGGGGACTCGCCAATACGCATGTGAACACTAGCAAAAAACACTTCTAATTGTACTCTGAGATGTTGCTTCACGGTCGCAAACATATCAAAGACAATCCGCAGTACCAACGAGAGAATGTAAATGTCTTTGGTTTGCGAGTTCTGGAGAATGAACTTGCATAGCTCGTTCTGCACCACCTCGACCAAAGGAGCACAATAGCCCAAATGCTTCCCAGTAGTTTCAAACACGGTTCGAATCAATCGCAATCCTAATACTTTGGATAGCTTTGTTGACTCTCCTTTATCGCTCTTCTCGTCCGAGGGGTTGATCAAGTTGACAAGGAACCGGAATACTCTCTGAAGGGCTCCGATGCCATAAGGCCGCCGATTCATCACCGCCTTCTGTTCACTTTCGTCCCCACTGGGAGTCTCTTTCTCGCTGGATTCGAACTCACGAAGCTGCCTTCCTGCTTGCTTCTTCATGAGCTTGTCCCTCTTGCGACTTGATGAGCGGGATCTGTGGACGTGGCCAGGCTGCCGCAAACTAGACGGGTCGATTGGGGCGTGGGGGTCAAGTGTATCGCCACCAGTTCGAGTTCCCGGGTTTAGTCGAGAAAATAGAACTAACACCATCTCCATCAAAATATTTTCAGAGTATTTTAATAAAAGATGGGAAATTTCTGCTCGAGATCGAACACTAAAACATTCGGTCACCATACTGCACACAGCATCATCCGTAAGCAACTCTCCGGCATCACAACGTAGACACTCTAACAATACTTCCAGGATTTTCATGTGTACAATTTCTGACTCGTGCTGCCGACCCCCATCCCATCGACAATGTGTCGCGTGGTGGGTAATATCAAAAATTGCTTCAGCTACATAAGGGGAGTCTTGGGAGATATGACCATACATTAAAAATTTGTGCACTGATTGGAGAGCAATCGCAGTTGTTTGAACATCAGTATAATCAGAGATAATGACAGCAAGAAAAGGGCGTAAGCAAGCGCGGGTGTCGAAGAGCCTCAAATCAGACACATTCGCGAGAGCACTTCGTAGCTCTTTCAAGTTCCATATCAAAGGATCTTCACAGGTCGCAAAAGGATTCTTACGCAACTCTCGATTTTGATAAAGACGTAATACTGTCAATACATTGTGGATTTCACCCTTTACACAGTTGACCCCTTGCATGCTTGCCTCAGCGAAATACGATGACACCAAAAACGGAAGAAAAAAAGTGCGCGTGTTTCACGAAAAACAGCAGTTTGAAAAAGCCATCAAAGAAATTGATTAGGCTATGTGGAGCTTGGTCTCCAAGAGCCTCTTATTTCTGGAGCTTGGACTCGCCGCTAACGCTCAGGTGGGAAATGTAGAAAAACTGTACGAATTGTTTTAGCTTGCCCCGTTGCCAAAGACAACAACAGCAACTCCCGCTCTTCGATACGGTATGGGCTAAACCCGCGAAATCACAATCTAGCAAAACTTTAGGCTTAATTCGAACCCAAGATATCGTGGATGGGGCAGTCACCCATAAAAAACTCGCGCACAATGCAGTGTTGACATCCAATATCTTGGATGAGACCATCACCACCATGAAAATTGCTGGGGATGCAGTAGATACAGGGGCGCTTCGAAATCGAGGCGTTACCGCCCAAAAACTTGCTGATGGGAGTGCTATCACAAGTAAGTTGGCTCCTGGATCAGCGACTGGAAATGCCTTTGGTGCTCGTTCTCTGGACAAGAAGCAACTTGTAGATAATGTGGTTAACAGCAGAACCCTCGGGGCAAATGCCGTTGTCGCGGATCACTTGGCAGCTGCTGCTGTCACTGCTGGGAAATTTGCAAACGCGGGACTGAAAACCCAGGATTTAGCTGACGGTTCGGTCACAGTCAACAAACTCGCGGGAGTGAAGGGCTCAAATTTCGTGGCCGGAAGCATCAAATCCAATCACATTGCGAACGGCACTGTGACGACTTACAAGCTGGCCCCGGGTACCATCGAGGGATCCAAGCTGGTTGTGACTCCCAACAAGCTTAGCGATCCAACAGGTTATGGTACCGCGCAAGAGCATTTCATCCACACCCAAGATATCATGGATAACGCAGTCACAACCAACAAGTTGGGTTATGGCTCGGTGACCGGCAATAAAATTGCTCCAGGTATTTTGGGCACAGACGATATTCTTGACCACACCATTCCCCTCTCAAAAGTGGACCCTCGGCTCATCATACCCGGAATCCCCAATGGATTGATTAAAACAAACAATATTATGGACGAAACTATTTCCTACCCTGCGCTTGGAAAGGACAGCGTGACCTCGATCAAGATTGTCGACAACAGTGTCTCTGTGTCTGATCTCGCGGATGGGGCGGTTTCTGAAAAGAAATTGGCGCTTCAAGGCCTGGGAACTCGAAAATTTGCCGCGGAGGCAGTGACCAGCATGGGGCTTGCCAATGGAGCAATCACATCAGGCATGTTGGCGCAAGGGTCTGTGACGAGCAAGAAAATTGCCAGCTTTGCGGTCGATACTGACAATCTTGTGGACAACGTGATCACTGGGCGCAAATTGGGACCTGGTGCCATCAACACGAAAAATATCCTGGCAGGAGCTGTCACGAAGAACAAACTTGGGGGCTCATTGAACATTGACAGTTTGCGAGGCCAAATTGGAACTAAGCAAATTGCCCCCCAAGCAGTCACCGGTCAAAAAATTGGCAAAGGAGCCATTTTGTCAAGCGTTATCGCAAACGGTGCTATCGACTCAAAGGCTCTTGGAGCATCCGTCACGAGCAACAAGATCACAGATGCAAGCTTCACTACCAAGAAACTGGGAAGCAATAGTGTGAGCGGTCCTGCCTTTGCAAGTGGGGCTGTCACCACTCCCATCTTTCAAGACGGCGCAGTAACCGCGGCCAAGTTGCGGGATGGAGCTGTTAAGACTGCGAACTTTGTGGATCGCGCATTTACGAACCAAAAAATTGCCAATGGCGCAATTGGCGCAGGCGACATCAAAAAGGGCTCTGTAAACTCTCCGAGCGCATTCGCTCCTAATACTATTGAGGCAAATGCGTTTGCCACTCACTCAGTAACCGCCAACAAGCTGGCCCTCGATGCGCTCACAGCAAACAAACTCAAGGAAGATTCCATTTTTGAGAAGAACTTGAATGACAACATTTTCACTGCCAAGAAAATCGGAGATGGTGCAGTGACAGGACGCAGAATCGCTGATAACACGCTTACCACGGCCACTCTTCCCAGCGGAATTCCGGGTCGAGTTCTTGGCACAGGTGTGATTAGTGTCCTCCCAGATGAGGCAATCACCCATTACAAGCTTGCCCTCGACTCCCTTATCACTCCCAATTTCGCTGCCAGCGCCGTGGATGCCTCTAAAATCGAGCCCGCTTCAATTGGCGCCTCCAATTTGCAAGAAGGTGCAGTAGGATCCACAAAAATCCAAGACCGCGCGATTCAAGGCAAGGCCTTTCGTGATGGCTCTGTCACTGGAAAAAAACTGGCATCTACTGGAGTTGTGTCCACTGCAAAGCTTCAAGATCATGGAGTTGCCACGGAAAATGTTGCTTCTCAAGCTGTTGATGCCATTCACTTCGGTGATGGCGCCGTCGACACGACGGCTATCCTTGACAGAAATGTGTTCTCCTACCATTTGGCACCACAAGCTGTCACCTCTGCAAAACTTGCCCCTGCATCTGTCGATTCGAACAACCTCTTTGATGGCGCTATTGGTGCTGGCAAAATTGCCCCTCAAGCGGTCACGGGGCTGAATTTTGCCAGTGGCTCGGTCATCGAACCCAAATTTATCGATGGTGCCGTTTCTTCTGCTGCGCTGTCTGGAGTGTCTGCAGACAAGATTCAAGATGGAGCCGTAGATCAAAATGCTCTCGCCAATGGCACCGTGGAATCACGCTCATTTAGGGCTGGAGATATTGGCTCGACAAAAATCGGTCCTGGTGCGATCACGAATACGTCAATCGCAAATCAAGCAATTACTTCGGATAAGCTTGCAAACAATGCCATTTCATCATCATCAATTGCCTCGCGGGGCATTGCTAGGACAGGCAAGATTGCGCCTGGTGCCGTCCTCATTCGTCATATCCAGCTTGGGGCTGTTACCTCCAATGTGCTGGCAAACGGAGCTGTGAATGCTGATGCCCTCAGTGCTGGCGCTGTGCGCCCAGCGAAACTTGCGTCTGGTGCTGTAAGCGCTCGCACAATTGCAGATGAGGCAGTTCAAGGACCCCAGATTCAATCCGGTGCTGTTGGAGGTGCGAATCTTGGCGAACTGAGTTCGGACAACCTTGCCGCAAATGTCGCAACCGCGAAAACCATTGGAGAGAAGACCATCACCGAAACTGATTTTGCTCCGGAGGTCATCACCACAGAGAGAATCATCGATAGCGCAGTTGTGGCGGGCAAACTGAGCAACGCAGTGGACCAAGCCGCGATCGTTGATAAATCTATCACGCTCGATCAGCAAGCCGATGGCGGGATCACGAACTGGGCGTTCGCCAACGGCTCCATTACGGGTCCAAAAATCAATGGGATTATTGTACGCACCGCCAACATCGCTGATCGCAGCATCGGCGGTATTGTAGTTAGTGAGGGGGCTATCACTGAAAGCAAAATCGCCACGGGAAGTCGTGTAGGTCGCAATTTCGGAAACCTTTCTCAGGCTGACATCGCAGCTGATTTCTGGGCCAATCTTCCGCCTCAAGAGGCAACCAGAAAGCTTGCTAACCTCTCTGGTGACAATTTCGATGGCCAAGTAGTCACCGGAAACTCGATCGCTGATGCGACCCTTTCGGGAGAGCCTTGGGCCGATAACACATTGGGACGGGAGAAGTTTGCCGGCAACATTCCCACATCGAAACTTGCCGACAACTCCTTGGATGATGAAGTGTTCGTCCAAAACTCCATTACGAGAACCAAGCTTGCTGATGGCTCTGTGACAGGTGCCGCAATTGCGCAAAACACCTTGACCGGAAACAAATTGGCTCCTGCTGAGCTCTCGGGGGATCTCTTGGCTGACGGAGGCATGGACAACAGTGTTTTTGGAGATGGCGTATTCACCTCAGACAAAGTCAACGCCGATTTGTTGGGTCGAAGTGGTGTGACACCCGGATCCATCACATCCGACATGATTGCTGACGGTGCGATTGGCACCAGGGAATTGGCTGATGGGAGCGTGACGTCTCAGAAGATTGCCAACAATGCAATTGGGGCCGGGCAGCTTGCGGACGGAACACTTAATGATGTCTTCAGTGAATTGCAGGCACGCAATCTGGCACCAGGTATCCTTTCTATCTTTCTCTCTTCTGCATGTCATCCCAGTTTTATTTTATTTGTTTTTGTTAGCTGCTGTGACTGGAGATGCATTTGCCAATGCCTCCGTCCAAAATGTGTCGGGTCTGTTAACCAGGGCCAAGTACGCAGAGCTCGCGGGGAGAAATTTTGTCACCCGAAGCTTGACCAATTCCAAAATGGCCGCAGAGAGCGTGAATTCGACACAGCTCGGCAGGGGCGTGATCACAGAGGCCAAGTTGAATGAATCGGCAGTCACTGGTGACAGTTTGAGCGCGAACACTCTCACAGGGGACAAGTTCCAAGCCGCTTCAATTGGTGTGCGACAGTTCGCCAACGTGACCTTGGACGGCTCTAAGTTCGCGAATGGCTCCATCTCTTGGCGAACGATCAACCCCCGAGTGCAAAATCAGGTGACTTTCGGCTTTTCGATCATCAAACTGGATGACATTTTTTCAGGTGCAGCAAACACTTGACCAGTTGGGAATGTGGCAGAAGCGCATCAATGTCGGCTACAACAAGAGATGCGATTTGGGACAAACTACGCAGGCGGTCAACGGTGGAGAAAAATCCACGTTTGAGGTGTTGATGAATGTGGCGGGCTCCCGATCGATGGGCGAGCACCAAGACTTCTGCTCTCGCCACGGCCTTGGGCAAGCCTTCAAAGTTCTCTCGGTCGAGAATGGCGCCATTTCACACGCGTTGAGTGGGATGACTGTTCTTTTGCTCGCTCTGTTCCTTTGATGAGAGCTGGGTTTTCTGAAACACAGGGGATGGATTTTCCCCCCAAACTTCTTATCTAATTTTTTTGGACATTCCTTCACCACTCAATTGAAAGTGCGCAGTTGGGGAAAGCCCGCTCGAGCTTTTCGAGATCTTTTGTGCAATTTGAAAAAAGAAGAAAAAAAAACATTAATACACAAGTTGGAAAAAAAAACAAAAAAGAAAAAAAAATGAAAAACAAGGGCGTGTCTGTCCATCCTCAACAAAGTGTCTCTCTTGTTGCCTTTTTTTCATCTCCGTCTCTCCTTAACCCTGGCTCTATCTTTCGATCAAGTTAACCAAGCCCAACTTGTTTCGTGTTTATTTGATAAAAAAGGGAGTGCAAAATACACAAGAGAACGATATTAGATGCTTCCAGGGTCGCAGGTGTTGCTGTGCCATAACTGATACACGGGAATACCTGAGGAAGCCAAGTTATGAGATTGTAGATAGGTAGGGAGAGGAAACCGATTTTCATGCCTTCCATTTCCTTGCAGACCACCACCTGACGAGAATGTGTGTAGAAACTGAGCAAAATGAGCGTGTGAAACCTGGCATCCCAAACGAGAATTCGCGTTTGAGAAGAAACTAAGTGTTGAAATCAGTCCCTCCGCTCTCTCCTTTTGGTATAAGAAGAATGAAGAGAGAAGCGATGTGTTGCAGACCTGCCCTCAATAAATCGTTGCTCATGTTGTCGCTACACAGCGATGTATGTCTCCAGTTAAAGTCAACATATCTTTTGGTCTTGTTTTTGTTTTTGTTTTTACCATTGGGTCAATGTACTGTTGATATTCTTTGGGGATGAGCACATGGCAACTACACAACTTTCGTGAGGAATGCTTTTGAGAGAAAAAGCAGAAAAGAAAATTTACAAGTCACACTCGGGACCATCACCGTACTCATCTTCATGGACTCCACCTGCGAACAAAATTTTCGGATTGCTAGAGTCGAAATGCACCTCCGCAAGCATATGTAAGGGGCATCTGCTTGACTTTGTTTTTGATGGCTACATCATACAGGTTTTCGCCAACCTACGCCAACATGTCAAAACATGCAGCACTCGCATTAACATACTTGTGCTCGAACGGGGATTATTGTGCCATCGTGATCCACAAAGGACATGGAGACACTGAACGAAAATTTTTAACATCCAAAAAGAAAAGGCAAAAGACAAATGTGCAAAAAAAAAAGAAAAAGAAAAAGAAATGTGTGTGGGCATACAACTCGGGGGTCTCGTGATGTTTGACATCATCTCCAAACCTCCGGCGGGCTAAAAAGATTAAAAAAAAAAAAACATCACTTTAGCGGTGTACGGAGGGAGAATCGTAGTGTGCTAGATGGGGGCATAGGGCGAGCAAGGCGTGACACCCGAAGCAGCGCCCGCATCTGA
>Ga0215283_10006_pt1 | contig 13279 bp, 3 predicted proteins | sample ZER3_1Amoeba_F21_FD_182617 | JGI IMG/M metagenome (GOLD analysis project Ga0215283, IMG submission 182617) | Enriched cells of freshwater protists from Biology Centre CAS, Ceske Budejovice, Czech Republic - ZER3_1Amoeba_F21 | ecosystem: Environmental > Aquatic > Freshwater > Unclassified ...
CTTTGAGGTGTTAGACAAATCACATTGACTTTGTTGTACGCCCACTTTTTAGGGCTCTGGACTGCCTTTTTGGTTGGTCATGGTGTTATTCTTGTTTTCCGCGTTTTTAGGCAGCCATGGCGTCTCAGGATCAATGGTATTTTACAGATAAAACAGGGAAACAGCTCGGCCCGCTCTCGACTGGGGAACTTGTTGCATTAGTCGAGGTCGGGGCCTCCGTTGATAAAGAATGTTTCGTATGGGTCAACGAGGATTGGGTGTCGATAAAAAATATTCCGGCACTAAACCCGCCGCCAAAGATACTCAAGCCTCCACCACCTACAAACCTGCCCCCTTCTCCGGCTGCAGCAAAAACTAATGTTGCTTCTAGCCAAGCGCAGCCAGATTTTTTTTCAGAGTTGATTGCGCAGTCTGGTAAAACGACTACTGCCCAACCTGTACAACAACAAGCTGTACAACAACAAACTGTACAACAATTTACTCAGCAACCGGTGAGGAATACTCGGCCAGGAGATGGTCCCCAGTTTCAAAACCGGCTTGCTGCCCCCACGACAGGCATGACGATGGGATCGAAGCCGATCTGGACCAATCGCAGCTTCACGGATGCCTTTCTCGATGGGTTTGTCTCATATCCACCCATGACGCAAGCCGAACAAATGAAATATTTGGGTTTGGTTCCTGCATTTTCCTTCCTTCACAAAATGTTTTCCTTGACACTGGATAACGCAAAGCAGTTCGGATGGTATCAAAGTTTCGCCTCTCAAGACAGCACCCAATTGCTGGAGCTAGAAGCGACGTTAGCTGACGCGATCAAAACATGCAAGAGTATGCCTTGCCTCTCTCGCAGCGCGGAAGGACTTGTAGCATTCATGAACGACTTGATTATTCGGGTGCAGTCGATGCCAATTGGAAGCTTTGTGTTGCTTCCAGGAGGTTGGGTTACAGATGAGAGCCCCGAAGACAAAGAAAAAAAGACCACAGAGGCGAAGAAAAAAGGGGTTGAGTACACCTCACAGCAATCTGCCCATTCTGTATGTTACATCTTGGAAAGAAAAGATGCCAATTTTTTTTCGTTTGCTGTCGTGAATAGTGGCGAGGGATTGAAATATCACGCAGCCGGCTACGAAGACACCAAAGTGAACGATGAGATTCCTTATGTAAAGCGAAAGCTCGTGCTCTTATTAGAAGACGTTCACCGTGATCGAGTTTTCGATGGTGCATTTTGGTATATTCTATTCAAAATGTTGGTTTGGCCCTCACACCGCCATTCCGACAAAACTCTGTATGAACACGTCCTACCATTTCTCAACTCCAAACCACTGACGCTTAACTACCAAAGTGGAGGAAATGCTGTCCGCTTGCGTCCTCCGCCATTTGGTGGCGACACGTCGTGCTTCCAAGCCGTGAATGAAGCCTTCTTCTTTGTTTGCTGTCGCAAGCTGTCCCCCGAAAAAGCTGAGTTTATTAGCTTGATTCTGCGCTGGCAGATGGCCTTGTGTATGAGACAAGACGCGCTAGAGGCAAAGGCGGCTGGAATGTCGGAGTCTGATATTGCACTGGCCAAACAATCTTTGGCTAAGTTGGCATTGCAAGGGTCTCAGCTCGTGACTCTCAACAGGGATCTGATGACTCCAGAGCTTGTGCGATCTCTCAAAGCGAGCATTGATGGAGTTGATGCGGAATTGTCGTCGCTGCAGAAAGCAGTGAGAATACAAGCACCAGAAAAAGATTCTCCCCCGGCGATCGAACTTCGGGGATTAGGAACTGGCGGTGCCAACCCTGCGACGAACACGAAGCTGCCTCTTTTGGAGCGTATGCTTCGTACAACTTCAATTGAGCATTTGATTGGAGCTGACGCAATCCCTCCTCTGTTTCGGCCTGTTGAAATGACTAAAGTGACTGATTTGGCTCACAACTTCACGGAGGTTGGGCTTGTGCTGCGGCATTGTGATCATTTATGTACGCTGCTTTCTTACCAAGCGGAAACAATCAAAAGCACATACTATCTTCGCTGTGCCTTGATCCAACACGTTTTCACACGTGTTGTTCCGCTACCGTTACCACACAACCATCCCAAGCGCTTGACGCATTGCTTTTGGTCTCAACCACTTCGTTATGAAAGCCAGGTGGATATCATGAAATTGCTCGATTCCCTCACACGCCATTATGCAGCCTGTTGCCTCTCGATGCCTCTGACTCGTGTGTTTGATGCCGCTCGCATTTTAACACTATCTTGCATTGCTGTCATGGCTGATGCTATTATGCGCATCAAAGCGTGCGACATTCCCTCTTTATTTTGCATGCATTTTAGTGGACAACACGACCAAGAAGAGTTTCCCAAAAGACAGTATGGGTTCGACATTGGGTTATCGTTTGCAGTGCAATCAGAGACCATGACATTCACGGATGCGAATCTTTGTGCGACCCGGACAAAAGTGTTGGATTACTTTTACCAGCAAAAGTCCATCGTTCAGCCTGACTACGTCATCTTTGATTGGGAGCGCTCAATGGAGATGTCCCCAGCGTTGGAGCGGCTGTTTCGCCAAATGTGCCATGAAATTGGGTTTCCCACCGAAAATGTTGCGGCATTTTTAACGGGCGAAATGCCTGAGCTTTTGCACAACTACCCCGAGTTGGGGTACTACCGCGATATTGTATTTGTGTTCAAGTTTTTAATGGCTCCAACAGAAGATGCGATGCCCAAATTGCGCCCTTGGTTCCAGAAAGAGGCAAATTTAACTTGGAATTACAAACCAAAAGAAGGATACCTTGTGAACGGATTCGGACAACAGATGAAGATTGTCCCTATGCAAGAGGAAGAGAAGAAGGGAATCTCTGGGTTTTTGAATCGAATCTTTTCCAAAAATTCTCGAGCCCCCCTCAGTGGTGCTGACCCTTCGGCATTGATTGGAGAAAAGATCAACAACGAGGATGACGTACTGTACATTCGCCCACTTCCTGATTTTGATGAGCGCTTGAGCCAGCGGGATGTCGAGCTTCTTATTTCCTACCTCACCGTGCCTTATATCAGAATTCCTTTGGTTCTCGCGTTTTTTGCGACACAAGAGCGCATCAATGCACTGGGATCTCCACAACTGCGCCAAGTGTTGGACGATGTTATGTTTGAACCGAGCCAATGGCAACATGAAAACGAAAAAATGGTGCCTAAGGTGTGTCCTGGGGACAACCGAGATCATTTGTCTACGCCTTGTGGACTTCTCTTCAATGAGCTCATCTATTCGCCTGAAGGAATCCTCAAGCCTTTAGAAGACCTTTTGGAGTTTGCGATTGACCTCGACACCGGGAAATATTCAACCTTTTCTTCTCCGATCATTTTGTACGTGGTGCGGTTGATTGTCCGAGTTGAAGGTTATATCAAGTTTTTGATCAAGCACATCATTTGGTATCAAACAAAAGATCAAATCACCAATAGTGGACCCCACACATTTATTCGTGGTCTCGCATGCGACCCTAAGCATTTGGAGCGATTGCAAAAAGCACAGCAGATCCTCCGAGCAGCGCTCGACAACGAGGTGTTCCCTATGTTAGACCAGTGGAACATGAGCTCGATCAAGCGGGACGAAAATCTGCAGATCTGCATTTTGAACGCACACCTTGCCTTTTTGCATAAGAATTCGTATCCCGAAGAATACAATCGACGAGTTGTCACCACTGTGCTCTCGAGTTTAATTACGCTTACTGCACGCTACGATTTTGAGAAGGCACTCCGTGGCAAACGTGTCAAAAAGGACAAAAAAGACACCGAGCTCGAATTGCACATTCCAGAAACCGAGATTTTTGATTGTTTACAACAACAACGCTACAGCATGTTTTTGTGGTTGAACGCAAATCCCGCAGAAGCAAGCGAAGTGTTCGAGGCAGTCGTCCGTATTGCAACTGCAGTTGGCACACGCACACACCGATACGACGGGGCGTCCTTTACCGTGCGAAACTGGGCCAGCATGGCGGGAAGGAACAACTTGGGTCGATTTGTGCCTGACATGAAGGAAGTTGGCAAGAAGATTATTTATGATACGGAAATCAACATTCAGTTGGGCGATTTTACACTGAACAATCACCGATTAGAGTTGTTGGAGAGACACTTCAACCAGGAACTGTACTCCGAGGAGCTAGTTAAAGATTTCTACGACGTGTTTGGGACCGAAACTGGTCCAATGCAATGTGCAGTAGTAAAATCGACAACCCATCGACAATGGGTCAGGCTCGTTGGCCGACGCCACGACATGGCATTCTGGGATGTTGACCCTCGACCCCCCGAGATAGGAGAATACACTCGCAAGTTCCCATCTAACGAGGCAGGCGAAGAATGGATTTCGCAAGTGTTAGAGCCGGTGCGCCGCAGCTACTTCACTGGTCTCCAGTTGTTTTTGTCTACAACAAAAACGCCAGCTGACGCCACATTTGTGCTTCTTACTGGCGTACATAAGGTGTCCACATGGACAGAAATTACTGACGCACAAGGAAAACCTGCACGCCAAGAAAGCGTTTCGTCAACCCAGAAAGAAGTGGTTGTGTTTAAGAGAGGAACAGTTCATGTTTATGATGTGCTGGAATATGGCCGTCGCAACTATCGATCGCTCGTATTCACGAACGACACGAGATATTGCTTGGGGAGCTTGTCGATGCAGGAATCTAAGGTCTCTCTGAACATGGAAAACCGGTGGGCTGATGGTCAGAAATACGCACGTGGAGTGACAAATAACACCAAGCCGCATGCGCCATCCTTCGTTATTTCCCGCAATTTGACCCAAATTGAGGATGGTAAAGAAACTTACATTCCCTCTCGCTTCTTGCGAGGTGTTGTGCCGGGGGCATTCTTAGATGCCTACGTATTTTGGCAGCAAACAAATGATTCGTTGATCGGCTACTTGAAGTCTGATCAAAAGGCGACTGGCATTGCAACCACAATTCACGTGCGCATTAACCCACAAGGGCAAGCGAACATCATTCGGCGACCGAAAGATGCTGTTGATGGAAAGGAGGATCAGGAACTCTTGAATTTGCTGTATGCACCTCTCAATAGTGAGCTCACAGAATTGGCCGTGATGCTTTGTCGGCTCGAAGATTTATCTCACGTCTTGGTGTGGAGCAAACCTAACTCGCAGCAGGCCAGCATCATTGAGTTACCCCGGCTTCGTATGTCCTTCCAAGTGCGAGCAGAAAAGGATGCAAAGGGCACCATCGCGCGTATAACTTCTGATGACCATGTTGGATTCTGGATCAGCAACAAACGCTCGGCTTACTCGGAGCCATTGCTTCGAGGGCTCCCGCACTGTTTGATCTTGGAGAACACCAACGGGGAGTTAATGTTGATGCTGCCCAATAGTTTGCCGTTGCGACCTCAGATTATCTCGGAGCCTCTTTCCTCTCAATTGATTTTTGACCGAGGCAACACCCAGTGGCTCGGCAACACAGAGGTTCCACATTACGTGTACCCCTTCCACCTCTCTATGACCTTCTTGTTTACTGAGACCCTTGTGTCTGCGATGTATCTACTTCTCATGCGACTCCTGGCTCGCGATTATGCAGCGGCATTCCAATTGGTACAGTCCTGTGTCTCTGATACGACGCTCTCTGCAGAAGAACAACAAATCTTCGACCTGATCTGCGCATTGAATGACACTCACCCAGATGCACATGCAGTGTTTGTTAAGATTCTGTTGGCCACCCTTGACAGCCCGTTGAACCCTAAATTTGATTCCGTATGGCACCTGAAATCTTATCTCAGCAAGCATCGCTATGTATCTGCTGCATGTCGGTTGACTGTGACTGAGGAGTTGTTGATTATTGACTCATTGCCGTTTAAGCCGAAAGATGTCGCAAATCGTCACGCCTTTCTGATGGCAATGAAGCAAGGATTGCCCGAAGCGACGTTGAGTCTGCCTTCTGCGATGTCTCTTGACGAAGCATATGACACTGTCGTGGATAAAACAATGTTCGAGATGATGGGCGATGTTGAGAGCGCTTTTATGAAAGTGTCTTACGACCCTGCAACTCCTACCCAAGGCACGCAAACCATCAATGCTGTCAACCAGTGGTTGGACGACGGTATGCGATTGAAAGGTGGGCCCCAAAACTTAGGCTTCATATTCTTCTACGAGTTATTGAGCTGCAATTTACAAGTGAAGATTCTAGCACGAGACAGTTCCTATGAATTGGGATGCTTGCTGATTCGGTTGTTGCCTGCTAAAGATTACATGAAGAAAGGCCAGATGATGAGCTTGCTCCGTCTGATGGCAACTCACCGAAATTTGGCCGAAGCGGAGGACACTCCCAAGTACAAAGACACGCGAACTCTCAAACTAAAAGTTATTTTTGGTAAGCAAGGACCATTTTCCAAATTGTTTACCGACTCGAAGGCATACTTCAGCTCAAAGCAGTCCCAGCTCAAATATCCTTCTCTCGTGCCCCCGGTCTTGCCCACTTCGGCTAAGGTTCCTGTGCCGACCAGCATGTGTCGTGAACTGTTGTGCCCTCGCATTATGGACTTTTCATGTGCCAAGCGTGCTTTGAGTACTGTATCGGATAGTGGGTCTGTTGTTACGGCAGATGACTTGAAATCATTTTCCAGTTCACCACTAGCTCCCATCAACTTAGCAAAGTATCTGACTTCTCAAACTCGTCAGCAACAAGGCTTGCCCCAGCTCGCTTCAAAAATGGCATTCGATGTGTCAGGTCACAAACATAGCAAGTCTCATGTGGCTCGCGCCACCATCCAGCGTCTAACTGAAGATGTTTCCATTTATGCTGACCAGCAAAATACTCTCAATACGCCACTTCTCTTGGGTATGTTGGATGCGGACTTTAAAAAGGCATGTGATGACCCGAAAGGCGGAGCGAGCACAGCCCTACTGAACCAAGTGCAAGCCTTGATTCACACGTTGACACAGCTGCAAGAAGCGGACCACGAACGTGCAATGACCATTATTGGTCTTGTAGAACGTCTCGTGAACACGGTGCACGTAGGGGATGACCCCATCCGAATGGCATTTTTGTTGGCACGCTATGCGGGGAAAGAAGCCACTTTGCACTTTGAATATTTGGTTGGTTCTTTGATTTGCTCAACCAGCGAACAAGATATCTTGCAGCTTAATCCGTTCTTTACAGCTCCAGAAGTGCGCAAGGTCCAAGACTTCACAGTTGGTGCCATGTTTTTTATCAATCGAATGGCACAAATCAACATGTGTCTGAGCAGTGCTCGGGATCTAAGCGAAATGCTCAAGCGATTACAACTCATGGATAAAACTCAGTCAGCCAAAGATCCAACCGTGCTTGCAGGTCTGATTTTGAAGGCAGGTTCTTTGGCCGAGCAATTGGCAACTCAGCGTCACTACCTCGTGAAGGATTCCTACGATCCTAGATTTTTGGTCTTTGAATTTACATACAGCATGATTTTGCGAAAGTCTCAATGCATCTTGATCGACACGTTCATGTCAGTGATGAAGTCCGCAAATGGTGCGATCTGCCACCAAATGATCATGGGTGCTGGTAAGACGACTGTTGTGGGTCCTATCCTTGCACTGTTGCTGGGTGACGGAAAACAGCTTGTGATGCAAGTCGTACCCGCCGCACTGTTGGAGTTTTCCCGGGGCATTATGCGCTCCCGATTCAGTGCGATCATTCAAAAGCCCGTGTACACGTTCACGTTTGATCGCTTTACGCAAATTCAGCCTGCAATGTCACGCAAGCTCGAAAAGGCCATTTTGAGTCGGGCAGTGGTGTGCAGTACTCCAACTGCAGTGAAGTCGTTCATGCTGAAGTTCGTTGAGATTGTTCATTTGCTAGATTCCAAATTGAACGTCAGCACACAACGAAGCGAGAACAGGAAAAATCCGATGGCCGCGATTCGAGATGCCTTTGGCAAAATTCGAGCAGCTACTTCTTCTCATCACGAAGAGAAAGTTGACACCAGTATTCCTTTGCCCGAACAAGCCTTTGAAGCCGTTAAAGTGTTTAAGATGATGCGCACCGGCTCGCTCATCATGGACGAGGTCGATTTGATCTTGCACCCATTGAAAAGTGAATTGAACTTTCCCATCGGCGCGAAAGAAGAGCTTGATTTTACAACAGGAAAAGAAGGCCGTGGGTTGCGATGGGAGATTCCATTCTATTTGTTCGATATGATCTTTTATGGTTGCGATGAGCGAATGGTTGGATCTTACAAAGAAAGTCGCGCTGCGATGCAATTGTTAGACAAGATGAAAGCGGTCGTTACCAAGGGTACCCAAGAACGCTCTCTCCAGCGTATGCCTCACTTAGTACTTTTGAGTCAGCAGTTCTACTACAAAGAAATGAAACCAATCTTATGTGATTGGATGTCTCTGTGGTTGGGCAACAAGGGACTCACAGGCATCACCAACCAAGAACTGATTGAATACTTGGTCAAGGGCAACAAGGATCCTATAGCCTCAGCGCCAGTCCAAAAGAAGGTCTTTGGGGAGTATGTTAAAATGCTCAATATGGGCCATGATTGGATTCAAAGTTTCTTGCCATTCGCGCTCGGAAAAATCAATCGTGTTTCCTTTGGAATTTTGTCAAAAGAAGATTTAGAGCGTGCGCTGGAAATTGACCCGTGCATGCCAAAATCGCGGCGGCTTCTGTCAGTACCGTTTGTTGGAAAAGACGTGCCTTCGCGAGCTTCAGAATTTGCTCACCCCGATGTCCTAATCGGTTTGACAATTTTGGGCTTTCGTTATGGAGGATTACGCCGAAGCGATTTCTATCATGTCTTGAAGACTCTGAAACACAACCTTCATGATGAAATTGGACCCTTCACAAAGAGATACTCCGCGAAATTGTTTGAGACGTGGGTCAAGATGGCTGGTAGGCGAGTGCGAGGCTCGAAGCTTGAAGAAGAAGAAAAGAAAAAGAGAAAAGAGGAGCAACGAGCGAAACTCGAAAAGAAAGCTGGAGAAGATGGGGAAGTTGAGGATGATGTTGACGACATTTGGCCTTTGCGTCTGATTGACTTGAAGGATCAAGATCAATTCAATGTCCTGTACGATCTGTTGCATAAGCTACCAGCAACCATTCATCATTACTGTCACGAATATGTATTTCCTGAGACAATGCAGCACCAAGGAATGAAGCTGGATGCAAGTGGTCAAGCGCTTGGAGGTGACATGCTCTTTGGGCGACGTATGGGCTTCTCTGGTACCCCATCAGAGCTACTTCCCATCGAGTTGGGCAAGTGTCACTACGAGAAAGGTGTTGACGGGCAAATTTTGGCATATTTGATGTCCCCTGAAATTATGTCTTACCAGATTATGTCCAATGATTGGACCGTACATTCCCTGCTTGACAGCATTGCCAAGATGGGCTGCCAAGCCCTGATTGACACTGGTGCTCTGATTACTGGTCTTACAAACCTCGAGGTTGCAAAGTATTTGTTGAAAGCTGGGCTTGCGGATATGGACGGCGTGGTGTTCTTGGATGAATTTGATCGCAAGATGATCTTAATTCGAAGATCAGGTGCCGTGATGCACCTTGAGCAATGCGGAATCTCCCAGACAAAGCGCTTTTCGTTCTACGATCAAGTGCACACAACAGGAATGGATATTAAACAACCTCTGAATGCACGAGCAATTATCACGCTGAGCAAGGACATGGTCTTCCGTGACTTTGCCCAAGGCGCGTTTCGCATGCGTGGGATTGGAAAAGGTCAGACTCTTACATCCTTTGTCATCCCAGAGGTGAAGAAACTTATGGTGGCGAATTTGAGTGCCTGCCCAACATACAAATCAACTCAGGTTCCTGAACGCCAAACAAATACTACCTACAATGACGCCCAAACACTGCAAGATATCTGTGCTTGGCTCGTAATCAATGCTTTCCGCTCAGAAATTATTCAGTTCAACACACTGATGGAACAAAATTTGCACAACGTTTGGCGAAAACTGGCCTTCAACAAGTTGATGCAAGAATGGCCCAAGGTGGGTCATGCCGGTGTTTCACCTGATATCTTGGCTTCCATTGATGTGTTCCGTACGCGCATCGATCATCAAGTAGAGAATACAGTCCCTGTATCGACCAATTTTATGGGGAAACTCCAAGGAGCAGTGAAACAAAACGCCATGTTTTTGCAAGATCCTGCGCAGAAACAAATCACCGATTACATCATCAATTTGGTTGCTTCTACAGAAAAGAAAAATGAGGTTGCTTCGCCAGTGGGGGCTCCAACTTATTCAGAAGGTCTCGAAGCAGAGGCAAAGCGATCGTTTGAAGGCGAACAAGTCCAAGAGCAAGAACAAGAGCAAGAACAAGAGCAAGAACAAGAACAGGAACAAGAGCAGGAACAAGAAGTTGTCAACCTGGGTGAACCTGAAGACTATGTGACAAAGAAGTATGCTCGAAAGGAGGAAACGCCAAAGAATTGGTCGATTAGTCTTTTAGCCAACCCTCCAACCGCGCCTGACAAAGATGTACAAAATACCTTCTTGCCATGCAGTAAATTTGCAACGCACAAAGCAATTGGCAAGACACCACTCCCACTGAAATTCCCCAATGAGATGTACCACTCATACAACTATTTTCATCCTCAATGGGCTATTTTGGGTCATTACCGAATCAAAAATGTGATTGTCGTAATGGAATGGTTGCCTTTGCCCAGCAAAGTGACTCGCATCCTAAAGAGGCAAGTTGGGCTCAAGCCTGATCAAGAGGAGCGGCTCAAAAAGGCTTTCAAGTGTTTTGATGTCGACCAAAAAGGATCTCTTGCAGTTGCGGATGTCAAAGAGCTGCTGTTTTCTCTCCACGTGGATTTGGCGCTCGACGGTGACATGGCGAAGTGGATGGAACTCCTCGATCTTGACAAAGATGGGCGCATGAGCTACAATGAAGTGCGTGAAATGATGATTCATGGTACCTTCACCAAGTCTGAAGATGGGCGCTTTTATGTTGCCCTTTCTCTTGCTGAAGCCGAGTGCCTGCGTGGTGTGATACATATGACTCGCGACGACAAATCGCTAGTTCCCAGCTCTCCCGCGGCCATCGGATTGCTTGTTGGCAAATTGCTCTTGGACAGCTCGCAAGGATATTCTCGAGCAGGGGAATACCAAGCTAACGCGATCGAGCAGACGTTCCGTGTTATGGACTGTGATATGTGGTTCAAAGAGCGCGATCTAGATATGGCAATCAGGTCGCTGCAAGACAATCCACTTGAGATTCGGAAAGTGTGGTTTGAGGAAGTTCGAGAGTGCCGTCGACGTGCGCGCATTGCAGTGGAGCAGACGCCAATCAATCGTTTGTTCACGATGAACGATGAATTCCATGTGTTGGAGTACCGCTCGCGCCTGGCTCAAGTACGAGTTCTGATTAAGAAGAAAGGCATGCTGTTGCTTGACGCCTTCCGTGCATTCGATCACAATCGGGATGGGTTGCTTGACTGCTCTGAGCTCTATGGATCACTTGAATGGTAATTCTTTGCGAAAAATGTCATAGTCCTAATAAATAAACGCGGATTTGATTAGGCTTGGATTGCGCCCGACGCCAGATGACATCTACGATCTTGTGCGAAACTTGGACTCTGACAAAGACGGGAAAGTCAATTACCAAGACTTTGCAGCAGCATTTCGAGGCAGTGATGAAGTGGAAGACGACTGGACGAGCGCTGGCATGCAATCGGAAGAGGCCTTGCTCAAGATGCACGGTGAGATCAAGCCGCACCGGATTCCCGAGATCTACGAGCAACTCAACAAGAAAAAGAAAAAAGAAATTGCAGAATACGATCCCACGCAAGGTCCTTTGAAAAATTCCCTCTTTGATTCACCTCTGCTCTAGGTATTCCATTGTCGGCAAAGGCGTTGCGTGTCAAAAAGCGCAATGTCATGCACTTTGTTGATCTGTGGGATTCGCGAGAGACTTCAAGTCGTGACAAGGTGAGTGTGTGGGCCCCCAAAAAAGAAGGCTACGCCCGCACCTCGAAGATTCTGTTGGATTTGGGGCACTATGCCTCCAAGGACTTCCAAAAACCTGGTCAGTAGTTTATTTGCAGAAACAATGATTGGATATTTGATTCTAGGAAAGACTGCTTGCTATTTCTCCCTGACTGACGAAGAATGCAATGGAATCTTGAAAAGTGCTCACTTGGACCCAGTTATTGTGAATCAATTGTTTCCTCACCCAATCAAATATCAAGAGGTGTGGAGCCAGAAGCAAGGAAACAGCAAATTCTTTGCATGGAGGGCAATTTCCCCTTCGCCCGATTTTGTTCCTCTCGGAATGATTGGAACAACAACTCCTGAAGAGCCAAGCTTGCAAGACATGCGATGCGTTCCTTTGCGCTTCCTCAAAGAAGTCAAGGACAAACCCAAGAAGATCTGGGATGATAGTGGTACTGGTGGGCGAGCAGGTAGCTTCTGGTCCGTTTCCTCGATGTGCCTGTTGTGGGTCACGCAAGGCCACGAGGCACCTAAGGGACCTTTTTACGAGCTTGTCAAAGACAAGGTGATGTGCTCCCTTGGAGTTGACGAAAAGGCGCCCCCTCCAAAAGGATACGCACCTCCTGGGTCATTTGTTACTAGGAAGGATGACTCGGAGTCTAAAGTTGCGCCTCTAACACAAACTCCCCCAACAACGACCAGCACAATTGCTCCACCAAAACCGATCACTTCTGCCCCAACGACACCAACGAGTACTGGGCCAAAAGATCCAACGGCACCAGTTTTTGGGGTGACGAAACCTAGCGGCCCTGCCCCTGTGACCAACACCGCCAAACCAGGAGTCCTTCCGTCCGTCTCTGTCATTCCAGGACGCACGGTTCTCACGAAGAAACCGGAACCTCCTCCTGATGCGACGAAACCCAAGAGATAGAACTGATATTAAGTGCATGTTTCGAGTTAATGTCCCTAGAAGCACCACGAAAAGTTGTGTTATGTGTGTGAGTGGAATGAGTGTGCATTGTTTTGTCTGAGTGGTGTGGTGCAAAAATGAATTGCTCGTCTTTGGAGATGCTTTCATTCGACAATAAGGATTGAACCAAAAGTTAAAAATAGGTCGCTGAGAATACAACGCACCCCAACTTAGAAATCATAGAATACACAGTGTTCGACGAAAACAATAGCTCATGCAGACTTGGCTCTCGCTTCTAATTCCGCAATACGCTTTTTGAGTTCCTCAATCTCGGCTTTAGCGGCCTTCAGTTGGACGGCCGCTGACGGATCAACGCTTGGCCTCTCGCCGCCCTAGGACCATCATGAGAAGGAAAGATGATTGTGTAAATAGCGCAAGTGGAAGGATGCAAAAAAGAAGGAAACAAAGA
>Ga0215283_10007_pt1 | contig 12733 bp, 17 predicted proteins | sample ZER3_1Amoeba_F21_FD_182617 | JGI IMG/M metagenome (GOLD analysis project Ga0215283, IMG submission 182617) | Enriched cells of freshwater protists from Biology Centre CAS, Ceske Budejovice, Czech Republic - ZER3_1Amoeba_F21 | ecosystem: Environmental > Aquatic > Freshwater > Unclassified ...
CCGCTCCAATGCGCGAGAGACTCTTTCGAATGTCCACACAAGGCCAGAATAGCTCCGCGGTTGCTGCAGGGGGAGCGCCAGTACTTGCTTTTGTCACAGCTTTGCCACTTGTGGCATCTTCTAATGCTTTCTTCGCCTCTACAATCACGCGCTCCTCTGCAGAGGATCCTGCCAACAGAACGTCCTGAGACAGACACACCTGCCCATCGGACACGGACATCATTTCATACGGTACGAACTCGGGAGTTTCCAACAACATCAGCGAAGTCAGCGTGCCTCCGCCGAGAAAATCACTCAAACATGCACTTCTCTGCGCAATTCCGGAGTAATACAACCGCCAAAGGACGTGCCTTTCGACAGTTTTCACCATTTGTGCGTCCAAAGCCGAACAAAGTTGAGTGTAAGTCGGAATATGTGCGTTGAAATCATCGTACACAATGAACGCATGTTCTCCCGCGTCACGGAATGACTGCGCCACAGTGACTGCCATATGAGGAAGTGCGAATAGATCGACCTTAGAAGTCGTTTTTGGGTCGGCCCAGAGCACCAATGTCCTGTCGAACGTGCCTTTTGCCTTGAGTGCCTCTACGATTACCGCCAACTCCTCTGCGCTCTTCCCCATCGCCACATACACACATTTCGCCTGAGGTTGAGAGGCGAGTATATCCAAAACCATGGTGGTCTTGCCCGTGCCATGTTCGCCATACACGAGCAGGCATTGCCCCTTCCCCAGAGGCACCAAACAGTCGACGAAGGCAATTCCTAAGCGGGGTGAGAAAAGAGGGCTGCGGCTTCTGAACCTGTGTGAATGGATTGGGTAATGCGTTTGCGATCTGCAATGGCAGGTTGCCAAGTAGATATAGTCGCGAAGCGTGAAGGAGTGACTTGCTTTGTGTCAAATTGCGAAACAGGTCGGAAATTTGGGTCCAAGACGTGTCCCAGAAGCTCACTTCCCACGGGAAAAGCCCAAGGCTGCCTCGTGTTAGTTTCGTCCTTGAGAAGCACAGCGGCATCACCTTTTGTTGCGACTTGGTTGTCGAGAATTCGGACCCAAGCAACGTCCGCCCACACATTTACAGTCACACCATAATAAAACAAATTACTCGAAGGATGGGTCATTCGAAATGCATCGCCTACACGGGCTTGATAACTGTGCACCGTGGCACAGCCAGCCAAATCACCTTCGCCCACATACATTACAGTGTCGGGTTGGATGTCATTACGCAACGGTTTCCGCGAAAAACAACGCCTTGAGACTCCAAAACGACGAGAGAGCGACAAGAAGAGCCTCATGACTTTTTTTGCGTTGTTTTGGGTTGTGAAGTATGCTCGGAAGCTGTTTTTTCTTGCCTTGTTGCGAATAATCATGTAGGGTATGCAGTGCGCTCGAGAAGTTGAGGTCAAAAAAGGGGTGTTCATCTGCAATTAAGGTGTTGATAGGCTTTCTCCCAGCTGGCTCAAAATGACGGCAAGGCTCTGGAGGATCTGCAAGCGAGACTGTCTGGGCTTGGGTGCATGACACCTCCACCCAAATTTTCAATCGACCTGTCTTTAGGCGAGGACCAGTTCAATCTGTTTCTCAATCTGTCAGTGGTAAGTTCGCCTGTTTGCGCTTGGCCTACTTTTTCAAGGCTCCACCTTCCGTCTTTCCAAATGGCACCCGGATCACTTCGTTTTCTGGTCTCTAACATTACTGATACTTCCTGGTCATACAACCACGTTGCTTAGGACGATGGAAAAAGATGCAGTCAAGTTAGTAGAAAACTCCGCTTCCTCTTCAATCACGGGGGGACCTCTCATGCTCAACCCTCTGGCATGCATTACACCATAATCATTGGATAGGATTAAACTTCTAGACAGCACATGCACATCTGTAAATGACATCTATGTGGCACAAAATCAAGGAGCATTGTTTTATGAAGGTCAACTTTGCGGACGATGTTGAGGATGAAGACGATGAGGCGGTGCGCTGATAGATAGTTGGCATGCATGTATTCAATGTGTGCAGCACACCAACGATGTGCACTTATCCCATTGTAGACGTTATTGTCTTCTGCTGGATTTGTGGAAGAGGTCGAAAAGAGGAGTGATGCGGAAATAATGTTCAGTAGGTGGACAGCAACAACAATTACTTTCTCTTCTTATTCCTCGTTGCAACATCTGGCTACATTTTTCGGTCAGTTACTTCTTTTCTTCTCTTTTTCTTCTCTTTTCTGTCCTCTTTCCCTCCATTCTTCCCTCTCCGATGGTAAGGCAAAGAAACAAAGAATGTAAAGAAAAAAACAAGAGATAGTGAGAGAGATCATACGGTCGGTTTAGGCAGTCCAAGTCGTCATTCATAACAATCCCAGAGCTAGTGCTGCGGTTATACATCGCCAACAACGACCGCATCGTGCATGTTCTCGATAGCTCCAACATCATTCCAGAGGATATGCCAATTTTTCTGGATGAGGTTATTCGGGTGGCCAAACAGCGACTCGGCGTCAGTCTGCTCAACATACAAGACCCGAGGCAGGAGGTCATGCTGAGACTTATTGTGGCGGAGTGCGCGCACGCCCACTCACAAAAACGACTACTTGAAGCCAAGAAGAGTGCTTAGTGTTGACAAAACATAACACAACAACAACAAAAGCATAGACATACAACACACATACAACACATACAACACACATACATACAACCCATAGACACATCCTACCCTATGCATACACATACACGCCGAGACAGCACCAAAAAAATTGGAGATTTTGTGTTGCTACTGTATTTTCACATTTTTTGCAGTTGTTTTCGTTTTCATCCCGAAGGAAAAAAAAATTCAGGAGGGAGGTGATGTATTTTTTGGAGGAGTGTCAAGTTTAGGTAGTTATTCTTTTTGTTTTTTGCCTTGCCCTCCTTCTTTGAGGTACAAGAACAGCGCCGCCACGCTCAAGAACAGGCCCATGAAGAAGGCCACGTTGACTTGCGTGGCGAAAAACCACACGGACAATCCGGTGGACATAAACAGCGAGATTGCCGCAGCGAAAGCACTGATCAAATTATCTGCATACTTGGCCACAGCCCCCGTGATGTGGCCCAACACGGCCCCGTTAACGATCACAACCCACGTCATCGCGTCGAAGTTGGTGCTCAACAGGCGCTGCTCGGGGTGGAAAATGGAGCAGATGACGATATTGATGGCCACCGACCAGACATAGATGATCACTTGTTGTAGCGACATAGATAGATCGGAAAATCTGGGGGTGGTTTCTCCAAGACACTCAAAAATGTAATAACACAGCAATAACAATCATTAAAGGAGAGTAGAGAGAGAGAGAGAGAGAGAGAGAGAGAGAGAGAGAGAGAGAGAGAGAGAGAGAGAGAGGGAAGAGAGAGACAGAGGAGGGGAGTGTGAGAGAGTGAGCGGCGTACTTGAGCAAAGATTCTCGAACGGCTCCAGAAAGGGTGGAGAGAAAGCAATAAATAATAGATAATACGAAACCCACTGTAGTGGCGCTGGCGGACCCCGAGGCTAGCACTCAGATCAAAAAAACAAACAAAAAAAGCAGCCTTTCTTCTTTGTCTGCTAAAACGCACCTGTATTAGGAGTATCTTTCCATTGGCCCAAAACCGACGCGACGAGGAGCAAAAACACCGCCAGCCACTGCCAGGAGCTAAGGAAGCGACCTTGGAACACCACAAACACCAAGGCAGTGGTCACGATCTTGAGCTGGGTGAAGAGCTGGAAGGTGGGAGGGTCGATGTACAGCAACGCATAAAAAACAATCAAATTCTGAGCAGCGTAACAAAGAGCAGGGATACAATATGCCAGACAAGCGAGCTTCGTACTAATCTTGCCCTTGCTCTTCTGAACTGGCTTGTCATACATTACCCAAGCATAAGCAAACAATGCCTACACAAGAAATAGGCTTTCCTCGTTCTTTCTAAACTGAACAAATTTAACCATTTCTCTGTTTGTCGCTATCTCCTCTCGCTTCCCATCTCTCTTTCTTCTATTTTCTCGATCTCGGGACCACGGCGATTACGAGCTTCAAGACTTCTTGTGCCAGCAGCACCTCCTCTGGGGAGTACGAATAGCCCCCTGCATTCTTTGTGGCGGTCACCAAAAGACTCCGCGAACACTGCAATGTAGCCAGCAGCGAGGCGCAAACGAGCCCAGCCAAGCTCAGCAGCATGGAAGGCTAAAAAGCTGCGTCACATCAAATCGAGTGCGGGGTGTGGTCAGCAAAATTGAAAGGGTTTAGTGAAGTTTCCTCGCGATTTGCCTTAAGAGAAAAGGAGAGAGAGAGAGAGAGAGGAGAGAGAGAGAGAGAGAGAGAGAGAGAGAAGAGAGAGAAGAGAGAGAAGAGAGAAGAGAGAGAAGAGAGAGAGAGAAGAAGAGAGAGAGAGAGAGAGGGAGAGAAGAGAAAGTAGGGAGTTTGCAACTTCAAGATGTGGGAAAACGAATGCTATTCGAAGCAAAAATTTATTTACAAATCTTGATTTTTCTTTCCATTAACAGTGGACATCACAAAGCCCGGCTGAAACGTTTGCGATTTCCCGGGCATATCTACACGGAGTATTCAATCTCTACTTCAAGAAAGACAGAGTGTTTGACCTACGAAGCAATAATCAGGCAAGCCAGACTGGGCTCGCACGCAGCCATTTTTGCAGGTCTCTTGCAGAATGCACTCCATATTCTCGTTGCAATAGTAGAGATCACTCTGGGCGGCACAGTACAATCCTGGGCCATGCCACTCACCTGGAGAAGAGGAGCGTGTTGTTTTTTTTGGCTTCTCTGTCGTACCGTGTTTGCTGGAGGATTGGCCATTTCGAGCCCCTATGAGCGGTCTGAAGTGACATGCACTGTGGACAAACAGACCTTGGTTGTGTTGTAGGACACTGTCAATCAAAAAGATCACTCCATTCTTGGCTTGGATATCCGAAACGAGGATCTTGGCGTTGTCTACCATCCACACACCATTGACGCGGCGGATCATCAGTTTGTCGCCCTGTGCATCGATCATATTCATTGTGGGGACGAAGTCCGAAGAGTGAGCTGCGGTCTTGGGGACGATGTGATGCTTCATCAGCTCTTTCATTGCCGCCACGTTGGTGGTGTCGATTCCCTCCTTGGAGAAGGCATCGTTGGTGGGCACGAACACGGTGACAGGGCCCTCTGTGGTGATCATCTGCATCATCTCGGCGTAGCGCGGGTCGTTGAGCAGGAAGCTGAACGTAGTCAAGAGCGGGTTTGCCATGATTCGCTCGGCAATCGATTTCACTACGTGGCTCTGTTATTGCACCCAAGAAAAGCAAGTACCGTTGACGAGCTCTTGCGGGGCATTCCACACGGGTCTGACATTGGACTGCGCTCCTACATCATTTGTGTCATTCGGTCTCAGGTGGCACAACGAACCTTGATTGTCGCCCAGAGTGGAAAAGGGAGTTGCTTGCATTCGGGCGCCGGTGTCTACATGGTTTCTAAAAACTGTGCGCTTATTCGTTGTGTCACCGATTATTTTCGGGCTCACATGGTCGATCACCCAGATCACCAAGCCATTTTGCAGCCGCAGATCACTCATGACAACTCGGGCGCCATCCACCATCCAGCCCCCGTTTTCTTTGGACACTTTGAGCATTTGCCCATTCGCATTCATCACCATTTGGGAGGGAAGGAGCTCAGATGTGACCATGGCTTCGTTGGGGACCCAGTAGTACTTGAGGATTTCCTTCAGCGCTGGGCTCGAGATATCTCCCATGCGCTGAAAGGCCTCGCTGGTGGGCACGAAGAGGGTCATGGGCTTTGGCTGCACCAGCATCGCCAGCAGCTCCGCCATTTGTGGATCAATGAGCATGTGGTCGAACACCGACAGGGAAGGCACTTGGTCCACAAGGGCTTTGAGGTTGGGGTAGGAAGTAGAGGAAGTAGAGGAGCCATGCCACGTTGCTTTGCCATTGAAGACTTCGCACACACAGCGTGTCGGGCCTTTGGCGCAGTCCAAATAGCGCGGGGAGCAAGGAGTCAGATCCTAGCAACACACATATATGATATGCACTAAGATAGCTCTTGACCGCACAGCGTTGCATGGGCTCGATTGTTGAATCACAATAAACCACTAGCAACATACATGAAAAATGGGGGTCAAGAAGCACCTTTTTGAGTTTGCCATGTGTGACTCTTGACTCTTGTGTCTAAAAGTCATTAGAAAAGGCGCTTAGACAACGGGTCAACTTGGGCAGGCAGGGTCGTTCGAACCCGGCGTACACGCAGCCCATGCATTGGAACTCAGCAGGAGAAGAGCAAACATCTTGCTAACTTGGATTATGATCGCATTCTTCCCTTGTTTGACGCGGCGTGCGTTGATGTGCGCGTTTGATGTGGGGATGTGACCCGACGCACGCAGCCAAAAAAAAAGGCTTTTTGACTTTTGATTCCTCTGCTTTCAGCAAAGACTGGAGACACATGACATTTTAGGCCATATGCTTCGCCTCAAGAGATTGGTTGGAGTGGGAACGAGTGCCACCCTTGCTGCCCATTTCCTCATTTCCGAAAAAACGCATGCTGCTGCAGAAGCCCCAGCAGTAGGATATCGCTCCCCAGCCCCCTCCACGCATTCTGTGGTTCGCAATCCTTCCCGGGCCACAATGCCCGAAGAAGAACTGAGGCAAATCATCACTAAGAATCAAGTCACAGTGAATCTCAAGGGAGCAACGTGCCACATGAACACGTTTGCTTCAAATATTCCAATCGAAGATAGCTATGCAGTAGTGGACGGGTTGGGCCCTGCAAAAGACATTAGTCTTTTTGGCGTCTTTGACGGCCACAGTGGTGGTATATGCTCTGAGTTTTGTCGTGACCATTTATTCACCTTCATTCAGAAGGATTGGCGGCAAACTGGCAAATATACGCTTTCCAAGGAGCAGTTTTTGGCGGCAGACAAGTTCTTCTTGAACTGGGCGCTCAAAGCGCGTGACGGAAGCGGGGCTTGTGTCAACGTAGTGCAATTGCAGGGCAAAGAGGTGACCGTGGCCAACGCAGGAGATTGTCGTGCTGTGCTGGGGCGCCAGCTTCCAAACGGAAACTGGGAGGCTGTTGCTTTGAGCCGCGACCACGAGATCTCAAGCAACCCCGACGAAAAGGAACGGTTGCTGCGCGAGCACCCCAACGAGCCCGATGTGATCTACCACGATCGCATTAAGGGTCATCTGCAACCTACGCGAGGGATGGGAGATGGTGTCTACAAGCAGATGGCCTTCTACGAGCTCCGGCCGCGCTACGTACAGCAGCATGGCAATGATTGGCACCCTCCTTACTCCGTGGCCACTCCCGACATCGTGAAAGCGGAACTGACTGCAAATGGCAAAGAGTTCCTCGTGGTGGCTTGTGATGGCCTCTTTCAGGACCTCAACAACCAGCAAGTGGTCGATGTCGTTGCGGGGCATCTGAAGAATCCTCCTGAGGGCAAGAATCCCGCCACCTCGCTGGTGGAGGCGGCGTTGGTGGCCGCAAGCCAACACGCGTTCGGCAGCTCGTGGCTCACACGCATCACTGGAGGAGATTCGCAGGAATCCCTGTCGAAATTATTTGCGAGCAATGAGCAGCGTCGAAGAAATGTCCACGACGATGTCACTGTGCTCGTCATTTTTCCTGACCAAGAACCCAAACCAAAACTTTAAACAATTTTTTATTCTGGACCACAACGGTTGAACGTGACACAGCTTACACATACGCAGCACACAACACGTCTACATATTGAATGAGTTCCATGAACAATTGCCAAGAACTAGCTCCTGCTCGAGCTGCACAAAGTGAACAGCTTTACTCGTGGTTTTTTCGATTACCTGGCTACAATAATAAATAGTGTTATGCTTCTTCAGGGGGAGCTTTGCCGTCGAAGGGCCTTGCCCATACCATGTCCTTCACACGCAGCTCGCGGTACAAATGCGGAAAGTCCTCGCCTCGGGCTGGACTCAATTCCCACTTCAAGTCCTTCCCTGAGAAATGCAATAGGGGGAAGCCAAAAAAGCAGTGAGCTATCTTTCCTTTGTTTTGTCGTACCACATTCCGCCACGCTGATAGCAAGTATCAACAAGTCCGCGACCCTAACAACACATGAAGACTGGCCAAGCCTATCACGCACCCAGCAAAATATCTTCGTGCAGTCTCTTCAACTTGGGACCTTGGATGCAAATATCAAAATAGAAGAGAAGAGAAGAGGAAGTGAGGAAGAGAGATGAGGAGGAGATGGAGAGGAGAGGAAGAGGAAGGAGGAGGAGGGAGCTAGGAGGAGAGATAGGAGGGAGATAGGAGGGAGGGAGAGGAGGAGAGGAGGGAAGAGAAGTCGACCTTGTTGAGAAATGTACGAACCCGTCTGTAAGATCCACAGGGGCTCCTTTGGTGTGGCCCGCTTGGATAAAACTGTCAAACTCCGGTTTCCGAAAGATCTTGTAGATCACAGTCTCAATTTTTTTCCCTGTCGCCTGTTCGTCTTTCTGTTGTTTTTCATCGGGCACATCCCCTTTTTCTTGCAACAAGTCCACTTTCGTGGCGAGTTTGCGGACAGTGTCAATGAGGAAGGTGGTTTCTTGCTGGTGATGAGATTCGGGGACGTAGTCGACACCTTCAATAGTGACCGCTTTCTGTTTCTTTATAGGAATCCAGCCATAGCCGGCAAAACGAGCGCTCTCCGTCATCTGCAAAATGTGTGGATCATCAGGGTATGAAAGGCAGACACGGGGTTAGGTCGATTCACATTGTAAGATGCAATGTCTCATATTAATCTCGGGATGATTTCAACGACGACCTAGGGATAAAATTTGCTTCCATGGTCAACACGTTTTTTTTTGGATGATAGAAAGCGTACATGAACAGGATCCTGCAGCTGAAGCGGAAAATGCCGAAGATTTGACAGTCTTTGTAAGTTTTATTTCGTGCCTACTTTACGAGCTCATGATAGATCCAAGATATGCTGGATAAATTGGTAAAAACGAAAAAAACGAAAACCATCATCAAAAGAACCACCACAGCAAAAGCGCGTTCAAGCGACTTCCTCGACAATCTTGAATCGAAGTACTCCAATTTTGATTTCGAGGATGACACAGTGTTAGTTGATGAAATGGGAACTCGCCTCGACGACCTTGAAAAGACGATCGGAGACCTTGTGACACAAGAAGGTTGGCTGATCTTAGCTTCCTTTCAATTTTTGGTAGGTTTGCTTGAAGCATCAGAAAATTGAGGCAAAAATGATTCATTTTATGTTGTGAGTGGGGAAGTTTGTTTTATTGAATACAGAGTACAGTGCGTGTGAAGCCTTTTGTTTACACACGCGGCGTCACTGCCGAGATGCCATGATCTTTCAAAAATGCCAGAGTCTGTGAGTTGAAGTACTCCACCATGGGCTCAGGACACATCTCTGCGAGAACGGGAACAAACCAGAGGAACCGACCTGCGCCACCCTCTGCGTAATCGCGACGACACGACTCCCAGCTGTACGAAGTGACACCCAACGAAACGATCGTGTCATAGTACAACTAACCCCAAAATGTTTCACAACAACCAAGCAAACAACAAAAAACTCGAGTAGAGACGAACCCGCAACAAGCGATCTTCACATCCTCTTCGAGTTTCCGGATTCATATGTGAGATCAGGAACTGCGCAAGATCTTGTGGGCCCGAGCCTACGCCCACCAGCTCCCAGTCGAGCACCACCAAAGGTCTGGAGGGATCCACATGCTTGAACCACATCATGTTGGCGGGGTGGAAGTCGCCATGAACGAGAGTGAAGGCCCTTGCCTCGAATTCTCTCTGGAATCGTTCCCAGTCCTGCCCCAGCTCCAGCGAGGCGTCCACCGCTGCGACCAGCTCAGGGTCCCATTTCAAGTCTAAATGCAATTAATTCGATTGGGTTAGTTTCCAATTTACTCGGGCACACTTGCTTCGCTTTGCATTTCTTCCAGGCATCACGAGATTGGTTTTGTGCTGCCCGCCACGCGCTCTCAGTCCACACGCTGCCGCGAAGCCATTTATGTTCCTTGAGTTCCGCAGAGCCCCAAAACTTCGCATGTAGCTGTGCTCCCATCAGAAAGGCCTCACGAGTCACATCCTAGAGAGAATCATGCAAAACTGTTCAGCTGGGTTGTTAACCTCGGCGGTTGGAGAGTTCGGGATGGAGTTGACAATTTTCGCTAGGTCCCTGCCCCAGTTGTGAGGGCTTCCGGGACCAAAGAAATAGCCAGTTTGGATGCCCTCGCCCACATCCTCCATCAACAAAGCCTTATGGCCCGTCTCCCAGTTGCCATACGCGAACGGAATCCTCGGGATCTCTTTCCCCATGTTTTTGCCAAACCTGCTGCAATATTGAGCATGAATTCATCGATGCATAAACACCTGTGATAGAAATCAGCTTCGCGACATAAACCCAGACGTAATGAGAGTGGGAATTTTTCCTCTGCCAGTTCTTTCAGCACGAGAGTTGTGATCTCTCCTCTTGTTGAGGTCACGCGCAGACGCTTCACTTCGGCAGTCATGCCGCCCGTTCCACTCACAGTCACCATAGCGCTGGTTGCGACTTCTACCCCAAGGAGGCCTGAACGTGGTTAATTTGGAGAGGTGATAAAGTTGATACCCGAAAGCCACTCATGGTTCGACACCGAGGCCGCATCGAAGGGCGTTTTAGCATCCAACCCCCTGGCTGCCCTTTCTTCGGGGGATGAACAATCCCACACTGAGAGAGGCTCATGGAGGCAAGGAAGGTATTGCCAACATTTTATGGCCGAGCAATACGTCATACCTGCATTGGTTGGTGTAAGGTGCGATGCATGCTGTGAGATTTGAATTTGAGATTGAATCCAGAAAATTTTTGGTTGACCTTTGACTTTCCGGTGATTTCTCAAGTTACATACGATGGTTCGTGCAAAAACCAAGGGTTTACCTTTGTAAGATCTGCGTAGGATGGAAGAAGTTGTGGGACCTTCAGATCATGTCCATGTCCACATCGATAGTGCCGAGCAAAAGATACGTGAAGACTCCCTACAATTCGCGTCCTCTAGTGCTCTGATATCTGGTTCTTTGACTTTTTCTTTCCTCCCATTATGTTTGCCTAGGAGGCGAGGTCGAAGAAATCTTTCGCGATGAGACTGAAGACGGACTCTCGGAGTGCGCACAGGAGCAAGCCAAGGTGTGGGCTGAGGCAATCAAGAATGGAGAGATGACCGAAGGTGTGGATGCCAACTTCCTGGCCGAGCTCGCGAAGCTGTTTGTCGAAAAGCCAAAGAAGAAGAGCAACAATGGTCAAGTTTTTCAAGACCAAGTTGCGTCCCACGCCGGCGTATTCTCTGCCAACATTCGTTTGCAACCCCGCTTCGAAGCTGGCCAAGCCGCACGATTTGATGACGCCGTCAGGTTGTCGAGCTGACTAGTACGTCATTTAGCGCTGATTGTCTTAGGCTGCAGACCGCACGAGAGTTAGAGCTCCTCAAGTCCACAAACACCGCCCAGCTCAAGCAGGCGTTCAAGACTCACGTGGCTGCCACTTATTTTTTTGCCCCTCCGCAGGAGGACCCTGCCTGGCCCGAGTCTTCTGTCCTCGAGCCTTGCAAGGTTGTGATCAATGAGGCCATGATGTATGCAGGTCCTCGAGATTGGATTGGGAAGAAGATCAGAACGCACGAAAATGAGACCATAAGACAGAAAGGCCTGACTGGCTTAGATAATAATAAGAGGGAGCGTCGAAAAAGACACAAGAACAGGCTTTGTTGGCGATGACGCTCCTCGTGGTGTATTTCCAGCACTGGTGGGGCGGCCGCGGCACAAGGGTGTGATGGTCGGCATGGGCCAGAAGGACAGCTACTGCGGCGACGAGGCTCAGAGCAAGAGAGGCATTCTCACCCTCAAGTACCCCATGGTGAGCTTTGTTTTGCGTGGGGTGCGAGAGTGCAACAATCGAATGCGATGTCACTCTGTTTCATTTTTCCAGGAGCGAGGAATCGTTGGGAATTGGGATGACATGGAGAAGTTGTGGCATCATACCTTCTACAACCAGCTCCGTGTGGCTCCTGAAGAAAATGGTGTGATTATAAGCGAGGCTTTGATCAACCCCTTGGCCAATCGTGAGAAGCTCTGCTCAATCATGTTCGAGACTTTCAATGTTCCTGCGCTGTATGTCGCCACCACGTCACAACTTAGTGTGATGGGCATGGGTAGCTCTCTCAACCCTTTTTTCACGTGCTGTGTTTGGCTTGGTTTTGTCCGTTTTACTTATTTATTTATTTTTCTCCAAAAAATAAATGGCAAGATTTTTACTTTTTCTCAGGTCGCAAGACCGGTTTGGTGGTGGACATGGGCGAGGATTTCACCACGGTATGTGTGGTGAAGGACTTCAAGGTACTGCCCGAGTCTGTGCGGGAGATGCAGATCGACAATCGTTCCATCGTCGACTATTTGATGAAGACCCTCAGTGCCAGTGGCTACTCTTTCACCACTACCGCGGAGAGGTAAACTAGAAACAAATGACGAAATGGAGAAAGAAAACGGAAACAACATTTTTTAAACCTGGTGAGAAAAGGCAAGGAAGGAAAACAGACAAGAAAGAACAGACCTCAGGGAGATTGTGCGTGACATCAAAGAGAAACTGTGTTATGTGGCACTGAATATCGAGGAAGAGTTGAAGAGGGCTAGCCATGAGGCGAAGAGCTACGAGCTGCCAGACGGACAGGCAATCATTTGTTTGTCATCGGGAGGGTTGCCACGCGAAAA
>Ga0215283_10003_pt3 | contig 12679 bp, 9 predicted proteins | sample ZER3_1Amoeba_F21_FD_182617 | JGI IMG/M metagenome (GOLD analysis project Ga0215283, IMG submission 182617) | Enriched cells of freshwater protists from Biology Centre CAS, Ceske Budejovice, Czech Republic - ZER3_1Amoeba_F21 | ecosystem: Environmental > Aquatic > Freshwater > Unclassified ...
TTTTGCTGCCTCGTTTTGTTTTGTTTTTCTCTTTTTTTTCTCTCTCTCTCTCTCTCTCTCTCTCTCTCTCTCTCTCTCTCTCTCTCCTCGAACCTTGCACATAGCGAATACTTTTTCCCACGCCTCCTCCAGGAACTTGAGGTCCCACTCCTATTTGTATAAAACATCTTCCACGCTCTTCTCAAGATAGACATTTAATAATAATAATAATAATAATAATAAATAAATGTGAATTCCCAATTTGAAAAAACTTTCTTCTTCTTCCAGACCTTGCGCAACGGCCACTGAAGTTGCAACAACTGTTTCTTCTGCAGTGCCTGGTCGCCCAAAAACGATGTGGGTCCTCCTTGAGTCAAAAATCCGCGCACCATCTCACCTTTGAAGAAACTTTCCCGATCTCTCGCGAACAGCAACCGCGCTTACAGCGTCCACATTGTGAGCTCGTTGCTTGTGGGTCTGACTGTTGGCATGGATGTATCTGGCGGGTGGAGCTGTGTGCTCAGTGTGGTGGGGTGTGCTGGGTGGGTGCTTGTGATGCTCAGTCCCCATGACCAGATCATTCATCATGACACTTCTTCTTCTTCCTCTTCTTCTTCCTCTTCTTCCTCTTCTTCTTCCTCTTCTTCTTCCTCCTCCTCTTCTTCTTCTTCTTCCTTTTTTGCTCCTCCTCGACAGAAACGAGACATGGTGTATTGTTCGTCCCACGCGCCATTTCGCCTCTGGATCCACGTGTTGGGCTGCACGCTCTGTGCTCTCAGCCAATTGGGGTTTTGTGTGTTGCATAGTGTCCTTGGAGCGAAGGGACACAACAAGAATGATCATCCCACGCAAGTGATTCACTCTTTGTTCGCCACTTTATTTGGTGCTCAATTTGTCGTGTCTCTGGGCTGGCGGGTGTTGATTTACCCATCCAAGCCGTTGATGTTGTCTGGAGTCGTGTTTTTCGTGGAACAGTCCATGGTGATAACTTCACTCGTGACTTATTTTGCACACAGCATTGTCTCACACTTCATTGATTATTCCTGAATTCTTTTATTTTGTGGTTTGTTTTATTTTTTGGAATGTGTTTATTTTTTGTTGTTTGTGTGTGCTTGGATTTGCTTTTTGTCTCAATGTGTCTCACAATACTCTATTGACGAATGATATTCTCTCTCTCTCTCTTTTTTTTTCTTTCTTTCTTTCCTTTCTTTTTTTTGTTTGTTTTTTCAAAGGACACAATCTAACACGCCAGTATCTGTCAAACATTTTCCATATCTGAGCAATTATCTCGCGCTCGAGTCTCTGTGGCATTGTCCGCCACAACGCCGCAACTTGGTTGCTGAAGATCGCCAAGGAAGGGTGCGCTGAATGGCACACGGGCAAGAACCTCCTTGAACTCTTTTGGAAAATCACCAACACAACGCAACAACATCGAAAAAGCTCTCATGTTAGATTTGCCCAAAAAAAAAGAGCGGGCACATTACCCATTAAATAAAATACAATTTTAGGGGAAAATAAGTGTTTTGGTTTGTTTTTGCTGTGCGGCTGGTTTGAGTCAAAGAAAAAGAAAAAAGAAAAAAGAAAGCAGGGAAAAGAAAGATTTGAGCCCCTCTTTAAGGCTCTTCAGACGAAGAAGAAGCAGCAGCTGGAGGGGGCTTTGGCGAAAAGATATCCGAGCCGAGTTTCTTCATCAGCGTCGACAAGATCTTGTTTCCTCCAAGGCGTTCAATCTCTTCCGAGATGGCAACATCCAAATTACGCAGCGCTTGCAGCGTAAAGTCGAACGATCCAGCTTCCCGCATGATTTCCACCGCGCATTTCTTGAGGTTCACATCCTCGCTGTGCTGCTTCAAGATGTTGAGTAGCCGTCGATCGTAGGGGCGACTGAGAATGCAGTGGATGATTGGGAAGGAAAATTTGCCCTCAGTGAGATCCTAACATAAAGCAATTGCTTTTGCTGCCTTTTTTTTGCGTGCGTGTGTGCGTGAAAGGTGGTAGTGCGATGAGTGTGAGGGAGTAGAATCTACCTCACAGAAGCTTTTGTGCAACGTATATTCGTCAAGTTGCAAGTTGGCATAGTCGTCCCGAATCTGGAAGAACAGGCCCAATTGGTTGGCGAGCGGTACGTAGTCAGTTTGGTTTTCGGAGAAGCTCTGCATGAGATGAATGGCAAGTCGAAAAAGCCCGCCTGTCTTGTCCATGATCATGGTTTGGTACTGCTCCAGGGTCGGACACACAAGGTTGTCTCGCCAGTAGATATCCATGCCTTGGCCACGGTGCAGGTTGAGCATCTCGCTGATGAAGTAGTTGAGTGCTCGTGGGTTTTCGAGCTTTCTTGCGTCGTTCATGGCTTGGAAGTACATGTAGTTGGCACAGTTGATCGTGGCAGCCTCCCCAAAGATCTTGTGGGCCACCGGTTTGCCTCTTCGCAGGTCCGAGTGGTCCTCGATATCATCAATCAACAGTGAGGCATTGTGAAGCTTGGTGATAATTTCCTTGATAGCATTCGCGCAGTCCTCGGGAATCTTGAGCCAGTGCTGGAACGCATCTGTCAACATACCACGGACATTCTTTCCGGGCTGTTGTGTCAAATACTCGTAAGGTTCCATAAGAATCGCCTCATCTTCTGCATGGTGATTCATAGACCGGCCTCGGGTCAGCGAGGGAAGTGCGAACTTTGGAGGCTCGCCACCACAAGAGCACGAGCACGACGAACACAGTGGCCCATGACACAATTGACAAACTCGAATAGACTCCTCAGCACACGTCAACAATCCACAATACTTTTTTGCCTCCATCCTAAGCTGCAATATATGAGGAGGCGGAAGAAATATGTGGCGTTTGGTTACAAATTGAAATATCGTTTGGTGAGATGAACACAAGTGAAATTAACATCATTTTATGCGGGTCGACTTCAACTCACATTCAACGGGCTCCTTTGAAAAAAAAACGGTAACATCCCTGAGCGCTCAGCGCCATGGTGGGAATGTTGGGGATTCCCCCGCAGTTTAAGCAGCGAGTGTTGTTGAATTCACTTGCACAGCTTCAACTTCAGTCCGCCGATCGGGCAGCGCGATTTCAGCGCCTTAGCAAGCTCGAAGCGAAGGTCCCTGAACAAGTCGTTCAAACACCTCGAAAAGATGCCTCGGTTTTGGAAACCAAGGCCTCGGTTGACGAGAAATACACAACACCTAAAACAAAGAATGCCAAAGTAGAAAATGCATATATCACGACACCCCAGCCAACGCCCGCAACACCGCAAGAATCCCCCATTTCTCCTCAAGCGCTCTCCCCTGTGCAAGAAACTCCTGTCAAGCCAAAAGAACCTTCTCCAGCCAAATCTCCCATCGTAGCACAACCTGTGGGCTCTCCCCAGACACCTAACTCTCGCCTTATCAACGCTTCTGCCACTTCCCCTCAAGAAGTTATTGCCACTCCTGAAAAAGAAGTTCATGACGCGACCCCTGAAAAGGGACCTCAGACTCCTGTGCCTGCGACCCTCCAGGAAGAAGAACTTCCCAAATCACCTGCCCCCACCGTGCACGAAGAAGCACCCGCGTCCCCCATTACCACCCAAGCAGAAACTCCACAACCCTCCTCCCCGGCCCTTCAAGCAGAAACATCCAAGTCCCCAGAGACTCCCCAAAAAAACCCCTCCGTACCCCAAGAAGCCCCTCAAGTCGTGGTGCATGTGGCACAATCACCTGCAAAAGCGCCTCAAGAACCGGAAAAGAAAGCGGTCACGCCGCAACCAACCAAACCGGGTTCCTTTCCATCCTCTCTTTTCGCTTGTTTTTTTTTAAAGTTGGTGTGTGTACAGGCACCCCGATCCAGAAGAGACAAGGTCCCTTCAATGCCGTGGCCTCCCGTCAGTTATGGGAGCTGCTGGCCGGCAAGACCGATGTGCCGGACTGCGCCGCCTTGATCGCCGCGGGAGCCGATGTCGAGTGCAGAAATGGCGAGCGAGGACAAACCCCTCTGATGCAGGCTTGCTTCGCGGGGCAGAAGGAAGTGGCAGCCATGCTAATTCAAGCAGGGTCTTTCCATGTGTTGTGATGCTTGTGTTGAACTGTGTTGTGTTGTTCTTCGCCTGTGTGTGTGTGTGTGTGTGTGTGTGGGTGTGTGGGTGTGTGTGTGTGTGTGTGTGTGTGTGTGTGTGTATGTCATGTGTTTTGTTTTAAGTTTGAGTGAGTCCTCCGCCAAGTTATGGGACCTGGTTAACTCTATCAAGGAGAGCAAGTCGTATTGTCTGCCCACCAAGGACTCCCCTCCTCATGAGGAGAAAGAGGTATCTTCTCTTTTCTCTCTCTTTCTCTCTCCCCTCCTCTCTCTCTCTCCTCTCTCTCTCTTCTCTCGCTCTCTCCCTCCCCAAGCGCAAAAAACAGATACATCACAAACATTGCTCAACAAAAAAATACTTTTCCTTTTTTTCCGCCTCTCAGGGTTGGCTCATGCCCGATGGCACGAGTTTGCCCCTGGGCCCGGAGCTCGCGACAGCCGCTGAAGTCCTCTTCACCCCAGACTTGATGGGTTCGTGTTTTTTTTTAGTGTAATCTCTAATATCTCTACGTCCCGTGCATTCATTTTTTGAAACAATCAAACGGAGGAAACAAAAAAACAACAACAAAACAAAAAAAACAAATAGGAGTGGGACCTCAAGTTCCTGGAGGAGGCGTGGGAAAAAGTATTCGCTATGTGCAAGGTTCGAGGAGAGAGAGAGAGAGAGAGAGAGAGAGAGAGGAGAGAGAGAAGAGAGCAGAAGATGCGTGGAGGACAAAAGTGACCTCTGGGGAGACAAAATCGCTCAAATTTCCTCTCCCAATATGCACTGACGAACCGTTGCCATAGAGAAAGAGCAATTGGGGCAAAATGAGAGAGACATTTCCCTGAGAAAAAGATGGTGGATAGGTCTCTCTCTCGTCACTCTTCTCCTCTCTCGCCTCATCTCTCGTCTCCCTTGCCTCTTCCTTTCTCTTCGTCTCTCGTCGTTCTCTCGTCCTCTAGCTCGTCTCCCGTCGTCGGGGTCGCTGTTGGGGCGATATGGTGTGACGGTTGGGGCGACTGTGGTCGGTGCCTGTGTTGGTTGCGGAGTTTCTTGCAGGAACGAGAAGTTGGTGGTTGGTACCCAGGTCGTCAAATCATAGATTCGCAGTGTGACCGAGCATTGGGCTTGAACCAATGCCGCACTCGTTATTTTCAAGCTTTCCAGCGTTTCCCCCCGACCCCACTGTCGAATGTTTTGTCCGAATCCGTAGTCGTTGTTGCTGGTCTGTAGGGTGAGTGGCGTAGGAGCTGCGGCAACCGGGGCAACTCCCGCGTTGGGTGTTAGTTTAAAATTCCACGCGTTTGGCATCACAACATCTGGTGTCGCGCCATGAATAGAAAGTCCTGTTTGGTTTGCACTCGGGCCGGCCATAAATGTTCGCGTGGTTGCGTTGTTGAATCTGAAAACCACTCCATATCTGCGATTGGGCAACAATTGGAAAGTTGGGCTCACAGAGACTGCCTCAGCCGGTAACGCAAGTGATTGCGCTGGGATAACCACAGACGGGCATCATAAACAAGGTGCGTTGCACTTGCAATGCAAGCGAACAACACCAATACGTTGATCCTGCCTCGTGACATACTTTTCACCCCGAGTCCAATGAAGGGGAAAAAAAAGCAACGAGAATCACTCTTGAAAGCCTTTTGCCCTCTCTTTTGATTTAAACAGACGTTTTCTAAATCAAAAGAGATTAAAGAAAACCCGCCAGTAGACTTCACTGCGTATTTTCTGGCTTTCCTCGACCACTCCTGGTCCAATGACTCGTAAGCAGACTGAGGTTTGCCACGTTCTAACAAGCCCCAGGTGGAAACAAACGTGACCTCGATAGAGCCCGAGCTGAGGTGATTTCACGCTTTTGCAAGCCCAAGTTATCTGGTTCTAGAATCGTGCAGCAAAGGGGCCCCAGGCGGCACGCGAGGTGCAGATGATTTATTGAGAAGAAGAATTTATCATCGATTTTATTTAGGGCGGAGTGAAGCAGCTGGAAACGTAAGCCCCCCTTTTTTTTTCTTTTTTTTTTGTGATTGAACGCACTCATTTTTGACTTTTCAGTGACGCTGAGAAAATGCGCGAGAAACAGCGATTGGCAGACCTTCGTGCATCAGGTGACCACAATTCCCTCTCTGCTTTGTTTTTTTCCTTTTCGGTTTTCTTTTTCTCCCTTTTTCCTTCTCTTTCCTTTTCTTGATTCCGATTTCTTTCTTCTCGAGAAGTTGTTTTAATGTTCGTGAATGTAGGCGTGGAGGTGGAGAAGAAGTTTGAGAAAGGTCTTGACTCTTACTTGAAAAAAATGAATGATCTTTTTCGCTGATCCTTTCTTTCTGTTCAGGCCCCGTGGGTCCGAAGGGGAAACCCATGTAAGAATCGAAACGATCATTCGACTTTCATTATCTTTTCAGCAAAAACCCAGAAAAAAAGGATTGATTGATGGATGTTTGGTACTCGAGAGAGAGTTTGTGGAGATGTGTGAGTTTAATCAGAGCTCAACATCTCGATCGATCTCGAGGACGATGATCAATGCAACAACTACGAAACGGTGAGTGATTTTCTCGCGAACAGCAACCGCGCTTACAGCGTCCACATTGTGAGCTCGTTGCTTGTGGGTCTGACTGTTGGCATGGATGTATCTGGCGGGTGGAGCTGTGTGCTCAGTGTGGTGGGGTGTGCTGGGTGGGTGCTTGTGATGCTCAGTCCCCATGACCAGATCATTCATCATGACACTTCTTCTTCTTCCTCTTCTTCTTCCTCTTCTTCCTCTTCTTCTTCCTCTTCTTCTTCCTCCTCCTCTTCTTCTTCTTCTTCCTTTTTTGCTCCTCCTCGACAGAAACGAGACATGGTGTATTGTTCGTCCCACGCGCCATTTCGCCTCTGGATCCACGTGTTGGGCTGCACGCTCTGTGCTCTCAGCCAATTGGGGTTTTGTGTGTTGCATAGTGTCCTTGGAGCGAAGGGACACAACAAGAATGATCATCCCACGCAAGTGATTCACTCTTTGTTCGCCACTTTATTTGGTGCTCAATTTGTCGTGTCTCTGGGCTGGCGGGTGTTGATTTACCCATCCAAGCCGTTGATGTTGTCTGGAGTCGTGTTTTTCGTGGAACAGTCCATGGTGATAACTTCACTCGTGACTTATTTTGCACACAGCATTGTCTCACACTTCATTGATTATTCCTGAATTCTTTTATTTTGTGGTTTGTTTTATTTTTTGGAATGTGTTTATTTTTTGTTGTTTGTGTGTGCTTGGATTTGCTTTTTGTCTCAATGTGTCTCACAATACTCTATTGACGAATGATATTCTCTCTCTCTCTCTTTTTTTTTCTTTCTTTCTTTCCTTTCTTTTTTTTGTTTGTTTTTTCAAAGGACACAATCTAACACGCCAGTATCTGTCAAACATTTTCCATATCTGAGCAATTATCTCGCGCTCGAGTCTCTGTGGCATTGTCCGCCACAACGCCGCAACTTGGTTGCTGAAGATCGCCAAGGAAGGGTGCGCTGAATGGCACACGGGCAAGAACCTCCTTGAACTCTTTTGGAAAATCACCAACACAACGCAACAACATCGAAAAAGCTCTCATGTTAGATTTGCCCAAAAAAAAAGAGCGGGCACATTACCCATTAAATAAAATACAATTTTAGGGGAAAATAAGTGTTTTGGTTTGTTTTTGCTGTGCGGCTGGTTTGAGTCAAAGAAAAAGAAAAAAGAAAAAAGAAAGCAGGGAAAAGAAAGATTTGAGCCCCTCTTTAAGGCTCTTCAGACGAAGAAGAAGCAGCAGCTGGAGGGGGCTTTGGCGAAAAGATATCCGAGCCGAGTTTCTTCATCAGCGTCGACAAGATCTTGTTTCCTCCAAGGCGTTCAATCTCTTCCGAGATGGCAACATCCAAATTACGCAGCGCTTGCAGCGTAAAGTCGAACGATCCAGCTTCCCGCATGATTTCCACCGCGCATTTCTTGAGGTTCACATCCTCGCTGTGCTGCTTCAAGATGTTGAGTAGCCGTCGATCGTAGGGGCGACTGAGAATGCAGTGGATGATTGGGAAGGAAAATTTGCCCTCAGTGAGATCCTAACATAAAGCAATTGCTTTTGCTGCCTTTTTTTTGCGTGCGTGTGTGCGTGAAAGGTGGTAGTGCGATGAGTGTGAGGGAGTAGAATCTACCTCACAGAAGCTTTTGTGCAACGTATATTCGTCAAGTTGCAAGTTGGCATAGTCGTCCCGAATCTGGAAGAACAGGCCCAATTGGTTGGCGAGCGGTACGTAGTCAGTTTGGTTTTCGGAGAAGCTCTGCATGAGATGAATGGCAAGTCGAAAAAGCCCGCCTGTCTTGTCCATGATCATGGTTTGGTACTGCTCCAGGGTCGGACACACAAGGTTGTCTCGCCAGTAGATATCCATGCCTTGGCCACGGTGCAGGTTGAGCATCTCGCTGATGAAGTAGTTGAGTGCTCGTGGGTTTTCGAGCTTTCTTGCGTCGTTCATGGCTTGGAAGTACATGTAGTTGGCACAGTTGATCGTGGCAGCCTCCCCAAAGATCTTGTGGGCCACCGGTTTGCCTCTTCGCAGGTCCGAGTGGTCCTCGATATCATCAATCAACAGTGAGGCATTGTGAAGCTTGGTGATAATTTCCTTGATAGCATTCGCGCAGTCCTCGGGAATCTTGAGCCAGTGCTGGAACGCATCTGTCAACATACCACGGACATTCTTTCCGGGCTGTTGTGTCAAATACTCGTAAGGTTCCATAAGAATCGCCTCATCTTCTGCATGGTGATTCATAGACCGGCCTCGGGTCAGCGAGGGAAGTGCGAACTTTGGAGGCTCGCCACCACAAGAGCACGAGCACGACGAACACAGTGGCCCATGACACAATTGACAAACTCGAATAGACTCCTCAGCACACGTCAACAATCCACAATACTTTTTTGCCTCCATCCTAAGCTGCAATATATGAGGAGGCGGAAGAAATATGTGGCGTTTGGTTACAAATTGAAATATCGTTTGGTGAGATGAACACAAGTGAAATTAACATCATTTTATGCGGGTCGACTTCAACTCACATTCAACGGGCTCCTTTGAAAAAAAAACGGTAACATCCCTGAGCGCTCAGCGCCATGGTGGGAATGTTGGGGATTCCCCCGCAGTTTAAGCAGCGAGTGTTGTTGAATTCACTTGCACAGCTTCAACTTCAGTCCGCCGATCGGGCAGCGCGATTTCAGCGCCTTAGCAAGCTCGAAGCGAAGGTCCCTGAACAAGTCGTTCAAACACCTCGAAAAGATGCCTCGGTTTTGGAAACCAAGGCCTCGGTTGACGAGAAATACACAACACCTAAAACAAAGAATGCCAAAGTAGAAAATGCATATATCACGACACCCCAGCCAACGCCCGCAACACCGCAAGAATCCCCCATTTCTCCTCAAGCGCTCTCCCCTGTGCAAGAAACTCCTGTCAAGCCAAAAGAACCTTCTCCAGCCAAATCTCCCATCGTAGCACAACCTGTGGGCTCTCCCCAGACACCTAACTCTCGCCTTATCAACGCTTCTGCCACTTCCCCTCAAGAAGTTATTGCCACTCCTGAAAAAGAAGTTCATGACGCGACCCCTGAAAAGGGACCTCAGACTCCTGTGCCTGCGACCCTCCAGGAAGAAGAACTTCCCAAATCACCTGCCCCCACCGTGCACGAAGAAGCACCCGCGTCCCCCATTACCACCCAAGCAGAAACTCCACAACCCTCCTCCCCGGCCCTTCAAGCAGAAACATCCAAGTCCCCAGAGACTCCCCAAAAAAACCCCTCCGTACCCCAAGAAGCCCCTCAAGTCGTGGTGCATGTGGCACAATCACCTGCAAAAGCGCCTCAAGAACCGGAAAAGAAAGCGGTCACGCCGCAACCAACCAAACCGGGTTCCTTTCCATCCTCTCTTTTCGCTTGTTTTTTTTTAAAGTTGGTGTGTGTACAGGCACCCCGATCCAGAAGAGACAAGGTCCCTTCAATGCCGTGGCCTCCCGTCAGTTATGGGAGCTGCTGGCCGGCAAGACCGATGTGCCGGACTGCGCCGCCTTGATCGCCGCGGGAGCCGATGTCGAGTGCAGAAATGGCGAGCGAGGACAAACCCCTCTGATGCAGGCTTGCTTCGCGGGGCAGAAGGAAGTGGCAGCCATGCTAATTCAAGCAGGGTCTTTCCATGTGTTGTGATGCTTGTGTTGAACTGTGTTGTGTTGTTCTTCGCCTGTGTGTGTGTGTGTGTGTGTGTGTGGGTGTGTGGGTGTGTGTGTGTGTGTGTGTGTGTGTGTGTGTGTATGTCATGTGTTTTGTTTTAAGTTTGAGTGAGTCCTCCGCCAAGTTATGGGACCTGGTTAACTCTATCAAGGAGAGCAAGTCGTATTGTCTGCCCACCAAGGACTCCCCTCCTCATGAGGAGAAAGAGGTATCTTCTCTTTTCTCTCTCTTTCTCTCTCCCCTCCTCTCTCTCTCTCCTCTCTCTCTCTTCTCTCGCTCTCTCCCTCCCCAAGCGCAAAAAACAGATACATCACAAACATTGCTCAACAAAAAAATACTTTTCCTTTTTTTCCGCCTCTCAGGGTTGGCTCATGCCCGATGGCACGAGTTTGCCCCTGGGCCCGGAGCTCGCGACAGCCGCTGAAGTCCTCTTCACCCCAGACTTGATGGGTTCGTGTTTTTTTTTAGTGTAATCTCTAATATCTCTACGTCCCGTGCATTCATTTTTTGAAACAATCAAACGGAGGAAACAAAAAAACAACAACAAAACAAAAAAAACAAATAGGAGTGGGACCTCAAGTTCCTGGAGGAGGCGTGGGAAAAAGTATTCGCTATGTGCAAGGTTCGAGGAGAGAGAGAGAGAGAGAGAGAGAGAGAGAGGAGAGAGAGAAGAGAGCAGAAGATGCGTGGAGGACAAAAGTGACCTCTGGGGAGACAAAATCGCTCAAATTTCCTCTCCCAATATGCACTGACGAACCGTTGCCATAGAGAAAGAGCAATTGGGGCAAAATGAGAGAGACATTTCCCTGAGAAAAAGATGGTGGATAGGTCTCTCTCTCGTCACTCTTCTCCTCTCTCGCCTCATCTCTCGTCTCCCTTGCCTCTTCCTTTCTCTTCGTCTCTCGTCGTTCTCTCGTCCTCTAGCTCGTCTCCCGTCGTCGGGGTCGCTGTTGGGGCGATATGGTGTGACGGTTGGGGCGACTGTGGTCGGTGCCTGTGTTGGTTGCGGAGTTTCTTGCAGGAACGAGAAGTTGGTGGTTGGTACCCAGGTCGTCAAATCATAGATTCGCAGTGTGACCGAGCATTGGGCTTGAACCAATGCCGCACTCGTTATTTTCAAGCTTTCCAGCGTTTCCCCCCGACCCCACTGTCGAATGTTTTGTCCGAATCCGTAGTCGTTGTTGCTGGTCTGTAGGGTGAGTGGCGTAGGAGCTGCGGCAACCGGGGCAACTCCCGCGTTGGGTGTTAGTTTAAAATTCCACGCGTTTGGCATCACAACATCTGGTGTCGCGCCATGAATAGAAAGTCCTGTTTGGTTTGCACTCGGGCCGGCCATAAATGTTCGCGTGGTTGCGTTGTTGAATCTGAAAACCACTCCATATCTGCGATTGGGCAACAATTGGAAAGTTGGGCTCACAGAGACTGCCTCAGCCGGTAACGCAAGTGATTGCGCTGGGATAACCACAGACGGGCATCATAAACAAGGTGCGTTGCACTTGCAATGCAAGCGAACAACACCAATACGTTGATCCTGCCTCGTGACATACTTTTCACCCCGAGTCCAATGAAGGGGAAAAAAAAGCAACGAGAATCACTCTTGAAAGCCTTTTGCCCTCTCTTTTGATTTAAACAGACGTTTTCTAAATCAAAAGAGATTAAAGAAAACCCGCCAGTAGACTTCACTGCGTATTTTCTGGCTTTCCTCGACCACTCCTGGTCCAATGACTCGTAAGCAGACTGAGGTTTGCCACGTTCTAACAAGCCCCAGGTGGAAACAAACGTGACCTCGATAGAGCCCGAGCTGAGGTGATTTCACGCTTTTGCAAGCCCAAGTTATCTGGTTCTAGAATCGTGCAGCAAAGGGGCCCCAGGCGGCACGCGAGGTGCAGATGATTTATTGAGAAGAAGAATTTATCATCGATTTTATTTAGGGCGGAGTGAAGCAGCTGGAAACGTAAGCCCCCCTTTTTTTTTCTTTTTTTTTTGTGATTGAACGCACTCATTTTTGACTTTTCAGTGACGCTGAGAAAATGCGCGAGAAACAGCGATTGGCAGACCTTCGTGCATCAGGTGACCACAATTCCCTCTCTGCTTTGTTTTTTTCCTTTTCGGTTTTCTTTTTCTCCCTTTTTCCTTCTCTTTCCTTTTCTTGATTCCGATTTCTTTCTTCTCGAGAAGTTGTTTTAATGTTCGTGAATGTAGGCGTGGAGGTGGAGAAGAAGTTTGAGAAAGGTCTTGACTCTTACTTGAAAAAAATGAATGATCTTTTTCGCTGATCCTTTCTTTCTGTTCAGGCCCCGTGGGTCCGAAGGGGAAACCCATGTAAGAATCGAAACGATCATTCGACTTTCATTATCTTTTCAGCAAAAACCCAGAAAAAAAGGATTGATTGATGGATGTTTGGTACTCGAGAGAGAGTTTGTGGAGATGTGTGAGTTTAATCAGAG
>Ga0215283_10008_pt1 | contig 12637 bp, 9 predicted proteins | sample ZER3_1Amoeba_F21_FD_182617 | JGI IMG/M metagenome (GOLD analysis project Ga0215283, IMG submission 182617) | Enriched cells of freshwater protists from Biology Centre CAS, Ceske Budejovice, Czech Republic - ZER3_1Amoeba_F21 | ecosystem: Environmental > Aquatic > Freshwater > Unclassified ...
TAGTGCAATGAGAAATGAGATGATACAAAAAGCAATAGCGGCAATTTTCTAACAAGGAGTTTCTTCTCGCTCGTTACGAAAAGAAAAAAATCTCTTGTTCTTCTTCTTCCTCTCTTCTCTTTTCTTTTCCTTTCTGGTCTCTTTTTTCTTCCTTTCTTTTTTTTTGTTTTTGCAAAGAAGAACAAAGAAGAACAAAGAAGAACAAAGAAGAACAAAGAAGAACAAAGAAGAACAAAGAAGAACAAAGAAGAACAAAGAAGACAGCAGAGGGGGAAATGGAGCAGCGAGAAAGAGCGCAGAAAGGCGAGGGAAGATCCCGAAGAGCGTGGCGTAGTGTGCAGTTGTGTATGTGACCGCGGGTGGATATTTGCCAACATCACTCAAGCCAAGGTACACCGCCAAGGTCACTCCCACAAACACCCTGTCCTCTCGTCTTTCTTCTCTCTTTCTTCTTTCCTTCTTTTCCCTCTTTCCTTCTTCTCCCTCTTTATCAATTTCTTTAGATCACCCACCAGAACGCGACGGCCCAGAGCGTGTCCTCTACTGAGGCCCAAATTCCAAAAATCGAAGACTGCTTGACCCGTCCGTCGGACATGCCTGGTTGCTTAGCACGCACCGTCTAAAACAGGACTGACCCGTCTGTCATAAATGTGCAATCAACCTCGAGGTGCTGGTAGAAGGCTCTCATCACTTTTGGAGGCGCTAACAAACAAGCAACCCGAGTAAACTTCACGCATAACATCTACGGAACAACCCTCCAAGACAACCCCTCCAAGACATCTTTTTTGCTGGGAGGTCATGCCGCCTCCGGCAAAGGTGGAATTGCAAAACCAGATCAAGCAGCTCATGGGGCGCCTTGTCACCAAGATTCTCGGTTTCGAAGACGGGGACGACAATTTCATCATTAGTGTGGATTTCGCGTTGGAGAATTGTCAAAATCACCGTTTCGCGACCACTGAATGGCAAGCTGTCACTCGTTCGATGGGAGGCATTGTTGAGAAATATGCTATTCAGAGTCGTGTCCACGAATCTCAAGCCCTTGGTGATGCATACAAGGCGTTTCAAGCGATGGTGCCCACAACAGGGAACATTGACGCACCCTATGACATCGTGCGGTTGCTTTTGATTCTGGCCTCGACAAGCAGAAGAAAGGAGCGATCGGTGAAGGCTTTGCGTCTTCTTGCAAGCCACCGGCAAAAACTGGACACAGAAGAGCAACAAGTGGTGCAAGAAATCGACCCGGAGATCTTGGCAATGAACCAAGAATGGGAGCAAGATTTTCAACTGAGTCTCAAGGGAGAGCGGGCCAACATCGGCTTCACCGAGGAGTTTGCCTTTCATTTCTCAATGATCGATGGTTCGGACGACGAAGTCGTGGAGGAGCAAGAGCAGATCTTCGCATCAGAGCAAGGACTTGAGCAAGATGCAATGCAATCCGACGAGGTCCGACACAGCGAGCTCTATGATATTTTGACCAATTTATCCCCAGAGGTCTCTAAAAAGCCCTCGCAAGGTCGCCCCCAGGTTGCAGAACGTCCATGGAACTCATTACAGTCGAAGTTGGTACGTCGCACCCCGGCAGGCATCGTGCTTGCCTCCCCAGCAATCATATCCGAACGCGAGCTGGTGGAGGAGGTGGAAGTCTTGCTCCGGGGCTACTCAAGCGACCTGTTTGTCTTTGACGCCAACCGCCAACATCTCACTTTGGCCCCTGGCAAGGCATTAAACCATCTCTCGGTGGGCTCACTGCACTCCCTTCTGAACACTTTCATGCAAGCCGCCGAGAAGCAGCGCCGTATCCAGGATTGTGTGAGCGGCTTCCAGCCTACTTTTGGTGCAGGCCAATGCCTTCAAGCCTTCTTTGGTTGTGTGGCCAACGTGAATCGCGTGCACGAGCTGCTACTGCAATATGACGAAAAGATGAAACGTGGGTGTTTGCCGAAAACACTAATTTCTTTGGGCAGTTTCCTCCAAGGCGAGTTCGAATGTTTGCGAATGTTGGACCCTTTGGTCAATCAAGCCTCTGAGTGGACCTCCGATCGGTTGCTGTCGCACCTGTATGAGACTTTTTCTCGCAGCACGATGTGGAGTTCTGGCAGAGTGGCGGACCTCTTGGGCCGACTGTTCGTGTGCGCGCTGAAGCCCTATTTCTTCATGCTTGACCGATGGACAAACGACGGGGTGGTTGAAGACCCGTTTCAAGAGTTTATGGTGGTCGAAAATAATGTCAGTGTGAGTGCCACTGATTACTGGGGCAACCATTTCACATTACGAACGCACAACGACGGCACCTCTGCGGTTCCGAGCTTTTTGGTGCCCATCGCCGAACAAGTCCTGTTCACTGGAAAGGCATTGAACATGCTCAAGCTCCTTGATAAACGCTTAGATTGCATGCGAAATTCGATCGGCAGATGTCCTCTAGAAGCCCTGTTTTGGGAATCTCTTTCTCGCGTTGCTGCAACGTGCAGTCCCCAGCCTCTTTCTTCTTCTGCGGCGAGTAGCACTGCCACTCCTTCTCTCACTGTCTCATCTCCGCCACTGCTCCCTCCAGTCTCGCTTGCGCCCTCAGCTAATCTCATCCCACTCTCTACTCTACCAGTGGCTACTGCCACCACAACCGTTACAACAGCCACTGCCACAGCTCCTTCCACCGCCTCAACACAAGCGAGTCGATCCAGTTTGATCATACGTCGGTCTGTAACCGGCGCCCCTCCCCCTCCTCCTCACATTCGCCGTTCTTCTTCAACTGGCCCTCCACCTCCCCCGCCGAGCAACAGACGTAACTCGTCGGTGCTGCGTATGCCCCCACCTCCCCCAGTCAAAAGTGTGGCCGCCGCTGGTGCCAACTCGTTCTCGTTCACTTCTTTCCGATTCAATCAAGCAACCTCATTGTTCGCAGCCCCAATCAGTGATAGCACCTCCGATATTAGCGAGCTGATCACATGTTTGGATACGACGTTGGAGTGTGATAAAACTCCCTCGGATCCTGACCCACGATCAAACGACTACGTGCTGCTCCAAACCTTCACGCGCGCCACAGAGTTCTTACAACCCGTGTATCAAATGATCCCCATATGTTTATTACGCCATTTGACTGCGCGACACGACGAAGCTGCCGGACACCTTCGGAGAGTTCTCATTGAGGACTGCCATCTTTTTGAGCAGTTTCAAGTATTAATATGCACGCGTGTACATACATGTATGAATTACATGTGTGGTCTGGGTGTGTTGTGAGGAAAGCAATTTGCAAAGAGATAAACAAATAGGCACTTCGTGAAGCTTTCTTGCTGCAACACCCGGGAGTGCGCAACGATATGACCGATTTGCTGTTCGCCAAGCTTGAGGGCAACCATGAAGAAACGGCTGCTCAAAGCCTCAGCGCAGGCCTGGTCGACTCTGTGCGAGCTTCCCCTTTGTGTGATCTCTACCTGGCGGGAGATATCTCGGTCGAGGTGGACGCTGCAGTCAAGAAACCTTTCATGATGTTGGGGTTGAAACTTGTACACAAGGTCTTTTCTCCCTTTCTCACTCTCCTTCCTCCTTCTCCTCCACTTTTTCTGTGTGCGTGGGTTGCAAGAAACATGTCTTCAGGTGTCCTGGCCAAGGAATATGGTGATTGGCCCCGATGCGACCGCGAAATACAACCAAGTGTTCGTGTTGCTGCTCCAAGTGCTCCTCGCCAAGCAGGCACTGGAAAAGGTGACGCAGGAGTCCACCAAGGCCAAGAGGACACCCATCACGCACCAGTTCTTCTGCCTCAAGTCCCAGTGCTATCACTTCGTGGTGAATCTGCACTCTTTCTTGATGACCAATGTTATCGATGAAGCTTGGACCATGTTCCAGAAGGTGGAATCCTCCCGCTCCCTCGCTCTCTCTTCTCTCTTCTCTCTCTTCTCTCCTCTCCTCTCCTCCCTCTCCTTCTCCATTCTTATTGTTCTCGGTGCATACTCTTCTTCTTCTAGGGCATCGAGGGTAATTCCGAGGCGGACTTCACCACATTTCGAGCTCGCCACAACGCCTACCTGGACCGCATTCTCGAACGCTGCTTACTGCTCGCCAACGTGGCCTCCGTAAAGGATGTGCTGCTGAAGACTCTCGAGCTCAGCCTGGAGCTCAAGAGGCTGTACAACTTGATCTTGCAGTCCTCGGCCAATCTCGCACCTCAACTCTCGGCTTTGCATCGAGAATTTCAACAAACCATGCGAATGTTCTTGACCGCGTGTGCCAAGCTTGTGAGTGCAGGCACACATCCCCATCTGGAGGACTTACTTGTGCGCCTCGATTTCAACTCCTTTTATGATGACGCCAAACCCGCTTGAACAAACGAATTCTTTTTTTCTTTTCTTTTCTTTTTTGTTGTTTTTTTTCCTAACACCGCACACGCATAACACATCGATTGCATATGTATGTCAGTTTGTTTCCGAATAAACACGTTTCAAAATAGCCCCGCAATCCATGCCTGAAACTGATCTGATCACATTAAACTTCACTTCACTTCCGCGGCTCAGGTGTTTCGTTATGGCCAGTAAAAAGTATTCGTCGTCTCGCTGTCCCTCTTTTCCTGCTTTCAAGCTTGTGATTCTCTTGTTTTGTCTCCGTTCTTCCTCCTTGCATCTGCTTAATTCTTTTCTCTTCTTCTCCTCGTCCGACAAGTTGTTTAGATGGTCGACCAACCCACTGCAATGCACGAGGGGGACATGTGAGCACTGTGGCTTCCCTGTTTGCCAGTAATCCTTCGTGGGTGAACTGCACCGCGGGGCGATTATCTGAGACTCCTCTGCACCTTGCAGCAACGGACATGTGAGGTCGTTGCCCTGCTGCTTACTCTCAGTCCTCAGTGTTGCGATGCAAGACTTACTGATAATCAAACAGTCCTCCACCTCGCAGCTGCAGGAGGACATGACAAGATCGTGGCGCGACTGCTTGCCCACAGTCCTGCCTTGCTGAATGCAGTCGACTCGAAAGACAGGACAGCCCTCTGCCTTGCCGCTTCCAACGGCCACGAAGCGACGGTTGTGCAGCTGCTGAATCACAATCCCGACTTGATCGTTGGGAACAAGGTCATGCCAATGTCGTTTCTGTGCTGCTGGCTCAACATCCCTCTCTGGCGGATGTGGTCAATTCCGATGACATAATACCTCTGTTTTGTGCTGTCTTCAATAACCACAAGGAAGTTGTGGATATGTTTCCGTTGACCACTGAGCAGGTATCTACGCTCTTCTTGCTCTCTTCTCTCCTCTCTCGTCTCTTCGCTCTCCTCTCTTCTCTCTCTCTCTCTCTCTCTCTCCTCTCAATTCTTTGTTTCTTGTTTCTTTCTCTTCTTGCACAATCATGTTGTTTCGTCTTTAGGTTACTCGCCGTGACCGTGGTGGCACCACTCTGCTGCATCTGGTGATCAATGGCAGCTCCCTCGATCTGGCTCAAAGGGTGTGGGCCATGAACCCTTCTGCACTCTTCCTGCCCAATATTTCTGGAGACACACCCATCGACTGGGCGTTTTGCGACCCGATGCAAGAGTGGGACATCAAATTCTTCCATTGGAAACTTTCGATCGATCAAATTGAGGAGGCACTCGTGAGAAGGAAGAAAACACCGGAAGCAGAAATGTGGACACACGAAGAATATGAGGCGAGCAAGCAACAAGAACACAGACTTCGAGAATGGATGGTGAAGGAGTGTGAGAGACCTCTGTTGTCGTTTTTGCCACGAGATTGCGTGCTCCTCATCTGCGATTACTCTTTCCCCCATTCTTCCCAAACTCTTTCTCTCAAAGGGTGTGATGTTCGACGAGCCTAAGCTTGACCTGCCTGACGAGTCCCGCCCCTCTCGCAGAGGCTCACTCGCCCCCGAGCAGGAGAAGAACGTCAAGTAAAAACAACAAATGTAAAAGGATCGCTTCTTTGTACAAAAAGGAAAATCTCCGTGATTTACAATGTTATTTTTTATTTTTCTAATTTGAGTCAAAAACTACCTCCCTCGTTATTCTTTTTTGTCCCTTCACAGTCTCTCTCTCTCTCTCTCTCTCTCTCTCTCTCTCTCTCTCTCTCTCTCTCTCTCTCTCTCTCTCTCTCTCTCTGGGAGGTGCTTTTTGGCGTTAAAAACTCTCTCTCTTGAAACAGAGAGAAAGAGAGAGAGAGAGAGAGAGAGTCACAGTGTATGTGAGTGTGTGTAGGCTGTTTTGTGAGCACAGTCGTAGTTATTGATCAAGAGGGAGAGAGACAAGAGAGAAACGGAGGAAGAGTACATTTGGGGAGTCTGGCAAAACAGGTGCCAGCTCGGCGCCAGCTGTCCCACCTGTCTTATGTTCCAGATGGTCATGACTAGCCTTGGTCGACTTCCCACAGCCTCCACAACCCACTCTCCTTCTCGCGTCCCGCGTGCGCATGCGCTGAGTGTGCGTTGTGCTGCGTCTTTCCCCCGTCCCCAACATACTAGAGTAGTCGTCGACTGTCTTCAAGTGGATGTACAGATCAGAGGTCGTTGGCTCTCACCGCAGGCTTGGCACTAGAGGGCAAACTTCCCAATGCCAATATGGATCCTGTGTCGTTTCGAACTCGGTTCTTCCTCTTGTTCCTGCACAAAGAAACTATAGCTCTTCACAATGTCGATCACTCCAGGAATGAACAGTGCACTCGACAACCCGATTCACACTGTTCTTCCGCGAACTTGCGCGAAACTTGAAGCTGCCTGTTGAGCTTCTCGCTAAGATCTCGCCTCCTCAACTTGATCGCTTCGTGATCTGCAATGAGATCATCCCACGACAACTTCCGTGTGATGGAGAGTTCATTTTCACGATTAAAAAACCTTCGACCAATCGCAGTCATCGATGGGGTCTGCAAGTGTTTGTTTACTGCACGCAGAGCGGAAGGGTTCAGCTCCCAAATCTTCTCCCAATGGGACTCTTCAATGTAGTATTGTCGCCCCCAGCTCTGGAACACGCAATGCAAAGCTGTGTTGCCAGAGGTGTCAACACCACACGCAAACTCGGGTCTCAACTCAAGAATTGCGTCCAACACTTGCAGGTTGCCCGCCTCAGCTGCAAAATGGAGAATGTTCTTGTTTTCCAAGGTCACCACATCGATCGATCGAGGGTTCTGGGCCAACAGCTTGAAAAAGGCCTCTTTGTGGCCGCGACGAACTGCCAAATGCAAAGCATTTTGATGGTCAGTGTCAACCACATCACTTAACTCGGGCCTTCGTTCGAGGAGGAAATCAATCATTTCTATCGAGCCCTCCAGAACTGCCGAGTGCAGAGCAGTCCGACCACGAGAGTCCACCGCGTCGATCAGTTCAGGCTTGTGCTCCAAAAGCTGCTTCGCAATGCTCACCTTTTTGGCACAATGCAAGGCAGTTTGCTCACTTAAGTTAACGATGTGGATCAACTCAGGGTCTTTGGCCAGCAACGGAGCGACTGTGCTCTCGTGGCCTCCGGTTACTGCTGCGATCAATACAGTGCGAACATGCTTCGACAAGGAAGGTTGAGGGTCGCGTGAGAGCACGACGTTCAACACCTCATTGTAGCCCCCTTTGGCAGCATCGTGGGTAGTGATCAGGTCAGGCCACTTGGTGAGGATTTGAACCACTAGATTTCTGTGACCTTTGCGTGTTGCCCAGTTGAGATGGCTGTAATTCGATACTTCACGGCCACTGCCTTGTGGAGCAGCGGATTTCAAGGCAATTCGAGCAAAGAGTCTTGAGCCAACAGCTTTGTGACCGTCTTCTCGTCGCCACTTGCCGCTGCGAGGAAAAGGGCTTGAAGCATGTCGCGAGGCATTGCAAAGTAGGGGTGTAATTTCGAAATCTAAAAATTTGGTTCAAAAGCACGAAAAACACGAAAAGCATGAGTAAACTGATTTGAACCTCTTTTTACCCACCGTCTGCCATTCAGCTCAACTCCCATTTACTCTAATGAAGCCCACTAAACTCGTCATTACGCTTCAAGGATATTTTTCGGATTTAATCAGGAAGGACTCGGAGACTCGGGTCAACCTCACTACGGAAACGGTTGTTTTTTGAACGAAAATTCAATTTAGTCAATAACTTTTGAACAAAATAATTTGTAGATGCTGCCCTTGTCTCGCAGTCGCAGAAGTAGTATGCCGTCTATAGTACTTGGACCAATCCCAAAATTGCCAGAAGAAAAGCAATTGGCTTTGAAACCAAAAAAGGGCTTGATGAGAAAATCATTAGATCCTTCCATGCTTCAAGTACAGGACACCAAAAAACAGAAACGTGACAAATCCAAACGAGTGAGCTTTGGTGTTGTAGCGCTTCGAATGTACAACAAAGACGACGGGGAACATATTGATATGGGTTCAATCCACAAATTTTGCCCTTCAGATGCGTCTCCTGCATCAGTTGGAAGTGAAAATGTTCCGCCATCCAACTTTCAAACCAGACCTGAACCAACTGGACCAAAGCCTTCACTTCGTGAGCTTCTTGAAGACAAACCTGAGTCTAAATTAGAAGTAGCTGATGATGTCTTCATGGATATGACAGGAGAATTTCTCACAGCAGATTTCAAGCAGCACTCTGCTTCCCCCGAGCGAATCCCGGAACAAACTCCTTCCCCAGAGCAAATTCTTTCTCCAGAACAAGCCATCGATCCCTCATCCAATGGTCCAGATTTTATGGCTCAATTTCTGCAGCTTGAAGACTCTCCCAAGGCCCAACCGCGGGCTGGCGGGGCTGACGGCACAGGGGAAAATTTGGCCTCCTTGGAGGTTGACTCGCCCGCACAGATCGAGCCCACTAAAAGTAGTCTTATCCATTCCCCAAGCATGGATATGGGGAGTTTTCTTGCCCTCACTCGAGAATTATCAAGTGAAGCGGTCCTAGAACCTGCAGTGGAGCTCTCTCCAACAAAGCAGGCCGAAGAAGTACCGCGACTGGAGACTGTTGACATGGACTTCACCAAAAACCATAGTTTGATCTATGAGCCACAACTGAATCAAGACTTAGACGATGCCAACGATGATATGGAATTCACAAAGAATCACTCTATCATTCGGGCGCAGCTCGAGAAAGAGAATGTGCAACCCATCGGAGAAGTGCAGCCTGCACAGCCTAGAACTGTCGAGGACACGAGCAGGGCAGCGAAAGCCGCGGATGAACTCGAGGAGGAGAACAAAACAGAGAATGTCCTCGACCAGAGTATGGATTTCACCACCAACCACTCCACCATCCGAAAGGAGGCAGCCTCGCTATTGGAGACGGACATGGAATTCACAAAAAACCACTCAGTCATTCGCCAGCAACAGCCTGAATCTCCTGAGATGGACGACATGGAATTGACAAGAAACCACTCGGTCATTCGCCAGCAACAGCCTGAATCTCCTGAGATGGATGACATGGAATTCACAACAAACTATTCGACGATTCGCCAACTCGCAGTGGAGAAGAAAGACGAACCAGTCAATATTCCCAAGCAGCCCATGACTCCACTTCTAGCACGCAGGACGGTCGCGCAGTCTCCAATGACAGGGGATCGTGGCTCTCTCCTGGACCTCAGGCTTCGACGCCAGTCCTCGATTGACATGAATACAGTCGATATGGATATGACCAAAAATTATAGTGTGTTGAAAGAGCTGGATGCCCACAAGTCACCGCTTCGTTCACCTTTTCGCGTATTGGCCAAGCCTTCACTTGCTGAAACGCCCTCGGAAGCACCCGAGACTCCTACTTCTTCTGTGCAATTGGATACAACGGATATGGAAATGACGCGAAATTACAGCTCAATTCTCGCCAATCATCCCCCCACCCCTGCCGATGATGAAAGCGAGATTGACATGGAGTTCACGAAGAACTACTCTGTCATTCGACAGCAAATTGCTCTTGAAGAAGTCAATGCTGGCAGTCCCTCAAAGAAGCAAAAGTCTCCTGCAAAGGCGGCCAAGTCTCCCATTGGCAAGTCTCCCATTGGCAAGTCTCCCATTGGCAAGTCTCCCATCGGCAAGTCTCCCATCGGCAAGTCTCCGATTGATTCCGGCAAGTCGCCAATTGGAACGAAGAAAATGCTTGAAGAAAGCTCTCCTCTCGCCTCGGCAGAGTCCCCAGTAACCACGGATTCCTTCTCTGCGCTGTTGGAAGCCGACAGCCCTGCCACTCCCCAGGAGTCATATCTCAACACCATGGACATGGATCTAACTCGCAACCACAGCTCGATCCGCGTGCAACACCCGATCGACGCCACAAGCGAGGTCGACATGGAGTTCACTCGCAACCACAGCTTGATTCGCCAAATCTCGCACACGACACCAGACGAAGCCGCGAGTGACATGGAAATGGAATTTACGAAAAATCACTCTGTCATCCAGAACCAACTCATGCTTGCAACCCCTGCAACCCCGAGCGATGACGAGCGCAGCCAAACCGACGAAAGTGTTCGTGAGGAGACACCTGCGCACGAACGGGAATATCTTAATGCAGGCCACACTGGATTCATCTCGATGTTTTGCAACACTGAGGGAGCCAACACGACTGAGCAAAAGACGAGCACAGTGACTGACGCGACAACATCAAACATGACCAAGCGAATCTTTCAAGATGTGCTATTTGGAAACGCCAGTGAGAAGACTGCCGATCTTCCCAGGCTTGATAAACTTGCCACCAAGTCACTCAATTTAGCGAATCTGTTCGAATCGGTGCTCGCTGGGAAAGAGCCAAAGACAATCGACTTTCGAACAAACGGATTTCGCAGCCCAGCCGAAAGCAATATGTCTAGCCCAGGAGAGCAGAGTCTTGAGGACATGCGCGAGCTTCTCCAAGTGTCTCTGAGCTCATCCGGCTCTCCCTCAGCACCTTCTCCTTTGGACTCCTCTCTGGACTCTTCTGCTTTGACATCCCCTGCTGTAGCGTCGCCCCAACGTCAGATGAGCAAGCTCTCGAACAGCATTCAGAAATTGAGATCATTTCGGCGAAGTCTTGGAACCACACCTCTCAAACCCTCGGCTCGAGTGGCTGCGTCCCCGGATACTCCCGACTCCTTGAGCAGCACCACGAATCACGATGGTACAATCCAAAGCGTGGCGGACTTTTTCAGGGCGGCTGGTCTTCAGTTCGAAGAGCCCGCAGCTCCTCCAAAGAGCGCCCTGCGCTCGTCTCGAAAGCCGCTTGGTCAAAAAGTATGGCCTCCAACCGAGCTCAAAGACATCCTGGCGGCAGCACTGGTAGACACCTTGGAAATTGATAATCTCGAAAAAGCATGTCTCGAAATTGTGCACATTGCGGCCGAGATCAAACCCACCATTGCATCCATGATCTCTTACCTTGATGCAAACCCTCCTGAAATCTTTGAGCAGTTCTCTGAGCTATCTGACGCGAAGCGTGCTGAAGAAAAATCCCGTTTGCAGCAATTGCAATATTGCTGCAGTCTGGAAGCCAATGATTTTTGGAACCAATGGCGGCTGAGTCTTGCCGAGGGATTACGAACGCGATTTACCAATCGGATTGCAGGAACTGAAGCCGACATCCAAGCTATGGATTACTTGATCCAATGGGTGGAGAAGCTCCTTGCTGAGGCCCATAGTATGACTGATCCCGAATTGAACAGTTATCGAAGACAAGCAGAGGCCAATGCCCTCAAAATCCGCGCCATGGAGGCAAAAGTCAAACAAAAGCGACAAGAAGAGACCATTGCCAGGCAACAAATTGGGGAATTGACAAAGAAGCGCAATGAAATGCGGAGCCACGTAGCGGATGTGCAAGCACGGTCCTCTGAACTGCTCGACACACAGAAAAACTATGCAGCCACGCTCGCCTGCACGGGCTGTGTCCCTGTCGCACTCAGTGAGCGGGACGAAGGCTCGGAGATCACACTGTCTTTTGGCGCTCGACGACAATTCGAAGCTCGGATACAATATGATCCCAATGGCAAAGTCCTCGGTTCTCCGACGCTCGTGTGCAAAGGTGCACACCAAGCATTTCTGGCACACATGCTCAACACGCTGCAAGAAAATGATTGGAAGGGCCAGCACCACCACGATGTCGCGGGAATTCTGACAGACCATTTTCGTCGCTTGGAGGCACTTGACAAAGAGCTTTTGGCAATGGACAATCGTTTTACGGTGCTGCGGAGAGTCGAGAAGCACGTTCCGACTGTGGTGGTGTTTATCACATCGCCAAAGCAGAGCCTGCAAGTGGAGTTAGCACTTCGCGTCTCTGTGAGTTACCCGTTTGACTTTCTCTCAGCCGCTGTGGCCGTGCACCACCTCATGCCCCTCGCCCCCCAGCACTCCTCGCTGCAGGCCGACATCAGAGACAAGATCGTGCCACAAACGACAGGCTATGGGAGAATCACCCGCATCGTTGACAGAATTGTCACCATGCTATGATTGGTGGGCCCAACAGAACGTTTGTGTTTTTTATCATAATTTATCTTCATGTCTTTGTGTGAATGATGGACCTTGCGTGTGCTTGTGGTGTTGAGTTTGTTGTGTGTTGTATTGTGAATTGTGTTGTGGGTTGTGTGTTGGGTTGGTGAGTTTGGGTTGGTGAGTTTGGGTTGGTGAGTTTGGGTTGATGGGTATGCAAATTTTTGATTTTTAAGTAAACAATACAGCGCTTGCGAACACTTTTAGTTTAATAGCATAGCCTCCAAGGCAAAACTGTTTCTTGACATTAAAGGAATAAATAAGAG
>Ga0215283_10009_pt1 | contig 12366 bp, 13 predicted proteins | sample ZER3_1Amoeba_F21_FD_182617 | JGI IMG/M metagenome (GOLD analysis project Ga0215283, IMG submission 182617) | Enriched cells of freshwater protists from Biology Centre CAS, Ceske Budejovice, Czech Republic - ZER3_1Amoeba_F21 | ecosystem: Environmental > Aquatic > Freshwater > Unclassified ...
AGCTCCATCAGCTGGCTGCGGGAGAGGGAACTTAAGCGCGAGCCATCCAAATTCCCCATTAAACTCCTACAAAAATCTCTTTGGAATGAAGTCTCTCAGACGAATATGGACCGAAGAGCATCAACGAAATTTCGATCGGCCTGGTTGCAGCAATGCCGCGAGCTCTTTTCAGAGTCACTTTCGGAGCCAGAAAGGTTCCCAACGCTCGTGTCATCGCGCACACTGCTCCCGCTTCGACTCCGCTTACGACGTCTCCGGCGAGTGCTATGACTGCGAGTGCTCTCCCTTGACTTGCTTCCCCGATCCTCCCGTACATTTTGGGTAGTCATTGCCTTTTCCTTGTCGTCGTCTACCCTTACATCATGTTCAGCCTTGCTGCCCCTGATCCTGCTCCTGCCCCGAGCACCACTGTTCTCACTGCCACTGTTACTGCCACTATTACTGCCACTGTTACTGCCACTGTTACTGCCACTGTTGCTGCTCCGAACATTACGGTCACTACTGTTGCTAGAGTCGCTGCTACAGTTACTACCGTCATTGCTGCTCCCATGACTACACCCAGTGCTGCCACCATTGCCACCAGTATCGTCAATGACCACGGGGGTAAATGTGGTTGCACCAGTGAGCAAACCGGCAGAAGAATCAATGGTAGTGGCAAGGACAACAGGGCTGGTAAGATCGACAACGGGAGCGAAGGGAGTTACTGCGATAGTGGAACTGGTTGTTGTTGTGGTTGTGGTTAACATGGTTGTTATGGTTGCTGTTGTGGTGTTGGTGGGGTTATGGGTGATGGTTGTTGTCGTTGGTGTTGGTGTTGGTGTTGTTGTTGTTGTTGTTGTTGTTGTTGTTGTTGTTGTTGTTGTTATCGTTGTCGTTGTCGTTGTCGTTGTTGTCGTTGTCGTTGTTGTTGTTGTTGTTGGTGTTGGTGTTGTTGGTGTTGTTGGTGTTGTTGGTGTTGTTGTTGTTGTTGTTGTCGTCGTTGTTGCTGTTGTCGTCGTTGTTGCAGTTGTCGTCGTTGTTGTTGTTGGCGTTGGCGTTGTTGTTGGTGTTGTTGGTGTCGTTGTTGTTGTTGGTGGTGCTGCGGTTGTGGCCGTTGGCGTCGTCGGAGCTGTAGTTATGGCAGTTGTTGCAGCTGCTGTTGTCACTATTGTGGCAATCGGTGTACTCGGTGTACTCGGTGTACTCGGAGTTGTTGGCGTTGTTGGCGTTTGCGCAACTCGTACAACTTTTGTGCGCGGGCTGCTCACATCGAACTCATCTCTGCCAGCGCTTCGACTTCGTTTGTTCTCACCACTCCGAGTTTGACCCTCACTTCGATGCCTTTTATTGCTTGACGCTTGTCCAGGCTCGGGTGTTTCCACTGCTCGAGGCACGCTCTTGCTTCGTTTCGCCCTGGTGGGAGTAATCACCAAAATATCATTCTTTGTGTTCGGTTCACGAGAAGCACTTCGCGATCTTGTGGAGCGCGGCTCAAGATCATTTTCCCCTGACTCTCTTCCTCGCTCTTGAGATTTTGTGGGTGTTGGAATTGTACGAGGTGTATCAGGCTCGTTCTCTTCTTCGTTTTCTTCGTTATCCACACGTCCATCTCGATGTCTCTTGAGCATCTGGCGCATTTCATCGCTTGGACTCGTCACTTTCTCTGCACGGAGATAATTTCCCAAAATATTTCTCACATTCCCAACGGGGTCTTTCATTGGCAACCCTGCGACTTCCTGGATGGTCATTGCTGCCAAATCGCCAATTGTTCTGATGTGCTTTGCAGAAAAGAGATGTCGGAAAGAGCTCATTTCGAAGCTCTTCAAAATGCGCGATATTGGGTCTTTGCATTGCAGCAAACTTGGGAAGATCACGCTGGAGGAATCCTCTCCCTGAAGAGAAGGAGATTTGAATGCGGGGCTATTGACAAGAACATACTGGGGTCCCGGGCAATAAATCCCTGAATTTCGCAAGATCGAAGAAGGGGGTCCTTTTGCCTGAGCCTGGAGGTGCAGCTGGATCTTGTAAGAAGCTTTGTCCGTGATATAGCGCGAGCCGTCTGAGCATGCAGCTGTGAAGTCTTCGAGGTTTGATTCTGTATTCGTGCAAACGCTGCCAGTCCCCATTGCCTCGACAAAACGTGGGTCGGTTGCCGCTTTCACTTCGTTCGTCTTTACAGTCGCTGGAGATACTGGAAGAGATGCACCATGTTCAGGGCTTGGGGCAGGCATGGGGGGAGGTGAAGGGGGATACACTCGAGGAGATGATCGAAAGTCGAGGTTTTTTTGCACACCAATCGAGAGGGGCGACTCGGTGTCGGACTCTGGGTTTGGCGTCACAGAGTTTTGACTTGGGCTGATAGTCACATTTTTGCTCGCATCAAATTTCACTCGTCCTAGAGTTAGAACATTTGCAGAGTTATTTTGGTCTTTGCCATGAGCGATCTGTTCCGTGGCGGGAGTGACGGGAGTAATAGGGGTGGCTGGGGTCACGGGAGTAGCAAACTTTTGTTGTTCTGTCTCTGCAAGATCATAACTTTCTCCAAGCTCTTCCTCATCCCTACTGATGCTGGCTGACACTGGAATAGTTCTTGCCTCATCATCATCTGCGAGAGGTAATTCCTCGCGCTTAACAATCACGCTCTCACTTCCCTCAACTTTTTGCTCTTGCCCTTCACTGGCTGTTGCAGGTTGTGGTGCCTCGTCCAATACAGATCGTGGGGGCACCCTAGTTTCCTGAGACACAACAGCGGCGTCAAATGCAGCCGTTAAGTTTGTCGGGGCTCCGGTATCTTCTCGCTCGATCACGCTAGTTTCTTGGCTGTCGCCATCGTATGGTTCTCCTTCGTTTGGCGTGCGCTTGTTTGGAAGGTGTGTGTCAGGAGTTCTTGTTCGATCAACAATCTCCGAGGTAAGTGACCCCGGGGGCTCGATGCCACAAAAATTCTGAGGCGCTTCCATGGTAGAGTGGAGATCTCCCAGAGTCTCATCTGGTGCCAGCGACTCCTGAACTTCCGAGATCTCGGGAGATTCCGGGGTGCATGGCTGAATGAGTGGTGCTTCGCTCACCTGAGATTCATCGACTGAGTTGAAGTAAGTGGTCACTGAACGGTCACGCCTTCTCGTGGCGAGCTGATTATCTGTGAGTGGGCCATCTGGGACTTTCCCCATTTTGGGAACAGGTGTCTCCACGCGTACATATTCGGTCTGACTTGCGATCTCACATATTTGATTGCGAGGACGCTTGGGCGGTTGTGCTTTCGGAAAATGGACCGCTGAGACAGGTTCGGGAGTGTGCCTTTTGAACACTGCGGGAATCGACTTGTCATGGCGAAGAAACGAAGGTGTGGTTGGCATTTTCCTCTCTGTCTTCAGCTCACCTTCTGAGTGAGGTTGCTCGAGAAGCCTTTCATGCTCCTCTACAGCTCTAATCAGCGACGTAATAGTAATGGGCATTTGCAACGAAGAATGGGAATTGGGCAAGAAAGATGCCTGAAAGAAGTGTTTCGTGGTCACGCGGATGCGTTCGTCTGGATGATTAAGACCGACAACCAGCATCTGGCCGACAGAGCCCGGTGGGGACCCCTCTGCTTTTGGAGCAGCTTGAAGTAGTCGAACATGAAACGGCCCTTTGTAGTGTTGTTGCATAGCGGTAGTTAATGTTGAATGCAAAGCAACCACTGCCTCCCAGATAGTATCGCGATTGCGATCTGCCACACCATTTTGTGGGACAGTGGAAAGTGCACTCGTCAAACCCACAGACAATTCCACAAACCAGGATAAGGAGCTTGATCGGTGTGACAAACGAATCGAGCATAGCGATTCAAGGAAGTCTTTGAGAAGCCCACACCACATTGGGTTGCTGCAATTTGGCCCAACAAGACACAGCATCTGAGCCGAGATGCATTGAATATCGGAATGATCACCTTCGGACCAACTATCCTCGGACTGCCATTCCCTTGTTAAAAGCTGAATAACCAAGTGCAGCGCCATCCACCATCCCAAAGGACTGGAGATGGACTGATGAACGAGGGCATTTGTCAATCGTTTGGCGAGCCAACTGAAAGGGGGAGCCAGAGCCAAGGCATGCCGCAAGAGGTCGATCCATGACAACCACACTTTTGATTCGATAGTTTTCTCTGTACTTTGATCGTTACAATGGATGTCCTTGCTATGCTCGGAGCTGAGGGGGAAGAGCAGCAAAAACATGACCAAGTCTGTCCACTGCACAAATGTATCGTCGCGTTGCTGTTCTCCTCCATCTAATTCCCAGCACTGACCAAACTTGCACACTCGCTCCAGCACTATAATGTAAACCAACCACACCAGCGACGAAGCTGGCAGGCTTGAAGTGCTGCAATTAGGATCAATCTTGACATAGTCCATAAGTTGCACGAGATCGCAAACTCGCCGAACCTGCGATGATACGCGATGGTCAGAAGGCAGTCGAGTGTGTGCCAGCAAGGCAAGCAGATTATGACTTGGCAAGTGAACAAGGGGAATTGGATCTGGCAGCAAAGTTCCAGGAACAAGACTGATGACACCAGCACGAAAGCATTTCAAGAGCGAGGTCTTAAACTTTCGCCCTTGAAAAGCGCTTGTCCAATACCAAGTCAGCAACCCAACAACCCCCACCGCCTTCATACCCGAAGCAGGAGGGACTTGCAGGTGATGCAGTCGAATGTCAGAAAATGGAAGGTGGTTGTGAAATTCTTCCAGTATTGCCAGATATACTGGGGCCAGGCGCTCGATTCGAGATGGTGGCATCGTGTCCTCGTTCTCGCCTTCTTGAGAGGATTTTAACACATCGGCAAACAGCGACACAACTTTTCCAACGAAATCAACTCCTTCCACACCCTGGATTTTGCTTGCAAGCCAGGCTGCCCTCAAAAGAAGTGCACGAAATGCACGCTGACCATGCTCTTTGCATTGCGGGTCGAAATTGTGAAATAATTGCACAATTTGCTCACAAAAAAATGAAAATTTTTGGGCATACCACTCGATTTCTTGGTTCTCATCCAGTCCAAGTCGACTCCCTGAAGGCTCCAGCATCTCACTCAAGAAGAGGGACACTGCTGCAACAACCGAAGAGGCGGGAAGGTGCGGATAAAGCGAGGGCAGCATGCTCGCGACGGTGCTTTCGAAGATGGCAGGGTCAATAATGCGACTGCCAACAAGACGACACAACTCCAACCACAACAACGCAACAGTGTCTCGCACGGCGTCCGCTGTGTCTTTGCGAGCAAGGCGAAATTTGATAGGCTTTGTGAGCAGATCGACATTCTTGGCTCTAAGGTTCGCTGGGATCAGAGTGAACACAATCATCAGAGACTTCCAAGTGTCCGCGAACATCAGGTTCATGACTTCAGGCTCTCCCTTTGTGAGCCACGGCTTCATCACGTCAAGAAGAAGGTTGATGAGGGTTTCGTTTGGCCCAGTCGCAGCCCTTCTTGGAATTTTCATCACGGATGGACCCATCATTAGCAGACAGTTGGAAAGTGCGGGAGCGAGGGCCGCCTGCTCCCCCTTGACAACAAGATTTTTCATGAGCTCCATACCACTTTGAAAAATAAATTCTTCCAAGTATTTACATAGGGCAGGGTGCTCCAGTGAAATCTTTGCATCCACCACACTTGAGACAACACCAACTGCAATCTTTCGTAAGCACCCATCTTCTCCATTTGGTGTATTGTCTGCGTCGAACATGAAAGAGCAAATGAGCGGCAACCAAGAAACTATTGTTGCACGCATTTCAGAAGGCATTTGACTTTGAAAACGTTGCAAGCATTTGACATGTGGAACCTGAAAGGGCCTCGAATCAAGCATATGTGCACATCCCTGCAATCGCTCGAGTGCCTTTGGAAGTAGCGGAAGAATGGCTTCAGGTTCCAATTCTTGCTGAACAAGCGCATGCAAAAGGACAGCGACTCGTTGTTTGTCATTGTGTCTCGGAATTGCCTCCAATATGATATCAACAGCCGCACCCCCATATGCGGTGGTAAATCTTCGTTCGAAAAACCAACAAGCAAGCAAACGAGTGGCCCCAATAAAAAGTTCATAATCATGGCCCATCATATCTCTACCAATATGCGGCAAAAATCTGGCAAGTATCTCTTCCTTTGTGGCATTATTTTCTCCCAAAGTGTAAAGGCGAACGTAAAATTGGAGTCTTTCTGCGGCTCGATTATCTTCATTAAATAGCTGAAGAAGGGCCGGGTAGTCCAGGTTTGCGTAAGGAGAATCAGGGCACAGAGGTGCAATGGATGAACGTAGAGAAACTGGAGAGGATGAGATAGAGGTGGAGATGGTGCTATCTGGTGACGTCATTAGATCATCCTCCGCTTTTTGGTGCCAAAAACAAACCTAAACTTACTTGCAAACGGTCAAAAAAAAGGGGATTTTGCCTACCGGCTGACTTAACTTTTATTTCAACGGGAAAAATGATGTTGTGGCTTTCCTTTTTTCTGTTGCACACCAGCGGCAATCCTTGCTCTCATGTTACCCAACCACCTATCCCAGTGCAGCGCTTGCCTTGGTCAAACTTCACAGGAGCTGCAAGTATCGTGAGAAGGGGCGAGCCGCTCATCCTCACTGATTGCCCAGTGTTTGGCGAGTCTGGGTGGGCTGCCATGACCAAGTGGGTAGCTGAAACAATGACCTCGGATGGAAACAGGGTCATTTTAGCGAATGCCCGGCTATCTGCAAGAACAACTTTCTAACCTCAAGCATGTAAAACGCATGCCAGCAGAGGAAGGAGCGAAGATGTTTGCCACCCAGCAGCCGATGGCTCCCTTTCCAGAGTTGATGGCATCCTATCAACCACACTACTCTCAGCATAACATGAGCGCCCAGGAATTTTTTCAGCGAGCCACAAAGAAAGTGACCCAGAAAACGGGTAGTTAAATTTTTGCGAGTGAGTGTAGTGCTTAAAGCACTGGCATAGGTTCCATCAGTTTCGTTGGGCGGCTCGACACATGGGACGAGCTGTTGGAGGACGCATCCCCAACAGAGCCCTTTGTTGCTATGCCCCAGGACTCCATGTGGCAGACCTTCGTGTGGCTGGGTCAGGCCGGCACACTTACCCCATGCCACCAGGACTACTACCACAACTTCTACGTGATGATGGAGGGGACCAAGCACTTCCTGCTGCTGCCACCTTCAGTGCATCGCCTCCTGTACCTCCATCCCTCACTCCACCCGGCCCACCGCAGTTCGCAAGTGTTCGTGCAGAAGTGTCCCGACGGAGCATTCCCCCTTGCCCGTGACCTTCCCGCCATGCAGGCTACCCTGAAGCGAGGTGCGAACTCTGCTCGAATCAAACAACCTCTTGTTAGGCGAGGTCCTCTTTATCCCTGCACTGTGGTTTCATCACGTCAATACCACACGCTTCGCGATGGCGGTGAATGTGTGGAGCCGCTCCAACAGTGAAGACCTCTACGCACGCATCCTGGAGCAACCCTTACCCATGCCCTCCGAGGGAGAGCCCCACGCCATCGCGGGCCTCAGGGGCTTCCTGCAGCTGCTGCTACAAGACCTTCAGGCCGGCCCAGGGGGACTTTGCTTTGGTAAGTTGTTTGTGCCGATCTAGAGATCACATTTTATCATCAGCGGGCGCTGCACCGTCCTGCCAGGCTCCCTCGGGTCTAGATTATCAAGACAATTTTCCCTCCAATGGCACCGAGGCCATGGCAAAGGCGTTCGTCAGGAGTTATTTGCTGGAGTCACGCTATTTATTCATGCCCTTCGCCACATCGCGCTACTGCGACTCCCCAGCTGATACCAGACTCTTGACGCAGGTCCTTGTGTTTAATGAACAAAAAAAAACAAAAAACAAAAAAAACAACAAAGAGAGAGAGAGAGAGAGAGAGAGAGAGAGAGAATATCATCCAGGACCGGTTTTTGGCGCATGCGATCGGTGGTGCCCTAAGCTACGTAGTGTCCCTGTTTAGGCAGATGGAGGGCTCGAGAGGTCGCGATGTGATGATCTTGCACCTGGCCAACTATGTTGAACACGCCACCCTCGTGGTGGTGGGAGCTCAGAACACACCCCAATTCTTGCAAGATTTTGTGAACTGTTGATTATTAGAGAGAGGAGAGAGAAGAGAAAGTGCGCCGCCGCGCACACACCACACCACACGCCAATTGTTGGAGAATTCGGGGACAAGTCTTAAATCTTCAGACTGGGACTGGCGTTTATCAATTGTTGTTGCCCAAATTAATTTGGCTGCAGCAACCATAACACGCAACAAAAGCAAGGATTGGTCCAGAATTTAATCTCAAACCGAGAATTATGGCTCTTCCTCGTCGCCTTCGTCGTCCTAATGCATGACGTGAGGCCACCAACAAGCGAAGACTGAACCCCTTCATCTTCTTCTTCCTTGGGTTTGATGGAATCCAAGAAAGCCGTCACTTGCACGAGCGCCGTTGTCTTATTTGGTGTCTTGGTCTCGCGATCCTCCCTCCATGCATCAAAGCCCTGTAGAGAGATCATACAGATGGTGGAATAACAAACAGAACCTCCCATGTGATGAGCTTAGCTTCATACAACTTCTCGAACAGTGACTTCAAGACTCCTACATGTAAACTCTTACTCCTTTCCGAAAACCATGTACATGCAAAAATGTAGGACACCTTTGGGGAACTTGGCATCCCCGCAGCTCTTCTGCAGTGCGTAAAGGACCGCGGTCATTCCGCGTGTGTCGATCTTGGGTTGACACACGGCCCTTTGAAGGAGCTTGGAATACTGAGCGATAACCTCCAGATCGGGTTTTGCTGGGTCTTGCAAGATCAGCTGTCCCATGCGAGCCCCGATGGGTCCACCAAGCGAGCCAATGCTCTGCTTGGAGTCTGAATTCTTGTTAATATAATCCAGGATAGCATCTGGTGCAAGTTTTCCCTAGATCTCTGCTCTCCCTCTTGCTTCTCACACATACAACATAACATGTTGTGATTCAGACCTCGGTGAGGGCTTTGGAAACGTACTTATCCAAGTCAGATGCGGGCATAAGACAAAGCAGAGAAGAGTCAGTGAGAAGCTTTTCGAGGGCATCACGAGGTAAATCTTTGGCAATAACCTCCAGGATATTGAGTTTGGAGTGCGCCACCATATCCAAGACTGCGGAGTCCCCTTTCTTGGTTTTCAGGAATTGCAAAACGCCAATAACGGTCTCAGGGGCCTCGGATGGCAGCTTCTCTTCCAAAATTTTCACGCCATCTTTGAGCGTGAGCTTGTTGAGGAAGAGACTCTTTGCTATAACTTCACTAAATTGCGAACGGTTGTCGGGGGTCAGTTTCAGATCAGACAAGCCTTCAGCCAAATCGTCAACAGTGACTGCGGATTTATCCTCCAGAGCGCGCTCTAGGGTCGATTTGGTTTCCTGTTTGGCTGTTTCCCGTTGAGCTTTGGCAGGTTTGGGAGCCTCCACTTCTTGCTCGGGTTCTCGCTCTCTCTCTCCGCCTCTTGTGAATGTGTGGACTGTAACACTATCACCACGTACATCTCCACCATCTCTAGGGAGAGGATCACGAGACTCTCGCGAAGAAAAGTCAGATCGGCGAGCAGGCTCCGAGGCACCATCAGTGGCCTAGAGATATCTAATTTGGGAAGGACAGTAGCCAGACCTCGCCTCTCTTCTTCAGTTGAAGCGGCCGGTATTCAGAAGTTCGATTGCCTCCTGAGCTAAATCCACTGCGCCCTCCGAATCCTTCGCGTCTCTCACCAAATCCGCCTTCGCGGCGAGAGTCGCCATCTCCACCACGAGACCCACCTTCTAAAGAAAGAATCGGGATGTGCCTTTCCACATGAATAAACCTTCGTCATCTCGACGCCACCGTGACTCCCCTCTATCTCGGTCAAAGCCTCCACCTCCACCTCCACCTCGAGGGCGATCACCAAATCCCGAGCCTCGATCGCGATCAAACCCTGAACCTCGATCACGATCGAAACCCGAAGGTCGGTCGCGGTCGAAACCCGAAGGTCGATCACGGTCGAAACCTGAAGGTCGATCACGGTCATAGAAGCCTGATCGTCCTCCGTCTCGACCACGGTCGCTACAAACATTAGGACCCACAGACACAGAAAACTCACCCCCCAAAATCGCCGCCCCGAAAACCACCTCCGCGTCGGCCTCCAGATTGTCGCCATTCACCGTCATCAGCTCGGCTGGGCTCATCATCGCGTGGCCGCTCGCGAGGGCGCTCTCGGTCGTCGTCGAAGCGTCCCCCTCGATGGTCATCCGGGGCTCTAGAAAATAGGATGAAAGTGGCGCGGCGACAACAAACCCAGAAGGTCCAAGAGGCAGGTCACCCTCGCCTTCATTATGGCCTTTGTGGAATGCATTGAGATTCATTTTAACTGGCTTCCTTGAGGGCGGCATCTAGAGAACGTCCTTAGTTACGTCGGGATAACTTCACTCCCTGCTGACCCACTAAAATGGTAACCAAACGTAACCACCACTTCTTCTTCGCGTGTAGGCGTGACTAACGTGTTTCATTCCACTGATTTTCATCGTATTACAGTGGATTTTTACCAAAATTCGTGGCTTTCTCGAAAATCCAGCTGCTCAGGTTTCTTGTCCTTGCAAGTTGAAGTGAGTAATAATTAGACGGCTGATCAGCTCGATCAGAACAAGGCTCCTGGTTCTGGTCTGCACGCCAGTCGTTTCAATCACGGTTTATTTAGCGTTGCCCAAAGACAATGTAGAGAAACTCAAGGTTTTTGAAATTGTTAATCAATCATTCGTCCTCAGGCCTCATAAAAAAAAAAAAAAAAAAAAAAAAAAAAAAAAAAAAAAAAACCTAAAAAAAAAAAAAAAAAAAAAAAAACAAACAAACAACGAGAGAAGAGAAGAGAAGAGAAGCGAGAAGAGAAGAGAAGCGAGAAGAGACAAGATAAAAAGAATATTGTTCTTCAAGGTTCGCCTTCAAAGCGCAATCGATCAAAAGGATTTGCCCTCTTTGCAAGCCAACATGAGAATGGCCCAGGAGGTCGAGCTCAAGCACCCAGTGGTGGAGAAGGCCCGAGTAGCCTGCGAGGGTCTCAAGCTCGAGGTGGCGCTGCAAAACGCCCTGAAAAACGCTGACAAAGAAGCGGTGGGATGAGCTGGGTTGTGTTGTGTTGTGAGAAATTGAGGAGAGAGAGAGAGAGAGAGAGAGAGAGAGAGAGAGAGAGAGAGAGAGAGAGATGAGAGAGAGAGAGAGGAAGATAAAGAGAAAGAGAGACAGCAAAAGTCTAGTTGGACGCCGTGCTCGCCACATTGGCGGCAGTCCCGCACAAGGGAGAGTTTCGCATAGTGTTCGAGCAAATGCTCGAGGGGGGAAGTGAAGGAGTGAGGGCGAGGGTCGCGGCGTGTGAGAGCAGCATTCAACAATCGCAAAAGTTAAGCATGGCGCTCAAGAATGCGATTCGATCCAAGGATGATGCAGCTATCAAACAAATCTTGGATAAGATCGCCTCTTCTGGAGCTGTCATCACACCAAGTGCCCTCTCCATTCTCTCTTCTCTCTTCTCTCTTCTCTCTTCTCTCTTCTCTCATCTCCCCACCCTCGATTCACAAATTTTGTCAATTTTTGTGATTCTTGTGTGAAGGCTTGAAGGCGGCAATGAACGAAGCGACACGCGGGCAGCAGCAAATCGAGTTGCGAGAGGAAGTGAAGAAAGAGCTGGCCTCACGAACCAACCCCAATGAGACCGCTGATGCACAAGTGGCACGATATACAAATTTGCTCTCGCGCATCCAGGTCTTGATCTTCTTTTTTTGTTTTTTTTTGTTTGTTGTTTGTTGTTTGTTGTTGTGTATGTGTGTATGTGGTGGTGGATGCGCGTGTGTTTGTGTTTATGTGTGTGTGTGTGTGTGTTGTGTTGTGTGTTGTGTGTTGTGTGTGTGTTGTGTGTGTGTTGTGTTGTGTGTTGTGTTGTGTGTTGTGTTCTTTCCCGCGACCATTGCTCTTTCACTCTCGCAATAGATGGGGCAGCAAACTCCAATTTCGAATCATCGACCTGAGACAAAAATACAAAAAATACAACTTAAAAAAAAAAAAAAAAAAAAAAAAAAAAAAAAAAAAAACCCCAAACAAAAAAAAAAAAAAAAAAAACAAAAAAAGACAGCAGAGAAAGGATAGCAACCCACCGGCTTGACCCAATAGCATTCGTCCAAATCCAGGCATTCCTCGTTTTTCAGTTGTTCGTCTACCAGAACAACAAACATCTATTTCACAACGCAGGAATTTATTTTTGAAAAAAAAAGATAAGAATAATAGTTTTAAAAAACAAGAGAAAAGTTGTGCCTGAATTGGCAGAGCCGGGGGGTGGGCCCTTCGTGAATTGGGTGCGTGTCTTTAACTGCTTCTCTACAAAGGAGTTGGTGGAAACGACACACAACACACTACA
>Ga0215283_10011_pt1 | contig 11996 bp, 14 predicted proteins | sample ZER3_1Amoeba_F21_FD_182617 | JGI IMG/M metagenome (GOLD analysis project Ga0215283, IMG submission 182617) | Enriched cells of freshwater protists from Biology Centre CAS, Ceske Budejovice, Czech Republic - ZER3_1Amoeba_F21 | ecosystem: Environmental > Aquatic > Freshwater > Unclassified ...
TGTCCACAATGCTCTGCATGCCGTCGGGAATGGGCTTCGCGGTGCTGTTCCACTCAGGAGCCCTTCCCGCGATTAGCCACTGGTGCGAGAGAAAGCTCCCGCCGAAAGCGGCTTGGAAAAAGCGGGTGGCCAACACTCCCTCACGGGCCACTGCCGCCATCGGCAACTCTTGAACACGACCCTATTGAACAAAAAAAAAAAAAAAACCCAATGAACATATTGCACTTCTTTCTCTTGAAACGAAATTTCGAAATGACGACAACGGTACCATGTGCGACACTACGTAAGCTCCAGCATCCGTATAAGCAACGAATCTGTCAAGCTTGCCCCTGAATTTTTACGCATACAGTTAACTGTTTAAATGAATAAGACTTGTTGATTTGGAATTGATGGGTGTAGAAGCGATGGATAAGGTCTCTCGTGAGCTCGTTGTCAGGCACATAATCAGTGAGAGTCCAGGGTTTGTTGGGGAGGTCAGACTAAAAATGCAAATTGCTGCAGAGAGAAAAACGGATCAAAAGGAACCGGAATTCTAGGATCTAGAGTTCCATTTCCCAGGTCTGGCTGGGGCAGGGTCGTGTAGGGCTTTCCTTGTTGATCGACTTGGGTGATAAAGTTTGCGTCTGTCACTCCGTCAACCCCAGCTAGCCCAGTCCACAAGCCATCCAGCGACTATCAAGTTTTTGCTTGACCACAACGAAAAAGAAAAATTATTACCCAATTCTCTTGAACAATCACAACAATGTGTTTGATTTGGTCGATCGGCCTCTGGGCTGATGCAAGGCCAAACAACAGCAACAAGGAGGAACGCATTGGCCTAAAGCTGTCCAGATAACTTCACCCACGTGAGTATTACCTACGCCATTCTTTGCTTCTAGTTTTTCTTAAGAGACCGAACGGCTTAGGTGATGATGGCAACATGGGAGGGGGTCAGTAAACCTATAGGCTCTTCGCCCATGTTCCTCGCGGGACGCAAGTCTCGCGACTACGAGGATGAAGACCGAAGTCATCACCCAAGACGGCCCAATAATCGCGACCTGGTTCGTGATCACGCACTGGAAAGTGGCCGAAAATGTCATCTGGATGACGGCTACTTCCAAGTGCAACCTCGTGCAAGTGTCGGCAGTATTTGCGGGCTTGAGGAGAGCATGAGCAGCATGTCCACTTACGGGCGGGAAAGTTGCAGCAGCGCCTTTGATGACGCTGCATATGTTGGGCGTCGAGGGAGCTTGAGCAGCGACAGCGCGGAAATCGCAATGGCAAGGAAGACAATTGGCGATAACTCAGCACGCAATGGCGATGGACAAACTGGTCGTTGGTGCAATTTTTGCTCCAACACAGGTCACGCTACGACCGATTGCCCTTGGCACCCCAACAGCTCCTCTCCGGCTGTGAATTGGCTTGATGGACGAAAGCTACCCGAGTCCGAATGGTCTGGTGTGGACTTCCGCGACGAGAAAAACCTGTACCAAGACGAAGCTGCTGCCGAGTTCGATCCAGACAAAGACTTCTTTCTCGTCGACACCCCGAGGCATTCGACATCTGAGCACCCTCCAAATTTTATGAGTCCAAATTTGCCTCACAATTATCTGGAAAGGAGCTGGGAAAAAGCAAGTGTACGTCCCACCCGCAACAATAACATATATCATGAACGTAATAACATAATTCATGAACGCCGGGACGATGTACACCACGAGCCCAGTGGATGGATCAGTGTCGATCCTTCCAAGTCCGGGGACAAGGCCTTTGACGAAGATGGCATTGCTCGACTCCAAATCGAAAGCGCCAAGCTCTTTAACCGCACTCCACCGAGCGATGTTGGCAGCGCGTATCGAGCGCTGAGTCATTCTATGTTTAACGAAGCCCAGCAGTTTGGGCACGAAGACTTCGAAGAGCCCCTCGGCATGCACTCCGAGCTCTGCGACTCCGTGGAGATGGGCCATTCCACGGAAGATATGAGCGTCGACGCCAGCATGCGAAGCAGCTTCGATGGCTTTGACGGTGACTCCTCAGGTCGCGGCATGGATGGCCGCCGCCATCACCGTGGTAGCTTGTCCCGCAGCCCTGATTTTTCAGGTTCCCTCACAACCACATCACCATTACATGCTGAATTTCGGTTTTTTTTTCAGGAAGTGGCCATACGCGAAGTGGGAGTGTGACAGTCATTGCTCCTAGTGTAATTACCCTCATGCATCCTCGTGTGCCCTCAAAAGCTGTCAACTCCCCGGTCAAGCCTGTTCGCGTCGAACACCGCCGAAGCGCATCGCAAGGTCTTGAAAAGTGTCAGTATTGTGTTCTGTGTTGTGTTGTTTTGTGTTGTGTTGTGTTCTGTGCTATTACTTTACTATTAGGCTTTGCGCCCTCTTATCTGCCGAGCTCCCCTCCGCAGAAGCCCCAACAAGATTTCACGAGGCCAAGCTTCGGTGCCGACGTGCACCGCATCGTCGAGCCTACAAAGAAGCAATGCGTGGACGAGACCGTCGGAGTGGTACCCCCCGTGATTGGAAAGCGCTGCCATAAGTGCTGGGGCTACGGACACTTACACGCGCAATGCCCCTCTCGCAACGGTGGAGCCAACGCCAAGAACAACCGAGATGGGAGCTGGAAGCAGTGCCGCTTTTGTCGTGAGAGAGGCCACGTCTTCTCTGACTGCCCTCACCTCCCTTCCGCAGCGCAAGCAAACACAGCACAAGCAAACACACACGCAACACTTGGCAGTCCAAGCTGCCTGCCTGCATCCCCCCCAGCCCGCTTTCGTCCGGGCTCGCCTCCTCTCGCGCAACAACATCTCTAATAGCGCTAGCCTCTCTTATTTCCCTCCTTGTGTCACCACTTGTTCGTATGCACAAGTCCACAATGCTTTTTTTGCCCACCTTATGTCTTTATTTCATGTCCAAGGAAGAGAGAGCGAGGAGAAAAAAAAAACTCCCAAACGTGGGAGGAGAGAGGAAGCCAAAGAAGCGGGGGGAAAGTTTTTAAAAAAAAAAGAAAAAAAAAGCAAAAAAAAACCTGGGGGTGGAAAGTAATGCAGTCCAAGCCAAGAAAAAAAAGAAAAAAGAAAAAAAAAAAATGCGAAAGCAAAAAAAGAAGGAGCAAGTGTTTGTGGGTCACTACCTGCTCCTTGTACATGCCTTGTTCAAAATTAGGCAAATTTCTCTAGCGATTTCCCCCAAAAAATGTGTCACACTAGTTGGGTACACTAAAAATATAAAAATTCCCCGTGTTAGCAGACGGGGAGCTATCTGCCCTTTCTCTTTCAAAGGGCGTTTTTTTTGTTTTGTTTGTTTGTTCTTTTTTTTTTTCATTTTCTATTGATGATTATCAGTGTTCATGTGCCCGTTGAAAACACTGACGACGCAATGTCTCGCTCTTTTTGTTTTTTTTTTTTTTTAATTTTTGCGTCGTCGTTTTCATCGAACATTTGTGTATGTGAAAAAACAATCATTTGTTCTCTCTCTCCCTTCACTTCTCCTCTCCCTCTCCCTTCTCGCCTCCTTCCCTCTTAGATAGAGATTGAACTAGTATGTGGGAGTGTCTGATAAATAGCTAATCTAAAAAACATAAAAAAGATATGAAAAGCACGAAAACCTATTACAATTATTTCTTTGTTTTTTTTTTTTCTGTTGTTCTTATGAAATACCATTATAACATGATAGCCAAACTTATTAGCTAATAATCAAATCGTAATAAAAATCGAGTCTTGTACTGTCAGGGGGTTTGTGGAGAGTGTTTTTTTTTTTGTTTGGAAGACAAAACTTCGTGTGCCGTTCGATCATGAAATCTTTTTGGGCTTGCCGCGCTTCCCTTTGCCTGACTTAATGACCCGCACCTCCTCTCTGACCCTTTGATTGGGTGCTGTAATTGAAGGAAGACGAGTGTTCCGCTCACCTCAACCCTCGTAACTCAAAGTTGCCTTCATACACAGCTCGGATTCACATTCATTCGTGAACACTTTATTATTTCAGACATTCGTCGTGCTGTTGTTTCACTGGGCAACCTTCACCCTGCCTGCTTCTCCACCGCCTCTGACCAGGATATACGAAGCTCAAGACATTGCTGGAGCAGTGGAGTTCACCAATATTATATTACGAGGCGAAACGTGAGGGTCGAGGCCACCAACACACCAAGGGCGAACAGGAAGAAAGTGGTGTCTTGGCGAAGTTTGTAGAATCCAGAGATCATCACACAGTCCACCAAGAGATAGACGAACATGGCGCTTTGGACGTGTCAAGTCTTCTTATATTTCATCTCGAATTCCAGCATCGCTATCCCGGCAAAACCTACAGGAACGCGTGTAGACGGCAGTGTCACACACATACTCAAACGCGGAGACTCGAAATATTGCTTATAATATTTGATATATTTCGGCATAATCCTCAATCAATCCTGATTGAATTTCGCTCTGGTGTCTTTTTAAAAGTACCTCAACGCGAATTCACTGTTGACTGTTGTTTCTACCTGCCCATGCGTGCCATGAGGCAGCGAGTGTCAACCAGTGAGGTTTGCCTTGCTCCTCTTTGCTCAGGTAAATTGCGAACAGTCCTCCTGTCATAGTAATAAGGGCAGCTTGTTGTATATGGTCCATGCAACTCTGACTGTCGAGTCATTCGAACGAGTGCAATCGCCGAAAGCCCGAAAAAGGCAACAAACATCAAAATGGGGGTGCCAGTAGAACACGACTTCGGCTGCCAACATAGCACAATGCCCCAAACCCCAACCACCACATTGACCCTCAATTGAGACTTGATCCAAAAGCTTCCCGCTCAGGATTCCATTTCATTCGAGATAACTTCACCGAACGTTTCACCCCAAATTTGAAAAACGCGACCCACGAAAAAAGTTCTGCTCAATACATGGAACATAAATCATGTATGACACTGTCCCCATAAATTAATTTTGTAAATCTTGAGTGGCGTATTTCATTGGACCGTGCTCGGCAGCTCGGCAATGTGCAGATTATTTTGATAAGAACAGATACTGCACTTGATAGGCCGAGGAGGTTAACTTCCAAAGGCAATGATAGCATTCAAAAAGAGGTTTAAAGCGGAAAAATAGAGCGTCTTCTTTTTAGGATGCGCAGAAGTTGAGTCTCTTTGATGAATGTCTTAAATCTGACAGGGCAGAAGATGTCAGGCTGGCTTGTTGGCTGGCTTGTTGGCTGGCTTGTTGGCTGGCTTGTTTGCTTATCCCTGATATTTTGGACCACTTGTCTGCCACCGATTTACCGATCGACAATTTATTGGCTTGCACGGGCCCAGAACGCAAATTTTACACGATTATTTTGTTTTATCAGCTATTTCGCCAGGAGAAGTACCGGATCAAGTTTCAGAGCTTGCGAATGAAGGTGCTTGACTTTGCTTGCAAGATCTGGCAAGAGTTCTCCAAGCCGCCGCCGGCGACCATCCAAGTGTCTTGATTCATAACCCCAGTAATGCGATTCCATGTCATCAGCTGGTCTTGGATGAAGCCGTGTGGACCGGCCTGCTCGAGCTGATCCGTGTTCTTCTGTTGTCGAAGCAGCAGTGCAAAGTTCTAGATCCAATCGCAAGCTTGCATGCACGTCCAGCAGCCTGCAATGATGAGCAGAAGACAACCCAGTGTGTTGTGCCGAGCTTGACTGCCGATTTGCTGGCGCTGTCTCAAAATCAATTGCCCCCAACATACTGTGAGTTGGCGCGACTAAATCGAGTTTACCGGCTGTTTGCCGCCTTGTTTTACAACAAACCCAATATGATGCAAGTGTTTGCTGCAATTAGTGCTCCTGTGCTTGCAACGCTAGGAAATGCAAGGCAAATGAATGCCGCAGCAAGCTCGGCGGCTTGCACGTGCGTCAGTAATTTTGCGTTTGGTTCTCGCGAAGCTCAAGTGTATTTGAAATCTCTCGGTATATTTTCTCGAATTCGCACGTGCATTCAAGAGATGGAACGATTGTCTGCGAAGACTCTTTTGAGACTTTTGGAAGCTTTTTTGAATGCAGGATTCCTGTTATCAGAGCCGTTTTCGGGAAATGATGTCAAGCGACTTGTCTTGCGAAAACGCCGAAAGAGTTGCTCAAACTGGGGGAAATTGCAACAACATTGCTGTAAACTCGATGAAGAATTGGAATGGGAAGACCTCTTTCCAGTGTATGTGACATCGTGCTTCTCTCCATTGGCTCGACTCGAGATCGAGCGAAACGCTGTTGAAGAAGAAGACGAGGACTCGCGCGTACTCTGGCCGATGGCGTTACACGGGGCCCGTGGGGACGCTCTTGCTGCCTTCTGTTTTCAAACTGCAACACTCCATGAAAATTTCTTATCGAAATGGATTTTGCAGTATTGGCTTGGCGATGATCGATCGATGGAGGGCCATGCGATCGAAATTGATCAAGTCTGCATGGCTGGGCTGAGTCCGAGGTACGCGGTGTTCTGTTTTCAGAAGGAACCTCATGCCCCAACGGAAAATATGCTGACGCTTGTGTATGGAAAGTTGTTGGCAGCTTTGAAGAACTACAATCAAAACCCTCGTCCAAACCCCAGAATGAGTTTTATCCTGCGAAAGCGTTTTGTTGCGTGGATGGAAAGGCAAAAAGGGACTATCAGCGAAGATATGGTGGAAGAGTGGTTTGAACAATATCTCGATGACATGTTTTCCGTGGCACATTCCTACCGTGCAAGCGAAACCCATGAAATCTTGCAGAATGTGGCAAGTGATCACATCCCACGCGACGTCCCATTTGGACCAACCCACTCGAACTTTGCACGCGTTGTTGCCATCCCAGCCGAAATCGAGGCGGATATTATTGAAACCATTGCTGACACTTTGGTCAAAAGCGGCTTCGTCCCAGAAGGGAAACTTTGGTTTCACAGCTGCTATGGGCACAAGGCCTTGAAAATCCTTGAAGCGTACAGCTTGGCTCCTTTTGGGCCAAGCTCCCGCACGACCTTGGTCGGCAATCCTTTTATGTCTATGAAAATATGAAGCACGCAATCGACCATGCTGGAGGGGTTATCCCATTGTCTGGCCAAGGAATTCCCTTTGTGAGCAAGCAGCGATGTGTCTTGATCTTTGACCAAGGCAACGTGGATTTCAATGAGATGGAGCCCCACATGGTGCCGAGTTTTTATGACTGGCGATATCGTTTTCGCTTCTAGATCAAGAGGCGAAAAGAGCAAAGATGATGCTGCGCGCATTCGCAATTACATGTTGAAAGTGTCGTTTTTACAAGGCAACGACCAAGGCGGTGCAAACGCATCATTTGTTGTTTCACGATTGACGGAGGACATCGTGGAGACTGTGGAAAGACAAGCATGGATCTTCACCTGGATGCAGCGCAATACGTATGTGTCAATTGATGGTAGCTCTGTGAGAGTTGATGCTCGAGAAGATTTCCCCACTTCTTCCTCTTTCTCTTCCTCCTCTTCTCCGTCACCGCCGCCATCCCCGCGTCGAGAACAAAACTGAGATGAAGAGCAAACAAACCGAAGTACCCACTTTCGCTGACCTCCAACACAAGATGATCGATTGTCTCGATTCGCGCAGCTGGGCTCGCCAATACCCGTGCTCCGACACCGGTCTTGCCCCTCTGGCGCTGGGATCGATTCCGATCGGACAGATGGTTTGGAAAAGCCGTGGGTGCATGAGACGATGCATGGACGATTGCGTGCTGTCGTTTTCTTGATTGGTTCCCGAGAGGACATTTGATTCGGAAGATTATTAGAGTTCAATCCGGAGGGTGCAGATCATTTCCGAGTGTTCTGGGGTAAGCTGAACAACACGTGCGAGAGTAACAAATAATAAAATAGGACCGCCTCATTCTCATCTTAGCTACTTTGATTCCTTTTGACTATTTTTCTGGCCTTGCAGTCTTCAAAAAAAAAAAGTGCGTTGTTGTTCGTGTGTGGCTGTGGGTGCCAAAAAAAAACCAACCAGTCCCAACTCCCCTTTGCAGACCACCCAAAAACCAGCCAGCGGTAAACGTGAAAATAACAACGTTCCAAGAGTGCTTTCCAGAGTTCTGCGCTTGTTTGTCTTATTTCGTTTCCCTTGCGGGGATCCTTTTCGTCCAAAGCGTGGCACACGACCGACCTGGGGAGATCGGGCGCATGAACCGCATACGCCGAGTCTGGCTTTTTTGGCAGGAACTCTTTTTGCAATCAAGCAATAAAGCAATTAGAAACAAAAGAACAAAGCGATGGCTTCGAGAGGCTGCGCGTGATGAGAAAAAGGCACGGTTACGTAGGATCGAGCTTGTGGGTGGCGGCTAACTTCACAAACAAAATCAACGCATCTTTGTTGCAAGACCGAAAGTTCTGTCGTAGCCATGGAGGACGTCCCCAAGTTGTACACCGTGTACAAGACCGTAGTTGCCATGCTTCTGGCTCGCAACTACATCCCCTCATCAGAAACCGCGACTAACTTCGAGGAGTTTAAGACCATTTTCGCGGGGCAGCCGAGGGAGAAGCTGTCGATTCTCGGACCTAAGAAAGACAATCCCACCGACTCCATTTTTGTATTTTTCTGTGATGAGATGCGTGTGGGTTGCAAACAAGTACCTCTTTGTTCTTAGTATTTTTGAAACCTTATTTCCTTTCATATTCTGCTCTTTTCTATCTCATCTCACAGGTCCAAAAGTACACAGAACGTATGGAGACACAGCACGTGAAGCGAGCCATTATTTTGATGCCTGGCGTTATGACCCCCTTTGGGAAACGGGCTATTGACACTCTCTATGAGAGGGATAAAGTGATCATCGAGTACTTCATGGAATCAGAGTTGATGGTCAACATTACGGAGCATATGCTTGTGCCTAAACACACGGTCTTCACTATTCTCCATCTTCTTCTCTTTCTTTCTCTCGATCTCGCCCTCCTTCTCTTATGACTTGTCCTCTTTCCTTCCTCGCTCTTCTCTCCCTTCTCTCCCTTCTCTCCCTTCTCTCCCTTCTCTCCCCTTCTCTCCCTTCTCTCCCTCTTCTCTCCCTCTCTTGTCTCCCTCTCTTCTCTTCTCGATCTCTATCTCCTCTATCTATCCTGCTTGTTCACCTTTTCGTTTTTTCTCAGGTGATGACTGAAGTGGAAAAGAAGGAGCTGTTGAAGCGCTACCACTTGAAGGAGAACCAGCTGCCCCGCATTCAGCTTAGTGACCCCATCTCGCGGTTCTATGGGCTGGAGAAGGGCCAGGTGGTGAAGATCATTCGGCCAAGTGAGACTGCAGGGAGATACGTCACTTACCGCATTGTGGTGTGAGAGATATCAAAAAGAGATATAAAAAAAAACTTTTCTGGAAACAATTTGTGAAAACGATCTTTTGATCATTGAGTCCTCTTTCTCTACCGCTTTCTTTGTGTGTGTCAACATTTGGGGAGGGCTAAATTATTGTTTACTGCCCAGTCGTAGCCAAAACAACAACAAAAAAACAAACAAGAAAGTAATAAAACTCCCTTTCCTGCCCAGAAAAAAATAATTGCTGTGTTGTGAGTTGAGTGTGCATTGAATGTAAAATTTCTCAGATCTCCACAAAAAGAGAGATTGTTTTCCCCCCGCTGCTTCTTCGCTTTAGAGCGCTGTGGCAGTCGGGAAAAAGTAAGTGTGGAAGCTGTCAGAGTCCGCTGCGGAAGGTTCCGAGAAGCATGAAGCAAGGTTAGCTTGTGCCACTCGAACCTTGCGGCTCAGAAGCTTGCCGTCCAGCTCCATCAGCTCCAACAAATGAGAGATCTCGGAAGGTGTGAGCACAGGGAAGCGCTTGGAGATGGTCTGCAGTGAGATGCCGGGCTTATGAATCACGAGGGACAGCAGCGCCTGAAGCAGCGAGTTGAGGAAGGCCTCGTTCACGGTGCCGTCCAACATCACCCAGGGGTGGATCACCTAGAAGGGAGAGGAGTGTGTGGAGAAAGCAGAGGAGAGAGAGAGAGAGAGAGAGAGAGAGAGAGAGAGAGAGAGAGAGAGAGACCTGTCGATCATGGACACAACCCGAATAGACCTCGGGTGCCAATGAAGGGGCGGTGGTGTCGCAATCCGAACCAGAGTCGTCGCTCGCGCTGCTGTCACTACTCGTATCATCTTTCTCTTCTACGAGCAAGCTTCGCCGTTTCTTTGCGCGTTGTACATACCGCTCCTCTTGTTTCTCTTGCTCGGCTTTCTCTGCCAGCTTCTTTTGTTCCTCTTTCTCTTGCTTCTTTTCTCGCTCTTTGTCTGCAGCGGCTTGCTTCTTCTCCTTGTATTGCTGAGGAGGGGCCTGCCTGGCGGCCGCACTGTTTTCTTTGGCCATGCGGCTCTTGATCTCCTCGCTGACACCAACCGTCCAAAAGGTTTTGTATTTTGAAGAAACGTAAAGCTGTTCAGCAAAGCCGCGGACGCGAATGACGTAGCCGAAACTCATCAGGAGAGCGAGAGCAGAATCCACGATCTCGCTGCTCCAAGGCAAACGCTTCCAGCGTACGCTGTCAGAAGCCTCTGTGTCGAGCTCGTCTGTATTCTCGGTGGTATGAGAGGAAGAAGAAAGAGAAGAAAAGGAGGCAGCAGCGACTGGGAGCGAGAGAACTTTGTCGGTGTTGGGGGAACAGTTGGGCTCAAATTTGTCAACAGGTGGTGACGGCCGCACACGCACCTTAACCTTGGGTCCTCCACACAGACAAGTGTCCTCACATTCCTTACATTGTCGCAAGAGGGCCAGGATGTCGTTGTAAGTGCAACCTAGCAATTTTTTTTTCCCTTTTACTCCATCTCCCTCTCGCTCTTTCCCCTTATCTCAGCACCTTCAACTCCCTTTGCATGGATCACGCGTCGAATCTTCTTCTGCGCGTGCATGCCGGGACCCCAGGTTCGCTGCGCAATCTTAAAACCAGCGCCAACCTCGAGATTTCGTAAATCTTTCACATTTTGGCGTCGTTTTTTGCCCGAAGAGGTGCAAAGCGGATAAAAGGGCTTGGATGTGCCTGGAGCAGCGGGGAGAACCTTAACGTCATCTTGCTTGACACTCGTGCTCCCACCCACCGCTGTAGTGGAGTTGCTCGCGATCTCACGAAGTCTCTTCCTTGGCAACGGGATGGATTCGAGGTTCATTTCCTCGAGGACAGGTTTTGCGTCCAAACCCAGAGTGCCTCCTACAGGTGAAACGATGTCACGTGTATGTGTGCATGTGCTGTGTTGTGTTGTGGCTGTGTGCGTTGTATATGTGAAATGTGTGTAAATGTGTGTAAATGTGTGTGTGTGTTATGTGTGTGTGTGTGTGTGTGTGTGTGTGTGTGTGTCTATGTATGCGCTTTGGGTACCGAGCTCGGGTACGAGTTCAAGATCGAGTCCCAAGTTCAGTACACCCACATCGATCCAGGGCAATCCATCATTGTCTCGCTTGTCGGGACGCAGCAAAGGGAAGATACGCGTCTCTCCTGTAGCTATCCGAGACATCACGGCCGCAACGTGGGCACCTTCTCCCAAGCCTTCGTTACCCTCCATGTCTTCGAGTTCTGGCTTCTTGTCCTCACTCGCCGTGGCATTTTCGGAGCCCTAATGATATCAAATCAGATATGCAGAGATTTGACAGATTCAGAAACAAAAAAAAAGTGAGACCTCGAGTAGGGGAGGAGGTTCCGACGAAGAAGAGACAGAAGAAGAAGAAGAGGAAGAAGAAGAAGAGGAAGAAGAAGAGGAAGAAGAAGAGGAAGAGGCGGGGGTGTCTTGTCGCGCGCTCTTTCTTCCCCGTGTGTGGCCGTGGTTCTCCTTGGAAAGGTCAACATGAGGAAACAGTTCAAGCGATCCCGGAAGCGCTCGTAGCAGAGGCACTTGCTCCTCCATCGCTTTGCCAAACGCAACCGCTTTCTCCAAGATCTTCGAGTTAATATACAACACGCGCAGCGCCTCATAGAATACATACGACAGCCTCCAAGAGCGCACGCTTTGATAGTCACTCTTTGTCTTCACAAACCACCGGTCACGCTGCAATACGCGGAACACTCGCTCGATCTCATCCTCGGTGAAGGGGTCCAGCATGGCGTGAGCAGCATCGGGATCGTAGCG
>Ga0215283_10012_pt1 | contig 11877 bp, 6 predicted proteins | sample ZER3_1Amoeba_F21_FD_182617 | JGI IMG/M metagenome (GOLD analysis project Ga0215283, IMG submission 182617) | Enriched cells of freshwater protists from Biology Centre CAS, Ceske Budejovice, Czech Republic - ZER3_1Amoeba_F21 | ecosystem: Environmental > Aquatic > Freshwater > Unclassified ...
ACAATCCAGCCCCACAGCACCATCACGAAGTGAAAGCTCACCACAATCGTGAAGAAAGAGGCCGCTTGACAGTTGCCTGAAATAAAATTTTTGTTTTTTTTTGAAAGCATCAGAGATTTCGGCTCGAGAGGAGTTCTTCCACAAAAAAGCACAGGAAAGACGAAAAAAAATGTAAGAGAGTAAATGTTATGGTGGGAAGAAGTAAGTGTAGTCGTTTTTTTTTTTTTTTTTTTGGGATTTTTTGGGGGTTTTACAAAAAATGTTTGTTTGTGTGCGTGTGTGTGTGTGTTTTTTTTTCATTCGCTTCAAATTTGTTTTCCTCCTCGAGCAATGAAGGAAAGTGAGAGAAAGCAACAAAAAAACGCATACAGTACCAAAAAGGTGGATTTCTTTTATCGAATGGAACAGAAAAAAAACCCAAAAAATATTTTTCAATTTCGTTATTTCTTTCCTTAATATTCTTTTTCTTCTTCTCTTGGCAAGCCCTCTACAAATGTATATTATTTGTTGTGTTTTCAATTTGAGAAAAAAAGACAAAAATTTGTGCTCAGTTTTTTTTTTTAATTTGCCATCTTTCGATATTAAAAGCCTCTCTTTTCAACAAACTCACACACACACACACACACAACCACACACACACTCTCTCTCTCTCTCTCTCTCTCTCTCTCTCTCTCTCGCAAGAAGAGCTCGAGTTGAAAAGAAACAAACAACAAGAAAAACACAGAGGAAAACAACAAAGAGAAAGAGAAAGGAACAATCAAAGGGAAAGAGAACAATCGGAACGAGAACAAAGAGAGGGAAAGAGCAGAACAACAGAAAGGAAGAAGAACAGCAGTTGCGAGAGGAGGCCTTGAGACTGGAGGCAGAGCAGGCGAAGGAAGCTTAGTTTTTTTTAATCAAAGCGCTCTTTTGAACAAAAAACACACACACATAACACACGCACAACGAATCTAGTGTGTCAGTATTTCTAATATCTCATATGAGGGTGACCCCAAAAAGCAATTATTAAACATGAAAAAGCTAGAAGATGGTTCAAAGACATGGGGAAAAAAGTGTGCTGATTGCGTGTCATAGCCCTTGGGCGACAACGACGAGTACGCAACAAAGAAGAAAAAAAACTGAATAAATGTTTTTCCTGAGAATAATTCCTCAAATAATAATTAATAATAGTTTTAACAACAAGCCACACACACACCACACACACCACACACACAACACACACACACACACAAAACAAAAAAACAAACAAAAAACGCCCCAAAAAAAACCAAACAAAAAAAAACCCAAAAAAAACACCCAAAAAAACGCAAAAACGCGAGCGGGTGGGAGTGTTTCGAGGCCTATTTATCGTCAGTGGCCTCGCGAACCTTGAGCTCTGTCAAGGCCACAACCCCACCGTTCGATCGTCCGTGCAATTTGGTGGTGTTGTACTCGCTCGTGGCTCGCCATCTGTTTGCGCTGGTTGGTTTCCCACAACAACAAAGCACTTTGCAGTGCTCTCTCTTAGTGCGAGAGTAGTACGGCCAGCGGTTCAAGGGTCTTTGGTACTCCTTCTCAGCCGCGGCAGCTGCTTTCCAACTATCCACAGCCTCTGCTGCGATGGCTCTGCGTTGAGCCCCAAAAGCCTTCAAATTGATCTCGTTTGGCCAGCCCACATTCAACAGGCAAAACACGCCCAAAAGGCCCCCTGCATAAGTAGAGCGAGTTACCAGTCCTCGTTTGGTTAGAATCTCGGCCACGCACACCGCAAAGCTCCTTTGCTCTTCAGGAGATAGTTCGTCATAAAATGTCTCGATATCCCATTGCAACTTCTGGAGTTTGGTTTTGTACGCATCGCCGTCGAAACGGGTGAAATCGTAGTACTCCAAATTCAACGTTTTCCGCAAGTCATTGATAAATGGAAACTTGCGACGATGGACGGCAATTCGCCGACGCAGCCACAAATAAGCCATTACAGTGAGCCCAACCCCACCTATGCTCGACAAGCTCGTGTACAGCTTCTGGATGTCGATTCCTTGAAATAGAAACGTCGTGACAGAGAGAACGAAGTCAGTGGATCCTGTCACTCCTCGTAGATCAGTCGCTTGCACCTCGATGAAGAAGCTCCCCACACCCGGAATTTTGCCCGAGAACTGGTTCGGAGGGGTGAAGCGAATCTCGGGAGGCAGAGGAGAGCCTCCTTTCAGTTGAGCACGGTAAGTCAACGTGTCATTGATTCCATCAGGGTCAGTGAACCGAAAGGGCACGCCGAAATCAAAGTTGTCACCTTGCATGACTTGTATGTTCACATTGCCACTGCCTTGCCGAATAGGTCTATGGTTCAACTTGATTAAAGGAGTTTGCCATGGTGAACGCAGTGTTCCGTCAAACGCACGCAATACGAAACTCGGGACAACACCGCTGCCATCTTGCACAAACTGCACTCCTCCAGTGATCAACGAGAGTTGCTGAAAGGAAGTGATGGTGTAATTCAAGTTGTTCGTGTAGACAAAACGACCAGCGGTGATATTCTCCGCCTCGATGATGATTGACCCAAAAAATGTCTCTTCGTCGGTGGCATTGATGTCAAAGGAATTCAACGTAGTTGGTTGACCTTGATCCAGCACGATCGCGGAAGGCAGATTCAATTGTGGGGCAAAAGTGAATGTAATTGTGGCAGGCTCTGGGTCTGTGACCGATTTCGTGTCATTGACCCTCACGGTGTACGAAGGCTTGTTGCGGGTCCCGTCATGATTGAATTGAACATTCCCCTTGAGCACGGCTTGTTGAGAGAACACTGTCACATTAGTCGTCATGTTTGTGGCAGCATCACGTACCGTAAAGTTCCCATGGCTGAGATTTCCAATGATAAAGAAGAGCTGATTCGGTGACAAGTTATCTTGATCAAACACACTCAAATCGCTTGCTTGGATAGTGGTGGGCTGACCTTGTTTTGCAGTGAGTTGATTGTTGATCAGCCTGGGAGGATATCCCAGAAATTCCACCCGTGCGTCTGAACATATTTTGCGATAATAGCCCCAACCGACAACGCACAGTCGGTATTGCGGTGCAGCGCCACTTCCTGTGTGTACAAATTGAACGAACCCCGCTCTAAGCTGCTGCATCGAAAATAAGGACAGAGTCACAGCTGGTGAGGTAACTAACGAGAAATATCCTTGCTCGGCGATGTCGACGGTCACTTGCGTGTCGTTTGTGTTTCCAGTGAAGCCTTTGTCACCAGAGATATTCAAATTGTCTTGGCTCAACTGGAGTGCTTGTCCAGCAGCAATGCGCAAGTTGTTCGTTGTAAAGTGCACTTTTAAAACGTTAGTGAGCATCACATAGCTTCTGCCTTGACCAACCACGACAATATCAGCCAGCCCATCGGCATCGATGTCGCCAACAGTCCCCACATAGGAACCAGTTTGATCGCCCGCTGTATCCCCAAGTAGAGTGAAGCCCTGCTTGCCATTCATCAAGCTGGGTAAGTCCACTACACCCACGCCCCAAGCCCCAGGGGTGTTGGAACCAAACACAATGAAGGTTTGGCCCGCTGCCGTTTTTCCGTGGCGCCCGGCCTCGTTCTAGTAAGCGGTTATGTTTTTCCGCTTTATTGCTTAATTATTGGTTCATTGAGCCGTGACAAAAACTAGGTCTTATCAACAGCTAGAGCTCTGATACCATCATGAAACATTTTTAATCCAACCGAACAACAATTGAGCTGGTGCTTTTCAACAACCAAGCAATAGAACAAGTTCGTGGAAATCGCATTTTATCGCGAAAGTTTGTGTTCTTTGTGGGAATTTTCGTGTTTTTTCACTCTACTATAGAGCTCTTCTTGGGGATGGCAGCAAGTGCTTGATCGCGAATTGCTTGCCACACAACGATGTTTTCTCGGGATAACTTCAGCTCTTCTGTGGCGAGAATTTTCAAACTCTCACGGAACGCGCGCATGCGATGCTCCCAGAAATGTTTCAGTTGAAAGCCCAGCAACATCGTGGACACGAGCGTCAAAAGCTCTTTCAGCTCGCTCTCTGCTTCGAAGTCGACATTCTTCTGTGGGATATGGTTCGTATCTGCTTCCGAGTTACGCCATTTGTTGGAGTTTTGCACCGCTTTCACGGACATGGCAAGAATTTTGTTTCTTCCGTTCACCGCGGACAAGAAGGCACGGCAGTCCCATAACTCCATTTGGAATGGCATGGCAAGACGTTGATAATATGTGTCGGCTTGCTTCTTAGTGGCTTCATGCCACGCCGTGAACTGCTTGCGGAGATCAACTCGAGTCGGCAGCTGAGGGAAATGGGAGAGGCCTTCGGTCTCGTAGACTTCCCCCAGGGTGGTATTGATTCTGCCAGTTGTCGTCACCATTTCACAAAGATCTGCTGTAATGGCATCAGCAGTGACCAACACAGCATAGAGCTTGCTTTCGACATGCTCTAAGAAATCTTTAAGCTGTACAGCATCCATCCCCATTTCTGAGGCGCCGGCAGCTTGCAGAATCTCGGGGAACGTCTCCTTGTAACGAGCGATCACTTCTTTGTTGGACTCGGCATTGATGGATTTCAACATTTCGGCAGACAATGCCGCAAAGCTGTGTTCTTCGTTGAGGAATAACTTAAAGGGAGCGCTCGCGCGGATGTAGGCGGTGTTGTTTGAGCGATTCAAAAAGCGTTGCAATGCAATGCGGCGCTCAGCAACAAAGGTGTCGCCCTGGCTCCCCACAATGCGTTTAGGAGGCAGAGGTGGGATAAATATTCCTGGAAAGAGCTTCTCAAGGCACTCGTGCAGCCAGTCAAAATCTGCGTATCTGTGAAACACGAACTTGGGATTGCCATTCTGTGTGGATTGGATCTGATACTCGTGGTGTTTGTTGAGTAAATTGGTGCCTCTAATTTCAGGCATGCGAACAATGATAGGAGGTTCTCTTTGCACTGGCTCTGCGTCAGAGGGGGCGGTGTGGATGCTCACAGCTGGAGCTTCTTCTTCTTCGACTACTTCTTCTTCTTCTTCAACTTCTAAGGGCTCATCTTGCAGTACTTTGGTTTCAATCTCTTGTTTCTTCTCCAGTGGGCTTGCGTGAACTTCTTCTGCAGCACTGTAAGGATTTGAAGAGAGATCGTCTTCGAATGGGTCGTCCATCTCTGCTTTGCTCGTAAAATAAATTCGCGGGTAGATCTCACGAGGAGCCAACCCCAACAGAAATGTTAAATGAAAATTTTAGATGTCGCATTCGCCCAAACGCAGTGGCAAACGAAGTGGAAGAGACGAGAAACGCCGATCTCGTTCACGATCTCGTTCGCGCGGTCGTGGCAACCATCAAAAACATGATCTCTCAGGTGCCCAGCCTCCTTTTCTTTGTGAATGTAATGTTAGTGGGCGAGCGCTTGGAAGGGGAGATGACCTTCGTGCACGAGAAAGGCTGGGGGCTGATCGGAGAGGACGTTTACTGGCACATCTCTAATGTAACCTCCAAGCTGAGACAGGTTTCCTCCCAATATCTTTGTTCTGCACATAATTAAGGCAAGCCCGAAGCAAAAATGAACGCAATGACTGAATAACCCAGCATTGTTGTTTAGGAGTATTTGTGTCAATTGTAGTGGGCATATTTGGATATAACTATCGCGCTATACACTACTAGCTTCTTTGCGTCGCATTTTCTGCCCATCGCAAGAGATAGTCTTTGGTTCTTGCGTACGACCCTTCTACAACACCGCCAATTGAGTATGACTGCTCGAAAGAATTTTTTCTTGTGATCTCCAAAAATAATTCGTCGGGCATCTGTCTATCTCGCCTCTCTTTTCTAGTCCCGGTGTGCGACTAGAGAAGGGGTTTTTTGGCTGGTGCATGAAGGAAGCGTAGAAGAGCAGACCTATTTTTATTTTATTTTAAGGTCCCGGACAAAGCGCTTCTTTTCTGTTTTCTCTTTGAAAAACTGGCACTCTTTTTGTTTGGTTGTTTGTGTTTGTTTGTTTGTTTGTTTGTTTGTTTTTTTCTGTGGTGCTCACATTTTTCTTTTCTTTTTAGTCGGATTTGAAGCCAAATTTGAAGGTTTCCTACGTGCGCGAGAAAAACAGTGGCTTCAAGATCCCTTACAAAGCGATGTCGATTCGCTTGCCTTCCTCCTCCTCTCATTCCCGATCCCCCCCACGACGACAACGCGATGAACCAGAGCGAGGAGAAAGAAGAAGACGATCTCCTTCCCCTCGACGACAGACTTCACGTCGATCGTCAAGTCGCTCGCGCCGATCGAACCCATCTTCTTCCAAGAGAGAGCCCAGTCCCGCACGCTATCGCCCTCAACCAAGAGAGAGATCCGCGTCGCCAGCTCGCACTCACCGCGATCATGACAGGAAATGATCGATCGAATGAACACCAACACACACCGCTCACAAAAACCCTCTGCGTGAAATTTCATCTATTTTTGTTTTCAACCTTGACATTACAATTTGCGCTTTTGTTGTGTGCGTGGTGGGTTTGTGTTGTGGTTGTGTTTGTGGTTTGTGTTTGTGTTGTGGGTTTGTGGGTGGTGTGGGTGGATTTAATCAAGGTAGCCAAGTGGTTTTTTTCTTACGCGTGAAGTCAGGCGGAAGAGGACCCGAAGCGCCTAACCCGCAATGACCCGCAAAGTGCTTTGATTTGCGGTTTTGCTGCCATGGCTGTGGCTACTCATGTTAGTGACAATCAAACTAGTCCATTTTCCTCTGCCAATCTCCAACCTGCACTTGGCTCACTTTTGCTCTCGTTCTTGGGTTTGCGCGACCAGCAACCGTTGATTGCCCAAGCCAACCTCAAGGAGCGGGCGCTCAAGCTCAAATTGCAGCAAGCTTATGACGAGTACTCGACGAGCCCAAAGAGCCAGTTAGCCCAATCCTCCTATTACGAAGCCCTCACAGATACCATTGAAACCTTAGAGCGTGAGCATGCAAGAGCTCTCGAGTTTGCGCAAGCACGCCGCAACCACAGTGAGTCACCGCAGAAGGACTCATCTATTTTTGTTTCGCTATTCCATGGGTTGCGAAATGGAGTTGCAAGTTGGTTCAACTCAAGTGAAGCGGAGCACTATAGAAGCGTAGCCAGTGAGCTCGCTTTGCACCTTCAATCGATCCTCCAGATTCGCGATGCTCTAGTTCGTGTTTCGGCCTCGTTGCCCTCTCAAGCCGCTGTCTCGCGCCCGCAGCGTCGTTTGCTCCAAGATAATAGCTCGGTCACCGCTCCTGTGACCCAGCAACAATCTTATTTGTACCCCAATGGTGCTATCGATTTATCTCGAATCGTCAATGGGGTGACAGGTTTTGCATTCTCTGGCTATGTCACTGGCAGTGCAGGCGATATCAATGGCGACGGTCTTGCAGACATGATGATTGGAGCGACTGGGAAAGCCAACATTATTTTTAGCACAGCCAACAGCACAGCCTGGGGCAATGGCAACGTGAATGTGACAGCTCTTATGGATGGGCAGCGAGGGTTTACCTTCCAAGGAGAGACCAATTGGGCAGTTTTAGTCTACGCTGCAGGAGATATCAATGGCGACGGATTTGCGGACACGTTGTTGTCAACTTCAAATTTAACTTATGTGGGCAAATCCTACATCATGTTTGGCTCGAACAGCAATAGCAATCTTTGGGCCAGCGGCGCTGTGAATATTTCTAGCCTTGCGAATGGCCTACAAGGGTTCGTCTTGGATGCAAATATCGCAACCACGGGGGATATTAATGGTGATGGATTCACCGATATCATTGCCGCGGCGCCGAACTCCACTCAATCTTACGTTTACATTATGTTTGGATCCAACAGCAGCAGTGCGTGGGGTAACGGCACTGTGAATTTGGCTAGTCTGTCTGCTCAGCAAGGCTTTGTCTTTCGAGGGCCAGCCGGCCAATTGTTCGGGTCATCGCTCAGCACTGGAGATATCAATGGCGATGGCCTCACTGATCTGATGATGAGTGGCCCCGGCGGGATTTATGTCCTCTTCGGTACGAAGAATACTACAGCTTGGGGTGCTGGTGGGATCGCGAATATCAGTAGTCTGATGGACGGACAAAGGGGCTTCGCACTGCAAGGTGTCTCGGGTGGCGTCCCGCTTTTTGGAGGTGACATCAACGGTGATGGCGCGGAAGAGCTCTTTATTTTCATCTCATATCCTGGGGCCGCTTATGTTGTCTTCGGCTCGAATCTCACTGGTGCTTGGGGCACGGGCAATATAACTTTGCAGAGTCTGATGGATGGACAACGAGGTTTCGGCTTCGCTAGTCTTAATTTTATGGCAACCTTTCGAATTAGCACCGCGGGCGACATCAATGGCGACGGCCTCGATGATTTTATGGTGGGAAATGCAGCAGGTGCACCTAACGGAAAAACGGCAGCGGGCCAAACCTTCATTGTGTTTGGTTCCAACACCCCTGGGGCTTGGGGCGTGGGTGTAGTGGACTTACCCAGCTTGATGAATGGCAAGCAGGGCTTCACTCTACTTGGGGATACAGCGGGCGATCAAACTGGTTCCTATGTGGGGACTGTTGGCGACATCGATGCCGATGGGCTGGCTGATATTGTCGTGGTTGGTCAAGGCAGAAGCTATGTGATGCTCACTAACGTTTTAAAAGTGCACTTTACAACGAACAACTTGCGCATTGCTGCTGGACAAGCACTCCAGTTGAGCCAAGACAATTTGAATATCTCTGGTGACAAAGGCTTCACTGGAAACACAAACGACACGCAAGTGACCGTCGACATCGCCGAGCAAGGATATTTCTCGTTAGTTACCTCACCAGCTGTGACTCTGTCCTTATTTTCGATGCAGCAGCTTAGAGCGGGGTTCGTTCAATTTGTACACACAGGAAGTGGCGCTGCACCGCAATACCGACTGTGCGTTGTCGGTTGGGGCTATTATCGCAAAATATGTTCAGACGCACGGGTGGAATTTCTGGGATATCCTCCCAGGCTGATCAACAATCAACTCACTGCAAAACAAGGTCAGCCCACCACTATCCAAGCAAGCGATTTGAGTGTGTTTGATCAAGATAACTTGTCACCGAATCAGCTCTTCTTTATCATTGGAAATCTCAGCCATGGGAACTTTACGGTACGTGATGCTGCCACAAACATGACGACTAATGTGACAGTGTTCTCTCAACAAGCCGTGCTCAAGGGGAATGTTCAATTCAATCATGACGGGACCCGCAACAAGCCTTCGTACACCGTGAGGGTCAATGACACGAAATCGGTCACAGACCCAGAGCCTGCCACAATTACATTCACTTTTGCCCCACAATTGAATCTGCCTTCCGCGATCGTGCTGGATCAAGGTCAACCAACTACGTTGAATTCCTTTGACATCAATGCCACCGACGAAGAGACATTTTTTGGGTCAATCATCATCGAGGCGGAGAATATCACCGCTGGTCGTTTTGTCTACACGAACAACTTGAATTACACCATCACTTCCTTTCAGCAACTCTCGTTGATCACTGGAGGAGTGCAGTTTGTGCAAGATGGCAGCGGTGTTGTCCCGAGTTTCGTATTGCGTGCGTTTGACGGAACACTGCGTTCACCATGGCAAACTCCTTTAATCAAGTTGAACCATAGACCTATTCGGCAAGGCAGTGGCAATGTGAACATACAAGTCATGCAAGGTGACAACTTTGATTTCGGCGTGCCCTTTCGGTTCACTGACCCTGATGGAATCAATGACACGTTGACTTACCGTGCTCAACTGAAAGGAGGCTCTCCTCTGCCTCCCGAGATTCGCTTCACCCCTCCGAACCAGTTCTCGGGCAAAATTCCGGGTGTGGGGAGCTTCTTCATCGAGGTGCAAGCGACTGATCTACGAGGAGTGACAGGATCCACTGACTTCGTTCTCTCTGTCACGACGTTTCTATTTCAAGGAATCGACATCCAGAAGCTGTACACGAGCTTGTCGAGCATAGGTGGGGTTGGGCTCACTGTAATGGCTTATTTGTGGCTGCGTCGGCGAATTGCCGTCCATCGTCGCAAGTTTCCATTTATCAATGACTTGCGGAAAACGTTGAATTTGGAGTACTACGATTTCACCCGTTTCGACGGCGATGCGTACAAAACCAAACTCCAGAAGTTGCAATGGGATATCGAGACATTTTATGACGAACTATCTCCTGAAGAGCAAAGGAGCTTTGCGGTGTGCGTGGCCGAGATTCTAACCAAACGAGGACTGGTAACTCGCTCTACTTATGCAGGGGGCCTTTTGGGCGTGTTTTGCCTGTTGAATGTGGGCTGGCCAAACGAGATCAATTTGAAGGCTTTTGGGGCTCAACGCAGAGCCATCGCAGCAGAGGCTGTGGATAGTTGGAAAGCAGCTGCCGCGGCTGAGAAGGAGTACCAAAGACCCTTGAACCGCTGGCCGTACTACTCTCGCACTAAGAGAGAGCACTGCAAAGTGCTTTGTTGTTGTGGGAAACCAACCAGCGCAAACAGATGGCGAGCCACGAGCGAGTACAACACCACCAAATTGCACGGACGATCGAACGGTGGGGTTGTGGCCTTGACAGAGCTCAAGGTTCGCGAGGCCACTGACGATAAATAGGCCTCGAAACACTCCCACCCGCTCGCGTTTTTGCGTTTTTTTGGGTGTTTTTTTTGGGTTTTTTTTTGTTTGGTTTTTTTTGGGGCGTTTTTTGTTTGTTTTTTTGTTTTGTGTGTGTGTGTGTGTTGTGTGTGTGGTGTGTGTGGTGTGTGTGTGGCTTGTTGTTAAAACTATTATTAATTATTATTTGAGGAATTATTCTCAGGAAAAACATTTATTCAGTTTTTTTTCTTCTTTGTTGCGTACTCGTCGTTGTCGCCCAAGGGCTATGACACGCAATCAGCACACTTTTTTCCCCATGTCTTTGAACCATCTTCTAGCTTTTTCATGTTTAATAATTGCTTTTTGGGGTCACCCTCATATGAGATATTAGAAATACTGACACACTAGATTCGTTGTGCGTGTGTTATGTGTGTGTGTTTTTTGTTCAAAAGAGCGCTTTGATTAAAAAAAACTAAGCTTCCTTCGCCTGCTCTGCCTCCAGTCTCAAGGCCTCCTCTCGCAACTGCTGTTCTTCTTCCTTTCTGTTGTTCTGCTCTTTCCCTCTCTTTGTTCTCGTTCCGATTGTTCTCTTTCCCTTTGATTGTTCCTTTCTCTTTCTCTTTGTTGTTTTCCTCTGTGTTTTTCTTGTTGTTTGTTTCTTTTCAACTCGAGCTCTTCTTGCGAGAGAGAGAGAGAGAGAGAGAGAGAGAGAGAGAGAGTGTGTGTGTGGTTGTGTGTGTGTGTGTGTGTGAGTTTGTTGAAAAGAGAGGCTTTTAATATCGAAAGATGGCAAATTAAAAAAAAAAACTGAGCACAAATTTTTGTCTTTTTTTCTCAAATTGAAAACACAACAAATAATATACATTTGTAGAGGGCTTGCCAAGAGAAGAAGAAAAAGAATATTAAGGAAAGAAATAACGAAATTGAAAAATATTTTTTGGGTTTTTTTTCTGTTCCATTCGATAAAAGAAATCCACCTTTTTGGTACTGTATGCGTTTTTTTGTTGCTTTCTCTCACTTTCCTTCATTGCTCGAGGAGGAAAACAAATTTGAAGCGAATGAAAAAAAAACACACACACACACGCACACAAACAAACATTTTTTGGTAAACCCCGAAATAATCTCCACTACAAAAAAAAAAAAAACGACTACACTTACTTCTTCCCACCATAACATTTACTCTCTTACATTTTTTTTCGCTTTCCTGTGCTTTTTTGTGGAAGAACTCCTCTCGAGCCGAAATCTCTGATGCTTTCAAAAAAAAACAAAAATTTTATTTCAGGCAACTGTCAAGCGGCCTCTTTCTTCACGATTGTGGTGAGCTTTCACTTCGTGATGGTGCTGTGGGGCTGGATTGT
>Ga0215283_10013_pt1 | contig 11649 bp, 9 predicted proteins | sample ZER3_1Amoeba_F21_FD_182617 | JGI IMG/M metagenome (GOLD analysis project Ga0215283, IMG submission 182617) | Enriched cells of freshwater protists from Biology Centre CAS, Ceske Budejovice, Czech Republic - ZER3_1Amoeba_F21 | ecosystem: Environmental > Aquatic > Freshwater > Unclassified ...
CCTTAGAACGTCCCATCCAGAATGAGCTGCAATTGCGTAAAGAGCGTAGGATTGGTTTTGTTCTTGTGCTGCCGTTTCGGAAATCATCAATTTTGCGAACCAGTCTGGGTTTTGGCAGAGATTCAGGGTGCCAGGTTCCACTCCAAATGCCACATCCATGCTTTTTGGCAATTTCCTTTCAGTCTGCGATTCAACAATCTCGCGCCAACGCAATGCCTCCTTTTGACGAAACTTGTGGTTTTCGTAGATGTCGTTCTGTATGTTAGGATAATACAGAACAGGATTCGGGTTAAACACTGTCACTATTGTGTCAACCGCATTTCGGAAACGGCCAATGAGTTGAATCATATCTCGTGCTGGACAACAGAATCGGTCTCTGCCTGAGAAGTCGACAAAGACTTTTGAAAACGGCTCCTCAATTGAAGCCCCGACTGTCACGACGCTTGTTAAGATGACAACGTGGGGATTATGCGTTCTCATAAACTTGGCGATGTCCTCAAAATGCTTCAATTGGCTTCGTGGGGACTTGCCCGTAAACAGTTCGATTCGTACGGATGGATACTTGCTCTTTAAAATCTGGCAGCAACTCTCAGCTTCTGTTTTCGTTCGGCAGCAGACCGCTGCAGGAGGCCCGTCATTTTCAACAGCAGCCCCCACGTACTTTTCGAGTTCAGACTGGAAAAGTACGTTGTCATTGATTGAGTGAAGGGTACGTGGGATCCGCACGTGCGTGTATCGATCGACACAGATCTGCTTCGGTTCGTACACGTGCTGCAACAACTGAGGCACAACGTCGTCCACCTCCGCATGTGCGTCAAGATGGATTGATAGAGTTGACGTTTTCAAGATCGCCTCGAACATTTTCGAGTTTTGTTCAAGTTTTCCGCCATAGTTTGTCACCTTGCAACACATATTCGAAGCGACACTGCGAATTTCATCTGCTATGATTAAGTCGAAGGGTTTTGCGCCAGAGAGCTTGTGCAAGCTTTCGTATTGCACGACAATGCGGTCGCATGACCTCAGATTCATCTTTTTGCCGTTTTGGTCAACGATGATTTCTTCGTCATTGTCCTCTTCCCACCTCAGTTCCTCGACCAAATGCATCGTAGTCGCCTTTTGCAATTTCGCAACTTCTTTGTTCTCAATGGCATCAATCACCAACTCACAGCGTTCGATCTCTCGTTTGAAAAATCCGACATCATTTTTGCGCTGTTCGATATCTTGCATTCGTCGTTGAAGAAACACACCTTCTTTTTTGCGCTCTCCGATATCATGAATAAGTCCAATGTTGCGTTGCGCATCCTCGACATCACCTATCTCAGTTGCGAGCATTGCTTCGAGTTTTTCCGCTTCGTCCTCACACTCATTCTTCGTGGCGATTGCCTTGTCGAGCAGTGAACCTACGACGCGTTCGTCACCTGGTTCCATCGTGTGCTGCAACAGTAATTCGATAACGCGTCGCTCGAGCGCAACACGCTCTTTTTTGAGTTCTCGTTTGCAGAAGCTCCGATAATGCAAGACTCCAAATTCGCGAAAAACCCCCATTAACGTTGATGCGAACGCACAACGAGTAGAGACAAACAGTATTCGAGGAAACAAATGCCCATACGTGACAAGCCATGTTTTCAAAGCCTTTGTTTTGCCAACCGCCATATTCGCGATCAATAGCAAACACTTGATGCCTTCGAGACGCAATTCGCCAGGGTCTGGAAGTGGCACGCATTCCACGTCGTCGTGATTTAATACCTTCACGCCAGAAGCCCACATCTTGCTTGCATCATGGTTTGGGAAGTATTTAAATTTGGATTTCTTGCCATTTGGTTTTGGAGCTTGGATGCCTTCCTCGTTTTTAAACGTCAGTTGCGGCGTACAGATAAAACCCCGGTGTTTTTTGTTGCCATTGCATTTGGGGCAGTGCGATGTTATGCTTGCGTTGTCACCAACTACGACATACCAGTTGGAAAATGTCTTCTTGCACGAATAGCAACGTCTAGCACTTGCCAACTTGCATTCATACACGTGCTCACGTTTCGTTTCTGATAAGCATTCAATGTTTGCATCTTCCAATTGCGCCCTCAATCTGTCGATGAACTGTGTCATGACGCAAAAAATTCTCCGCTCAAAACTTTGATAACAAAGTATTTTTTCTTTTATTTGTTAACAAATATTTTTTTGGTTGCAACATTTTTTTTTTCGTTTGTTATCAAAGGGGGTATTTATCACTTTTTTGACAAAATTTAATAGTATTATTTTTGCAACTTTTTGAGGTTGTTTTAAGTCGTTTTTTGAGGATTGTGTATCAAATGGGAAAAAGTGATTCTATTCTTGCCAGACATCTCTGACAAGCTTTGGCCCAAGATGCACCTTTGGTATCAATATTCCTGCGCTGTTTTCTGGCTTCTTTTCGAGTACTTTGCCATTTGGAAACTTTTTCAAGTCTCGTCGATGACGTTCGGTGTTCGCGGCTTCGCTCAAGTCCGAGCTGTAGCTTATCACTTTTTGCTTTGCAGTAAGTTTTGCGTATTTTTTGTTTGCGCCATACCCTGTTTGCTGTTGTGCCTGTCTGTTGCTTTCTTGCTCGTCGCTGTGTTTTTCGTCAAGATCTTTCTTGTCTTCGGTTGGTGGTGGTGCGTTCGGCGCAGGCTCAGCACTAACTTGTTGTTGTTTTTGTTCTTCCATGGGTGCGGAAGATTCATCGTCGCTGCTGTTTCGCTTGCTCAAAAATTGACGCTGTAACTCCCGGCCAATACCCAAACGACCCAAATTAGCAGCATTTACCTCGATTTTGTTGTCGGTCAGTGAACGAGCTAGCTTCTTGACGGTTGTGCGTTTGTCTGCATCGTCCGAAAACTTTCGTTTCGTGTGTTTTTGCAAAGTCACTATCTTGCCTCCAGGCGTGACGAACGCAGCCGTGTTGCACGAGGACTCGTTCATGATTACGGTTGATGCCTCAACTGTTGATTGCGCCCGCGTCAACTTATCAATCTGTTCCTGCATGTCAAAAACCTGTTTCGCAAGCTGTTTGATCAATTCAAGCGGGGGTGTTTGAAACGCTTCGTGCGGTGGTTGATAAATGATTTTCAAGTTCGAGTAGCTAATCGTCGTGTTAACACTACCCATATGCCCTAAAACCAAAGCCATCCAAACGCTTTGTGCTAACACTTTGCCACCAGAAGCTTGCTCTGCACTATCCTTGAAAAAGTGGATTGTTGCCATCACGTAGATTCGCCTCATATGATGCGATCCGATTCGCCATCCTTTACGTTCAACGTGATTGAACGTGTCGCGAAAATATTCCTTCAGCAGTGGGTGGAACAACCGCGTATCCCAAGACGCGCCTGCTCTACGCCTGTCGACGAAATTTTCCTTTGAGATGTTGAACTTGCGTCTGAACTCGTTGATCTTTTTAACGAGATATTCAGCAGTGTAGATGAGGCAAGGCTTGACGAGGTAGCGGGGGTCATCTCTGTCTTCTTCCAATAAATGTTTCTGTAGTTTGTTCTTTGCATCTTTCAAAATGCCCACTTGCACGATGACACTCGACGTAAATTTGTCGCTCGCTAGATCTTGCAGTATGGTCAACGAAATCTCTTCAGAGCCGATGTCATTTGCCCCCATCTCGTTTCTGTTGTCATGTCTGTGGTTACTTTTCCAATCCTCCCATGTGTAAAATTTTACGTTAGGGTCAAGGAACGCGGTTTTTCGAGCCCCAACGCAGATTTCCAATGCGAGAAGCGTCGAAGCACCGTATGTTTTTGCACTGCCTTCGTCGCCGCGTCGAAACATTGCTCGCACAGCACTGTCAATATTCCCCCAATCCTCAGTAAAACCATCTTGCAGCTTTTCCATTCGTGATTCGTCGTTCTGTTTCAGGTACATCAACACGCGCGCGCGGTCTCCATGGAGGTTTTTTTGCACGAGCTCGTACCATTTTTTGTAGAATTTTTCGCCCTTTGGAATCAAAAAATCCCGGAACGCGTTTGTGAAAAACGTAAAATAGTTTCGGATGTAGGCGGTGGAGATCAAGTGGTGGATGATTGGACAAGTCCGCGAGCTGTGTGTCAAACAAGTCGAGGTCGGTGTATGCATTGCCGAAAAAGGGGACATGCGCTCTCGTGAAACGAAACAAGCACGAAGTTTCGGCCTCATGTTCGTCGCATGCAAAAGCAGGCGAGTGCTTAAAGATCAGTTCCTTGAGCGTTGGCGAAAAAATTCGTGTCAAGTTCTTCTTTTTGCGTTTGCCCTTTTGCTCGTCGTCGTCCTCGCTCAGCTCCCCGTCGCTGTTCACCACCTCGTCCTCAACGTCATCGCGCGTTTTGCGTTCCGACTCGTGACGAATTTTTGCCAAATTTTCGTCGGTTGACGCGTCCACAACGAACGCAAAAAAATTCTCCTTGTCAGCAGACATTGTTTGTTTGCAAACTTTTTTTTTTCTATATTATGTCTGAGACACATGCTGGTGATGCAAAATTTTTTTTATTGCTTTGACATCAAAAAGGGGGTCGACTTAAATTCGACTTTCAATGCACTTTGCGCTTCTTGTGGTGCGTATGGCGCTTCTTGCGATGTGTGTGCTTTTTGACGCTCCCATGCTTCGAATGACGTTTGCACATTGGTGTTTTTTCGCGAGAAGGAACAAGCTGCTCTTTTTCTTTTATTACGAAATTTTTTTTAAGTTTGATAAATGGACTCGATGGCGACACTTAATGGCGAAATTGCATTACTTGCACTCGCAACGGAAAAGGTGAATCGAACATCGACCGTGTTTGCTGCCGTTTTGTCCCAGTTCAAAGCGCCGGAATCGGCAATGACCGCACTTTGGCCACTTTGAAGCAACATGCCTTGAGCTCTCGACAAAATTCCAGTTCGAAGCGTTAGTGTGAACTCGGCTTGAAGGTAGCCTGAGGTCGTAGATGGAACGAGCAGTGCAACATACGACGCCCCGTTTAGATAGAGCGAAATATTCAACGTGCCACCCCCAGAGAAATTGTTGAGTTGTGCAATTGCCTTGACTCGGACAATCATCCCCGTGTTAGTTGTATTTGCCGCGTAGATTTGAGACCCAACCGCGTTTGCATTGATAAAACTTGTTGCTGCGCTTGTGCTAGCAGCGGACCACCCTTCATATTGTGTTAGTTTTGATAACGTTAAAGGTTGTCCTCGAGCTGTGGCGCCAGTCAGGGTACAGTTCGTCAGTGTACCACTCGAAGGCGTTCCTAATGGACCGGAAATACCTGTGTTTAGATAAAGCGTTTGAAACGGTTTCGCCACACTTCCGAGATCGCATGTGGTTGAGTTGGAACGAAGATTCGCGCTCGCGTCAAGCAAAAGTGAGTTTGCGGTCGAGTTTGTCACGCTGCTGCCGATAACGTGCGCATTGTTTGCACTGCTGGTTGAACTGCTGCCGAGAACGATACTGTTAATCGCTGCATTTGCTGCGTTTAAATTGCCGACAAGAACCGCGTTGTTTGACGTTTTCACATCATGCCCGTAACCGAGGCTTGTTGCGGATTGTGAGCTTGCATCAATCACATTCACGCCACCAAGTTGGCTGGTGTAATTCGACCCGCTTGCTGTGGTTGAACTGCCAACAACCGTTTTTTGGTTCGCGGTCGAAATCCTGAACGCGCTGCAATTTGTTAATTCTTGTTGGCCCATGTTGACAGAACCGCTCATTGTTCCTCCACTTTTTGCAAGATAATTTGTAGAGACCGATGCCGTTGTCGCCAGGGAACTCAATGCCGTGCCGCTGTCTTGCACAACTTTCGAAGTGCCTGTGAAAGTAGCAAGGTTTCCAGAAACACCATCTGTTGCACAAGACAAGATGTTGTCTGCCGTTCTGGTTTTGCTCGCGCCAGAGATCGAGCCCACGTTGGTTAAGTTGTTTGTCGCGAGTTTAATTTCGCCACTCATTGTACCACCTGCAAGTGGCAAATATGCCGTTCCAGGATCAGGCGTTAAAGAAGCCCAGTAGATGTTTTTGAAACGCTTCGAGGCACTGCCAAGGTCCACTTTGTTGTCTTCTGCAGGTAAGATCGAAGTTACCGCTGCGTCACTCGTGATAGTCGCATCCCCATCAAACGAAAAACCATCCGTGACCGCAGAATTGTCAGGTCGTTTCGGCATCCCTTTTTTTCTTTATTCAAAAGCTAACACTTCGAGTAGAGCGGACCACGGACCGATCTCTGTGAGCTCACGCGAACTGTGAGGGTCGTTGATCGTAACAGCCAGTTGTTGCACATTTGCATGACTCAGCGGCGTGGCCCACTGCAACTCGACGCTGGTCGCACTGGATTCGATTTCACCGTGTGCACTCTGAATGTGATGCACATAAAACGGACTGGAGATTTGGTTTGGAACGGCGTTCACAAATCTTGAGCTGCCTGCAAGACTTGGCGAATTCAACGCAAGTGCCCAAGGGCCAGCAACAAACAAGTTTGACCAGAAGTTGCCTGTGTAGGTCATCGTCGGGTCCAAACAGAAGATACTGTACGCAGAACATGGCAGCAAAGTGTTTGTGTTTCCGATGCGCCACTGCACCTCTGTGCCAACAATCTGAATGCACGGGCTGCTTGGTGGACTAGGTGGCCCATTGAAGGTAGGGTTTGCAAGGCATTGCGCGTTGATATAGGAAATAAGATTTGCAGCGGTGTAGTACCCGGCTGGAATCGTCAGTGTCATTGTTGAGAACACGAGGGTGTTGTTTGACGAATCCACATTGAACAAAGTGTTTGAAAACACAAAACTTGCAACACGAACTTGGCTTGCATTAATAATCGGGCTGTTGAGGTTGAACGTGCATTGGCTTGGCCTCGGACCAGTGCTGTTCCTTGAATCGAGGTACAAAAGATAGCGCATTTTCTCTTTCCCTTTTTCTTTTTGTTTTGAAAAAAAATTGTGCGCGTACAAAATTTTCCCAATGCAACTGGAATTTTGTTCACGGACAAAAATGGCAACTGCAATTTTGTTCACGGACAAAAATGGCAACTGGAATTTTGTTCACGGACAAAATGTAATTTGCCAATAGAATGTGGATAAGATTTTTAATTGAAATGTTTTTGCAAAACAAAATGACAATTTTATTTCAACAGAATTTCCTCTTCGCAATTTTTGTAAAACTTGATTTTTCCACGTTGGATACTTATGCATAGGTACGCATATTCGTGTTGCGTTGACTCTCGAAACAGCTCAAGGAACCTCTTTTTGTCAACAATTGATACCTCGCGGTACAATGCCTCAAGCTCCACTTGAGCGCAAGCGGCAAACACGATAAAACAATCCGTGTTTGCTCGCACAATCGTAGGGACTTGTGTTATTTTCTGACACAGAAACACACAACTCAAGCGCAAATGTCGACTATTGGACACGAGAGCGTTTAACTTGCTTTGTGGAAGATGTTTTAGGTCCTCTCCGTTATCATCACTGACCAACAATGTTTTGAGGTCGTTCGTTTCTTGTTCGTGAATAATATCTGCCAAAAGCTGTTCAGAAAACGCATTGAAAACGGTTATCCCTTTCGCATCCAGTCTGTTCCAAAGTATGGGAAACTGAGATCTGAAAGTCGGGCTCGCAAAAATAATACGGTCGTACGCTCTGAAATAACCACTCGGGTTTAGTAAAAACTGCAAAAATAAATTACTCTTTCCACTGCCTTTCTTGCCTAAAGAGCAAAAGTTCATGAGCAAAATTTGTTAAGTGTACCTACGATCATCGTGATCGTATATGCCATTTCAGGACAAGTCAACCCCTTCAACTCCTTGTGCTTGCGCTTCGTCGGCCGCTTCTTCTCCTCGTCGACTGTCACCATTGTTGCTCGCGTCTTCGATTCTTGGCTCGTGAACATCTGGCTCACCGTGTCTGCGAGGTCCGTTAACACGTTGGTTAACTTTTCCATTGGAAATGTCCAAAAACGTAAGGACTAGTATTTTTACCTTATTACTAAAAAACTGCACGAAGTCGGCGCCTTCTTGTTTGATTGCATTTTTCAGACTCACATCTGCCATCAACTGCTGTTGAACATGGCCATCGCCACGCGTCGCTGTGTCTATTCCCCCAGCCACGAACGAAAAGACGCCATCCAAGATGTTTCCTTCGAGCTCCTTTTTGGCCTCAAAGTCCTTTTCTTGGACGAATTCTTCCATTCTTTTGGGGGGGTATCGACTGATGACTTTCCACTGCTCTGCAGATTTTGTGTAGAATCTTGCTTTCTTTCGGAGGGTGTCGTCTTCTGACGCTTTGGTTTCTGCTGCTGCTGCTGCGTCTGCATCTGTGGCGTCAGGTTTTCGCTTTTTGGATTTTTTGGTGGATTTTTTGGTAACTTTTTGCGCTTGGACACTTGTTGTGTCGTCGTGTTTGGATTCGTGTGCGTAGAATTTTTCGAGATCATCGTCTGACATTCAAGAAAAAAAAAACGTCCTTTTTTTATTATTTCTTATAATAAAAGAAAAAAAAGCATTGAGAAATGTCAGAACAAGAAGTTGCGGTTCTGGTGCCTGAAGCGCATGCAGTGACAGCACCAGACGAGGAGCAGAAGAAGGCGGAGAAAAAACAAAAACTTCTGGCTCAACTTGCTGTAGCTCGTGAGAAGGCAGCAAGCAAAAAGAAACTCAAGTCGCAAGAGGCGGAACAAACGAAGCAACGCCTTGCTGAATTGGAAAAACGATTGACCCAATCAGCTTTGACAAAGGTTGAAGCAGATTCAGAAGACGACGAGCCACAAAAAAAGCAAATTGTCACGAGACAAGTGGAGGAGGTCAAAAGTTACGAACCACCGAGTTTGGCAAACGAAATCAAAAAAGTTGTGTGCATGGGTGCACTGGGAATAGCTTCTTTTTGGGTTTCGAGGAGATATTCCCAACCCCAACAAACAGTCGTTCCACATTCACCTGCACCTGCAAAAAGGCCAGCACCCGCACAATCGAATTTCATCGAACATCCTGCCAAAAGACGTTTGCCTCCAGTCCCTCTTTTCAACGACCCCGTTGCGAAAAGTCCTGTTGGTGCAAGTGGGTTTTTTCAATAAAAATGTCATAAGAAAAAAAAAGAGCAACTCTTCGCAAAGGAAAAAACAAGACAATGCCCGAGACCAAACAGGTGAGCGTGTCAGAGCTCGTGGGACGAGTCAGTGCAAACTCAGACTTGCGTGTTATTCACAACAGGAATCGCTATTTGACGAGCACAAGTGTCGGCCCAAACAGCTTTTTTCGCATGGTCGTGCCTCGTGTTTCTCCGAACGCACTTTTGGATGCACGTGGAATTCGCATGAGGCTGCAAATGGCAATCACATCGTCGGACGCTGGGGTCGCGGTCGACGCCAATTTCTTCGCACCCTTCTCACGCATTCGCATCTTAAGTGGCAGCACGGTTTTGTTCGATGTGAACAACTTGAATTTGTTGATGGTGAGCCTTTACAACGCCCAGCAAAATTCGAGCATTTCGGCCTACGAACAGAGTATGATCGGGGAATTTGGCAACACGACAAGGTTGGGCCGATGCCTCGAAGGAGTATTTGTTCCCATTTTTGCCCGAACACACTTTACTCCGCGGAGACCATTTAGTGGATGTTCAAAACACGAGTGACCTTGTGATCGAGTTTTACACGGCCCCTGCTTCGACTCTGCTCTACAGTCCAGCCGTCGACACGGCTGCGACCTACACGCTGTCCAACGTCGAGATTTTGTCGTCGTATATCGAATCGCCGAGCGTCGCGGATTTTTTTCGCCAGAACCCTATGGCCTTAACGGTCTGGGACTACAGCGCGCGCTATCAAACAATCGCGGACACCCTTTCGCAAGTGCGTTTGTCTTCGTCGTCAACCTCCTTGAATGGAATTTTCACGTTGCTGCGCGCTCAGAATGTCGAAAGTTCAATTGGCCAAATTGACAAACTTTGTGTCACGAACGCGTTGACACTGGCGAGCTACAACTTGCTCGTGAACCAGCAGTATTTCTTTGACGAACCCATTGCTTCGCCGCAACAATGGTTCAACGAGTTGTGCCACCTATTTCCGAAGGCCGAGCAAGCTTCGTGGTTCACGGCGCTGTACTCATCAACCCGCTACATGACTGGTAAAATTGTGGTCAGAAAACTTGAATAATTCCTTTTAGGTATTCGTGTGTCGGCCGCGCCGACGCGATTCGCAGAGGCCTTGACTTCTGGGATCAAAACGGCCGCCCTCAACAATGAGATTGTGCTGCAAATGACCTTCGCAAGTGCACCAGCGACTCAGCGCGTGGACACGTTTTTGCAAAGCGACGTTGTTATCTACAGGTATTTGAAAAACACTTTCAAACTCATGAGCTGTGTTAGGGACCCTAGCACGAAGGACATTCAGATTCGATTGTGAGAATTTTTTTGTTGAAAAGAAATAACAATAAAATAAAAAGGAAATAATTTTCGCCTTCTGTTTGAGAAATGTCTGCTATTTTGATGAGTTCGGATGTTGCCAGCGGATTAGCGATGGCTATTTTTAGCTACATGCACGGCCAAAAAGGGATCGCTGCAAAAATGTCGGCCTACAGCGTTGTGTCATCAATTGTTGGGCGCTACGTCTCGACGTGGTTGAGCAACGGGGCAATTGACAATGCAACCAAAAATTTGGTCACTCCACAGATCAAGGACTATTTGATTGTTGGCGTCACGCGTTACCTGATTGCTCTTTCCATGAAAGAACCGCAATCTCTCGTGCGTTCCTATGACACGATTCTGAATGACATTTTGGGGGCTCAACTTGTCGCTGCATTGGGCATGCAAGACAAAGCACTTTTTGGGGCGAGTGCCTGAAAACAATTCGTTGAAAATAAATAAAATAAAAAAAAAAGGAAATGCGTTCTGGATCTTACAACACACAAATTTACGCGCAGCAGGAGGCGCGAGACATAAAAGAGGTCGTCGCCGAAGCTTGCCCTGAGCCAAATCCTAGAATCGTTCAACGATTACGGGATGCGTGGAAAACGACCAATTACTCCATTCGTTTGCCGTGGCAATCTGCACCAACGCCCGCGTCCTACAAAGAAGAAGACATTCAGTTCTTTGCGAGAATTTTAACGATGTTGGCAAAATTAGATGTCTATCCCCCGCCAGAGGTGCAAAGTGCAAAAGGGCCTGGTTTGCCAAGTTTTGACGGCCCCGCAACCTTCGTCCCAGAAGGCCAAACATCAGGACGAACTTTCAACGTCGAGATGACAGAATTGGAAGCCAAAGAAAATGCACTTTCAAACAGACGTGGTAGTTTGGCAGATGCGGCACAAGGCCAAATGCCAGTTTTATTAACTCGACAAGCACGAAACCAACAAATGGCACTGATCGCAGAGTACAGAAGACAACTTGTTGCAGAAGAGGAAAGGGTCAATGCCAACCTCAACGACGACGAATTTTATTACAACAATCCAGACGTGGACTGGACGGGTTTAAAAAGACGCATTGCAGACGACAAGCGATTTTTGGACGCAAAGGAATCTGCGATATTGGAAAATTTTGCATACCAGTCTGGTTTAGCAGACGCATCCTCCTCAGACGACAATGAGGACTTTGAAGCAGAGGCAAAAGAATTGCCCACACCCTCACTTCGAAACACCAGCAGAATCAGCGATGCAATCAGGCGCAGATTACCATGGTCAAGGCGTGTTACACCAGAGCAAAAACAAGAAA
>Ga0215283_10015_pt1 | contig 11133 bp, 13 predicted proteins | sample ZER3_1Amoeba_F21_FD_182617 | JGI IMG/M metagenome (GOLD analysis project Ga0215283, IMG submission 182617) | Enriched cells of freshwater protists from Biology Centre CAS, Ceske Budejovice, Czech Republic - ZER3_1Amoeba_F21 | ecosystem: Environmental > Aquatic > Freshwater > Unclassified ...
CTGTTCTGAACCTCGAACAATGCAATCTCATATTTGAACATACCATGAAATATCTTGATAGAATATCCATATCAAAATCGAGGGCATATGAGGGTGAGTTGATGGCCCATCTTAGTTTTGAAAAAAAGAATAATAACGAGATTGAAGTCACTAAATACTTTTATGGAAAAACATTGACTGAACTGAATGAGAAAATTACCAACAATGAAATATCCCATTGATAATCATATTCCTCCTATTAAAACTGCCACCAAGGTCATAGATTATTTCCAAAAATGACTTGGTCTGATTGTATCGTTTGTGATTGGTCTTTCTTCTCTGAACCTTGTGAGGATAATTGTAAAGAAAAATACTCTTAATTGCATGTGTTGTCAACCTCGCAAACCAGTATCTGCGGATATAACTAATCGAAAAGAATATCCATATATTTCAATGACAATATTCGGTGTCGTGTATGTTCCTAAAAATAAAATTGAGTACTAAAGGTACTAAGCCTGCTCCCTTAACCATATTTAAATTGACAATATGCTAATGTTCTGTAAGGAAGATAAACAAATGAGCTTTTTCTGTGACGATGAGGAATTTGATTATGATGAATGCAAATCTGGAGATAGCATGTTCGTTGGTATGGCAGATATTCGTAGATTGGGATATCATAATGTATTGAAAAATTTTGCAAAGGTAGGTGTTATAATCCATATCATTCCATTTCAATTAAATCTATCAGTTTTCTCATCTTTCATTGAGACTTGAAATGAAAAGTCTATTCTTTTGAGCTGGATCTTTGAAATCTGTTCCTGCTAGTATTGTGCTTGTATTACTATCATCTGTTCCTGCTGGTATTGTGATTGTATTACTATCATCTGTTTTTTCTTCATAAAGATCTTTAAATTATCCCACTCTCCTTCTTCTAATTCAACGTCATCGTCATCATGGTTATCCACAACATTGTACTTTCTTTCAAATTCTTCAATACCCTCTTCATGTTCATCTCTACTACCTCCTCCAAATCTTCCTCTCACCTCTAATCTTGGTTCGCCAAGTGACATCTCCCAACTTCTAACTCTCGGACAATCATAGACATCTATCTTCAATGTATCTTTGATGTACTCTGTCATCTCTTTTTCTTCTCACTCATTGAGAATCATTCAAATAACAATAAATCGAATTGCTCTGTGTTGCTCCCATTGAATTGACTTAATTTAACAATGTTTAAGTCAGTAAAATAAATACTGAGACTCAATATCAATGGAAGTATTATTTGATTTATTACCGAAAGATTTAGTCTACATAATTCAGGATTATGCAAAGGATAAAACAATACAATAAAGTAATGATGGAATTCAAATGTTCCATGAGTATCTCCCCGCAATTTTTTAGCGTATGAAAGAGCTATGCGCAGACTCAGATTTGTACAATGGTACAATGATTGTAAAGAATGAAAAAACCACATGGAAAGAGACCACCAACAGAAAGAGAACGAAGAAGAAGGTGATTCAGTCGAATCAAGGTTCGTTCAATTAGACGAACGGATAAAAAAGTATCTTGCAGGAAGGACAAAGAAGAGTAAAAAAGAAAATCATCGACTGAAGGAAGAAAGAAGGTTCAAAGAGAAGATGGAAATCAATCGATACAAACAACCATTTATTGTTAAATGATTAACTGCAAACTAAACTAAATTAATTATTTCATTGTTACTTTATAAGAATCAGTGTATTTTTTCTCCTCAACAACCTCAACTTCCTCATATTTTTCATGATCTCTTTCACGTTCATCAATAATATATTCTTCAACCATTCCATATTTTTTATGACGGTTTATGCATTTCTCTGCTTCCATTTTAGAACTATACACTCCATAATTTGTAGATGTATAATCATAAGTCCAAACTGCAACGTATACTTTGTTCATTAAAATGAATTTGTAGTTTTATTTCTTTATTCAAAACCCATTCTGTCAGTTCTTTCTTCTTCTGTCCATATCCTCTGGGAGAACATAAGGAAGGGCTCCGTTGACGATATGATCATCGCTATGCAAGGCTGTCGGACCGAGCCAGGGCCCTCATTTTACCACTACTCGGAATCAGTGGCAAGTTTGCCTCACGAGGAAGGGACAGGACCCAAAACAATCAACTTAGACATATTTCTGAAAGTAATGAAAATGTCCTTGCGGAATGAATTGCAGCAAGAAAATTACAGTGATATCGTCCGCTTGCGAAACGAGATGACGCGTAAGCTGCTGGTAAAGCGCGGCCACATTGAGGGCCCGGCATTGCTGATGTAGATTTCGAACGTACACGATGATTTCCTGGAGACCCAACTCTTACTGCCAAAAGTAAGAGTGCAATGCATTTTTTCCAATTTCAAAATTCGACTGAACAAGGTGAAACGGGTGTTGAGAAGTTGTACGACTGGACTATGTCGCCATGAGATACAATGCATTTCTGACCAATATCTTGGTTGCCCCTCCGGGGCAACACGTTCCTGGAGTTTACCAGTTCACAATCGATCAGCCAGTTCGGGCTTCCATCCAACCGAATGCTTTGGCTCTCTTTCATCTGTCACTCTGAAAATGGCGTAACTTCAACTGGAAACTTGAAGAGTCCCAAGTGTGGCATCACTTCGGAGAAGTTGCTGGGAGAGCCTTTGTATTGGATTTCTACAAGGTCCTGCTCAACTATGTTCGAGATTACTCTTTCCTCTGTGTGATTCCACTCGATTCATATGGGGTCGAAGAAGGAATCCCAGTCATACAGGACTTGCTTGAGGGCGAGTAATCTCGTTGGCCAAGTCAAAAGTTCCGAAGGAATTCCGCAGTGTGATGTCGAAACTTCCCGCAATGTTGTTATGACAGTGATTACCAACATACCACGAGCCGTGTCCACTGGACACTGTGCTGCAGCTGTGGAGGACCTGCGCGTGTGGCTGTTGGCTCACCCGCAAAAGTGGCGTTCCACTGCAAGGACGGAGGCGCCGCCTCGAGCTTCGTACGTGCTACTGCGTGTTTGTGAACCAGCTCGGGGAGCAGCCGATGCAGCTCGGCGAGCAGCAGAACAAGCCCACAAAAGTGACGGTGGGCGTGGTTTCAGAAGTGGCGCCAGATGGGCCTGCGCAGTATGGCCAGCCGAGCCAGCTGCGCTACGCCTCGCATGTGCAGAGCTACTGCGAGATCAGGCAGAATCTCGCCATGCTGCCAGGGCCGTGCCACTTGGCCATCCACTCCATCTGCATCCTGAACCTGCCCAACCAGAAGGCCTCGGACGTGTTTTTCGCCATCAAGTGCCGCGGCCGCGAGGCGTACATGTCCGTAGCCAAGAAAATGGTGGGGGTGCGCACGGTTAGAGCGTTTTGTGCTAACAACGCAGGATTGGCGAATGGTTGAGACGATCGATCTGATGACCACCAGACGCCGCGCTCTGACTGACGCCTCGCTCACAGTGGCACCCATCAATATATCACGGAATCGAGTAAATTTGTCGGGTGCTAGTTTCTTTGTGAAGAAATCAGCCACATTGTCGTCCGTGGGTACCCATTGCACTTTGAGCTCACGATTTTCCACTAGGTCTTGGAACTTGAACCACTCAATGTCGAAGTGACGACTGCGCTTCGTCACCCCTGCGGTAGTCAGTGCGATTGCAGCAGTATTATCGCAGTGGATTGGCGTTTCATTAATAGAGGTCCCAGTCAGTGCTTCGTACATCTGCCGCTGCCACTGATTCTCTTTTCCGACAATAGTCAGAGCGGAACACTCAGGAGGTCACCACTCTCTTGATTGTATGTGAGTCGTATGCTGTCACATTTCCATGAACAAAGAACACCCATCCTGCTGTAGATCGACGTCGGTTCTCGTTGTCCGCGGCGGCATCAACGTAAGCACAGAGAGGCGGTGCACCTTTCACTTTGCGGAAGGTGAGACCCAAGCTTCGAGTGCCGGAGAGGTACTTCAATATTCGTACGAGCCATCTCCACAGTTTGAAGGAAGGCTTTGAGACCCAGTATACTGTTATATAATCGAGAAACCCCACTAAAGATGAATATCTTGGTCAGCATTAACTCCACGACTTCTGTTAACTATTCATGAACATGACTCTGTTATTTTTTTTAAAAAGATCCGATCTTCGACAGGTAAGAAATTTTATATGAGTTTAATTGTCAGTAAATAACCTCCATGGTATGAATTTCTTTTAATTATGAGACGATCCTCAGATTGAAGCTTTATGACAAGAGATGTCTGACAAAAGAGTTGGTTGATGGTAGAAAACCAAGCGGTTCGAATAAATGTGTATTACATATTATGGTAGATTGAATAGCACCATTATTATGTGTAAATGTCCATTTTCCTGAATCCGGTCCGGAAGAGGCAGGGTAAGACAATGTGTATGTTAACCCATTTGGGGAAGCATTTGTTAGAAGTTGTCCAACAGTTGTGCGAAAAGAATTCAAGACGTAAAATTTTCATCAGTGCCAGATATCCTATCTCTAGAGTTTACGTAAACGTAATGGGGATTTAGGATACATATATGTAGAGAATTTGTTTTCTCGAGCGCCCATAAACTCTACCGATGCTCTACCGCCCTACAACCACTCTACCGATTCTACTGATACTATGAATTATAATCTCTACAAATACTAAATGGAAAACGCAGAACCAAAGAAAAAGCGCCAAATCACAGAGAAGCAAAGGGAAGCAAGGCTTGCTAACTAGCCAATGGTCGTAAAAAAAGGGCTGATATGATACAACAAAAGAAAGAGAAGAATAAATATGAATACAACATTAGTTCAGAGGATGGTTCTGAAGATAATTATTCTAGTGACTCTGGGTCTAGTGATTTTGTAATCTCTCGAAAGAAAGCACACAAGGATAGAAAAGAACCAAAGAAAAAGGCTCATGCTGATTCTGACCTAAGAAACGAGTTTAATGAATTAAGGAATATTGTCACAGAGTTAGCAATGTTACAGAAAAAAACAAAGAGGAGGGCTTCTTCTGAAGGAAGATCTAAGGGATCGGGGACCAAGGTTATTGTAGTGCCACAACAAGTCAGCAGCCAAAACAAACCTACAGATGCCTACATGGAAAAACTGAGAAAATCCATCTTTGATTAATCTAATATCAAAGTCAATAATATTCATAAAACGAAGTCAGGAAGGAAGTACTTTATTGTGAATGGGCGAAAATTTACCATCAGCCCGGGACTAAAAAAAAGTGAAATTGTTAAACTTCATAAATTTCTGCAAAAGAGAACTCCTAGAAACTCTAATAAAGTCAATAATGTTATTACCATTAATAATCAAACAGGAAGATCTACATTCCATCAGAAAGCAAAGAGCACAAAAACAAAGACCGGTGGCGGCAATTGAGCCATCGGCTCGTGCAACGACCTCGAGTGGGCAAAATAGTGGAGATAAAGACTAATCAACGGATTGATAAATACAGTCAATAAACAAAAAGATTTATTGAAACTGACACTGAAAGAACTGATCCTGCTAGCCTAGTCCTGATCCTATCAATGATTATTCTGCGAATGGTCGATTTTTAGCATTAAGTCAACGATTTATCAAATTTGTCACCGAAAGAGATTGGGCATCTTGCAGGTCTATATGGTCTCGATCGGGAATACAGTACATGGGTATGACACCTAACAAAAGGGATGATAGGAGGATGATTATGGATACGGATCAGAAGATATTCCAGATCTGAGCCCAGATAATGAACCAAATAGAGCAGATGAAAATGTCCCTGATGTTCCTGTGCCTGCTGCCGAGCCTGCTGCTCCTGCTGCCACAGATGTGCCAGTGCTTCAGATGTAGATGTGCCAGCTGTAGATGTACCAGCTGCTGTAGTGGACCTGTTCCTGCAAAACGTAAATCGACACAGCGAACGTGCAATATCGACATCATAAAATTGATGATGAAACATTCTCGCAATTTATGGATAGGATAAATAAAAATGGGAATGGGCGAAAAGCACCGACTCTAGACGAAGGTGGTCAAAGACTACAAGGGGACTATTATGAGAAATAAAACACTCCTCCCGGGATTGAACCGAGAAGTCGCGTTGCTTTTATTATCAATGCCGATACAAGTGATAAACCTGGTCAGCATTGGGATGCAGTTTATATTTAGCAAGGGATGGCCCTGAATCAAGTAATAGTTTAGAATGGTATGATAGTTTTGGTAGATCTATGCCTCCTGACATACAGGACTGTAAACTTATCTTAAAAATGTTAAAACCTTCTACAGTACTCAAACTAAAAGAAAATAGAGTCATAGCACAATCTGATAACTCTTCTAACTGTGGCTATTTCTGTTGCAGATTTTTAATGGATAGATTTAGGGGTAAAAGTTTTGCCGCTGCTACAGGTTATGATATTAATGAAATAACTAAAAGATAGAAAGCCTAAAACAAACCAAACCATTTTCTTTATCTTTGCTGACTAGCTCCTTCTCTTTTCGTACCTGATCTCCAGATATCTAGATAATGATCCCTTTGTTTATTCCAGTGTGCATCTCGGTGTTGCATTTTCGGTTCGTAGAGGTCCTGTACGTAAGAAGCTCCGAGCTTACATCCGATACGAGCCCCCTCCTGGAATGAAATACCTTCACCTCCTCGGGTAAGTCGAAGAAGCATGCCAATTCTTTTTTTTGGTGCATCTACAAAACACGCACCACAATAGATTGACCCCCCGACAACACAGAACCAAACACAAACACAACGAGGTCTTGGATCAACTATAAAATTTCTGGAATAGCTTCAACAATGATGGTATCGTTTCTGGACTGCTCTGCATGCTCGCCCGTTTAACCTCTTGGAACCCATTGCTTCCATCTTCACAATAGCGTAGCCCTTGCCAAACAGTGTCCTGGATAGGTGGCCAATGACTTCCATTCCTCGACGAGCCCCGACACATCTGGATTGGCAGGCACTCCTCAAGAGCAGCCGCGTCGGGTGAATGAAGCGCACAGTCGAACACCAGTTTCAGCAAGAGAGATCCTTCGGGGACTCCCCCCTCATCTCTCGCTCAATTCGCTTGTCTTCATTTTCCTTGTTGATGGATCCACCCGAGATTACGAAGGAATTTCCCTTGGTGACATGTCATATTGGGCCCTCCTCGCTGCAGGTGCGGAATAGGTTCCTTGAGACGGGGATGCAACTTTTGTAGTCTCTGGAACACCTCCTCGGTCGGGGGAGCGATTCCATGTGAGAAGCGTACTTTTGTTGCCGCGTTGATTCTATCCTGGAGCGTGAGACTCTCTTGGAGGTCAGGCTGGAACGACCATCTGATTCCTTCATTGAGTCTGCCATCTTTTCAGAGAGCACGACTGCAGGAAGCTCCTGCAATCGGATAAGCAGCTTCAAGAAGCCCGAAGGGAGTTGCAGCGCCTTGTCGAAGTACCCTGCAAACTCACCCAGGCTTTGGTCCACCTGCTCCGCAAATGGTCCGACCAAAGATCCAGTGATGGTAGGGTTGCGTTTGTGGATGCAGCACATGAGTTCAGACGCGGCATCTTGCGCGGCGACAAAATCATCTCCAACCAGGGAGTGCTCACGACCCTCCAATCGATTATCATGAGGACGGGACTGCCAACTAACAACGCAGTCATTCTTCGGACGCCGGCGATGTGGGAAATGCACCCAATCAAATCTCTCCTCATAAGTCGTCACATCGTCATAAATAACATCTGGGGCTGTCGCGTTTGATGTGGCTGATATGAGTCCATCATACCACCTTTACTCTTTGTCGTACCACACCCTGCATGCCTGAGGAAGAGTCATCATGGAGGTAAATCCTTTGTTTGGAGGAGATGACATGGTTCTTCCATATCCTGTCCACGCAGCGAACAAACATATTCGTCTCGGCTGCCACTACGCCCGGGAACTGACGGAAGAAAAGACAATTGCACCTCAACGCGTGAGTACGGACAAAAACCTGGAGGATCTGTTTACCAAGCCATACGGAGTTGCTGCCTTTCGAGCGGTGGTTGCTGCGTATGTCTCCGGACCCGCGGCTAAACCGCCTCCTCTCGAATAGGGTTCAATGTTCGAGGGGGCGTGTTAGAATGCTGCTCCAAACATTGAACTTTTCTCTTTTCATTTTTGTTCAGTCTTTTGAACTTTTCTCGCTCCATTTTAACTTTGCGAACTTATTTCACTCATATTCTTTTTATTGGGTTTTTTCCCATTTCTTTGATACCCATATGCTAGTTTTAGAAAGAAATCAAATTTGGGTTTTTCGCCCTTTACGTCTCTTCTTGTCCATTTCTGGCCCCATAGGGGCCAGCCGGGTTGACTTCAACCAGCAAAAATACGGAAAATTATTATCAATAGTCTGACCGTATAGTTTTGTAGTGGTTTGGAACTCTTCCAAATCCAGGAATGAGTGCATTCGCACTACCTTAGGTTTTTGAACCTGAAACGAGAATTTCGTTCCAGGAATCAACCCAGGAATCGTAGTCATCACGATATCCTTTAAGAACTAAGTCTTAAAGATTCGCTACCACGTTAGGATTATGAACTATCCACCCAACGACCGACTTAGTTAAACCCGAAGGATTAGTTACTAAATGCCAGGACGTGCTTTATTCCGGTTTACCCGTACTTGAAGTCTCTCCTCGAGTGTGTAATGTCAGGGTGGTAGTCTCCAGCTATCTCTAGGGACTTAGTGACCTGCGCACAACAAATGTATGTATCTGGCACCAGTGGGGCTGGGACTATGTCCTTTCTGCGGAGGTGTCTACTGCGCGTCATAATAGAAGACGTAGCCAATGGTACTCTTGCCGGAATCTGGGCAGTCAGTAAAACTGGCGTCGGTGTAACCGTGAAGTCCCACTTGAGGCGGAGCTTGAAAGTCATACTTCAATCCCAGATGAGGTGTTTGAGAGCCTGCCAGTGCGTTTCGCCAGGTTACTCATAAACTTACAAAGTTTATTCACTGTGTATGTAATATCGGGCCGAGTCCAGTTGGCGATGAAGTTAGCGAGTGCAATCAATGCGCGGTACTTGGTCGTCTGAGTTGGGCAGTCTTTCTTGGTCCACACATCGTTCGCCTGGCACGGAGTAGCGCACGGGTTGCAGTCCTTCATACCGGCGCGTTCAAGGAGCGTCTGTACAGTATTCGCTTGTGAGATAAGCATGCACCGAGACTTAGGTGAGTAGTTGATGGTCATCCCCAAGAAAGTTTTCAACTCGCCAAACACAGGAACCGTGAACCGCTCGCACACGTGCTTGATGAAAGTCGTCCAGCAGTCAGTCTGATGCATGAAGATAAAATCGTCAACCCAAAGTGCGACGGCGGCAAATTCTTTGATCTTGCGATTCAGAAAGAGAGATTTATCCGCGGGTGTGAGTCCAACCAAAAGTCTTCAAGTAGTCATAAAAAAGGCTCGAGCCTTGGGGAATTCTGGAACACCTCGAAGAAGGCGGCGCGGACGTGTAGGTTCACGAACACCGGTAATCACGCCATCTGTCTGTCCCAGAAAGTAGGTATCGTAACCCAGACCTCACAGTCCATTTTTGCGGTCAAAAAAGCGGTTTCCACGTCACCGGCTTTCAGAAAACAACCATGCTTGGCTGACAGGGCGAACAACGCACGTAAAGTCATCGGTTTCAAGACTGGGCCGAATGTATCTTTGAATTCAAGTCCTCTTTCATGTACTGACCTCGGATAACCACACTCTCCTTGAATTGCTTGGATTCCAAAGCGGTTTTTTCAATCGGGTCTCCTCGGTGCTTTATCTTGAATACCCAGCCAGCAGGAACAACTTTAGGGCAAGGGAAACTGTTCGGCCACGCTTCCCCAAATGTACCGTTCTTCAGATGACATCTCCTTCCAGCCATTTCTTGGACGATTTGGAAGCGAGGGCGTGTTCAGCCGTCTTAGTCTAGAAAGAATCCATGCAATCGCAGTCGTGCGCCCTAATTCGGCTTCAATACTCACCACAAATTTGCGCCATATATCCATCCATTCTGCTTGACTCTCACGAGGAAACCGAAAATCCGGCGAGAAAAATCGACAATGATCGTAAGCAAGTAAAGTTCGCCGTGCTCAGTCGGAACTGAGAACGGTCCACGAAAATCTGAGTGCCAACCTTGCGCGGCGTGTCGCACGTTCCAATCCGCTCGACAAGTGTGGATACACGTGAGATTTGCCCATAATGCATGAAGTGACGCAGGAACCTCCTTCGGCAACGAGAGGCCGTACTGGCGAGCAAGGTCGGCGAAATTTCGATGGCCGTGTCTCATGTGAAGCTGCCACAGCGTGTCCCGATCACTCTTGCTGCTGGAGCCGTAGGAGCTCGCAAGATGAGTCTGATCGCGTTGTTCTGGGACGGGAGAATTTGGAAGAAAAAAGAGCTGCGTGTGCGGATCTTGTTTGCCGATGAACGCAGTTTGTAGTCGGATTAATGATGCGCATTTCATTTTTCTCCATAAAAGGCCCTTTGAAGTAAAAGCTTTTAGGGCAAGCATCTTGTAAGAGAAATGCGGCGAAATCAGTGTATTGGCCATTTTCAACAACACAGGCTGGCCAAGTTCATCTTGGGTGTGAATAATTGCAGTGCCGGTTTTAAGAACGCGGAACGTACCGCCAGCACCGGTAACATCAATCTCGCACGGGCGCACTTGCTCACACTCATCCTCTCTCGATTCGTGTACTTGTTTTTCATGAGATCATTGACAAGTAGATCATTTGTTGTTCGTTGCAAATAAATCATGTCTAGTTTTAACATAGCATTTTCTGAGATCAAGTTATTCATTTTGATTATCTTTAGAGTTTTCTTCTTTAAACTAAAAACAAAAAATATATATGTATATAGATATATTTTTTGCCCTCTTGAAATATTTTCCGTAAGACTTGTGCAATCGAAAAGATGTTTGATAAAATCGAAAAAGTTGTAAAGCATGCAGGAAGAATTACAATGCTCGCATCTACAAAGCCAGAAAATAAACCTTTGGTTACTCCGTTAACGGAGGATACTGGGAACTTAAAGAAATATTATAGACTATGTTTATAATATCTCATGCAGACATTCAAACCAACACCAATCAAACCGCTTGTGATGCAGAAGCATACTCCAACCTGAAATAAAGTGGCGGGTAAACATCACGCTTGATATTATGCATGAGCAAACAACCATA
>Ga0215283_10017_pt1 | contig 11038 bp, 12 predicted proteins | sample ZER3_1Amoeba_F21_FD_182617 | JGI IMG/M metagenome (GOLD analysis project Ga0215283, IMG submission 182617) | Enriched cells of freshwater protists from Biology Centre CAS, Ceske Budejovice, Czech Republic - ZER3_1Amoeba_F21 | ecosystem: Environmental > Aquatic > Freshwater > Unclassified ...
TTGGTGAATATTGCTCGTAGGCTCTCCTCTACTGTTATTACAGCAGACCTCCGCCTGAGGCCAAATCTACTGAATCAGAGGTCTTTTTTTTTTGTGAGAGAGGAGAAGTGAAAGGAGGGAAACAAAAAAAGTTTTTTCAACAGCCGCTCGCGCGCTCTGACAAAGCTGCCGAGGTGTGTTTTTTCTGCTTCTTCTTTCCTCTCCTCCTTTTTCTTTCCTCTCTCCACTTTTCTCTTTCCTCTCTCTGTCTCTTCTTCTTCTTCGTTCTGGGAAGTATTCTCTGTGTCTGAGGAAAAATTTTTTTTATGTGTTTCTCTCTTTAATTTTTTTGCATAGTTTTTTGTTTTGTAGGCTAACATTTTTATTTTGTTCCTCTCAAATTTCTTTTGTAGGCCAGGGCCGCGACCACGGTGTAAATAATTAGGGGTGATAATTTGCATTAACTTATGTTTTTTTTAAGTTTGTATCTACAGTGAATATTCAAAAAAAGAAAAAAGAAAACAAAAAGGGCAAGAGCAAAAGCGCACTCACGAGCTGCGCGTATGTTGTGTGTGATTTTTTTTTTCTGCCAAATCAAATTAAAGAAATTTGGTCAAAATTGAAAAGTGAAGCGAAAGTGGGGGAAATTTCTTGCTTTCTTGGGGCACACATTTGGGGGTTAGACAAAAAAAATTCGTTAAACAAAAATCAAAAAACCTTCGATTCGGCATTTCTTTTTGCGACCTCTCTGTCAAGCCAACACAAAAAAGCATTGCGACGAGCACAAAAAAGAGCAAATCAGTGCGGTAAATGTATTGCGCAATGTGTTCAACAGCCAGCCTCCTCACATTATCACACATCTCCAATGGCCATCACGACCATTCCCAGTAAAGTTCAAAAAAAAAAAAAAAAATTACTGGCTATAAATTAGCAAAAACACAAGCAACACAAATAGAGGCAGGCAGCCTAACACACAAATGCACAAACCATGCACCAAACACACAAACAAGACACACAGAAAAACAAACAACACACACTTGCGTGTGTACACTAGCGAGCGCAGCGTTTAAAGGTATAAAGAGCGTTTCAGGTGCTCTTCCCACGACAGGATGGGAAGGTCGGGAGGGTGTTTCCAATGGGCCTTCATCTTCATCTTGTGCATCGACTCCACCATCAAAATGGCGTTCTTGATGTTGCTGATCAAGGACACTCCATAGTCCACAGCGGCTCTTCGGATCTTGTAGCCATCCGACAGTTCCGCCACGTCAGCCAGCTCTCCTGGGTTTGGGATGTTGATCACCAGATCCACCTCCTTGTTGATCACCGCATCCAGCACGTTGGGCTTCTTGGTCTCCGAGGCCTTGTGCATCAGCTCGAGGGTGAGGCCCTTGGACTGCATGAACTGGCAAGTGCCGGTGGTACCGAACAGCCGAAAGCCCATTTTTTGGAGTAGCTTCGTGGAATGCACAAACTCGACCTTCGCCTCCAAAGGCCCAATGGTAATCAGCACGGAGCTCTTGGGCAGCTTGAAGTTTGCGGAGAAAGATGCAAGCAAGAATGCCTCGTGGGGGTCCTTGCCAAAGCACGCCACTTCTCCCGTTGATGCCATCTCCACTCGCGTCACAGGATCGGCACCAGCCAGACGACCAAAGGAGAACATCGGGACTTTGATGCACACGTGGTCGAGGTCCATCAAATCAATTCTTCGGGGCTTGATGTCGAGACCCATCATGATCTTAGTTGCCAATTCAATAAAATTCACATTGTACGTCTTGGAGACGAACGGAAGGGAGCGTGAAGCTCGGAGGTTGCACTCGATTACTTTAATTTGATTCTTCTTGGACAAATACTGGATATTAAAAGGTCCCGTGATGTTGAGCGCCTTAGCAATTTGCGCGGACGTGCGCTTGATGCGCTTCAGCGTCTCAACATAGAGGTTGTGAGCAGGCAACATCAAGCTTGCATCACCTGAATGGGTCCCTGCATTTTCGACATGTTCGGAAATAGCGTAGTTGACGATGATGCCCTTGTTGGCCACCGCATCATACTCAATTTCCTTGGCATTCTGGATAAACTTGGAGATCACCACAGGGTGGTCGGAGTTCAAATCCGAGGCCACGGTGAGGAAGTCCACGAGCTCCTTTTCGTGCATCGCAACGTTCATGGCAGCCCCGCTCAATACGTATGAAGGTCGCACCAGCACGGGGTATTTCACGCTTCGTGCGAACTCTTTGGCAGATTCCAGAGATCGCAGCTCGCGCCATGCAGGCTGGTCGACGTTCAAATGGTCCAACAGAGCGGAGAATTTCGAGCGATCCTCGGCGTTGTCAATGAACTCGGGAGTAGTCCCCAAAATGTTAACCTTTGCTTTACCCAGTGGCACAGCGAGGTTGTTGGGGATTTGTCCTCCAACGGAAACGATCACTCCGTGGCTTTGCTCAACTTGATAGATATCAAGAACGCGCTCGAGTGTGAGCTCTTCAAAATACAAGCGATCGCACTCATCGAAATCGGTACTCACTGTCTCTGGGTTGTAATTCACCATGACGTTTTTGTAGTTGAGCTGTCGCAATGTGCGGATGCAACTCACTGCACACCAATCAAACTCGCAACTGCTACCAATGCGATAGGCTCCGCACCCAAGCACCATTACTCCTTTGTCATCAAACTTGATGTCATGCTCGATACCAGAATAGGTCATGTAGAGGTAGTTCGTCTGTGCGGGATACTCCGCTGCCAATGTATCGATTTGTTTGACCCAGGGATGGATGCCAAGCGCAAGTCGGCGAGCGCGAACTTGATGTTCATTCACTTTCATACAACGCCCGATTTGACGATCGGAAAATCCGTACACTTTGGCCGATCGCAACTCACGTTCGCTGATGGAAGACAATTCGGCTGGTGGCTTGGCTTGCAAGGCTGCTTCGATCTCAATAATGTGCTTCAGCTTGTATAAGAACCAGCGGTCGATCTTGGTGAGTTCATAGATGCGGTCCACGGTGTAACCTCGACGAAAGGCGATGGGGATCGCGTAAGAGCGGCGATCCGAGGGATTCGCGAGCTCGTACTCGAGGTGCTCTGGGGTCAAATCAGCTCCTGCTGTGAGTTTTCCTTCGGTTTGTGGCAGCGGAGAGAACATTACGCCATCAATGTCACCAAATCCATCCATCGCCCCGCCGTCAACCATACGCATTGCCTTTTGAAATGCCTCTTCAAAAGTTCTGCCAATCGACATTACTTCACCGACACTCTTCATTGCGCTCCCGATCGCGCTGGACACACGGGAAAACTTCTGTAAATCCCAGCGTGGAACTTTCACAACACAGTAATCTAAAGCAGGCTCGAAGCAAGCCCGCGTGATCTTGGTGACTGCATTGGGTACATCGGTCAGCGCTTTGCCAAGGGCGAGCTTGGCTGCAACATAGGCGAGCGGGTAACCGGTGGCTTTTGACGCAAGGGCTGAAGAGCGCGAGAGTCGAGCATTGACTTCGATGATGCAGTAGTCCTCCGAGTTGGGATCCAAGGCATACTGGATGTTGCATTCTCCCACCACGCCCAGATGCCTGATCACTTTGATGGCAGTTGAGCGGAGCTTAAAATACTCGGAGTTGGAGAGCGTTTGTGACGGGGCGACGACGATGGAGTCGCCCGTGTGAACGCCCAGAGGGTCAAAATTTTCCATGTTGCACACCGTGATGCAATTGTCTTTCGCATCTCGCACCACCTCGTATTCAATTTCTTTCCAGCCCTGGAGACTCTTGTCAATGATCAATTGCGTCGAATTGGACAGAGCTTTCTCTGCGAGGACTCGCATACTTTCGGGGTCTGATGCGAATCCAGAACCCAACCCACCAAGCGCAAAGGCTGCTCGAACCAGCACAGGGTAGCCAATTATCTCTGCGGCTTCGAGTGCTTGTTCGACAGTCACTGCGGTCATACTTGGCGCGACCTTTTCGTTGATTTCTGCCAATTTATCGGCAAACACTTTCCGGTCTTCGGTGGCAACAATTGTGCTGATTGGGGTCCCGAGGACGTGAACCCCATACTTCTCGAGCACTCCAGCTTCCTCCAACGCTATCCCGCAATTCAATGCGGTTTGGCCTCCGAATTGCAGCAAAATTCCATCGGGTCGTTCCTTTCTGATAACCTCTTCCACGAAAAATGGCGTGACCGGGTAGAAATATACTTGATTTGCCATCCCAGCACTCGTTTGCACGGTGGCAATATTCGGGTTGACCAAAATGACTTCAAGCCCCTCTTCTTTCAGAGCCTTGATCGCTTGGGAGCCAGAGTAATCGAATTCCCCGGCTTGACCGATCGAGAGACCCCCTGATCCAAGAAGCAATACCTTGCGGATGACAGGGACGCGCGGCTGCAAGCTGCAGAGGCGCAATCTGGTCCGCCCTCCCTGCTTGACGAGGTCCACAAATTTATCAAACAAAAATTCGGTGTCAGTTGGTCCACCTCGGGCCTCGGGATGGAATTGGACCGCAAAGAATGGCTTGGATGCGTGGATGATGCCTTCGTTACTGCCATCGTTCGCGTTCACAAATAACGGCATCCAATCTTGGGAGAGCGAGGACGTATCGACAGCATACCCATGATTTTGGGAAGTGATGTAACAGAGCGTCGTCCTGAGATCAATGCACGGTTGATTCATTCCACGGTTGCCAAATTTCATCTTGTAAGTTCTCGCTCCCGCAGCAAGTGCCATAATCTGATTGCCGAGACAGATTCCCATGATTGGTTTGTCCTGCGTAAAAGCAGCCTCTACTTGCTTAACAGTCTCTGCCGCCATCATCGGGTCGCCCGGTCCATTACTGATCAATAAGCCGTCGTAGTACTCATCTGCGAGGACAGTATTGTAAGGAACAACTTTCACCTCCACGTTGCGAGTCACGAGACAACGAATAATATTTTCTTTCATTCCACAATCAAGAGCCAACACTCTAAATTTGCCCTTTCCATATGTGCGCGGTTCAGGTCTTGACACAGCAGCAACCAAGTTCGTGAGATTTGGGTCAAAAAATTCAACATCTTCGTCGTTGAACACAACTTTCCCCAAACAGGCGCCAGTCATGCGAATTTTTTTGGTTAAAGCGCGAGTGTCCACTCCATAAAGGGCGGGAATGCCGTTCTCTTTCAGCCACTCACCAAGGGATTTGACACTCTTGTGGTGGCTGGGCTGATCAGAGTAGTCTGCGACAATCAGCGCCTTGATGTGGATTTTGTCCGACTCGAAATATTTTTCCAGGCCATATTCGTCCTTGCCACTTGCAGGAACTCCATAATTCCCCACCAAAGGGAATGTCAACACTAAAATTTGTCCACTATAAGAGGGATCCGTCAGCGCCTCGGGATATCCAACCATTCCTGTATTGAAACAGACTTCACCACTGGTGGATACCTCAGCGCCAAACGAAAACCCCTGAAACTCAGTCCCATCTTGCAAACGGAACACCGCAATTTGATCCAAGCCGTTTCCATCCATTGAAGGAGAGAATCTTGCTCGTTTTTTGCTGGTGCCTTCCTCTTGGTCCTCGTAGAGCTCAGAGTTTTTGCGTGCCATCGGACCTAGAGATTTGTTTGAAAGCGGGTCACTCGAGAATTGAAGTCAACCGGCAAGTGGTGCCAAGAGGCTGCTGAGGTCAAAGGTAAAGATTTTTTTTTAATTCGACTGGACACGATGTATAAGGTGAAGGCGCCCATGCTCACGCTCCACAATTCTCTCTTTCTGTCGGGCGTGTCTTCAGGCTTTATCCTTCTGGTCTTTATGGCTGCTGTGGAGCTGCGGTTGCCACCACTCCCACAAAACTTCTCAGTGCTCGGCATCTGTTTGAACAGGGATCAGAGAAATACGAAGGCCCTGTGGTTGTGTATATCGCGTCTCACTTCCTAAGCGCAACCATTGATGATCGTGGTCTGGATGTCGTGTCGATGACTCTGGACAAGCCTTGCGATGCTGTTCAACCTTTGCCAAAAGCCAAACCTTACTTCGTTGGTGCAGTGCAGCCTGTCGTGCTTGTCCATTTTCCTCTCTGCCAAGATAATTCCACTTTCAACACGCACTGCGCTCTGAAGAAAGCAAAACTCGGTGAGAAAAATTGCAAAGAGGAATCGACAGAGTCTGCGTTATATATTCGCACCAAACCCAGCTTAGGGGAAGGGAAAGGCATAACATTCGCTCCTGGAGAGAATGCGCTGGTAGAGCCTTTGCTGAGCTCTGGCACGTTGAGAGGGAAGTATCCTAAGCATGGTCGTGGTTTTGCAAATTATCAGCGTTTCCAGAATTCTTCGGGCGGCGCGGTTGTCATGAGCACTCAGGATGGATGGCAATTACTTGGAATTCATATTGGGGCAACCGCTCCTGATGACAATTCAGCGCCGCTGACACACATTCTCCTTTCTCCTGAGCAGCTCGAGAACGCAGGAGTTAAGCCGTCCAGAACGCGGAGAAGCGAAAACCTCAGACAAAAACAGAAGAGGAAGATGAAGAGGAACGTGATGATGACACACTTTCATTGTCGTGTGAAGAAGCAGGGATGGTTGAGGATACTTTACGTTTGTTGACGATGTTAGATTACGCGGACTGACGGGATATCCTCAGTCTAGCACTCGCGTTTTTTGGTTCGAAGACGAGTTGTATGACGATACGGACAGCGAAGTATCCTCGTAAGCAAGCGTGCACGAGGAAACAAGATAATGTGCTACATGCCTCATGTTGTAGTGCGAGTAAAACATTGCGTTGAACTCTCATAAATTAGAGAAAAAATTGTTTTGTGTTTTACGATGGGGTGAAACGTTCCTTTAAGAGGTCTTGTGCTAGCAGATTTCCCTGGTCAGCTGCCAGTTGGAGCAGTCTGCGTGCCTCGTTTTCGTCCTTGTACCCCCAGTCCGTCCAGATAACCCCTACCAAGCAAGCACTGCCCTGCATGATGGCCTTGGTCGGCAGCGAGGCGGGCGAGTCTCATCGCTTCCTCAAAGTCTTGCTGCACCCACTCTCCATCGAAATACATGAATGCAAGCTCCCACTGAGCATCCAAGTGGCCCTGCTCTGCAGCGAGGTGGAATAGTTGCGCAGCCATGCCGAAGTCGTGTGGCAATACCCCTACTACTGCATTATAATAGCCCCGACCGAGATAGCATTGTGCATCTGGATCGCCTGAGCAGCAAGTCTGAAGAACCTGGCCGCCTCTGGCAAATTCTTGGGGACTTCAGCGTCCCCTTCAGAAAACAGTATCCCGAGGGCCAATTGTCCACGCGCGTAGCCCTGGTCTGCAGCAAGACGATACAATGTTTGTGCTTTCATGACGTCCTTGTCCACCCCCACTCCATTGTGATAAAGCGAGCCTAGCCGGAATTGTGCATGAGGGTTTCCACGCTCCGCAGCGAGACGTAACATTCTGACCTCCTCGCTAAGTTCTCCCTTCTCATGATGATATTGGGCAAGTAAGATGTGAGATTCAAGATCGCCCTGCGCAACCGCGAGTCGCCACCACTTGGCCGCCTCCTCGATGTCTTTTGGCACTCCCATACCATTGAAGCAAAGTTTACCAAGAAGGGGCATGCCTTCAGCAAGCCCTTGCTCTGCAGCAAGCCGCAGCAATCTCACTGCTTTGTGGCAGTCTTGTGGCACACGCTTCCCTAGCGCATAACAGGACCCAAGAGCAAACTGTGCTTGGGCGAGGCCCTGTTCTGAGGCAAGCTGGAAGAGCCTCATTGCCTCAGCAGCATCTCGATCTGCATTTTGTCCTTTGTAATACATCAGCCCAAGATTAAATTGTGCTGGAACAAGTCCTTTGTCGGCAGGGAGGCGATACAGTCTCGCTGCTTCTTTGACGTTCTGCGGAACACCATCTCCTTCAAGAAAAAGCTGTCCCAGCCTGAACTGCGCTTCGACAACTCCTTGATTTGCTGCCAATCGCCACATCCTTGCTGCTTCAGTAAAATCTTGCTCCACACCTTGTCCTGTGGCACAACAGAGTCCAAGATCAAACTGTGCTTGGGCGTGCCCCTTGCTTCGCAGCCACACGAGATCTTGTGGCACTTCCCCCTCTCCATTTGCATGGAGGCGACCAAGGCGGTGCTCGGCATGTGCTGGGTCGAGGGTGTTCCTTTTAGAGACAGAGAGCCTTCTTTGGGGTGGCAATGCCAAAGTGCGAAACCGACGGAAAGAGCAAACCCTCGCTGCGCTTCGCATCAGCAGATTTCTTTTGACACCTGCAAAAGAAAGTCAGTCAACTCGAAGTGTTATTTGAGTCAGGCCACCCCAAAAAAAAAACAAAAAAAAAAAAAAAAGTTGCAACAAAATCCTGGAAATCCAACAAAATCGCGCTAACACCCACACAGATCGAACACATGTCTGCCTCCGCATCCTCCCATCTTACCCTGATTAAATCCTCCGTGTGCTGTATGGCAACATGGTACCGGGCAAAAAATGTTTCCCCTCGCACGCGTGTGCGTCCCCTGCCCCTAATGTCGGGCAAAAATCATAGAAATCTGACTTTCTTTTGACACCTGCAAAATCAGTCAGCTCGCCCGTGAAGTGTTTTTTGAAGTCTACCCTGATGTGGTCGCTCCTGTTTGGTGTTGCTTCGGTGCACAGCCAAAAGTTCACCTTCGGCGCCGCTGGGGACTTTTCCACAGGAGCCAACTTCCTCAGCACTCTGGATGCCATCAAGACCGCCAACGTGGACTTGATGCTCGCTCTGGGAGATTTGGCGTATGAAGAAAAGAAGGTAAGCTCGTTTTTTGTTTACCCAACCATTGAAAACCCGCAAACCGTTAGGAAGAGTGGTGGTGCGAACAATGGCGCAATCGAACAACACTCTCGGACTTGTTGATTGTGCCCGGGAGTGCAGACGTGGACAATGGTGGAACTATTCAACCCTACCTCCAAGCGTGCCCAAGTTTTCTGCCAGTGACTGGTGTTGCTGGGGTCCAGTACTTCCTCGACTTTCCTGTGGGTTCTCCATTGGCCCGAATTATCATGATCTCCCCTGGAATTGGAGGCTCCGTGGCCTCGTACAACACTTATGGCAAAGATGGGGCAGGACTCACGTGGTTGGCCTCCACGATTGACTCGGCGCGAGAGGCTCAGATCCCCTGGATTGTGGTGGGCATGAACAAAAACTTCATTGCCACTTTGGGAAGCACCGATGAAGTTGGACAGGTATCCTCGCCTGTTCTCTTTCCTTTTTTTAAAGGACACAATTGAGAAAACTCTTCAGCCTCTGATGGACTTGCTCTTCCAAAAGCGCGTGGATTTGATCCTGCAAGCCTACGAGCCCGGCTACGAGCGCTCAAAGCAGCTCAGCTGTGCCACAGCGGGCGTGTTCAACGCATCATGCGTGACCGCCACACAGCCAGCTGAGCGAGGCAAGGGCTCCACCATCGTCATCCTGGGAACTGGTGGAAAGGTCTTGTATGCATGTATCTTTGCCCTTCTCAACGATGCTCGTAGACTTTGGCCAACAAAAGTAATGTCACTGATCCCGAGGCGGTGCTCCTCCTCTAAATTTGTGATTTATTATCTTTACCTAGGGCTATTTTCAAGTTGTGAGTAACCGCACTTATGGGTTTGGCCACTTTTTGGTTACTCCGGATCGTTTGGTTTACAACTTCCGTCGCTCTGCTGGGGCCGACCTTCGGGATTCCTTCACACTAGCCACCGCCCCGCGCCCCGTGTCTAACGTGACCACGACCAGCCCTACTCCCGAAAAACCTGTGGTGGTCGAAGTCAACAACTTCGGTTTTTCTTTCCTCTCGCTTCTTCTTGTTTCTCTCTCTCTCTCTCTCTCTCTCTCTCTCTCTCTCTCTCTCTCAAACATACACACAAAAAGATATCACTCCAATATTATGCAGAGAAAACCTGTGATCGGTAGAGAGAGAGGTTAGCAAGACAATTCTTCTCGATATCGCGGTAAAGGTCCGTTGCCGTGTACGAAGAAGTTGATACTTGTTGTTGTTCTTGTTCTTCTACTTCCTCTTCTACTTGTTCTTGCTCTTCTTGCACTTCCACTTCTTTTTCTCTCTTCACTCCATTTTCTTTCGCTGGCTTTTTGCCTTTTGCTTGGCTCTTTCCTCCTTTCTTTGCAACAGGGGCCGGCTTCTCGTTCTTCTTCTCAGTGTCCCTGACAATCTCTCTCTCTCTCTCTCTCTCTCTCTCTCTCTTCTCTTCTCTCTCTCTCTTCTCTCTCTCCTCTCTTCTCTCTTCTCTCTCTCCTCTCTCTTCTCTCTCTCTCTCTCCTCTCTTTTTTCTTTTTTTAATTTTCTCTCTTCCACAAAAAAAAGTCCCCCAACTAGCGTCTCTCTCCTCTCCCTCTCCTTTCTCTCTCCCTCTCCTTTCTCTCCTCTCGCTGTCTTTTGAGAGAGACAGAGATGTGTGTTTTGTGGAGTGGAGAGTGCTGGCGACGTTGTTTTTTGATTAGGACTCTGCGAGAAGCACCTCCACCACCTTGTCGTGGCCTCGTTCCGTCGCCAACTCAAGGGCATTCTCTTGGGGGTGTGCGCTTCGCAAGCAAATGGTTGTGCAACTGCAGGAGCTCTCGCATGCCCGCCACTTTGCGCTTTCGAATGGCGGTATCCATCAATGAGTCCTAATCAAGAACAAAAAAACAAAAAAAAACGCTGTCCCCCTCACACTCCTGCTCTGTGCTCATTTCTCCTTCGTTTTGGAACCTGGTTTACAAACATTTCTTTTTCACAAGTTTTTCAAACGTTTTGCAAATTTTTTGGATTCGATGATCAATCAAACGGTGTGCGATTCTCTTTTCACACAGTGTCCACATCCTTGCAATCGCTTAGTCGAAAAATTTTCTGTCAGCGCTGGCTTCCGGTCGAGAAACAGCTTGACCATCTCATAACTACCTACATCGGGTTCATTGGTGGAAGCGTTGAAAAAGGCAAAGAGAAGAAAGACTAAACAGCCACCAGAGCTGTCAGTTACGTCAATCTCCAGCTCGACTCGAGAGAAGTCCGAGCTCGAAGGTGGTTGGGAGGCGATGAGAACCAATGAGAAGAAAACAAGTGTGAAGCGTGAGTGAAGTCTGCAGGACAA
>Ga0215283_10018_pt1 | contig 10906 bp, 9 predicted proteins | sample ZER3_1Amoeba_F21_FD_182617 | JGI IMG/M metagenome (GOLD analysis project Ga0215283, IMG submission 182617) | Enriched cells of freshwater protists from Biology Centre CAS, Ceske Budejovice, Czech Republic - ZER3_1Amoeba_F21 | ecosystem: Environmental > Aquatic > Freshwater > Unclassified ...
CAGTTTGTCTTACATTAGCCCATTAAAAACTTGTAATTGACGCCATTGTTTTCTGAGCAAACAGAAACAGCGCAACACAATCGGTTTAATAATTTAATTTTTTTTCTTCTTTTTTCTTGTTTCTTTTTCAGTCAGCAACACATTGTCATGGTTTGAGCCAAGGAAACACATATTTTTCGAAAATTTTAGTGAACCACGTGCTTTAATGAAATAAAAACAGGCCTTGAATATATATTTCCCCTCGATCCGTGCCTTACATCTTGTCATAATAGTCCCCGAAGGCAGGGAGCTCCTCCTTCAAACCCTTGCGCTTTCTGGCAGCCAAAGCGATGGTGTTGGCTTGGTTGTCCTTCTCGAAGGGGTTTCCGTTGGCAATTTGCCAATGGGAGAAGATCATCTGGGGGAACGCTTGGCCACCAGTGTTCTGTCGCAAGAACGAGGTAAATCCTAAGAAAACCAAAATGAAACAACCGCCACCAATAAGGATCGAATACCGAAGGACTCCAACACAGGCACGAAGGCGCGGATCTTGCAGATGGGTGTTCCGATTTGGTCCTCCTTGCTCTCAACGATTCCTCGGCGGGCGTTGAGGGTGGCGTACACACCAGAGCTGGCTTGGTTGGGCACAGTGATATCAGCCAAGTACATGGGCTCCAACAATCGGGGCTCGGACTTCATCTGGGCAGCGAACATGACGCGCTTGCATGGGGGCATGATTTGGCCGGCTCCGCGGTGGATGGCATCGGCGTGCATGACCACATCTTGCAAGTTGAATCGGATTCCTCGCATGGCCTCTTCGCAGATGATACCTATTAACATGTTAGAACTGAGCATAATTTTGAACTGCACCTGCGGCGGTGGCTTGGATGAAACCTCCAACCATGGAGTCTTTGATCTCATTCAAGTACTGCACAGCCTTGGTCTGATCAACCAACAAGTTGGCCACGGCGTCAGGGGGGCAGCCGAAGGTCCACACTCGGCGGGCATCAGTGATATCCCATCCGTGCTCATCAGCCATGATGCGGGCGCGGATCTTAAGCTCTTGCTCGGGGTTGACTTCGTTTTTGTCGATAGCCTTGCAGAGAGAGTCGGCGAGGGGCTCGCAGTCCATGTAAAGACGGTTGTGCTTGTTGGGAGACTTGGAGATACACACGAACTCAGTCTTGCTGGCAACGGTCTCGCAGAAGGAGACAACGGGCTCGGACACCTTGATGGGGGCACCCTTCATGAAATCCTCCTTCAAGTCCTTCATGCAGATCTCCAAATGGAGCTCTCCGGCACCAGCCACAATGTGCTCTCCGGTGGGGGCAGTGATACACAAGACCAAAGGATCGGACTTGGACAATCGCTTCAATCCTTCCATCAACTTGGGCAAATCAGCAGCGTTGACAACCTCGACGGCCACACGCACGACGGGGGACACGGAGTACTTCATGGTGTTGAAGGGGTGGGCTTCCTCGTGCGAGGAGATGGTACCAGCCTTGAGCAAGTAGCTATCAATTCCGACCAAACCGATCAAGTTTCCAGCGGGACAGCTGGGCAATTGCTCGACATAGCGACCCATCATCAAGACGGTTCGTTGCACCTTCTTCAAGTGAAGATCGGTCTTCTTGCCGAACACGAAGTCGGGGCCCAAAATGCGGACATCCTGGCCAGTGCTGATGCGTCCGGCGAACACACGTCCGAAGGCGTAGAAGCGTCCCTTCTCGGAGGTGGGGACCATTTTGGAGACGTACATCATCAAGGGACCAGCAGCGTCGCATTTCTTGATGGCCACGGCGCACTCATCGTCTTGGGGACCAGAGTACAAGATCTCACATCGGTAGGCTTGGGCCTCAGCGGGAGAGGGCAAGAAGTTGACAATCATCTGCAACAAAGTCTCAGCGGCAGGCAACCAAGTCTGCATCACACGCTTCATCAAAGGCTTGCCCTTCAAGTCCTTGGCGTCCTTGGGGATTTGCACATTGAGCTTCTCCAACATCTTGGTGTACACGTCCTCCTTCTCGGACATGATGGCATCGATCAAAGTGGCGATGGGCTTCATGATAAAAGAGCAGAAAGCGCGCTCGAGCTTCTTGCCGTTGGGCAGGAACATGTTGGTAGTCCACTTCTTGGTGGCGGGGTTGAAGAAGTTATCACCCCAGAGCTTCTCCATCATCTTGTCAAAGTCCACGCCGAACTTGGAAGCGTACATCTTGGCCCATCGATTGATATTGAAACCCCATCCATGGAGACCAGCGCCAAATCCGACATTTCCCTTTTGAGGGTACACTTGAAGATCACCCAAAGCCTCGTTGGAGTAGGTGGCAATGCTGACGTTGACGGACTCGATGGCACGTCGGAAGTTTCCGAAGGCCTCTTCGACGTCCATGTGCAACTCCAAGAACACGCGATCGAGCTTGTTCACCCACAAAATAGGCTTGATACGCTCACCGATAGCCTAACAAAACGTTTGGAACTTGGTTGGATAAAAAATTTTGACCTGTCGCAACACAGTCTCAGTTTGCACGCAGACTCCTTCAACGCAGTCCACCACAACGAGGGCACCATCAGTCACGCGCAAGGCGGCAGTCACCTCAGAGGAGAAGTCGACGTGGCCGGGGGAGTCGATCAGGTTGATCAAGTATTGAGAGTGGTCCTTTTGACCCCAAGCCAACAAATCGTTGTTAGTCTTGCGCTCTTGGGCCTTCTTGAGGGCGCGGTGCAACAAATGCTCATCTCCAACTTCGAAGTACAAAGAGACAGCGGTAGACTTGATGGTGATGGTTCGCTCTTGCTCATCCTTGCGTGTGTCCATAAAACGAGCATCTCCGGCGGCAGCAACAGCAATGATACCAGCAGCACCAATCAACGAGTCTGTCAATGTTGATTTTCCGTGATCAACATGTGCAATGACAGAGAAGTTCCGGATGTTATCCGGGTACTCCATCATACGGGCGATCTCATCCACAGTAAAGTTGACCATTTTTTCAGTAGTGCAAGCTGGAAATCACGCAACTTGGCCTTCGGGTTCTAGGACCGTGATTCAAGTCTCCTTTTTATTGTTTGTACCTTTTTTGAACCTTTTAGTTGAGCCCTTTTTAACACATCTCAAACTGCCAGTGCGACTCTGCCGTTCGTGTGGCGAGTGTCTGGTGTGCTAGTGGTTTGGGTGGTGGTCTGGGTTTTAGTGTTTTAATTTCGTGTGCACTTTCTGTTACTCTTTGTTATTGCAGCCTTTTTTTAAAATGAGGGGAGAAAGAGGGGGAGATATAGAAAGAGAGAAAGAGAAAGAAGAAGAGAGAAAAGAGGAAGAGATAGATAGAGAAGAGAAATAGACAAAGAGAAGAGAGAGAAAGAAGACAGAAAGAAGAGAAAGAACCCTGATTCCCTTCTTTAAAGGTTATCAACTAGTACTGCAATCGCCTGGGAGATCTGCTTGTTGTTTCCTTGCGAGTTTGAGCAGAAAAAACATGTTGTGATGCTTTTTATGAGCATTTGGGTGACTGGAATCTTTCATACATTGCTGCAGCATATGGACATCAGTTTTCTCGAAACATATGCCGAATTGATGCTTTCAGGCAGGTTCAGCGCACCCGAAGCCTCAGATCCGCCCAAGCTCAAAAGGTGCAATCATTGGGCCAAAGGATCTTGACCCACCGATTGTGAGTCTCGACTTTTGGCCAGGGCCGCAGCTTCGAACCGTTCATCGAAAGAACACGCGAAAGTGTGAAATACCAATTATCTCTGGATGTGCCTTGGTATGGTTGGAGGTAAATTGGGGAGAATGGAAAAGAAGGCTTGGATTGGTGTCGTGGTTTCTTTTCTTGAGGGAACCTTCCCTCTCCTTCGGGCACGATCTACTATGCAAGAGCTGTCATCTCGCGAGGAGAAGAAAGGGAAGAAGTGTTCGAATCATCATGTATCAAAATGAACTTTGGAAGGAATACTCGAAATTTTCGCATATGAACACGGAACATGCACGCAAGCTTAGACACTCATTTCACAACATGATTATTTGCTAAGGGCCGCCAGAATTTGCTTGGCGTGACCTCGCTTGATTTGACATCCTACCGTCCTCTTCTCCTCCTCCTCCTCTTCTTCTTCTTCTTGTTCGTGTAGTGCTCTCTTCTCCTCTACTTCTGTCTTTTTCTTCTTTTTTTTTTGTACGAATGCACCTTCGATGAGAGTTTCGAGAGGCGTTGCCCGCAGGATTTGCAAGGAAGTGATCCCATTGGCCACGAGGCCACTGAAGTACACTTCTTGTTGGATCTTAGTTAACATATCGTGCAGCTGTTGCTGCTCGAGGGACAATGGGACAGAGGAAGAATCGATCGGGGGGATGGGCAGTGGAGGCTCGTCTGAAGGGGGAGGAGGCGGAATGCTGTCGTCTGGTTTGGGAGGATGGGCATGTTCTCGCTTGATCGAAGACTTTCGGCGAGAGGGGGGAGGGCCAGAAGGGGGAGGAGGAGACAGATCAGATGGAGGTAATGAAGGCGGATCAAAGTTGACAACGAAGGAAGAAGGAGAGGTTCCAGAATAGTGTAGTTCTGGGTCTGTAAGTTTGAGTGATTTTCTGCGGGCAGGAGGCTGTCCTGCAGGCGGGGGAGGAGGGATTTCATCAGAGGGCATTGAAGCTGCTCCAAAACTTTTTGCACTCACGCTCGATCGCCTTCGAGGAGGGAGGCCGGCAGGTGGGGGAGGAGCGGCCTCAGGAGGAGGAACTTCCGGAGCATCAGGACTGGCAGTGGGGGTGGCATGTGCGTTAAGATGGCTGATGCCTTTTACACTGGAGCGCCTTCGGCCAGCTGGTGGGGCTCCAGAGGGAGGAGGCGGTGATGTGGCGGGAGGTGGAGAAGCATCATTGGAGCCATCAGCGACGAGTGAAACCTTGACACTGGATCGTCTTCGAGGTGGGGCTCCTGATGGAGGGGGGGGAGAGATGTCCTCTTGAGGATTAGAAATGGCGGTAGAATTCGCCACGCTTGATCGTCTTCGAGGTGGAGCTCCTGATGGAGGAGGGGGAGAGGTGCCATCTTGAGGACTAGGAGTGGTGGTAGAAGTCGCAACGCTTGATCGCCTTCGAGGTGGGGCTCCTGATGGAGGAGGGGGAGCTGCCTCCGGCAAGTCATCTTCTTCTTCCTCCATTTCGGACTCGCTCTTGGGTACTGCCACCTGCATATCACATAAATAAAGGAAAGCCTTGCAGATATGTCTACATACATGAAACTATTTTACTTTGAAAGATTTCATGATGCGGTCTTTGTCGAATTCCTTCACTTGATCTCTCCCCAGAAAACATCTCCTAAAGTTAACAGACGATGAACAAGTACGGTGATGCAAAGAAAAAGACAAATAAGTTCTTTTTTTTTTTTGCAGAACAAACAAACAAACACACTCACACACCACAACACAAAATACACACTCACACACTACACACACCACATACACACACACCACATACACACACACACACACACAACACAACCAACATACTTGGTGAAAAGAGTCGAGAATATGTAGAAATCACCCACCTGGTCTTAGGGGTTTCATCCGAGAGCACCAGAATCTCTGCATCGACTTTCTCGTACTCCTTCCCCCACTCCCCAATCACTCGCACTCGAAAGGCCTTATCTGCTACGAGCCGCGTGGCTTCATCCATCTCTGGCTGCGAGGGCAAATCATCCTCGAGTTCCAGCTCTGGAGGACCTACATTCAAATAGTGAAATAGCCTAGTTCTCACGAAACATTCAAGTCTGACGAGAATGGAAGGAAGAGAAGAGGGAAGAGCACGAAAAACAAACGGGAGAGAGGAAGATGAACTTAGGGGCTCGGGTTGTGGTTCCTCGACAAGTTCGGGTTCCTCCGCCTGCTGAGTTGTTGGGGTTGGCGGTGCGGAGGAGTCGCCCTCATCAAGGTCCAGGTCGGCCAACATGTTGCTCATCACCGCATCAGCAATTTTGTCTTGTTGCGTCTTTGGCGCTGGTCTTGGGGGCTTTTTCGCTGGTTCCATGGCCCTCGCGCCCCTTCCTGTGAAGAGCACTTGCTGCCCTGCTCTGCCCTCCACACTCGTGCCACATTTCGCACAGTGTTGTTCGCGCACCCAGTTGCTGTGGCGACAACGAAGACACACCCAGTGATTCGCTGAAAATAAGAGGATGAACAAAAAATAATATTTAAAATACCTCGAGGCTTCTTCGCTTTTGGAGCTTCTTTCTTGGCGACAAACAAGAAGGGCTCATCATCCCATTCGAGACCCAAGTCAGCAGTCAGCTCGATCAATTTGGCTTCATCGACTTTCTTCAAACGAGACACATTGATCGCATCTTGCGTTGAGCTGCTGTCCTCAGAGAGGAAAATTTTTCCAGAAGTGCGTCTGATCGTCGATTTTTTTGGGATATATATCTCCATGATGAATACAAATAGGTCGAGCTCCTCATTGATAGGAGACTTTATGATAGGGCTGACGACAGGTGACTTTGCTGGGCTAGCTACTTCGGCCGGAGGAGTGGCGGGAGGAGGGCCGGCTGTTGTCTGTGGACGAGAGGGAGGTTTATCTTTTGTGTTTGGAGTGCGTTCCTTTGAATTCCCTTCCTTTTCATCCTTTTCATTTGGCTTGCTCGATTTGGAAGAGCCGAAGAACTTCAGCATCCAAAAAGAAGCCTAGAAAGTTCCGACCAAGTCGGAAAAGTAAAAAGAAGTTTATCGGGTTGATCTCACACACATTTCTCTCGTTTCTCGGAATTTCTTGCTCACATGCAACACATCCAATTTCTTTCGTCAGCATCCTTCTTTCTAGGGATGGCAGACTCAGTTCTCGAAGCTGAAGCAATCAAGAGCCTCTTGAGAGAAGCGGACGAGATCAAAAAGAGGAAAAACGAGTATGGGAACGAAGTCTATGGGTCCTGGAATCGGCTGCAAGAGAAGAAGCGCAACTTTTCTGGTGTTTTCTTGCAACGCACAGTCGATCGTGTTGAGAAATACAACACGCATGCCAATCGTGGAAATGTGCAACCATTAGTACCACCCAAAAGATCCTCTTCTTCTTCTTCCAGACACTCTTCTTCCTCTTCTTCTTCTTCTTCTTCTTCTTCCAGACACTCTTCTTCTTCTTCTTCTGCCACGCACTCTTCCTCTTCTACCAGAGACTCTCACAAGAGAGATTCAGACAACTTGCGAAAGGCAAGCAATAGTGTGTTGGGAGAGGTGGTGGGGAAAAAACGGACCTCGGGTTGTTACATGGATGGAAGAATTGAAGAGGAACAGACGCAGAAAACTGAGGACAGAAAGAAGAAAACACGTCATGAGAGCAGTAGTAGTGCAGGCAGCAAAGGAACATCCACGTGAACACAAAGAAAAACACTGTTGGGAATAGGACTCTACCACGAAACAACTTTTATTTCTATTCTATGTTAATGAGAGGGCAAGCGGGCAACATTCCCGAAATACAATTGTCGTGCACAAGAAAAAAAACAAAAACAAACACAAAAAAAGAAAGGGTGGCTAATCTAGCATGTTATTGCAAACAGATTCACCGGGAGTGGGCAAAGCATCCAAATCGCTGAAGTCTTGCGAGGTGAGGTTAAAACCCCACAGGGTTCGATCCTCAATCAGATGGGCAGTGTTGTTGGTGGAGGTCGTGACAACCACATGTTGGCGCTGAGCCAGCCAACCTTTGTGAGAAGGGGTAACGAACAAAGGAGAGTACACCAATGAGGAAAAAAGGAGAAGAAAAAAAGAGAAGAAAAAAGGAGAAGAAAAAAAGGAGAGAAAAAAAGAGAAGAAAAAAAGAGAGAAGAAAAAAGGAGAAGAAAAAAAGGAGAAGAAAAAAAGGAGAAGAAAAAAAGGAGAGAAGAAAAAAAAAGGAGAACCGAGGGCAACTTGCGCACTGCTAACATTCAATCTCTGTGCGATTTTGTCGCCCACAGTGAAGTTCTGCAACACGGCTCCTTCGGCCAAAGGCGAGTAGGCCTCGATCACTATGCCATGCTTCTGGCAATACGACATGAGCTGCTCGGGGTCCCCTCCCATTCCCACGTGATAGGCCACCTAACAAACAGAGATCGGGCGAAGAGACAAGCGAGATAGAGGTAGAGATAGATAGAGAGAAGAGGGAGAGAAGCGGGAGAAGAGGGAGAGAAGAGAGAAGCGAGAAGAACAAAGGTTGAAAGAAAAGAAAAGAAAATACAGAACAAAAGACAAACAAATGAAGACAATAAAAGATCAATTAAAGTTCTGATTGGGAAAGACAGCAGAAAAGAAAGGGGAAAAGAATTGAACGAGAGAAAAACGAAATCAAAAATTCGTGTGTTACTTGATTAGCCATTGGCATGACGCGTGCTGTCTTTGCAACGCACTCCAAGCAGTTCTGACACCAATTGGAGACACCAATCGCACTAACAAACAGATCAGCACCTATACAAAAGAGGAGAGAGAGAGGAGAAGAGAGAGAGAGAGGAGAGAGAGGAGAGAGAGAGAGAGAGAGAGAGAGAGAGAGAGAGAGAGAAGATAGGGAGATAGACCGAAGTGTTTTGTTTGAGGCAAAATACAAATCCTCAAGAGCACGCCATTGGTCTTGTGCCTAACACGCAGAAATAAGAGACATTATTGGAAAAAGATGCTCGAGTTGTCGTCTTTATTTCGTTCATGTCTTTTTTGTTTCTTGTTCTGCTCTACGCTTCCCTCTTCTCTAATTATCATCGTTTACTTGTTGGCACCCATCTGTGCTATTGCAACCCATCGTAGGGATTTGGTGCAATAACATCAAGTTAAGGTAATCCACCTACACTTTCGGTTGTGTGGTGTGTGCATGTGCGTATGTGTATGTGTGTGTGTTGTGTGTATGTGTGTGTCGTGTGTCGTGTGTGTGTGTGTGTGTGTGTGTCGTGTGTGTCGTGTGTTGTGTACTGTGCTGTGTGTATGCCTGCAACGTGCTCAAGACTTCTCCAACGAGCTTAATAGTGTTGTTGTAGCAAGGGGGCATCAAATCTAGAGAAGAGGAAAGAAATAAACTTTGGGAAAAGGGCACGTTATCAGGTTGTTTACGCGCAATGCGAACAAAAGAGAAGGGAAAATCTCTCTCCTCTCCTCTCTCTCTCTCTCTCTCTCTCTCTAGATATATATAAGCAGAGAAAAAGAAAAAGATTACAATTGCCACACCCAGGGACTTTGCTAGTAATAAATAAAGATGAGCGGCTCACATTCTTGATGGCCTACAAGAAATTCGAGAGAACTGAGCGAGAAAGGAGACCTGAGCAACACCCGGCAAGTTTTGGTAGAGAAAAGCGGTGTCAATATGACTAAACCCCGCACTCAGCGCCATTGTCACCTTAGATATGAATTGTCGTCATCACTCAAAAAAACAACAAAGTTCTCATGCTTGGACAAAAGTACCCGAAGGAAAGCATCTGTGCTATTGTACTTACAGGAAGTGCCCGTCCCCATGGCCACCAATGGCACCTATATGCCAGGGTCATTGATCCAACCAAGGCAAAAAGATGACCTGCACTCCATTGCTCAATGGAACAGTAGGGATGACCACACCAAAAACCACAGGCAAAAACGCAACCCACATCCTAAATTCCAAAAGAGGAGTGAAATTAGTCGTGAGGTCAATTGTAAACTTCTTTTTCAAGCTTTTGTTACGTCATATTTCCCTTTAGGATGTATGAAGAAGAGGTCAAGGAAAATAGCACTAACAGAAGAAAGCGGAGCCGTGAAGAAACTGACTTTCAATTGGTTCCTGCCCCTGCACAGCGAGGTTTCTTCAGCAGTATTGGTTCTGGAATTTACACCGCATGTTCGTACGCAGTCTACCCGGTGGTTCTAGCTGGTCAAACAATTTCCTCAATTACCATCCCAGGTTTTGGGGCAATTTCATACACGTTGCCCGCTGCTTGTGCTATGCTGGAAGCCGGCCCTTCCCTTCGTGTGCTGGGCTTATCAGATAATATCGTGGACGCAACAGCGAACGGGACAGTAAGCCTCGCGAACCACGTTGCGAGTGTGCTCGAAAAAAGCGAGGGCAAAACCAACAACGAAGACGTAATGGAAGCGTCTGTATTGAGTGGCATCTTGGAGACTCTTTGGATGATGGGTGCCCGCTATATGACGGACGTCCCAACCCGCAAAGAGTTATCTCAAGAAGAAATTCCTCACGCCCTAGAACTTCAACAGCACTGTGAAAACCTCTGGGCAAACGACCCAGCATTGAAAGCTGCCCACCAAAATCGACCTCAAGAAGATGTTTTGATTGAAAAGGGAGTGGCGGCGGGGGCAAGTTTCGTGCTGGCTACCAAGCAGTTGAGTGACCATGTAGTGCAAGTGAAGGCAATGATCACGATGCTCTCGCGAAAAAAGAACGCCTTGGAGCTGAGACTTGCTGGCAGCATAATATCACTTGCTGGCACTGCCATGAACGACCGAGATAGTGAGCTGATTGCGGACGATTTCTTGGATGCCGCCATTCGAAGTGCGTGTGAGTCGGTGCAAGTACAACAGCACCAAGAAGGAGGATGGGCAGTGGAGTTGGTTGGAGGGTTTCTGGTGATGCTTCAAAAGACGGGTCTGCATAAGATGCGAGGAAACCTCATTCGATGCGGACTTGCGAATGTGGTGAAAAACTCCCACAATCGCGTCAACGAGGAGTACATCAAGACCACCTTGGTCCGCTCTCTGGAGGCTGGCGGGTTGCGTATTGCTGGGTATACTCTGGGATCTTTCGTGGATGCCCTGCAAAACGGCAGCTTGGTCGCGCCCGATGTGGTGTCGTGCGCGCAGATGCAGAAAGTAATGGGCTTTATGCAGAGCATGATGTCGAATATGGAGCATTTCGCAAAGCTGGTTTTTCTCTTTTTTTCTGGAACATACATGTCACAATGTAGAGTTGTTCTGTGCAGCTCGAACCAGTTCTTTCTCAATAAAAATT
>Ga0215283_10019_pt1 | contig 10873 bp, 12 predicted proteins | sample ZER3_1Amoeba_F21_FD_182617 | JGI IMG/M metagenome (GOLD analysis project Ga0215283, IMG submission 182617) | Enriched cells of freshwater protists from Biology Centre CAS, Ceske Budejovice, Czech Republic - ZER3_1Amoeba_F21 | ecosystem: Environmental > Aquatic > Freshwater > Unclassified ...
GAACCACATGTAGGTGGACAACACGCGTGACCACGCCACACCAGAGGAGCGAGAAGTCCAACACACTTGGATCTCTTCCCTGATTCATTCTCTCTCTCTCTCTCTCTCTCTCTCTCTCTCTCTCTCTCTCTCTCTCTAGACCGAAAGTTTGCAATGTCATCTCCTTTGATCTCGAGGTCGACAATACACACAGAGCTCACGCCAACGACGATGCAGACATACACCAAATAACTCCATCGATGCGTGCTCGGGTGCACGAAAATATCCGAGGCTGTCCTCAAAAGATTCCAAGAACTGATGAAACACCAAGCCAAGGATCCCATCAAGGACGCTTCGAACAGCACACTAAATGCTTGACAATAAGGGGAGAATGTTTCGTCAACATTCGTTGTGGGGGAGATGAGAACGAGCTGGAGGGCAATCAAGTGGAGGGAAAACACAAAATCACAGATCGAGCGACAGTACCTAACGAGAGCATCTTTATAGATGAATACAAGAAAAAACATAGAAGAGCTATTAATAAGTGATTTGGATGAATAAGAAGAAAGGCGAATACGAGATGAAATTGGGCCACACAGACAAGGCTGGAATGCGGGATCTTAGCACGAGTTGGAACACACAAGCAAGGACAGAAATAGAGGCAAAACATATAATGATGATTGCGGTACGAAAATCGATTTGACATTCGTTCCCCAAAAAGCCATCGTAACAAGAACAGAGGTCCCCCACCCTCACACCTCCACGCTCATAACACCGAGTCACTTTTGTGTGGAGTGTCCCGGGCTCGGGTTGATGTCACGACTGCTGAAAAAAGGAAAATTTCCGCCAAACTTTTTGTTCTCCCTTCCTTCTTCCCATTTCCTTCCCTTCTTACATCCACAATTTTTAGAAACAGGCAATGATAAGGCGGCATAAGCTTGCGAGAGATAGAAACATGCGTGAGGCGCGAAGGGGGGGCCCAAATTCACAACTTGAGCTTTTTGGGGGGCTGAGCGAGAACGCTGAGCGAGAGCAAAGGCGCTGATGCGCTGAAGAAAAGTTGATAGAAGTTTTTTGTGGTACTTTTCCCCCGTAATCTACAATTTCTCTTGTTATTCCATTATTGTTTTTCTTAATTGTTGTTTCAGACGCTTTTTTTGTAGCTTTTGAACACTATGCCGTCAAGGTCTCATCTTACTTTTGGCTCAACACCCAACAAATTCCTTAGGTCTTCTTCCCGTTCCCAGTCTCCTCGCCCTGCAGCCAAAGCCTCTGCCTCTCCCCAACGCTCCGCATCTCCTAAGAGAGATCGCTCCCCCAAAAGGGACCGATCGCCTAAGAAAGATCGTTCGCCACAGCGCAGAAAGTCCGCTTCGCGCTCTCGTTCTCCTCGCAACAAGAAAACCAACACTCGCCGCCGATCACCCTCCCGCTCTCGCTCGGGCTCTCGCCCCACCAAATCGGGAGAGATCGAGCCCAAGAAGCTTTATGTCGGCAATTTGAGCTTCAAGACGCGAGATCGCGATCTGGAGGACGTGTTTTCGAAATACGGCCGCATCAAGGACGTGTTCATTCCTTCTGACAGCTCGGGAACTTCCCGCGGCTTTGCTTTCGTCACTTATGAGGTCTCTTTGAGAGAGAGAGAGAGGAGAATGAGACAGAATGAGGGAAAAAAGAGCTCATCTTTTTTCTTGTGTCAACTAGAGAATATGGTGATCATAACGAATTCCTAGGACAGCAGAGATGCCAAGGAAGCTGCTGATGACATGGACGAGTACGTTGTTGTTTTTGTTGTTGGTTGTTGTTGTTGCTGAACAACTCTTTTAGCCGTGATTTCATGGGACGACCGGTGGATCCTCTCTCCTCTCCTCTCCCCCTCCTCTCCTCCTCTTCTCTCTTCTCTTCTCCCTCCCTCTCTCTCTCTCTCTCTCTCTCGCTATCTCTCTCTCTCTCTATCTCTCCTCTCTCCTTTTTTCTTAAATTGAAAATGTTAGATCAAAGTCAATTTGGCCAAAGCAAGAGGGAGTGCTCCCCCAGGTGCCTTTCTCTATTTCTCTCTTTCTTTTCTCCTCTCTCTGCTCTCCTCCTCTTACCCTTCTCTTCTCTTCTTCCTCGCCTTTTCTCCTTTCTTTTGTGCCTTAACGCCCCACTATTAGCTCGAGGCCGTTCCCCACCCAGGTTCCATTACGATGAACAAACCAGCCAAGAATGAATAATGATCATTAGATGACGTTCGCATCGAAAAGAAGGAAACATGTGTGTATTTTAGGAGCTCTCGAGGCAGCGAGCTTTGCAGGCGCATACATACATAAATAATCTACACGTACACGCACACGTATTATTTATGTGTTGGTGTGCTGTGTTGTGTTGTGTGTGTGCGTGTGTGTGTGTGTGTGCGTGTGGAAATAAATCACTCATCTACCGAATAATAACATCAAAATGTGATTTTTTTAGGGATTACCAGCGAGGAACGTGCAACCGAGGAGATTCTTGCCGCTTTGAGCACGGTGAAATGAAATAAATAAATAATAATAATAATCACAAATAAAAATAAGAGAGGAAGCAAAAAAAATTAAGAATGTCGACATTTTTCACTACTCGCATCACATACGCACATAAACACACAAACACTCCACAACAACAACACATTTTTTTTCTTTTTTGTCAGGTGGAAGCCGAAGCCGCAGCCGCAGCCGCAGCCGACGTCGCCGTTAGAGAGAGAGAGAAGAGGAGGAGGGGAGTGCCCAGCAGAAAAAAAAAAAAAAAACTGTACCAAAAAAAGAAATTTTAATGATAACTTTTGTGTGCACTTGATCTGGTTGTAGAGAAGAGCAGAGCAGAAAGATATTATATACAGACATCTATGTAGAGAGAGAGAGAGAGAGAGAGGGAGAGAGAGAGAAAAAGGAAGTGAGAGAGAGAAAGAGAGAGAAAACAGAGAGAGAAAGAGAGAGAAAGAGAGAGAAAACAGAGAGAGAGAAGAGCGAAAGAGAGGGGGGAGAGAAGAGGGCACGATGCTAGCTAAGGAGGGAGAGACAAGAAAGAGGCTCGGTGTTCTTTTTATTGTGGAAAGCCCATGTCGTCATCTCCATAGAGTTGATCATCATCTGAGCTGATCTCTCCAGGGTCCACCCAGCACGCATGATTTACAAAAGGGGGAGAAGTAGAAGAAGTAGAACTAGTAGTATTGGAAATATTAGAAACATTTTCTTGCTTAAACTCCTCTTCTTCTTCTTGCTCCGGCGCTTCCACTTGTTGCTGTTGTACATCTTTGTTGTTTGTTCGGGTGACTAGAGTCCCTGGTCGTTGCTCGAGCCATGTGGAGCCACAAAACCCGCAGCGGGAGGGCGAAGGTAAGGGACCAAACAAACCTTGACGACACACAAAAAGATGTTCACTCGACGAAAAAGGGAAAAAAAGAAAGAAGGAAGAGAGAGAGAGAGAGAGAGAGAGAGAGAGAGAGAGTGTGTGTGTGTGAGACAGACTGTGAGCGATAGAGGAGAGAGACAGAATCTGTGAGAGGAGGAGGGGAAAGGGGGGGGGAAGAAACCTGCCAGAGGGTTAAATTTAGGATGGTCTGGTTGGTCCGTGATGGCATTGCCTATTTGAGAAATATGGTTTAAAAAAAAAAAAAGCGCGGATGTGGAGAGTGATAAAAAGTACCAACAAGTAATGGCGAGCTGTCACTTGTAATCACCACACCGTACGATCTGTTAATTGCTCTTTTACCCTCCGTATGAAGAGAGGGAGGAGAGGAGAGGAGAGAGAGAGAGAGAGAGAGAGAGAGAGAGAGAGAGAGAGAGACTGGTTCATTGAAATGTGATTATTTGAGAGGACGGGGTTGGATCTTTTCACCTAAAAGACTTGTGACGGGGAGAGAGAAAGAAAGAGAAAGAAAGAGGTGTGTGTGAGAGAGAGAGAGAGAGAGTGGTGGTGTGAGTGTGTGTGTGTGTGAGTGAGTGAGTGAGTGAGAGAGAGAGAGAGAGTGTGTGTGTGTGTGTGTGAGGGAGAGAACTACCTTGACTCCACCAAACTTGTTGTGGACAATTGAATTACGCACCAACGCTAGAAACCTCTCTCTCTCTCTCTCTCTCTCTCTCTCTCTCTCTCTCTCTCTCTCTCTCTCTCTCTCTCTCTCTCTCTCTCTCTCTCTCTCTCTCTCTCTCATACCGGGTGCGGCCCGATCCGTGATCTTGACACCGCATGACCGAGACCTACAACAATTTTGCATCTCTAAAAACAAAGAGAGAAAGAGAGAAAGAGAGAGAGAGAGAGAGAGACAGAGAGAGAGAAAGAGAGAGAGAGAAGGGAGAGAGAAGAGAGTGGAGGAGGGGAGGCACCAACGAATGGTGTTATCAGCAAGCGTTGGTTTGCATCCACTGATCCAAATCCCGCCTAACGTGTCTCATAAGCCTCTCTTCTCTTCTCTCTTTCTCTCTTACACACACACATACACACACACACACACACACACCTTGGATATCGCAGTGGTGAATTTTGGGAGTGCCCCTCACGATGTGTGCGATGAAGCCTTGCTCGGGGTTGGGGGCGCGAAACACGAGGTTGGCCACGTCGGCTAACTCACCTAACAACAAGGATAGTATGTATGCGCGTATTGTGTACTCTATCTATCCTGACACTTTATCTTTGCACACTCTTGCGCTCTCTCCCACACACATATACTCTCCTCTTTTGTTCATTGGTCTATCCCTCTTTCTTTCTCTTTCTCTCTCTCTCTCCTCTCTCTTCTCTCTCTCTCTCCTCTCTCTCTCTCTCTCTCTCTCTCTCTCTCTCTTCTTGTCGTTGAAACCAGTGTCAGGGGTTTTTGGGTTCACGTACTCGTCGTCCATACCCAGACCTAAGTATTTGAGCATTTGTCATATTATTGCTTGTTTTGTAATTAGCAACAACAACAACAAAAAAAGGAGAAAAAAAAGAGCGGTAGAGAGTTTATGAAAACCTGCAAAATACAATGCGTCATTCCAGCCTGGCGCCTCAATAACGACACTCCCTAAAAAAAAAAAACTATTTCCTCACTAACGACAACAACCGGAACGGAGCAACAAACAAAACAACAAAAAATGGAACAACAAAAAATGGAACAAAATGGAACAACAAAACAGAACAACAAAACAGAACAACAAAACAGAACAACAAAAATAAGAGCAAGAACAAACAACAAACACAAAAGGGAGCCACCTAATTTGCCGGCGCCGCTTATCTCGATGTTCTTGGTGACACGAATGTTATCTCGGTACACCTAGCGAGAACATAACGAAGAGAGCGAGAGAGAGAGGGAGAGGAGAGCGAGAGAGAGGAGAGAGAGAGGAGAGAGAGGAGAGAGAGAGGAGAGAGAGGAGAGAGAAGAGAGAGAAGAGAGAGAATTGATTATCCTACCCCTGGCAAGATCCAAAGTTCTCTGGACTCTGCGGCACTGATGAGGCCGTCCGCGATGGTGGGACAGGTCTCTGAAGGCACCTATGTGGCTTTCTTTCGGTCACGAGCGAATGAATATGTTAGAAAAATGAGAAAGCGGACACACGCGGCCCCACATTGAAAAAGAGAAAAAAGATAAAGAGAGAGAGGGAGAGAAGCTGACCACAGTCACTTCTCTCACATACGTGCGAAACCATTGAAGGTCCGCAACGTGCGTAAGCGCCTGTAAAACGAGATGTTCGCAGCTTTCATATGGCACAGCTACCTTGCTAGCTGAACCAAAGGAACCAATCTACAATTGAAATGTAGGATTAGGAGAAGGAGGATTAGGAGAGGAGAAAGGGAGAAGAGCAGAATGAGAGAGAGAGAAAGAAAGAAAGAAAGAGAGAGAGAGAGAGAGAGAGAGAGAGAGAGAGACAGAAAGTATGTACCACTTTTCGAAATGGAAGGAATGCCATAATTCTAGACACAATGATTTCAATCGCAAGCCTTCGTTTTACTTCAATAAGAGCTCCTCTGGCAGATGCGCTGTTTCACTTGGCTGCATCTACACAAAGAGGTCAGAAAGAAAGTAAGGAAAAAGTCGTGAGGTGCATGAGAAGTCAACCCGAACTTATTTTTATTCCTTGCGATTGCGCGAGCCAAAACAGATGGCGGACAAAGGCCCCCCACTCACGCCAGAAATCACCTCATATTTTCGTGCAATTGCCAAGAGTTTAGAAGAAGTCCCAGATGATGAGAAAGTGATGTTAGTCCAGAACGTGCACTCAGAGATCGCGGGCAAGGAGTATCGTCTGAGCGTCAACAAAAACTGCAGTCAAATCTTAGAGTCTATCCTTCAGCTTTCTCCCCCGCTCTCTCTTCGCCATTTCCTTTCAAGAGTCAACGACCTGAGTTACGAGCTTTCCTTTGACAGAAATGGTTCTCATGTTCTCCAGGCTATTTTCAAACGCATGCCCATGATCTTGATCAAGGAGCATGAAGATGGGACAGTGGACGAAGTGGAAGAAGAGGAAGATGGCACACAAACGCCTTCATTAACACACGTATTTATTAACTTATGCAAACAGCTGACGCAAGGTGGCTGGTTAGATCTTATTTATGACACTTTCGGCTCGCACATCGTGAGGGATATTGTGGCCATCTCTGGAGGATGGGTCACACTCCCAACGAAAGAAGCCAAAGAGGAGAAAGCCAGCGACGAAGCAGGAGACAGTAAAGAGAAAGTAGTGAAAAAGCGGAATACAAGTGAGATCCAGCTCGAGTTTCAACACTTGGGTCCTCTCTCACAGATCACACCTTCCATCTTAAATGAGATTCTCCGACAAACTTCAGCCGATCTAAGTGCGATGTTACTTCACGCGAGCGCAGCTCCGGTCGTGCAACTGTTGGTAGAAGCGCTCTCAAAACGGCCCACAAGCTTCACGGATATGGAAAATTTAATCACTCGGTTGCTGCTGTGGAAACCCAACGCGGACGGCTCCTTCTCCCCCAGCCCTGAGAGCGCCACGCACGTGAAAACCTTGCTGACTTCTTCGGTGACGATAACCATATGAGAGAACATACACACGTCTTCTCTCCCGCTTTTCTCTCTTCTCCTTTTCTCTTTTCCTCTCCCCTCTTCTCTCTTCTCGCTCTTCTCTCTTTCCCTTCTTGTTTGATTTGAATTAATTTCGTCCATCTCGCTAGGTTGGGAGCCACGTGCTCGAGAAGATCATCACGTGCGCGACGCCCGCACAGATCGCGACGCTTTATCAATCACACTTTCGCGCGGACTGTCTGGAGCTGTGTCTAGACGCGAGGGCCAACTTTTGCATGCAGCACCTTCTGCAACGGATCGCATCCGTGGACGATTTGACCGAGATCTTGACTGCACTGGAGGGCCATTTCAAGGAGCTCTTCGAGCAACATCGCGCAGGGGTGGTGAGGTGGCTCGTGGACGCTTGCTTGCGGCTGAAGACGGGACACGCAGTAGTTGTGAAGGCGCTGCAGAAAGCGGTGGGGATCAACAACCCGAAATGGGATAAGACATTTGTATCGTCGTTTTTTGTGTTTGGCACACCCAACAACAACGCCATTTCTCCGATGAACTGCGCGATCTTGGAGAGTTTGATGAGCTTCCCATTCGAGTTGATGGGTCGAACGGTGGACTCTTTCTTAGCGATCGACCCACCCGAGCTGGTGCTGTATGCTTGTGACCCCACGGCGAGTCGCGTGATCGAGGCGTTCATGTCCTCGACCACCTTCAACTCGCACGTGAAGCATAAGCTAATCGATTGTTTTATTGGTAGTTTTGTCTCCCTCGCGTTGCATCAGTTCGGCTCCTTCGTGATAGAGAAGCTCTTCTTGCAAGCTAATAAGACGAGAAGGATTGCTATCGCCGCCGAGCTGGCGGGTGCGGAGGAGCGACTGGGAAGAGCCAAGGCAGGCCGCATGCTGCTGACGAAGTTCAAGATCCCCATGTTCAAGCGAGCACAGCATGTATGGGAGGAGCAGATGCGAGTCAACCAGAAGGTACATTTTTTTTCCTACTTTCTCCCTTTTCAGTTGGGCGTGATATATGTGTTTGGGTTGCTTTTGCTCATGCATGATCTTAGACAACGGCGCTTTTCGCGGAGCTGACTGGGGAGGTCGAGACGCCAAAGCCCCAGGCGAAGAGAAAAGCCTCGGAACAGACTCCCGACGAAGCAGAAGAAAAGGAAGAGATTCCCGCGGAGACTGAAGAAGGCAGTGTTGAGACAGCCTCTTCAGCGGAAGCGAAAGTGGAGGAGAAGAAAGTGGCGAAAAAACGCAAGCCTGAGGCGGTAGCAGAGGCAAAAGCCGACAAAGCACTTCGACTCACAGACCAAAAGAAGAAGCTGAAGTCGCTCGCAGGGGCCGTGGTCGGGGGTTTGTCAGGAGAAAAACCCTCATATCAAAACTCCGCAACACAACCGAATGCGGCAGCCAAGAAGCGAAAAAAGAAGCCTGCTGCCCAACCAGCAGCCGCGCCGGTGAAAAACCCTTTACTGCCGCCGGCAGACCGCACGGGACCCTCGAGGGCCGAGAAGAGAGCGGCGCGGCGACAAGAACACTTCAACAAAAAGAAGCAAGCTGAAGCTGCTAACTAATTAACTTTGAACGATTCTCGTAGAGAAATGCGTACATACCAACGCCCACAGACAGACACACCAGTCGCAAACACTACACAGCCAACATTGCAGTTCATGTATTTTGAAGAAAGAAAAATGAAGTAGACAGATGACTCGACCCCTTTTTTTTCGGGGGAAATTTGGGCAGATTACACATAATGAAAACAAGGGCGGTGTTTTTTTTCTTTCTTCGGTTCGTGTGGAGAAAAGGAGAAAAAAAAAACACAAAACAATTTGTTCAAATAAAATAACAAGCACTTTTGATCATCAATCCACCTCCACCATCACAGTGGGGTCATCGTCATCAGAGGAGTGCAGGGAGGTTTCCGAGCTGGCGATTTCGAGCGTGTCGCATACCGTCGCGGGGACTCTGTACGCCACCGAACGATATTGCTCACACGTCGCCAAAAACGCACGTTGTTGCACCTCTAGCGCGAGAGCACGAGTCTTGATCTCGAGCAAGAGCTGTTCGGAGCAATCATCGAAGGAGCGCAATCCCTTGCCCACCAAAATGTCTGCCAGCTCTTTGGTTCGCTCTTCAAAATCGGCTCGCAAAAATTCTAGCAAATTCCAGGCCGTGGACTCATCCAGCTGGGCCTGTTTGAGCTCCTAAAGCGAAGATGAAGAACAAACAGACGCACACGGACACGAACACCGTACACAACACATGTCATTTTTGATTCGCGCGAGCGCTGAAAAGTGAGAGTGAACCAGGGTTTCTGATGATGGTTCCTTTTCTTCGGTCTCTGAATGGGCGCCAAATTCGAACTGGTGGAGCATCGAGCAAGACAAGCAGCGGTCGTAGTCACATGCTCGGCACGAAAATACTGGGCCATCGATGATTGTTCCACAAACATTGCACGATTGGTTTGCCGCTTCATTCTAGAAGAATTGTTTTGATAAGAAGCACAACACAATACACAACGCCACATCAACACAGGTGTGACAACAGATTCAACACACACGACAACAAACAACCGCGCGAATTAGCGGGTGATGGCTGGGGCAAGTTGGTCCTTTCTCTTTTTGAACACCAGCCTTCTTCTTGTCGAGCTCGTGGAAAAAGGCGAGAACTGCCGCATTGGCAAGGCAGAGACGAGAAGAAGATATTACATTGCTGGCCTCAGCAATGATTGTAAATACGTCCATCGGAACAGCCACAGCTCTTCTTGAGCCTATGGCATGTGTTGTGTGTTGTGTGTGTGTTGTGTGTGTGTGTGTGTTGCTGTTTTGAAGAGATTTGTGTAGGCTGCAGTCGTACCTGAGTTGTTGTTGGCCTTGGGATTTGACGGGCACACGTGGGGCCTCTGGAAAGACGCTCAGGTTGCCAACTGCGACATTTTAATTGATGTGGGAGCAAAAATACCTGAGTCTGGGTCGTTGGAGCAAACTCCTGTGATGGAAGTCAGACCATCCGCCTCTCTTTCCCCCGCCTCCAGTTCCGTAGTGGTCTCAACTCCATCCTTGGAATCGCTAAGCACCGATAGCAGAAGTCCGGGAAATTCTGCAGGTTTCATTCCCGATATCACGGCTTCACCAGTGAAGATCCATATGAATGAAGCCCAAGTAGCAGCCGAGAAAAAGAGTGAAGCCGCGGAAACCAGTGAGCTACCAACGTTTATGTTGCCAGACCTGTTGGAGGCCAAGACACTGAGTTCTCCTCGGCCAAAGATTGACATGGCAGTTGAGGGCCCGCGTGTGTGGAAGCGCTTCTTGCGATCATGCCTGGATGACCTGGTGATCGCGAACCAGAAGACGATGGGCTGGTGCCGCAACCAACACTGTGGCTATGCCGTCGTTAATGAATCGGAAACGCCTTCGCAATGCCCTGCCTGCTTGAGCAATTTCTGTGGAAACTGCGGGTCCAACATTACAAACACATGCTGACACAACACAACCTCCAATACACCACACAACAATGTGTCGCAGGTTAGTATCCCACGTACCAGCCACTTGTGACGAAATTCGACGATGGAGCGCATTGGGAGGCTACATGGAAACCGCCGACACCGACAAGGACACACAGCGCCTGATCTTCATGAACTCCAAGCCCTGCCCCGGCCGCAACTGTACTTACCCAATCGAACGTGCTGAGGGCTGCCTTCACATGACGTGCTCGCGGTGCAAGCACCAGGTACGGAACTCAACACCAACAAACATACATCCATGCATGCGCAAATTTTCTATCTAGTTTTGCTGGAACTGCTTACGTCCCTGGCCGGACCCGATGTGTTCTACGGGAGCCTGCAGACGTACCGCGGAGCAAACGCGAGCCCTCGATTCGGGCTCACCTGCAAAATCAGCACTGTTCGTCGAGCTCAATCGCG
>Ga0215283_10020_pt1 | contig 10799 bp, 7 predicted proteins | sample ZER3_1Amoeba_F21_FD_182617 | JGI IMG/M metagenome (GOLD analysis project Ga0215283, IMG submission 182617) | Enriched cells of freshwater protists from Biology Centre CAS, Ceske Budejovice, Czech Republic - ZER3_1Amoeba_F21 | ecosystem: Environmental > Aquatic > Freshwater > Unclassified ...
GAAAAGAGAGAGAGAGAGAGAGAGAGAGAGAGAGAGAGAGACAGAGAGAGAGAGAGAGAGAGAAAAGCACGTTAGTCCCTCGGAAGCCCATCGCACGCTTTTCGCCAAATAATGTGCATCTTGCGCATGTGAGTTTGCGTGTTCTGACCTGATATCATCCGAAACCTCTTTGGGTCCGCATCAAATCTAGAAGGGAAATCGAAGAAGCACAAACAACAGGCACAGCACATAAAAATAAACGCAAAACTTTCCACAAGCGTCGAAAGTGAAGACCGATGACTGAGTTTGTTTGCGAAAAGCATTCCACCCAACTGACCCTAGGGAATCACATTACGCTCCTTTCCCTCTTCTCTTCGACCATTCCATCCTTGATGACCCAGTTGAGGGCTGCGGCGGCAGGAATGCTCGTGGTGGCCCCAAGTCCAATCGCAAATAACAACGACTGGGTCGACAGCACTGAAAGGAAAAAGCTCAATTTGAACTCTGGGTAGACGAGTCATACGGAACAAATGTTTAACTTCTCTTCAATCACACTGCACCAAAAAAAAAAACAATACCTCCTCCAGCAGACGAAAAAATTGAAGCACATGCTTGCCACCGAGCATAACCGAGGTAATTGGGGGCTACAGAATGGGGATAGGCCTTGGGGAGAAACTCCAGGAGCCACTGCCGAGCAGAGTCGCGGAGCTAAAAGATGATATAAAAAAATCATTTTTCGCTTGTGACCTTTCGGGTTTCAGGATTCGAGGCTTTCAGGTTGCTAAGAGCTCATCAAACGCACGAAGTACAGAAAAGAGCACATCAATCAACACACATCTAGTATTACATCAAAATCGTCGTTCACCCCTGAGGTGGAGCGGCATACTGCGTGACATGGCCAGAGGTCACTTGCACTGCTACAATCTGTAGCCAGTTGATTAGGCACAGGATAGCTGAATTACCTTGTGCGATGAGAATCGTCGCAATACAAAAGATCTCATTGATGGCTCATGATTGGACTAAGTTGACTTAATTTTTGGGATGTCCCATCTTGAATCACGCGCACTTTTGTTCGGAATGAGTGTGTTGTTTGTTCCCAATAGCTCCCTTTTTTTACTTTTAAAAAGGACAAAATGAGAAAGTCTTCACCAGACACAAAACTTAGTTACTTTTGGACAACATTTATCACCTTACAATGAGCTGGTGAAATAATTCTTTCTTTAGATGGGAAAGGAAGAGCGAAAGACCAAGGGCAAGCGTGGAAACCGTGCTGAGGATGTTGTCAGCAGAGAGTACACCATTCACTTGCACAAGCGCCTTCACGGAGTGACCTTCAAGAAGCGCGCCCCCCGAGCCGTCCAGGAGGTGACATAACAAAAAATATTCCTCTTGTTTCTTGTTTTCTTTGCATAGCAACAACCTATTTACTCGTAGTTTTTCTGGAATAACATTTTTTTTTTCCGCATTAGGTGCGAAAGTTCGCTGAGAAGACCATGGGAACCCAAGACGTGCGAGTGGACGTTGGGCTCAACAAATTTTTGTGGTCTAAGGGCATCAAGAACGTTCCTTACAGGGTAAATCTCGACTGAAACATTTTGTTTGCTAACATGGGCGCTTAGGTTCGCGTGTTGTTGAGCCGCAAGCGCAATGAGGACGAGGATGCCAGCGACAAGCTCTACACCGAAGTCACTTACGTGCCATGCGACAACTTTAAGGGAACCGTGACCACTGTTGTCAAGGAAGAGTAAGTAAATGCGTGCCCGCCCACTACAAAAAAAGGACTGTTTTGCTTTCCTAACCTGACAGAATTAAATACAAAGCTTGAAACAGTGGAGACACCTTGGGAGCCTTGAGCTACTTCTTATACGGTAAGGCCACCACGAGCCAGCTTAGCGGCGTGCTAAAACCGCAAGTGCTAAAAGGTTATCTGATTTTATTGTGATCACCGACGAGATTGCGAACGCACTGCAGTAGTAAGAGTTTCGAAAAAAAATTCATTTCCAGAAGGGGAAAAAAGAAAGACACAGACAAACATGCCGCAAAAAGATCATGGTTTGTCCAAAAAACACGGAAGGGGAGGAAAAAGCGAGAGAACGCCAACACACACGTAGAGTCAATGCGAGGGAAGGCAAGTCTCTCTAGGTACAAAACGGATGCATATTCTACTTATTTTGTGCTGTGGACATCAAGGATCCAATAAACAGCATCATCATCTTGGGCTTGACTTCTACGATATCGTGCGGAAGCAAGAAGATTTCCGCTCCCAGTTTGCGGGCAACGGAGATGGCATAGCCTGCATTCCTCACTTTGTCTTGAGGCGATTCGCCAGGCGTCACCATCTTCCAGTCCACGATCTTGGGTTCGATACCCCAGATCAGGTTAAACAGGAACAAAGAGGAGCTAATCTCGGGATCGCGGAAACTTCGCAGCACGGTGTGCTGGGTGTTCATGGGATGTGGCTTGGCTTTCACGACCGTGTTGGCCCACTTCAAGATGTCTTCATCCTTGAGCTTGGCACCACCAGAGCCTTGCAGAGCGGCCAGCTTCTTGATGGTGTGGTGACGCATGAGCTGCCACACCACGGCCAAGATGAAGGTCTGGTGACCCTCGTGGATATCTTCTCCACCAATTCCGACCAAGGACATGAGCAAAGGAGCGTTTTTGGCAACATTCAGTGCGATGTTACAGTTCGTCACGCACTTGAACTTGTTGTTGGGCTTCATCTCCACCGATCGCCAATTCACACAACCAGGTTCCACCCAGTCTTCGACCTTGAGCAACGCCAAGCCGTCTCTGCAGTCCATGAACAAGTTGTTCAAGAACACGCCCGAGATTCCTGCGGAGTTAATCCACATGCGGAACGCGCGCTCCTCGCGACTATCACTGTCCATCACTCCGGCGTCTTTGCCATTCACGCCTCCAAAACCACCAGCGCCAGTCTTGAGCTCGTCTTCATCCACCTTGAAGCCGGTGCTCATCTCGAAAATGCAGCCAGCTAATAATAAATTGAGGCGCTCGCTGCCTGCAGTCAACATCGGAGCGCGGTGGAAGTGGTTGCCTCCCATCTTCTTGATCTGCTCGAGGACATACTTCGCTCGTGCGGCATCGGACTTGGAAGTGTCGGTTTGGTACACGTTGTGAATCTCCGAAATCTTGGTTAGAACGTTGGCATAACCCACACAGTCACGGCCACCGGAGAAGTTGTTGAGCAAGCCAGGAAGCTCAGAAGAGGCCCCGGCGAGACGGTGCCAGTTCAACCAGCGGAGGAGCAGAGCATCGGGGCCGAGCGCGGACAATTCCTTGGGGGTCAAGTCCTGAAGTTTCACATTGGACAAGCCCACTTCGGGAGTGTCCTTGAGTTCGATGAGTTCAGGATGGGCACGGCAGCTGAGTGAAGGCACAAACTTGGCTCGGATCAGCTCGTAGATGAACGAGATGCTCAAGTCTGGCTCAGTGCATTCCATCAACTGGAGCTGCGCTTGAGAAGCCCCCAGGGCAGCGCTGCGTTCGGCAGCACGGTCGGTTTCAGGGGCTTTCATCGTCACGCCGATGGACTTGGCGGCACTGATACACAAGTTCAAGTTCTGCAAAATTTCAGCAGAACCCAAATTGCCTCCTTCAGGCAGGAAGTTCAAAGCGCGCTCATCGATGGTTCCAGGGGCGGCGATGTTCATCCATTTGCTCAACAACAAACCATCACTGATTTTAACCAACAGCTCAGGTGTCTCCACATTAATGGGCATGAGATGCGAGAGATGGGAATCTCCACCAAGATAGTGATTCATGCAAATTGCGTACGCCGTCACCTCAGCTTGTTGTTCAGGCGTCAACACAATCTTGGGTGCATCAGGAGCACGTTGCACGGGGCCGGCTTGGACGTGAGTTCTCTCCTCGATAATCGTCACTACTTCCTCTTGCTTCTCTTCGAGCTCTTCCAGCAGCCGTTTGATTTCGGCCTCAAGCTCTGCAATTCGAGCAAGGGCCTCAGCGAGGGCTTTGTTTGCCTTATCGAGTTCGGATTGCAGGCGCTGATTCTCTTCCAAGAGCCGTTTGTTTTCAGCCAGCAAGCGCTCGAGCTCAGCCTCCAATTCCTTGATGCGTGCCAGCGCTTCGGCGAGCAATTTCTTCGTAGCCGCTAACTCGGCCAACAATTCCGCCATGCGCTTCTCGGCATCAGAGCCCAAAGCATCAAGCTGGGCTTGAAGACGCTTGCGCCACTCGATTTCTTCCTCCAACTGACGGCGAAGGTCCGCCACCAATTTCTCGAGTTCAGCGATGCGGGCGGCCATATCCGCAATAATTTTGTCCTTGGCTGCGATCTCGGCCAACAATCGCTCAATTTCGGCTCGTAGTTGTGCGACAAGTTCGTTGAGTCTACGGACCTCGTCTTCAAGAGAGTGAATCTTGTCTTGCTGTTCAACAATGGTCTTTTTCTGCTCGGCAACTGTTTCGGTCAATTGGGCGACTTGCTCTTTGAGATCCTTGTTTTCGGCGGTCAAAGCGATGTTTTTCTCCTTTTCTTCATGCAGCTCTTTCGTCAAGATGGCGTTTTGAGCTTCGACTTGCTCGCGTCTGGCGGTCTCCACTTGTAGAGCATGCTCTAATTGCCGCACTTTCTTTCGAAGTGCTTCAATTTCTGCTCGGAGCAAGGCGTTGGCTTCGTCGTCCGCCACCATCACTCCCAAGCTCATGCCTTCATTGTCGTCTGGGGTTTCCAAGTTGTGGTACTCGCCGGCGGCGTGCTTATAGGAGTCCATCAATCGAAGGTACTCTTGGGCTTCCGACTCCAGCTTGGTGATCTTGTCCTTCAGCGAGCGATTCTCAGCTTCAAGCACAGGCAAGCGCTGATTTTCGGTTTGAAGGTGGAACACGTATTTTCGGCGCGTCATGATGGCGTTCATCTTGCCCATCTTCTTTTTGAGAGTGAGCCGGTTCACTTCTGAACGGGTGGCTTGGAGTGCTTGCACAGTTTCTTTGAGAACTTTGTTTTCATCTTGATGGGTCTTCTTCATCTTTCGTTCGACTTGCAAGACTGCCTGGGCGTTTTGGGCTTCGTGTTTCAAACCCTTGACTTGATTTTCCAAGTCCACTTTTTGCACGCGAAATTGATCGACCATGGCTTTGTGGCTTGCCAAGCTGCCCTCAGCTCCGGACTCCAAGGCCTTTGCACGAGCCAGCTTCGACTCGGCCTCTGAGAGTTGCTTTCGCAAATCAGTGTTATCTTGATCGAGCTGACTGGTTTGTTTCAGCAAATTTTGATAGCGCTGCGTGGCGGTTTTTTCCATTCGCTGCAAGTTTGCGATTTCAACTTTCAAATTAGCTACTTGATCTGCCTTTTCACCCTCCAAGTCGCGGGAATCCGCTGAGCCTTGGAGCTTATCAGATACTGCAAAAAATGCTTCGAAGGACACTTTCCCAGTGCCACCTTTGTCCATCATCGAGAAAATTTCATTGAGGCGTGCAGAATCTCGAATAACGCCTTCAAGATCTGACTTCTTCAAGAACCCGTCATTGTCAGTGTCTAATTGTTTGAACACGTCGAGCGCAGTCCCACGGTCTTGGCCCCCGGGAGGCATTTTGTTCTGCAAGCGAGAAGGAAGAAGCGTACAAGCACTAAAAAAAAAACGAGTGGAGAAAAAAAAAAATACGAGCAATAATAAGAGAAATAAGAGAAATAATAATAAGAAATAATAATAAGAGAATTTTTTTTTCTTAATAAGAAGAATAATAGTTGCTTTCAAGTATTCATGGGAAAAATTCAAAACAACAATCAATTCGAGGCGTTTATGAAAATAATGGCTTGAGACAACAAAGTCACAGCGCACGACTTACTTTTTGCGAGTGAGTCACACGCGTGGCTCGAATTTTCGTTTCTTCTTAAAAAGCACGCTAAACGACCCTGAGAAAAGTGTGTTTTGGGAGTGGAGAGAAGCAAATTGGAATGCAACGATCAAGTAGATAGACACAAAAGAGAGGAGAAGAAAAGGTATGAAAAGAGAGCAAGAATCGCATTTTTAGCTCGTGCATGAGCTCAAAGGGGAACTTTGAGATTCAAATGGAGCCCACATCAATGACAAAAAACGATGCTCACATCCACGAGTTCACTGACCAACTTCCACAAGGAACTGCCATTCTCGAACTCGCCAAAGGGGAGTCTCTCTTGAATGGTATGTTTATTCATTCAATGCAGTTGCAATGTGCCAATAGGCCTCAGGCGAATGGATCCCACCCTGACTTCCACTTTCGCGGGGGATGTGAGCTGCTGCACTCGCTTTGCAATCTTGCAAGGTGTGAGAGAAATTACTGTCATTCATTCGTTCCGAAAGTTTTGTAATTGTGACAAACTTAGGCCAGATCGGCTTGTGCACCTACTACGGTCGCACCCACTTTTTGCAACCCGGCAATTATTTCCGCATTGGGCTGGGTTGCACGTTGCACCAAGTTCACGACGAGCTCGACCCTACTGCATCGGGACAGCTCTTGCTGTGGAAAGACATCACGTACATTTCAATGTCTGAAAACCACGTCGCCGTGGTGCAAGAGGGCGATCGCCAGTTGCTGTTGGGAAGTGGTCGCTATTTGTTGCGAAGCCCCACAACTTTGTACGGCGACGTTGATGTCCAAAATTTGAGGAACAAAGTCTACTGCGAGGCCATCACGGAGTCTGCGGAAGCTGACGGCACCGACAAACAAAGCAGAGTGCGATTGGTAACACAATCGAAACCGCACAACTCTTAACACCTTTGTAGGAAGCGGGAGAGTGGCAAAAATCCGGAGCTATCACCTTCGTGCGTGCCCAGCCAGGCTTCTCGTGGGTGGTCCAGAACTCGACTGGCGAGCTCCGTACGGGAGTGGGGTTCACCGTCGCTCGCGGCGGAGAGGTGAAGTTTCCAAAACCGAAATTCCACTCAAAGCACTATAGGTCTTTAAACGATTTGTCGACTACCAAAACTATGCACGCACAACTCGTGCCTTCTTGTTGGAGTCGCAAGATCGTCAAGAAGTGCGCGTGCGCGTGCAGTTGCGATGGCGTCTGGTGGATGCCAAAACGTGGGTCAATCCCTTTTCAACACACACACACACACACACACACACACACACACACACAACACATACATCCACACCCACACAACACATACATGTTGCTAAATCTCAGCGATTTTAGGTGGTGCGACAAGGTGCCAGTGTGGACATCTTCGACGCTATTGAGGAAATCACTCAGTCGATGTTGCGAGATGCGATTGCTGGCAACACCTACGAGGACTGTGCTAACCAGGTCAACTCCTCAAAAAAAAAGAAACGGAGATAATATGCTGTTGCAGGCAACCAAGGGTTATGATGGAATCGAGGGCGTGGTGCGCCCACGCCTGGCTGAGGAGACCCAGCTTTTGGGAGGCATCCTGCTCGGCTTCGAGATTCGGGAGCTGCGATTCCCCTTGCTCGACCTGCGCAATCAGAACCGAGCTCAACAAGAAGCGAAGCTCTCGGTCAGAACACATCCTATGTGTTCTTGAATTAGAAATATTTGTTGTTTTTTTTTGTCTCGGTTTGTATCGGCGTCAAGATTTGATTGATTGTAGGAAGAACTGTTGGAGCAAAAGCGCCGCTTGGAGATTGAAGCGCAAGAGAACGCCCGCAAGGACGCTGCCCGCCAACACGAGAACAAGATGGCCCGCGAGCAGATCGAGCACAGCACCAACATGGAGATTCTGCGCGAGAAGCAAGAAGTGGCGAAAACGGTACTTCCGGCTTTCTTGCTCTCTTTTCTCTCTCTCTCTCTCTCTCTCTCTCTCTCTTTTCTCTCTCTTTCTCTCTTTTCTCTCTGGATTTCTTTGACACCCCTCTCGTAGACTTCTGCTGCCACTGTGTTGAAAGCCAAGAACGAGTCAGACATCATGCTCAAGACCATGCAGATGAAGGCAGACAACGACGCTCAACTATTGAAGCTGAAAAACGACGAGTCCAAGATGAAGGCTGCCCAGCAACTTAAGATGATGGCATTCAAGCAGCAACTGGAGGAAGAGCAGCTCCAACAACAGACCGCCGCGGTGGAGCTCCTTAGCAAAGCAAAGGTTCGTTTGATTCCTCCTCTTCACACCCACAAAACACCTCTTCCCAGGCTGATGCGGATGCTGCCATCGCCAAGGCACAAGCCGAAGCTAGAGCTCGCATGAAGCTCGCAGAGGCTGAGGCGAAGGCCACGGAAATGATCGGCAAGTCCTACACCCAGAACGCCGAGTTCGTGAAGTTCAAGCTGGCAGAGCTGCAGAAGGACGTGGCCATCACGCGCGCGCAGTGCCTGGCTAAGGCCATGGATAGCAACAAGGGAGCCATGATCCCCGCCGACTTGCAGAGAGAGCTCGCAGCACTAGAGTCGGCGGGAATGGGAGGAGGGAAAAACTTTTGATGATTATTTTTTTTTTGCTGTCGATATTTGGAAAAGGAGAAATTTGGCGCGCGGGGCGGGAGAAATGTTTTTGTTTGGGAGGAACGAAAAGTCTAATATTACAAACTTGCTTTGTCGTCTCACTGAAGCCATAGAGAAGAGGGGTCCGCGCTCTTGCGATGTGAGTTCCAGAGAGGACCAAAAGTAATCCGGAACCAAAAGTAATCCTCCGTACGACTCCCTACGGAAAACCTGTCTTTGATCGAATTTTTCTCTTTCTCCAGAAAACTTGGAGAAACTAGAAGGTAGATCGCCTCATCAGTTTTTTGCGGAGAATAAGGTGTGCACTTCGGTTTTTCGATAAAACCTCAGGAAAATTCTTCTGTTGCTTTTTTTCCTGAGGTTTTATCGAATATGCACATCTTATTCTCCACAAAAAACTGATGAGGCGATCTACCTTTCTTTTTGCTCCAAGTTTCGTGGAGAAAGAGAAAAGTTCGATCAAAGAAAGGTTTTCCGTAGGGAGTCGGAGGATCACTTTTGGATCGCTCTGGAGTTTTCGTCACGTTAAAATCACCTTTGAAACGGTTTTCGGTAGACGGCGAATGGAAAACGAAAAAAGGGAAAAGCTGAGGGCCCTCCTTGCTTCCAAACCAAAGGACCAAGACATTGCCAGTGCAGGACAGAGCCAATTGAGAGCGTTGTTTGAATCCTCGCGGAGCCAAGGGCAGCGAGAAAGAGAAGAGAAGGAGAAGGAGCAACGAGAGCAACGAGAGCAACGAGAAAAGGAGCAACGAGAGAAAGAGCAACGGGAGAAGGAGCAACAAGAGCAGGAAGAAAAAGACATTTCCTTTCCGGCTGCTTTTATTTCTGGGGACTCGCAAGAAAGGGCTCAAGAGCAACACAGCAGCAACTTGGAGCAAGAGCGAGAGAAGCGAAACCAAGAGAAAGTTGATTTGGGGCAGCAACAACCGGAGCAGGCAACCAAAGGTCAACATATGCTTCTTTCTGTTGTGGTATTTTAAAAAAGAAACAAGGCAATCAAGACAGCAACAAGAACAGCGCGAACTCAAAACAGAAAGAAGAAAATGCACAGGAATGCCTTCCCCTGTTGCGAACGAAGTGACGGATGATAGTCAAGGTACTTATTCCAAAAATTCTTCTTTTCTAGCCATTCCTCAGGTCCATGTGATTGCTGTTCCGTTGAGTTCTGGACCCAGAAGCTGCAGGGATTGCTGGATGAAGACGACATCCCTGAGACTGCCGCAAAACTCAACAAAGCTCGCTTCAAGCAGAAGCACGTGGAACACCTCTCGCGGGAGGACCTCATTGCAGCGCAAATCACACCTGCAGTGATCAAGGATCTTAAAGGTAAGGGCTTTTTTGTTTTGTTTTGTTGGAATGTGTGACGTCTCAAAAGAGTCCAAACTTCCGTTTTTTTTCTCCGTTGTAGATGGTAAAGCTCTGGTCAGCAAACTTCCACAAGGCAGAGATGAGACTAGGGGTTCAGACAAAGCAGAGAAAAACATTTCTTTTTTGTTTAGGAGGAGGAAGCCGCATCACGGCGTCTTTGGCCAGAATCGCTGAAGAGGAGCTGAAGCTGGGGGAAGAAGTGGGCGAAGGCACCTTTTCAGTAGTGAAAAAAGCAATATGGACCCGCAACAACAAATACAATCCCTCCATCGAAGTAGCTGTGAAGACGTCGAAGTCAAATCGACCCAGCGACAGCATCCTCTCAGAAGAGCTTGCGAGAGATTTAGTTGTGATCTCGGGATTGCCCCACCCAAACATCTTGACTTTCTATGGAGTGTGCGAGCCGACGAACGGAGGCCCTGCTCAGATGGTTTGTGAGCTCATGTCGGGAGACTTGGCCAAATATATCAAGGAAGCCAAGAACAAAAAACGCCCCACACAGCAGCTGCCTACACAACAGCTGCTGCCTACGCAGGTGCTGCTGCGAGTGCTCCGCGATGTCTCCAGTGCGCTGACCCATCTGCATGCGCATGGAGTAGTCCATCGCGACGTGAAACCCGCCAACGTGTTGTTGCGAGAGGGAGGGGAGCAAGTGCGGCTGTGCGACTTTGGCTCGAGCAAAGACTTGCAGAGCACGATTCAACAAATGACCACAATTGGGACTCTAGACTACATGGCCCCCGAGGTGCTCAACAAAGAGCGAGCAGGCCGACCCGCTGACGTGTGGTCATTTGGAGTGTTGCTGTTCGAGTGCGTGACTGGCACTCCATGTAAGCCAAGGGCGGGCATGACTGAGCTGACCAAAGAGCTCGAGCAAGCGGGATGCCTGCCCAAACTCATGGAGCTATTTGTAGACTGCCACGCCCAAAGACCGGACAAGAGGCCCGCCATGGCAGAAATCTATCGCAAACTCCAACAGCTCGTGATGAAAGAATCACACAGCCAACAGCTTGTCGAGGAA
>Ga0215283_10022_pt1 | contig 10714 bp, 5 predicted proteins | sample ZER3_1Amoeba_F21_FD_182617 | JGI IMG/M metagenome (GOLD analysis project Ga0215283, IMG submission 182617) | Enriched cells of freshwater protists from Biology Centre CAS, Ceske Budejovice, Czech Republic - ZER3_1Amoeba_F21 | ecosystem: Environmental > Aquatic > Freshwater > Unclassified ...
GGCGATAGTACATCACCCCTGCCCGCTCACCGTCAGTGAGGTAGAAGTTGTTACGTAATAAGGGCAACAAAAAGTTATTAAAAATCCAAAATATCACTTCACCCACCAACTGTGTCAAGAGTTGCGAGGCCTGCCTTCCAACGCGACTAAGAAACAAACGTGTACCACGGGGAGTGACACAAAGAATTTAACAATTGAGCTCTTAAGAAACCGTGTGCTTCGAAACCACGTGCATCCTGTCACCTTGAAGCCTTGCATCAACTGATGGAGACTTAGCGTGGTGTGTCGTCGGAGCGAAACAACGCACTTGATGCGAGCCAGCACGAGCCGTGCAGAGCGAGAACCCACCAAAGCACGAGGGATCACTGCGCGGAAGGTCATACTCGCAAACGCTGCAACCTACCCAAGTCCTCCCACTCAAACGCAAAGGTCCACCTGGGCATGCGAGGACACCCCCTTGGTCAAGAAGTCGAAGTCTTCTGGCTCAGGTGCCTCTTGAGAAGAAAGAGATTCTTGGGAGCTCTCCTACTCAGATTCGCGAGAAACAATTATCCGGCACTAACTTGCGAGCCTTGCGCAGAGGGGACCCCTGGCTCGACGCAAAGGGGACATGCATGGTCAAGAATCGCTACACAAAATTAAATCACACCCCGCCATGAGATACAGCTACAGGGTATTTCTCATTGTTGTCGAGCACCTCGATAATCGCATTTGTGGTGATTCCGAATCAATTTCCTGAGGGCACATGTCTCACGAATGCACGCAATCTATGCTATTCCCAGGAACCTCAAGACGCCGAGCAATGGGGTCACTTCCTCTGGCAGTTCAAGTGGCGTGTCTTGCCTGGCACAACAGGAAACATATTGGATTTTCTCAAAATGGTGAAGTTAGACACCGACAAATTGCAGCAATCTAACATCCAATTAGCACCCAATGCAAATTCTGCTCTCACCAAACTTCTTGCCCCAGCTTCGTCGGGTTGCAATTGATTAAGTAAATCTGAGAAAAATAAAATTCTCCCACGTAGTTTCGAAGGTACGATTCGGAGGCAAGCCCACCCCACACGTGGCGGAAGTGTGATAGAACACACTGTTCCGCGAAAGCAATCTATTGTCTGTTGTGACCTCTCGTAACATTCAAAGAGACCGATGCCGCCAAGATGGTTGCGGAGGTGGCCTACATGCATTTGATCAATGCTAAATGCCGAATGTCGAAAAACCTCGAATTAATTTGTGCACCTAGACACGGTGACAGTCAGGAGGCAAGGGAAACGGACTTGGAGTTGCCTTTAAGATACGTGTGATAGGAATCCCAGCCACCTAGAACAATCGCTCGTGGAATTCTTGCTGATGAAACCTGGAAAAACACCGCCTGCCGGGACACAAACACGTTATTGAAGAGGAGGAGGAAATACATGAAGGCGGGACTCGTGTGTTGCAACAACATTTGCCTTAGAATTTCATTTTTGAATTTAGGTTCTTTCATCTACCATACAGGGGATTGAAGCTCCATCACAACAGTGTTTGTGTCCATGTTTTCAAATTTGAGCCCGTGGATCCCAGTGCTGCCCTCTCTCACCTAATTTGTGTCGGTGTCAAAATCGAGCTGTTAACAACAGACCCCATTGAACCCAGACGCAAGAACACTGGAAAACGAAAACATGTGCCGAGAAGGTGCTTGTGTGCGAGAAAGCGCCGCTTTGATCACTTGGAGCAGCAAGGCTTGCATCGTAGAAGCCGACTCCAAGGGGAACGACTGTGGCCACGTTGGTATGCCAGGGACCATCGTTGGCATTTGGGCCTTGTCAAGTGCTGAGAGCTACGCAATATTACTGTACCACAACTGTTGTTGCCAAAAAGCACTCAAAGTCAGGGTTCTCCAAGACAACATTAAAGCCTAGGACTGTCGGCCGATGAGTAAGGATAGATCACCTGCACATTCCAAAAAATCTTTCAGGAGTTGCACCTAATAATTGGGTCATTGCCACAAAATCATTATTAAACCTTGGGGAAGAGATGATCCAAAATATAATTCCTGGTTAATTTTTAACGCATCCAAACCAGGAAACGCTCTGACCTCGGAGGAAGCATTTTTGATTTTTGTTGATTTTTGTTGTGATGTCAACCTAATTCCTGTTTTTGTTTTTGTTTTTGTGAGGATTGACACGTCTTTATCTCTTTTTGACACCACAAACACCGCACTATCGCGTACACTCAACACCACACCGCATCCGCACGCATAGACACGCAGCGTCAAAATATGAGTTCTTGACTACTCGTTGGAGCCCCATGCGTTGGAAGTCCATTCCATGGAATCCGACTCCTGGGAGGACTCTTGGGACTCTTGGGAGGCCGCATTGCCAGGCAGTCTGTAACTGAACGCGCCAGCGAACATGGAACTCATGTTCTGCACATTGCGAGTGTCAAAGTTCACGGGCTGATTGAAACTGCTTGCGTTGGCGAACATGAAACTCATGTCTCTCACATTGTGAGTGTCAAAATTCACCGGCTGGTTGAACTTGCTGGCATTAGAGAACATGAAACTCATGTCTGTCACATTCTTGGTGTCAAATTTCACGGGTTGATTGAAACCGGCAGCAAAACGAAACATCGACTTCATAGTAACCACATTGCTTGTGTCAATGTTCACGGGCTGGTTAAAGCCAACTGCATCATAGAACATGTTGTTCATACTCACCACCTTGCTTGTCGAAAAATTCACAGATTGATTAAAACTAGTTGCAAATTGGAACATTGCCGTCATATCAATCACATTGGTGGTATCAAAGTTCACAGGCTGATTGAAACTACTCGCATTGGCGAACATGAAACTCATATCTCCCACATTCCCCGTATCAAAGCGCACGGGTTGATTAAAATTAATCGCACTCCCGAACATTCCACTCATGTCTTCCACTTTGCGCGTGTCAAAGCTCACAGGCTGATTGAAGCTTGCCGCACCGGAAAACATGCCTCTCATATCGTTCACGTTGCTTGTATCAAATTTCACGGCCTGATTGAAATTGGCCGCCTTGTAGAACATGAGGTGCATGTCAGACACTTTCTTCGTCTTGAAGTTGACAGGCTGATTGAAAAGAGCTGCGCCGGTAAACATGGAGTTCATGTCTTCCACGTTTTGCGTATCAAAGTTCACGGGCTGATTGAAACTAGCTGCGCCATAAAACATTGCCGTCATGTCTTTTACATTGCGTGTGTCAAATTTCACGGGCTGATTGAAACTGCTTGCGTTGGAGAACATTTGTTCCATTTGTTCCACTTTGCTCGTGACGAAGTTAACCGGCTGGTTGAAGCTGCTTGCATTATAGAACATAAAGCTCGTGTTCTTCGCATTGCGTGTGTCAAATGGCACAGGCTGGTTAAAGCTTGTTGCTTCAAAAAACATCGCTTTCATGTCTACCACATTGCGTGTGTCAAAGGCCAAAGACTGGTTAAAACTCGACGCACCAAGGAACATCCCATTCATATCAGTGACATTCTTGGTATCGAAGGTCAGAGACTGGTTAAAACTCGTGGCATTGGTGAACATGGCTCTCATGTCGTTCACATTTCGTGTGTCCAAGACCAGCGGTTGATTGAAATTCGTTGCACCATAGAACATTGCGTGCATGGAAAGGACATTGCGCGTGTCCAACTTCACGGGTTGATTGAAATTTGTCGCGCCATAGAACATGGCAGGCATGCTCTTCACATTGCGCGTAGAGAAATTCACAGGCTGGTTGAAGCTCGTTGCGCTATTGAACATGGAAGTCATGTCCAGCACGCCATTTGCGTTGTCAAGTTTTACAGGCTGGTTGAACCTACTTGCATTGGCGAACATTTCAGTCGTGTCTTTCACATTCTTTGCGTTGAAGTTGACAGGCTGATTGAAATTTGTGGCATTGGAAAACATGGCGTTCATGCTATTCACGTTGCTTGTGTTGAACTTCACGGGTTGGTTGAAACTAGTTGCGTCAGCAAACATCGAAGTCATATCGTTCACATTACGAGTATCGAATTCCACGGGTTGATTAAAGCTCGATGCACTCGAGAACATTGCGACTGTGGTTACTGCGCTGCGAGTGTCCAGCTTCAAGGGCTGATTGAAGCTGGTTGCACCAAAAAACATCCAGCTCAGATCGACCACACTACTGGAATTCTCAAGTTTCACCGGCTGGTTGAAACTGGTGACACCATAAAACATGCCACTCGTGTTTCGCACGCTTCGTGCATCAAATGTCACTGGTTGATTAAAGCCGAGTGCAACGGAAAACATACCATCCATGGAGCGCACCTTGCTTGTGTCAAATTTTACCGGTTGGTTGAACCTGACTGCACCATGGAACATGAAGCCCATGTTGGTCACCTTGCTTGTATTGAAGTTCACCGGTTGGTTGAAGTTGGTCGCGTTGAAAAACATATTGTTCATGTTTCGTACATTACTCGTGTCAAACTTCACAGGGCGATCGAAATTTCTTGCATTGTAGAACATGCCACTCATGTCGACCACATTTTCCGTGTTGTCAATTGTCACAGGCTGATCGAAAGAGGTGGCATTGTTAAACATGTTTTTAACAGTAGTGACTGTTGCGGTCTTGGTGAAACGGATCGGCTGATTCATTTGAGTTGCATCGGAGAACATCTCCGCCAGTGACACAACATTAAGCAAGTTCCAGGTCAATGGAGAGTTGAAACTGGAATTTCGAAACATCCCCTCCAGCGTGGCATTCACCAAAAACACAGGTTGACTTGAGGGCAAGGCAGACACATAAAGGTTCACACAGCCAGCAAAGGCACCAGCCGATTTGCCATCGATGAAGAACGCGTCTCCCCAGCTTGCGATGTCCACCAGCTTTGCCGCATTTCGTGCGTCCTTGGCGAAGCTAAACCCATGTAGGGGCCCAAGAATCGATACATTGTGTAGGCCAGGCCTGCGATACGAGTGCGAGATGGGCAATGAAGTGGTGCGGGTGACGACGTCTGTTTGGCCGTCTCCCCAGTTGACGGTGAGTTTGAGTTGAGGAGACTCAGAGAAGGGTAACGTGAGAATCTCATTCGTAGTGGACGTGTTCCAGGTCGTCAAAAATGGTTGAGCGGCGTGTACGCCTAAAAAGGTTCTTCACTTTTGAGTGTTCAATTAACCTGCAAGAAATAGTGCAATCAGCATCATACGCGCCAAATCTTGGTTGCCAGTGATTTTTGTTGTGAGGTCTTCCGCAATTTCCTCTTCTAGGAAGGAGAAGAAGAGGGCATGATTTTGAAATGTAGATGGCAGTCTGCCTCTGATGGAGCCAAACAAAGAAGAGCGAAAAAAGAGGAAGCAGTTACAACGCTTGGAGCAACGTCAACGGCGAAAGAAAGGCACCCAACAGCCGCGGCCACAAGTTCTAACTTCCACTCCAGATTTACAGGCCATATCTGCCACTCTCGAGGTCGCTGAAATTCCTACTGAAGAATCCAGCGATGTTGAGGTCGAACCGTCTCCCACACTTGAAGGCATAATGCATGATGGCAACTTATTTCTACTGGATAAGGCTGAGAATATCGTCTACTCTACCGAGCGAGATGAATCAGGAGAGCTTGTTCGCATCGGGGTGTGGGATTCCAAGTCTCGTCTATGCACACCCGATGTCAAAACAGGGTTGGCCCCAAAGCTGTACCCATTTCAAGTCGATCAAGCGGACCACTGCGAGAGCGGTCTAGAAGCATTCAAGCACATCGTTCCGGTGTTGACCAAATTGGCAAGCACTCTCAAGAAGACCCCGGCAGAGCTACGGATTTATGACCCCTTTTTTTGCACAGGTTCTTGTTCCAACGCCCTCGCGTCAACTCCCCTTAGGAGCTGTAGTCGAGCACTTGGGCTCACTGGGGTTTCTAAATGTGTACAATCGCTGCGAGGATTTCTACAAGGTCCAGCGAGATGGCCTCGTGCCTGAATTCGACGTGCTCGTCACCAACCCGCCCTATTCCGAGGACCACGTGGAGAAGCTATTCGAGTTTGCGGTGAAGTCGCAGAAGCCCTGGCTGTTGTTGCTGCCAAATTACGTGCTCAACAAACCATTCTTTCTGGGGTTAGTGAAAAGGCCCATTTTCATCTTGCCTGCTCGGAGATACCTTTATCGAACCCCCAAGGGAGGCAGAGACAAGGATTGCATGCGCAAAGACCGCAAAACTTCCCCGTTTATCACCTTTTGGTATTGCGACATCGACTCGCAAGGGTGCAAAACAGAGGGGTGCACAATCGTCAAGAAGCGAGCCAACATCCCGAGGTGTTTCTTGCCGGAAATCAAACCGCAGAGAAAGAAATTCAAAGTGGGACCGTGACCCCCACACACACACACATCGACACATCGCGTCCACACGGCTACACAATAATCCACCACATTGTGGATCAGACATGTTTCATAGAAGGCGAACTCGCAGACAGATCATAGACATAAATCCTTACAGGACAGTGCAAGATTAATTATGCGGAGGCGGCATCAGACGTACACTGGCGTATTGCTCAAAGAGAAAGGCTGCAGAAACGTGAAAAAACATCGTGAAAAAACGGGGCGACCTTGGGGACGTCGCGATCCCAACGCAAATAGAAAGGCAGAAATAAAATCATTTTGTCCATCTAAACAGTTCGATCAAAACACTTCGTCGGTATCTCAACGACCTCAGAAGCGACACGCAAGGGCTGAGCCTTGTCCTGAGAACACATGACATCTCGAAGCAGAGAATCCTCAAAACCCGTGCAGGGGCAAAGTCAGGGTTGGTGTAGACGGGGCGGACACTGAGCGGCATTCATCGATCACAAAGACAAAAAAAAGAGAACCGTGGAGAAAGAACAAAGCTCCAGAACGAGGGCTGAAAAAAGAGATTAGGAATCGGGCTGATTTAAGAACCGTTTTGGCTCGCAGGTTACTCCTTGTTCGCTCCTGTGGGACGTGAGGACTTTTGGCGATGCGGATGGACCTGCTGGTTGTTGCCACAGAAGGTGCCAAATCGACAGCTGGCAGCAAAGATTTTCCTCTCCTTCTTCTCTTCTTTCCTTTAAACCTGTACAAATTTTCGATCAAATCAGCCTAAAAATTCTGTGTATTTGTGTCTACTGTTTCATGCTATGCGTTCGGATGACCAGAAAGATAGAATTAAACTCAAAAGACGAAGGAAGCTGCCGCGTCAACTACAAGACTTTCTCACATCTTGCCGCTCTCTCATAGGTCGCCCTTTGGCGTGTGAACCTGAAATACACAGTCGATCCACTGCAGGAAGATCGGGGAGCTACACGACTTGTCTTCCTTCTGCGAAAGTGATTGCAAACCGCTGTGAATCCCGAGGGTCGCGCAAGTCACCTTAATCGACAAAAAAAGGCATTGAATGTGGTGTTGTTTACACACAGAGAGGAAAACAGAGGAAAGAGGGAAAATGGAAACACGTTCACTACCTGTACCACAGCGCTGCTCAAACTTGTGTCCTACACATCCCAGATACAAAATACGCATAGATTTACGCACAACATAATATAACGACACCAAAACACACGCACGCACAACACAACGCACATACACACGCACACAACACAACACACACACACACACATACATAAACACAACAAAACGCCAAAAACAACAACAAACAAGCAACAAGCACAAAAGAGAGAGAGAGAGAGAGAGTGTGTGTGTGTGTGTGTGTGTTATCTTAACTTAATCTGAGGAATTTGTTTGGATTCTCGAGGAAGACGAAGAGGGACAGACAACCGCCGTTTTTGTCTTGTGTCTCGCAGTCCACGAAACACCTCCATATACCGACACTGCTTTTGCGTGAAGACGTCCAGAAAAGCTGTCACACCCAACAAGCGAGTTTGATGGTGTGAGAGTGGGAAGGTCGGAAGGCAACAGCCAACAGACTCCTTCAAGTCGAGTTGTTGTGTCTCGATGTTGTCAACTAGATCTTTCCGCATCGAACGCACACTCGCGATGTCACATTTGCGGGTCACCGAGCACAACGGGCTCGTGCTCGTCGTGCTCGTCGTTCTCGGTTGTGGGAGACGAGCTAGTTGTGGGAGAGCGAGGCTGATCGCTGCTTGGTGACGCGAGCTCGATCGTTTGATCGAGCATTTACATCGCTTGCTCGGCACACTCTGGAGTTCGCGGAACCTCCGATCAACCAGATGCAAGAGATACTCGATTGACTCGAAAATGACTGTAAGGATGAAACGCGAATTGTGGATGATTCCTGAGGCAGCGTTGTAACAACGCGAATTGAGGTTTGCGACCTGTGGCAGAGCCAAGATGAGACAGTTCAGTCAACGTACTCCACAATTTAAGGGCAGTGGAATAGAAACACTGGTAAACATTAACAGCAACAGAGCGCGCACTATGATCAGGAGTGAACCGCGAACAAGTTACAATCAACCTGCTGATTTGTTGGTCTAAAAATAAAGGGTGCACTTTTGATTGGATCCATCGTTTCATCGACCGCCGGAGGGCTACGCCCGGTGCTATGGTTGGCTCCAAGCTAACAAATTTTGAGAGAAGAAAAAGCATATTACGAACTTGAGTGGTCGCATTGGTAGTTTGTAGTCGATGTGCAGCTCGAGTGAGGGGAGATCAAATCGGAGCCCATTCCAGATAAGATGTGAGTCACCTGAGGCGATCTCCCACTCGGATGTGCAGCGCTTCGAGGCAAAGGAGTACAGATGCTCTTCGACTCGAGTCTTGTGCAAATTGATCGACAAACCTGTTGTTCACTGATCTAAGTTAAATGAAAAGGCGGACCAAACTCCGCGAATCCTTGGCTCATGACACGCCGAAATTGCAGAGCACAAGCTTCCGAGGTCGTAAGAAACAAGTAGTCGTCTACCTGTCTGAGGAGAAGCTGTGCAACATCTTGCCCCCGGCCGTTCTCTGGGGTTTTAAGGGCAGAATACATGCGAGGAATCAAGCTATTGCGTTCCACGTAACCCTAGGACTGCTTCCAAGAGCTCAAAATACAAAAACTGACCAAATACATGCCACATAAGAGTGCTGATAAGACAGAGCCTTGGGGTATGCCATTAATTTGCTGAAAGTATTGTCCTTGGGCCTCAACGATAGTCTCGTTGAGGTGCTCAGAGAGTAGTTTGGAAATGGCTTCACGAGACAGATACTGTCGAGTGACCCCGTCAACAAACACGCAGTGGTCAAACCGCGAATTATTGACGGCGGTAAACTTTGGGATATCTGATGCGGGATAAACCAATTTGAGCTCCTAGCACACTTCCAACACTGCTCTGGTCAAATGGCGGCACCTTGCTCCGAAGGGCGCTGCCCGCGCGATGTACGACTGCATATCTCTGAATGCAATAATTTTCTTGTGAGAGTACTCGACTCAGAATTCCCATCAACTTTTCCCGATTGATGGTATCAAAGCAATGTCTAAGATCGACGGACACCGCATAGATTGTCGGCGGCGTCTTTGAGGTTTGTGCAATTGCCCTTACATGCCCAACAAAATGTTTGAACTTCGCATAAATTTCGTTCAATCCAAACACAGAAGCTCCCAGCAGGCCAGGGTTGCGGTCCTTTTCATATTTTAGCACTTCGAAATGGGGGCGAAACCAAGAGTTCACAGGACGAAACAATTTCCCGAGGGGTTTCTGGGCTTCACGGGGGATCTTGTGGCGTTTGGATTTCAGAAGTGAGCTATCAGAGTGTGCTCGTTTCGTGAGTCCATGTCTTGAACAATCAACAGATAGCTCTCGGGTTGTTGGGAAACACCCATCGCTTTGGCTGCGAGTGAAGTGACCCCCATCGCCACTACCACAACCACTGCCACCATTGCTACTTCTGCTGTCACTGCCACTACTTTCATTGCTACCACCACCATGATTGCTGCTATACCCGTCATTTTCATCACTGCTGACATTGCGAATCGTGCAGCGATTGGACTGTTTCCGACGTTTGCTGCGCCCATCAGAGTTCCATGCTTTGCTAAAACACCCACCCATCCGGGGAATACAACGCCGTTTTTTCGAAGAAGCATCATCGTTGTTGACTTCCTGAAAATTTCGAACATTCCCTCGAGATCGAATGATGCTCGTGGTGGCCATGTTGACAATTGGCCTCAGTCCGCGCTGTTTGGGAAACAAACGGAGCTTGCTTACACCAATTGTCCGTGCAGGATGAAGCATGATCTGCTCGATCTGTGCTCCAGTTAACCTGAGTGAAAATATGACGAGTACATGCGCGTGTGCATGTATCGTTACAGTGACATGTTGTGTTGTGTATGTGTGTGTTTGCGTGTTATTTGCATGTTTTCACACACACAAAAAAAAACCAAAATGCATATTTTTTTTCGTGAGAAAAAAAGAGAGTTCTTTTGATTTTTGTTTCGTTTCGTTGTTTTTTGTCATTACAAAGGTGTCTGCGTTCTTTCCTCTGCCGCTTGTTTCCTCGCGAAGGCTTCTTGTCGATCCAAATAGAGCGTGGCTCCGAAGAACACACCCGCCATCCCCACCCCGTTAAAGGTGCAAGTTCCAAGAGCTCGAAACAGGGCTTGGCGAGAAAGTGGCAAGATGCAGAATTTTTGTGGATAGCTCGCCGTAGGGTGTAACACAAGTGCTAGTGTAGAGCCAAGAATAGCTCCATCCACTGCACCGATGACGGGACGAGAATATCCCTCACTCACCATGTATTTGCGTGTGAGATGAGTGAGGGGTAATCCCAATATGTATGCAGAGGCTGCACGCG
>Ga0215283_10023_pt1 | contig 10519 bp, 13 predicted proteins | sample ZER3_1Amoeba_F21_FD_182617 | JGI IMG/M metagenome (GOLD analysis project Ga0215283, IMG submission 182617) | Enriched cells of freshwater protists from Biology Centre CAS, Ceske Budejovice, Czech Republic - ZER3_1Amoeba_F21 | ecosystem: Environmental > Aquatic > Freshwater > Unclassified ...
CTTGTGTGCGCCACTCTCTCCTGACTGCACCAGAGGGGGTTTTGTTTTCGTCACAAGATTTTGCATCAAAGAACAGGAGCCAACTTCCAAAAACCAGCAAGAAGTCGAAGGCATCGCCCTCCTGTGAGGAAAGATAGATGTGAACTGAAGCCTCTCTGGCCAGTCCAGCGATCTCCGCGGCGAAATCTCCTCCCCCACGTAAATAGGAAGAATGCTTGAGCCTCTTTGGCTCTGTCAACTCGGGCACAAACTCGTGGGAGTGTATGGCCGGCACTTCTCTGAGCCATGCCCCATAATAGCCTGGCATCTGTAAGACAGTCGCGAGTTGAACGCCCTTGTCCCAATCGGTGATGAATGCGAAGCGGAAATTCATCCAGCGATAGAGCAGCAGCTCGAGAGCGTCCCCTGCCTTTTGCTCGAGATCGCCAAATTGCAGCATTTTCCCAAGCAAATCTCGTCGAGAAAAACTGTTTGGACTTCTGTCGGCTGCGGCCACGAGCATCACCATATTGCACTCGAGGACAATTTGGTCATCATCGACAAAGCTGTCCAAGGAATTGACGAACATGCTGTTCCGAATCCCAAACATCGTCTCCGAGTCCAGCTTTGTCTCTTCCCGGAAGACCACTGCTTGTAGTAGACGTTGCGGGGGAAGTCGCAGGTTGGGATACCGGCCACCGATGCGCCGGCAAACCTTCGTCAAAAGGTCTTCCAGATTTTTGGCTTCTGGAAGCTCACGAGCGGCGATCTCCACCAAGCGAGGAATGCTCCCAAAAAGAGCGGCAGCGAGATGGGTCACAGCTGGAGGCAGAGAACTTTTCCCCCACCACCCCTCAACAATTTCGGCTGGAGACAACAGAAGAGGAAGGACTAGGGAATAGACGGTTCGGCGCGATGCAGTCTGTTGTCCGATCGGACTCAACTCCAAACTCGTCATCACAATGCCGACATTTAGCGCATCTTTTGTGCCCACTTTGTGGATAGGATGACTGAGGAGGCCATCTCGCAAGATTGAAGTCACATCTTCGACTTGATACTTTTTGTAGATGGTGTTGTGCACAGCTGCGGTTTCGTCAATCAATAAAACAAAGTAGTCCCGTTTCAGATAGTCCGCCAGATACGCCACAAAGGACTGCAAAAGCCCCTGAGGGTTTTCTTTCGCGCAAGCAAGAAGGCTTTTATGGCCCAACTGCAGCTGCGCTTGGCGAAATTCCCAGCCAAAAAATACAGAGGCCATGCGCGTCACGATCATGAAAACATAGCAGGCACGCGCATCGGAGAATCGGGATTCTGTGGTTGGGAAAAACTCATCGCATTCGTCCTCGGATACCATCCAAAAGTGGTTGAACGTGATGGCTATTGCGAGTACATTCGGGGATCTATTGAGCTCCCGCCAAACTTCGACAGTGGTGCGTGTTTTACCTCCACCGAGGCCACGAAGCATGGCCACCAACGGCTTCGCTCTGGGGTCTGGGGTCCCCTTGCACGCCTTCAGGACCGTTTCCTTGGCCAGTCCCAGGTCGAAACTGATCAAGTCGTGCCCATGGTCACACTCGGTTGATCGATCACCACAATGTCGTCCGGCAGTTTTGTTTCTTTTTCACCTGGTTTGTCGTCCTGAGCATAAAAGGGATGGGGTTTGGCGTCCTCGAGAAGCTTGGTAAGGATCGCGTCGACATCAGCCATGAGGAACCTGCATCTCGCTTGTTTTCCACACGCACGCTCTGGTTGAATCCCAGGAAAGTTCTCAAAGTTCACTCAAAAAAAAAAAAGGCTTTAATCTCGGGTAGACTTCCACCCTGACCCATTTTTATGATGACATCGCCTTTTAACCTCTCTTTTGTATCTGTTTGTGTGGTGTTAGGTGAGGGCACTGGTTGGTTGTTGATGGATCTCAAGCTCTTGCTGTATGAAATTCTCAACCAAGCTGAGTGTTTGGAAGATTTAACACCTCGACTGGTCCCATTTTTTTGGGGTTAATCGATGGCATTTGTTTCATGGGTAGGTTCGCAGAAAACTGGAGCGGGAGTTAGGCTTGCCAGAGGGTGCACTGGACACAAGATCAGAGGAGATTCTGCGTTACATCGATCAGTATTATGATGACTGTGATGCGAACTTGAGCTCAACGGAACATAAATCTGCAAGCAGCGAGCCGGAGGCTCCGAAAGTATGAGATGCCATCCTTTAGCACTTTAAATGTTAACTCTTAGGAAGCCAAAAAACGAAAACCTCCAAGAAGAAAGCTACAGGATGTAATTGATATCTTCGATCTTGTTTTCCTTTTCTATTTGCATTCAGACAACCATTGTAGGCGACATTCACTCTGGGGAAAGGGAAACATGTCAGCAAGAAGAGAGAGAAAGAGAGAGGAAAAGAGAGGAGGGCATATAGAGAAAGATGGAAAGAAAGAGAAGATGAAAGAAGAGGAGAGAGAAGGGAATCTGAGCAAGAAGTGTTCGCAGGTCGACGATGACGATGAGAGTTCCAGCGATTCGGAGGACTACTCCAAAAAGAGAAGGAAGAAAGCCGTGGATCCGGTTCTCTCACACATGTACGGTTTAGCGTCTAGATCATGATGCTAAGCATCTTTCCTCACTGCAATACAAACATGTTCACTTTTCTTGTCGCGCTTCTCTCTTTTTTTTCACCCTGCAGTGCATTTGCGATCTTACCTATGTCGATAGTGGTCCAGAGAAGCTCTGCAAGCCTACTCGAAGGAGCTGGGCCTGCCCTCCTCTGGGACCAAGGCACATCTTGCTGCCAGACTGGTGCTGGAAGAGTCTGGTCTTCTCTCTTTTCTCTTTTTCTGCTTTCTTCCGTTCTCTCACTCTCAACACTCATTCCCACACTCACTCTCAACCTTCTTGCCTGTTTTCTTGCTTTTTTTGGCTTCTTCTTCTGTTTTTAACAGAGTGCTGACCAAAGGCATCCTCATTTTTGTTCCATAGATCCAGCCAAAGTGGAAATTTTCAAGAAGATAGCGCAGTCAGCGAAGAGAAGCAAATCCCAGGCAGACGTGCCTGCAGCCACTCCCTCTGCTCCTGTGCCACCCTTTTCCGCGTCCATGTCTGCCGTGCTCTCCTCTTTGATCTCACCTTCCTCATCGCCGTCGCCGTGGTCTTCTTCTTCTTCCTCCTCTGCTTCCTCCGCTTCCTCCACTGCTTCCTCCACTGCTGCTTCTTCTTCCTCCTCCTCCGTTGCTCCTTCTTATTCTTGTTCGTCCTCTTCAAAGTTGCCGGCCTCATTGCCCTCGAAGCCTCTGGCTGCTGCACCCTTGTTGCCATCGCTCCCTTCCAAACCCTTGCCACAACCCGCAGTGCCAGCCGCTGCAAAGCCCGCAGCTCCAGCTACTTCAAAGCCCGCAGTGCCAGCCACTTCAAAGCCCTCAACATCGGAAATTAAGCCGCCACCAGCAACCCTCCCGGCAAAGGCTCCCTCGATTTCCCCCGAGGCATCGCCCTCTTGTTCGAAATCTTCCTCTTCGTCAATACCTCCAAAGCCCAGCTCGTCAGTACCGCCAAAACTACCCTCCTCCTCTACCTCCTACACCTCCTCTACTTCCTCTACCTTCTCGACTTCCTCTACTTCTGTTTCCTCTACTTCTGCTTCCTCTACTTCTGCTTCCTCTACTTCCTCTGCTTCCTCTTCTGCCTCTTCTGCCTCTTCTGCTTCCTCTTCGGCTTCCTCTCCTTCCTCCTCTCCTTCCTCCTCTCCTTCCTCTACTGCTTCCTCTATTGCTTCCTCTATTGCTTCCTCTTCTTCATTAGCATCACCCTCTACTTCTTCCTTATCCTCGTTATCTTCTTGTTCTTCATCTTGTTCTTCATCTTCCTTATCTTCTTTATCCTCTTCGTCCTCCTCATCGTCCTCTTCTTTCTCTTCCTCATCTTCCTCATCTTCCTCCTCGAAGTCATCCTCCTCGTCTTCGCCATCTTCTCCTACTTGCTCGTCTTCTTCCGCGTCTAAAAAATCCCCTTTATCTCCTGCCTCGCCCCCTGCGCGAGAAGACCCCTCCGAAGAAACCACGACGGAAAAAGTTAAAGCCAAGCCAAAGAAGTCAAATGTGATCGTGATTCCGGATTCACCGCCGGCCAAAAAGCCGAAATCGGACCCCAAGGTCCCGGAACCCATGAGATCAGCCAGCGGATTTCTGAGCTTTTTGACGAATCCAATTGAGAGGGTATTGAACGCGTTTGGGATCAAATCACAACCAAACGTGGCCATGGCGGACTCTACCCCCATAACACCGGTTGCGGATGGTGCGAGCAGCGCGAGCAGCACGAGCAGCGCGAGCAGCACGAGCAGCGCGAGCAGCACGAGCAGCACGAGCAGCACGAGCAGCACGAGCAGCACGAGCAGCGCGAGCGGGACTGGCAGTGCCGAGATTGCAGTCGCGGCTGCGCCTGTGACAGCCACCAAAACAGTAATTGTGCGGGTACCTCCTCAGTGCTGGCAGGAAACGGAATTCGCCAGAACCTACGATGATGCCAAACAAGCCGAAAGTTCTCCTGATTTGATTGTCAGCGTGAAAAAGCTGGCAAAAATCTTTGCAGACACACGCCCTGCTGGCTGTGGGGCAGACAAAACTGCAGTGAAGGAATTCATAACAGCACTCCATGCGGAGCAGCATGAAGGCAAGAAGAAAACTGAGGAATACCTCTACGAGGTGACCTTGGTTGCTCAGCGTTTCTGGTCAAGCTCGAAAACGCTGACCCTTGCAGACGGAAGAAAGGTAGAATTTTGCTCACTGCTCAATTCTTTGTTGCGGGAAGACCGGAGCGAATCAATGAAGCACCTCACGCGTATCTGTCGCACCATCAACGAGCTCAGCGTGACCCGCGGAGAAAAGGTCGAGTTTCCAGAAGATCGACGCCTTTTCCGGTATTAGATAGGCCTCAGTTATGATATATCTACCTTTATATTTTTTGAGCTCTGACATGTGTTTTGTTTAGAGGAGGCGCCCTTCCGGATGAGCATCGAGACTTCTTCACAGTTGGCAAGAAATACCGAGCACCGAGTTATGTGGCAACCACAAAAGATCCACAAGTTCAAACCAATCCCTTTTTGGCTCTTTTCGACGCTTGCTAGGTCACCAAAGGTTTCCTCCAAAAGGTGTTTCGCGCGGGACTGCCTCCAACGCTGTGGGTGATCCATGTGGACCGCGTGGACGGCTGCAGCCACGTCAATTATGTCGAACGTTCCAACATGGCGTCGGAGAAAGAGTATTTGTTCGTGGCATACTCCGTCTTTACGGTCGCTGGCGAATCGCGCAAGCAAAAGTGAACCACTTTGTAGGTGAGAAGTGTGGTGTGGAGAGAGCATCCTACTTGGAAAAGACCCCATCGAATCGAAGTGGACGCTGCGCCCTGCAACATCATCGAAACCAAGGCAAGTTTTGTTTGTGTATGTTTTTTTTTTGTTTGTCATTTCCCAATCGAACGCTCAAACATGTCCCTCTTTTTTCAAAAAGGCTGAACTCCGGACCAAGAAGCCCATTCCGCTGGCGCCCTGGACGTGACTTCACAACCTTTCTGACTTTCGTTGCATAATCATCTCTGTGTTCCTTTTCGGTTTTATGAAATTTATTGTTGTGCTGACGCTTTATTGCGAAATGGTTGACATTCGACATAAGTGTGAATAAAGTGTGATGCTGTGTGGGTGTTTATTGGACGCAGCTTGTGTGCTGTGTTGTTGGTGTGTGTTTGTGTTGCTGGTGTGTTATTGTACTATTTCTTGACGTCTTGCATTTCTCGCCCGATTAACATGCGGCGAATTTCGCTAAAAAGGTAAAAACTTAATCGCTTCTTCTCATTCTTCCAACAAACCTTGTTCCGGCGCCGATTTCGTACAATTTTGCATCCCTCAGCAGCCGACCCGTGGCGTATTCATTGATGTAGCCGTTCCCTCCGAGGGTTTGAATTGCTTGCAGAGCCACCTGAAAATCGGCCGGTGTCACAACATAACACAACACAATTTGGTCAGACTTGAGTAGCTCTCTCCGCTGCGTAGAGGATCACTCCGGCACAATCTTGCCTTGTGGCCTTTCCTTCATCGCATGCCCGTGCAACAGCTACAGGCCAGGGATAAACACACAAGCACAAAAAAAAAAAACACACACACACACACACACACACACAGAGAGAAGAGAGAGAGAAAAGAGAGAGAAGAGAGAGAACCATACACATAAGCCCGAGCTGACTGCAAATCGACGTACATATCCGCCAATTTCCCCTGGCATTCACGAGTTTGAAGCAGAAAATAGAATAGAATAAAAATTATTGTTCTTTAAGCTCAGGAAATTCAAAGAGGTCTCGACAAGGATTTTCATCCAATTCTGTTCGCTTGCAGAATTTCGCCATCATCGCAAGACAGAAAAGTTATTCTCAAAAGAGAAAAGGACACACACCTGCATCAGCTGAAAACTGCCGATCGGGACGCCTGTGCGTTATGTAACACACACACACACACACACACACACACACACACACACGCGCATAAGTACCAAATTGACGCCGCTCATTCATGTAAGGGAGGACGATGTCAATGGCAGCCTAAAGAAACGTAATATGCAAGGTTGGCAAAAAGCACAAATCAAGGACAGACGGGAGGAAAGAAGGAAGGTACTTGCATGAGCCCCAGCGGGCCTGCTGAGAGCACCAGACGTTCAAAGTCCAAACCGCTCATCAGCACAGCCACCCCTCCGTCCACCGCCCCTGTACGACAATGAACACCCACCCTCAGAAAACGAGCAGAAAAAGGAAAAAAGAGAGAGCTCGAGAGAGGGAGAAAGAGATCAAGACAAAGAGAATAGAAAACATGCAAGTACATACCAAGCACATTGGAAGCAGGAACGACGCAATTCTTGAACACCTAGAAGAACGTAATGGGAGAACAGAGACAGCAGTATGGTGAAAAATAATAATAGTACTGGGACACAACAAAAAGCAACGCAAACACAGAAAGGCTCAGATGAAAGTTCGACAAGGGTTTGCACCCATTCCGCTTCGCTTGCAGAAAAAAATCATCATCATTGACTTCAGATGATGATCTGTTTTTTGAAAAGACAAAAAAAAAATGAGACCAGCTCGCAAGTGTTTGACCCTCGCATTCCCTACACGTCGAGTGAAATGTTTTAGGAATAAACTCAAGATTCATTACTACTCAAAAAATAATAATAATAATAATAATAATTCTCAGTTGCTCAGATTATCATATCAGCAACATTTATGGGTGTGCAAACCCTCTCTGATTCGTCTGATAATTCGATCATCACAGCAACGGAGAGAAGGGAGAAGAGAATGAGAGAAAATGCAGAGGTAAAAACAAAACGAAAGACAGGAAGAGAAGGATGAAGGTACCAGTTTGTCAAGTTTGGGAGAGGTTGAGAAGCCTATCAGTGGTGTAGCAGCAGACCTACTCAGCTACTCAGTAAAGAGCTAACTTATAACATACTATAACTATACTGCTCAGAGAAAGGGAAGTAGCGACTCTACCTTCAAAGCCCTTCTCCACAAGGAAGGCGGTGATTCCCTTGGGGCCTATGTGTTTTTTGTGCATGTGTGCCATGTTGTTTCATATGTTTTGATTGTCTTGTCCAGTGTGTCACCTTTGGTGGGGGAGGTCTTCGCGTACACCACTAGCGTGTTGGCATCGGGCCCATTGGTGATCCACATCTTGGTCCCGTTGAGCACATACCTTGACACAAAGGTTCAACAAAAGGACAGAAAGAAAATTGTTGTGGAAAAGAAAAGGTTTACGTGTCATTGGACTGCTTCTCCGCCCGAATCTTCATGGACACGACATCCGATCCCGAGCCCGCTTCGCTCATGGCCAGAGCGCCAACATGCTCCCCAGTGATCAACTTGGGCAGGTATCTAGAAGAAATACTCTATAAAACCCAACACAAATTAACAGGAAGGGGATTTGTAGATAAAGACTCAGACTATCGTATCAGCAAAGCTTAATGGGTGTGCAGACCCGCTCTGATTCGTCTGATAGATTAATCATCATTGAAAGATTTGGTAGATGTCGGGTTGTTCTTTCTCCATATTTGTTGGACTTGGCTTTTTGTTCAGGAGTTCCGTTGCGAGAAATTTGGTTGACACATAAATTAGAGTGAGCGCCATAAGAGAGCGCGATAGATCCACTACACGAAACGATTAACAGCTGAACAGGAGCTAGGCACCTTGCACGACTCAACTCCTCCATAACAAGACAGTGCTCCAAGTACCCCAAACCCAAACCTAAACCAACGATTGATTGTCTTCTTTGGGCTTCTAAGTTCGCACCTCCATATTCGGGCGACGCTGTGACCCCCAGCAGTCCCATCTCTCCCATTTTGGGCCACAAATCCATTGGGAAGTTGTTCTGAGCACTTCGTCTACAGATGAAGCAAGCCAAGCGAAACCGATTTGTCAACGTTCGCGGCAATAGGGGCGATTTCCGAGGCTAATGTCACAAATGAAGCAAATTTCAGCAAAAAAAAAAATAGAACCTGCAAACTTGGCCACGGTTTCGCGGAGTTCATTTTGAGTTGCATTCAACCCTGAGATGGACTCAATCGCGGTGTTCATAGAGAACACATTTCGGGAGGGAACTTTCCGCCATATCCTATCTGTGGTCGAGGTGTTGCAATGGTGTCGGACATACGGGGCAATGAGGCCTCGCAACTTCATCTTTTGTCCGCAGGCCGCTGCGGGACGATTTCACGTGAAGTTCCAAAGTCAATGGATGTCTCCAGCACCTGTTTGAAAAAGCAACAAAAAGCAAAATTTCTATCAAATCAAAAATTTCTGGCTAACAATTGCCAACTTGGAAAGGTAGGTTTAAGCATGCAGATTTGTGAACACACATAAGGCATGAGAAGGGCTATCATTTCTTTCTTTTTTTTTCTTTTGTTTTTTTTAATTTCAAAGCAGGATTTTAAGCAATCGAAAATAATAAAAGTTTCTGACCATGCCTTCTGATTAAGCCTTTTCCAAAAACATGCTCGATTCGAAATGGAACTTCATTGGCAAACAGGGGACCAATAACCAACTATCCTAGAACCCAAAAGTCAAACTAAGTTTTTTTACGGATCTTTTTTTCCGCGTGAATCAAGTGGTTGTAGAGCGTAGTCAGCACCACCCTTTAGCGATGAGGTTTTCGCTCACCTTTTTGGCCATTGGTGCTTGCTTCCTCGGAAATGCCGTGCTCGCTGATGTTGAAGTGACTGAAGAGCCCCAAGCTCCTGCTTCGACTGATGCTTACGACGGGGTTTCGCCGTCAAAAAAATTTTGTTTTGAATTGTTGTGTTAGGATGAGCCAGTTGACGATGTGTCTGCCGACGTGGTGACCACTTACTTGTTTCCCAATGTGGCTGACAAGAAGTTCACTGTCGGTAAGCCAGTGACTGTGTTGATTAATTTCATCAACAATGGGCAAGAAGTCCTCAACATCACGCGAGTGGCCGCGTTTCTCCACTCTCCCTTCGACTTGAACTACTACATCCAGAACTTCAGCGGTTCTGAGGTGCGCGGAGGAATGGTGGGCCCCAAGAGCCAAATGTCCCTGGACTACCAGTTCATCCCCGATGGCTCCCTTGAGCCCCTCGAGTTCTGGATGAGTGGCGTGGTCGACTACCAGGCTGATGGCAGCGACAAGGTGTACCAATCCACGTTCTTGAATGAAACTGTGGTGCTGGTCAACCATGGTTCTGCGCAGGAGCTCACCATGTACACCTTTTCTCTGATTTTTTTATTCTCCGTTTATCATTGATATATTCACCTGTTTCTGAGTCCCCCAAACTCACCTCATCTTGCTAGCATGCTGTCGACGATGGTTCTGTTCGCTGCCTTCGGCATGGGTCTCTACACGCTGTTGGGCTCCACCAAGAAGGGCGCCAAGGCCAAGAAGAAGCTCACCGCCAAGCCCGAGCTCACTGAGGAAGACAAGGCCAAGGCTGCTGCCTCGTGGGAGCCAGTGGTGTCGGAGAAGGCCAAAGTCCGCAAAATGAGGAAGTAAACAACCTCCTTCCTCAAAACCTCTTTCCTTTTGACGCTTTTGTCACACCTCCCGTGTTTTTGCTGGAGAAACACTCAAACTATTTATTTCGGTTTGGTTCTTCCTCCACTGTTTGTGGCTCCGCCTTTGAGCGAGTGTCTCGAGCAGGCCGGTTCTGACTCAAGTAAAAAAACCTCAATGTTAAATAATGACAAAAACAGGGTCTTGGGGAAGCGACTCTCGAGCTTTGCAGAAAGAAAACCCTTGTTTTTGTTTTTTGTTTGTTTCTGGCTCTAACTGTCGGCGGGTTTGGCCAGCAGGGCCTTGAAGTCCGCGTTACTCATTGGAGCCGCAGCACCTGAGAGACGCAGTTGATGCAGAGAGAAAGAGAGGCATTTTGGACCATCATTCTTGGGCTCAGATCGGCCCTTTTGTTGCTAAAGGTGGAAATGAGAAATAAACCTGGGGGAGGGGGTGTTACCAGGGCTCGAGGGAGCAACTGCAACTTGTGATTCACTTTTGCCCTTGTGGGTTCGAC
>Ga0215283_10024_pt1 | contig 10516 bp, 19 predicted proteins | sample ZER3_1Amoeba_F21_FD_182617 | JGI IMG/M metagenome (GOLD analysis project Ga0215283, IMG submission 182617) | Enriched cells of freshwater protists from Biology Centre CAS, Ceske Budejovice, Czech Republic - ZER3_1Amoeba_F21 | ecosystem: Environmental > Aquatic > Freshwater > Unclassified ...
AACAAACGCATAAGGGAATTCTTCGACAATGTTCGCTAGTTTGTAGGCAAGTTCGATGTGGTGTGTGGCGCCGACGTATTGTACATTGGTCGGGTAGTCTCCAGCGTCCTCAATCTTGCGTGGACTGCCCTCAAACCTGGAGGCGTGCTGCTAATTGTGGACCCTGGCAGAGGCTACACTGAGGCATCCCTTTCTCTTCTCTTATATCTCTCTCTATCTCTCTCTCTCTCTCTCTCTCTCTCTCTCTTTCTTTCTCTTCTTTTTTCTTTCTCGAATTACTAACCAGAGAGAGAGAGAGAGAGAGAGAGAGAGAAAGAGAGAGAGAGAGAGAGAAGAGAGAGAATTATAGGACTTGGTGACGCGCGCTGAGGACAAAGGCTATGAAGTGCCCGTTTACCAGGAGTTGCGGGGAGTTCCCACAGCCGTGTGTTGTATGGGAGCCTGTGTGGTGGTGATGTGCAAAAAGCCGACTCACGGTGAACCCTCGAATGGTCCCTCACCTTCTTTTTTTTGTCATTTAGAGGATTTGAATGAGCGGAGTATGTTTTGTTTTAATGAGTAGTCTGTGCAGTTTCCAAAAAGAAAACATCTTGTTTGTGCAGGCACGCTTGTTGCTTTGGAAGCGTCAGTTCAGCGTTGTTGTGTGAAGCTTGCTGCTTCAGGACAGAAGGGCACACGAATGGACTACATATTTCGGCCAGACAGTGCGAACAAACATTGATGAACACATACACCAACATTGCTTTCGAACCGAAAAACACGAACACGAGACATTGGCGAGCATTCGCTTTTGTATTTTTTCTTCTCTCTTTGCGTTTCTATCTTCCTCTCTTTCTCTTTCTTGTTTTCTTCTTACGAGTTGTTGGTTCTCGTTGTTCACCGACGCTAAACTCTTTGACATCTCCAACTGTATTACGAAACTATGGTCGAACGAAAAGAGACCTATCCAGCTCATAGAAGTACTTCAAGCACGTCGTGCCATGAGTTTTGGCTTGAGATCGTGGCCCAAATATTTCGAAGATGTTAGTTAGAATTTAATGGAAAAGTTGGAATTGTACAGGCGCGTTGAGGGAGACAGCGGCAGACAGGAAAAGGACTTTGCGGGTCAAGGACATTCAATTTCGAGCACTCACGACCTGCAGAAGGCAGCCCACGCTTCAACATAAAGATGGTCGGCTTAAACAACCATCTTTGGATGGCTAATCATGTCTGCGTCTTCGTGAAGCGAAGTCGAGCTTTTCGGCGACTTGTCGACTGCTCGGAATATCCTTTCGACTGAGTGGCAGCGCGATGGGGTTGCATGTGAATACGGTGGGTGTTAGATCGATGTGGGTGTGGGTATGAGTGGAGGATGGTGACAGGGTCGGTCTGTGCCTGGAGTCAGTCGCAAGTTGAAAAAGTCAAAAAAAGATCGAACCAGGAAACCGAAACAGTTCTGTGATTCACTCCTAAGGGCGACGACCACCTTTACCCTCCTTGTCGTAGGATGCTTGTGCTGTCAGCACTGATCTCCTCAGTGGTGGCCCAGAAAGGCGTGCCCCCGCCAAACCCTCTAGGTTTAAATACCGAGGGGTCGACAGAGCAATACAGCAAGCTCAAAACCAAGTTTGGGTTTGATGTTAGCACTGATGCAGGACAATACAGGTACACCCAACAAAAAAACGAAAGAAGTGGCGTACTTGAGAGACAGAACGAGTGTTGGATATAGAAACGTTGATTAGTTTTGAACTCGATGCACCTCCACTGTTTTTGGATTTGGCTCGCCAAGACGTGGGTGCAGCGTGGCGCGAGTTCGTGAGTAGTGAGTATCATTCGCAGTGTCTTTACCAACCCACCCCTACCGAAGCGTGGGCTGGAATCTGCAAGGGGACGATGAGCAACTTTCGTGATGCTCTCAACAAGTTTAGTGCTATCTACCCGCCACAGGGCTCTCGTTACAAGGACGATCCATGGGATGTTATCCAAGAGGATATTGCCCACCAGGGCTACTCTCGCACGGGAAATCTTGTCGATCGTCTGAAGCGAGACGCGGGCCAAGGGCAATCTTATTGGTAATGCTTGCACTCGTTCTATTTTTCAAGTTGTTTCTTCCCTCGGTCCGCGTTGCAAGCCGCTTTGTTTCAGGTCCTCCACTGTGAATCCTTGGATCCAGTCCACCTTGAATACTATCGGTGAATATGGTGACAAGTACATTTTCAATGACCCCAGAAACCCTAAGTGGATGGACTACGTTCTCCTCAAAGGTATTGCTTAAATTGTGTGCTTTTAACATTTTTTTTGGCTTGTGTCGCGTGGAAGGAAACAATGCGCAAATGTAGGGGCCATCACTAATGAAAACACTCCCATCGACTCCCGAACTCCTTTCTTCCCCCGCTTCGGAACGGAGGCTCTCCAGAACAAACAAGTCTCAATCCCTACCCCATTACCTCGCACGAAATCAAACCTATTAGTTTTGGGGTACCGATGACCGCTTTGGTGCCAAGGAAGGCTTCGACGGTTATGAGAACTTGGGTCTCCTCTTCCGTGTGCAATTGCGCAACGCTTTTGGCGAAGATGACAAAGATTGGTGGGAGAAAAAAGGGAATAAAACAAAGAAAAAAATGATTTCTCAGGTACGTGGTGATGAAGTATACCGACTTGACCATGAAGCAGTATGGTTCCTTCGTGTGCGAGCTCAAGTTCCACGATCTCCGCAAGATCATCCGTACGCATTTCCCCCCCTTTCCTTCTCTTCACTCGTGCACTTAGGTATGATGTGGCGAACCATGAGTGATAATCCTCAAATCATGCCCTTGAACTGGCTCTCCAACACCATCGCCTGTCCTTCTGGGGCTACTGGGTGTGTTAATGGTGCTCTTCGCTTTCTTCGTTCTCCTCTGTCAAATCTGTTTTTTTCATTCTTTAGCAAATGATATTTTAGGTAAGTTTCCTCCTCTGTCTGCCTCTTCTACCTCTTTGTACAACCTGCAAATTGGAGGAAAGCGCTTGTTGGCGGTGTGTAGAGACAAAACGAGAATGCAAGATCCTTGCCTCTTCAACTGAGACGGTTAGGAAATCTTCAAGAACAGCGCAGACAGCAAAGCTTGGCTTAAGAGCCTCGGATGGGATGATGCCTTGATTCAATTGGCGACTTCCATGGCTTTGGGAGTACTCCCTTCTCCTCTTTTCCTCTCCCTCGCGTTGTTCATCACTAAAATTCCTTCAGGGCTACTACCACACGGATTACTTTACCTTGGACCCAACCATCACCCCCGAGATCGCCGACACCTTGATGGCTTCGGTAACGAACTTTGTTGGGGGAGGATGTCTCATGAATATGCAATTTTTAGAACGACATTACCTGGGACTTCATCCAACGTATGGGTTACATCCACGATATTTTGTTGGACTACACCCTCCAATCTGGAACTGGTGCCAGCGATGCCGTGTTGAACCCCATTAAGAACAGAGTCAAAACACCTCGCCCTTTTGTTTTTCTTGCCGCAACCAGCAAATGCTCCCACTTTAGGTCAACGGTTTGTGGGCCAAGTTTGTTCAGTGGTGCGACGCCAACGCGATGCTCGACTTGTTGAAATACAAGCTGGACCCTTACTTCCCTGTGGGAAATGAAACCGCCGACAGACAGCTGGCTCCCGCCTTGCCTTTGTCCAACATTCCCTTCTTGGTGATTAACACTCATGGCAAGACCATTCCTTGCGTCGGAACTGAGGTATGATTTTTTTTTTGTGGGGTTAAGTACGATATTTCTATTTCTTTTTCCATATCATGTGTTTGTGTGTGCATTTTGAAGAAATCAATCCCGAAAAATCTCGTTTGTAGGATGTTGCCCAGTGTGTGACTTGGACCTCTGACCAGAAGTACGTGGATGCGACCATGGAAGTCTACGAGAACACCACCCGCAACCCCCCTACTCTGTACAACATCTCCATCAAGGCTCACGGAGAGTCCTCGCGCCAATGGTTCTCTCTCTTCTCTCCTCTCTCTCTCTCTCTCCCTCTCCCTCTCTCTCTCTCTCTCCCTCTCTCTTTTCTCCTTTGGTAATTGATACCATTTAGGCCAAAGAAGACTTTCGGAATTAAATTCTGGAACAAATACCACAACGACACCAAGAACATCAAATTCTTGGGATTGAAGGACAATGATGAGTTTGTGTTGAAGGGTCTCTACGTTGACATGACCTTGAACCGAGATGCGTTTTCCTACAACATGTCGCGCGGTAATTGCGCTTGTTGTTTTTTTTGGGTTTTTTTTTGTGTGGTGTTGGGATCTGGTTGTACTGCCGGTTCATCAACAATGTTAGGTATGGGAATGTGGGCTCCCCGCACCCAACAGACTGAGATCTATTTGATTCAAGACAACATGGAAATCTCTTATGCTCTGCATTACAAGGGAGTCTACACAGTGACGGAGTCGATCTCGCGAGGTGTGTTGAAGGAAGAAAATAAAATTAAGAATAAAAACGAAAATAAGTATTACAAGCCAACAAACCTGTCTTTAGGAAAGGGTCGCATTGACATTCCTAAAAACGGACAGGACGAAGTGAACGGAACGTATGTCGATATTCCCGCAGGCGATGGAGGATTCATCTTCGCAGTAGACAAGTTCAACGAGGGAGTGGACGTGTTTCACACCATGCCTACCACCAAGAACTTAGTCACCATCTCATACCCGGGCAAGAAACACTTGACAACTGCACAAACCCAATGGGCTTGGGATATGTTGGACGACTTCGAGACTGATATGTATGGTCCCAACTGGCTCAAGACCGGAGAAGTGGGAGCGTGGGATCGTTGGATCGACCTGGATAGCTGGGCTGCGTATTTTATCCACGCGGAGATGATGAAGAGCGTGGACGCTTACCGCTTTTCAACCTATTTCTGGACCGAAGGAAAGAACAGCACGATCAAGTTCGGTCCCCCTTGGGATTACGATTTGTCCTCCGGCAACACCGGCTGGGTGGTCGATTTGACTGGCCAGGTTTGTGCTCCCTTGTTCATTGATTCTTGATGCCATTCACTCTGTTCAGGTGAAGCAAACTCACAGCTGGCAGTACATGTGGGCCCTTACCATCGCCACGGATATCTACACACATGAGCCCCAGTCGATCCCTCAGACCCAACACACCCCGTGCGCCGCAGATTGGTTCTACCGCATGCTCGATGTGCCTGAGTTCAAGAACAGGGTAGCCATTCATTTCTCTTGTCCGAGTTCTCGCTTTCGATGCATGAACAAACAAAAAACCAAGATTGAATTTTTCTGACGGGGTTGTAGGTTGAGTCGATGTTCTTCGATCTTCGCCACACCGTGTTGAGCGAGGCCAGCATTCGCGCTGTGATTGCCGACCAAAAGAACGAACTCAAGAAGGGTTCCAACCGCAACTTCGCCACTTGGGCCACGTTGGATCGTGTGGTAACCTGCTGCTCCTCTCTCCCTCTCTTTTCCTTTTTTGTTTTTTTTTTGTTTGTTCCTTTCCTGAGTTTACTTCGTATGTTAGGATATTTGGCCTCACTTCCCTCCCCCCATTGAGACCAGTTGGGATGGTAAGTGGAGCCAACTGGAGGAATACCTGGTGGGCCGAGCTCAATGGCTTGAAGATAACATTTATGGTGATCTCTCTCCTCTCTCCTCTCTCTCTCTCTCTCTCTCTCTCTCTCCTCTCTGCTTGTGCTGTTCTGACACTTATGTCTCAGGCTACGTTCCCCATGATAACTTGGGAGAGAATACTACTTGCGCGCTTGGCGTGGCTGCTCCCGATTGCTTGAACAACTTCGTGCCCTTCCCTGCCCCCTTCACCTCCTGCAATTCTAACCCCGGAATTGGATTCTGGTAAAGCCTTTTCTCGTTTTTGGAAATGTACAACGCTTCCTCAGGTGGGTGCGCTCCAACTGGCAGTCGAACTACAAGTTCTTCATGAACAAGTCCCACGGCTACAACGACGGTCGCGACTGCAGCGTGCTTGAGTACCTGCATTGGGAGGCCACTGAGGCTGTCCCCCCCGGACCTGTGGTATGTTTAAGACAGATCGATCTTTGTGGAGGGAGGGGGTGTAGTTTGCAACAGTCGTAAAAATAAGCGAAGAAGAGAAAGAAATCCCCAGAATTGCCCTATTCCTGGTGGCCCAGACGGCATTCTTCCCCCTTACCCTCGTACACGCTCACCCATTCACTTCTCTCTTTTTCTCCTTGAATTTCTTGATTTTATTTCTTTGCTCCCACATGCATAAACCGCGGTTTTAGCCAAAAACGCTCCCCTCAAATGTGGTGGTGGTTGCGGACAAGAAGCTGAGGTAAACGCAAAGGGCCGTGTTTATTGTATAGGCACTGAATTTGGCACGTTGACTCAAAAATGTCTGCTTAGGATATGACTCCCTCTTGCTTGGGAACTATTCAATGGCTTCAGTCCAACTGGAAGAACAACCCCAAATACGCAGCTGCAGGTGTTGATGGATCTGTGTGCTCGTGCCAGAAATATCTTCATGATGTGGTTCGCTTATTCTCTCTTCCTCTTTTTGTCTCTTCTCTTCTCTTAAAGTCGAATTCGCTCTTTTTAGGAAGGCAAGTGCCCCAAGGTGCGAGGAATGGCAGGTGAGTCCTACTGCGTTGCCAATCGCTGCCAACGCACCCCCGGCACGGCTAGTCCCACACCGAAGTGGGCCCCCCGAGTACCCACCAGCAAGCCCACGAAGGCTCCCACTGAATCACCTACCCTGCCTCCTACGCCTCATGTTGGCCCCATCACCAACTGCGGAGACTCCAATGTTTCTTTCTCTTTCGATTAACTCGATGAAAAAATCATATCGTAATGGAGAATTTGAGCTAACATTCTGTCATAGATCACTGAGCGAATTTGCAATGCATTGGGCAAAGTCAAGGCCAAGCCTTCCACCAATTGCAAGGAGTGTATGGAGACCGAGTGCTGCGTGCAAATGACTTGTGCCGTCGGATTGGCGGCTTGGTGTGAATCTGGGGACAGCGGAACCACCATTGACTGCAAGACTGAAGATCCTTGCCAAGTTCTCAAGGAACCTGTTGGCTCTTTCTTGTACCTTTCTTTCACCTGTGTATCAATGCGTTTCATCCACTTGCAGCTGATCTTATTTCCTTTTTAGCCCCGTCAATGGCGATGTGACGTGCGTTTCTTGCAACTTGGAGGAGTGCTGCACCAACCGAACTTGCGCCAGCGAATTCACGGGCGCTTGCCCCGCTGGTCAGATCCCCCGCAAGTCCGAGGATGAGGGCGGATTGGGCTGCAAAACCTGCGATGCCTCCGAGTGCTGCCAACCCGAACCCAAGTCCTGCCTCAAATTCGCTGGTCAATGCGCCAAGGGATTCCGCATCGAGGAGTCCAATATGTGCCCCTCGGGAACTTGCAGCACCAACGACTGCTGCGAGCCCATGAGCAAGTGCTCTGAAGACTTCCCCATGGTACAGAAAAGAAGCAACGAGAGGGAGCCTTGTTGTATTCGATGTCACGAAATATGTGTTTAGAGCGAGAAGTGCCCTGAGGGAATGCGTCACAAGAACGCCTCGTTGGAGGAAGAGTGGTGCCACATGTGCACTGCAAGCGAATGCTGCGCGAAGATCACTACTCCGGTAAAGCAGCGACGCATTCTGCAAAATTCGACATGATTTTATTTTCAGGATCAAGTGACCGCGGATAACTCATCCGGCAATGGAGGAACCATCGCGGCAGTCGTGATTGTGGCCCTGGTGGCGATTGGGGCTGCTGCAGGCTTCTATCTTTGGCGTCGTAGCAAGTCTGTGGGCAAGCAGCAATACGTTGGCTTGAACGATGACGTGCATGCTTACCAACCCCCTGCTGTGGCTTAAGGAACCCGCCATTCATTCCCCTCCGCTGAGTAGAGAAATTTTCCTTTTTTCATGAAAAAATTTGATGTCCTTTCTCTTACTTGGTCGATGTTTATTTGTTTGCGTGAGGGCTCCCACTGTTTTTTTCAATGAAAATATCCTAACCTTTTCTCGTGGTGTTTGGCGTTCTTGGAATCGCCATAGATAGCAAGAGAATGCAGTACAAACAAGCTTTCCTTCTACACGTGCAAGATGCGTTTGTGTTCAAAGGTCGGACCACACCTCCGATTTCGCTGCGTTGTTTGATTGAGTTTTGGGGGAGCTCGGTCGATATCAAATGCCGTCCATGGTCGGCTTTACCCGAATTTTTGCTGGCGTCGGGCTCGAAGTTCTTCTGCGGAGGGACCTGCAACAGCAGCTTTTGGTCCAAACGCAGCGAAGGCGAGCACGGCCGCTGCGACAACGAAGACAATCCCACCCCATGATATGTGAAAGGATTCATCATCGGAACCGACACTTTGGCTCTCTCGCAATTGAGCACACATCTTTGCGACCGTTGCTCGCTTGGAAGACGAGACAGCCCTCAATGCGGACTCGTCCAGTGCACAGAGCTTCTTGAGCTTGCGGTGGAACTCTGAGCTCATTGGAAGCGGCCCGTCACCGGAGGGAAGCCATGCGAGATCGAGGGCGTTGGATTGCACGAAGAAGCATAGCAAGAGCCAAATCAGCATATCTGAGATTTTCTCAGTTGGTTTGTTGTACAAAAAGACGCCCGCATTTCCGAATGAAACAAGAGAAAACAGAATTTCAGGTCTTTCAAGGAACGAGGTCAGTTTTCAACAAATTTTGCTGTGTGGTCCAAAAAGTGACCCAAATTATTGACTTTGACGACTTTACGTGCTTTTTTCGTTGCACGCGCGTGATGTTGTGTCGTGAAGTGTTGGGTTCATGTGTTTATGTAGCCAAGGTGGCCACCCCGGCGGAAAATCGGGGCATTTGCCCAGGATGCTCACTTGCAGTCACGACAGTGCACCCCCGCATGGTCGATGAGGCCACGGGCAAGTACTGGCACCGACCTTGCTTCGATCAAAAGGACAAGGTATGGATTTTTGACGACGTTTTGGTTTGAGTCGAAAATTCCAGGGTGGGGAGCAAGCGAACGCAGAGGATCGTGGTCTCTGTCCGGTATGTAACCTGATGGTGACGACAGCTCATCCTCGAACTGTTGACGAACCCACTGGCCAGTATTACCACCGCACCTGCTACGAGGATAGGGATAAGGTTTCGATGATTGAGAGAGGAAAAGGAAGGCACTCATTAGGGCCCTCGATCGTTCACCATCGATTAGAGTGGTTTCCAAGTAGTGCTAGATCGCCTTTTTTAATGACACACATACAATGGGTGTTAAATGTTGAATTTGTAGGTCGCAGATGCAGGGGATGTTGGGGATGCTGATGCAGATGATGGAGGAGACGGCGAGGGAGAGGAAGGAGAGGAAGGAGGAGCCAAATCCGGTACAGTTTGTGCGTTTGATGCTTGTTATGTTTGGTCCTCAGAGTGTTGTGGTGTTGTGGTGTGAGTGTCGTGCTCTTATTTTTGTTTGCGCGGCTTATTGTAATTTTTCGAGCATGAGATTTCTCAGGAAAGAAGAAGCGATGTACGGCCGAGGGATGCAAGAAATCCATGTACAAGAACAACTTCTGTGCTCAGCATTTCCGAGAGCAATCTGGTGAATATTTCTTTCACTGTCTTCCTCTTTGTTCAACTTCAACTTCTAGGCTTCAATACTGTAAACTTTGCCAAGATGATGGTTTGTCTCATTTTTTTCGGAAGTGGGGAAGAGAGAGCGTAGGGTGGCGATAATAGTATGGACATGAAGCAAATGACCAAGAACTACAAAGCCATGACCATGAAGATGTACTCTTTTTCCCACTGTAGGGTTTGAACTGTGTGCTTGTAGGAGCAAGAAAGGTCCTATTTCTATTGGTGGCGGCAAGAAGAAGTCCGGTGGAGTGGGCAACGCGATGATCGCACCTAGCAAGAAATTTCTTGGTTCGTCACAAGAGTTTTCTCTTCTCTTTTCCTCTTCTCTCCTCTTTCTCTCCCTCTTCTCGCTCTCCCACCTCTCGTCTCCATCTCTCCTTCCCCCTCTCTTTCTCATTCTCAAATTTCATCCAAGCAAAATAAAAATGTAGAAAAAAATGGTGAGGGAGACAAGCCCGAGGAGCCTGGAACAGAGGACCCGCCCGGAGAAGCTCCCGCAGAGGCCGCTGCTGCACTGCCTGCAGACTTCGTCAAGTGCCAGGTTTGAAAACAAACAACGACAACAACAATGATGAGAACGACAACAATGACAACAATGACAGCAACAACAACAACAACAAAGGGGTCTTGATTGTTTTTTCTTAGATGTGTGATGAGAAAGAAGCGCCTCACGCGGCGACCTTTCACTGTGAGGACTGTGACGAGGACATGTGCGATGTGCTGGCTCGTGCGCACCAGAGAGCGAAGATGAGCAAAGGCCATGTGCTCACTCCTGTGGGGGCTGCGAAGCCTGCAGAGGCGGCGGCAGAAAGTGCAGAAAATTGAACACACACACAACATAAAAACAACAACAGCACACAGCAACAAAAAAAAAAAACGAAAACCTCCTCCCCCTAAAAAAAGAAGAAAGATTTGGACAGAAAGCTCTCCTCTCTCCTCTCTTT
>Ga0215283_10025_pt1 | contig 10282 bp, 2 predicted proteins | sample ZER3_1Amoeba_F21_FD_182617 | JGI IMG/M metagenome (GOLD analysis project Ga0215283, IMG submission 182617) | Enriched cells of freshwater protists from Biology Centre CAS, Ceske Budejovice, Czech Republic - ZER3_1Amoeba_F21 | ecosystem: Environmental > Aquatic > Freshwater > Unclassified ...
AATTGTTCCAAGCGATTGAAATGGTCGAAGTCTGGCACTGGGCATCTTGCGGTTAACCACGTGATCGCAATTGACAGATAAGTTTTGAACAAGTTGCTGCTTCTCGAAGAGGGAGGAGGTGGTGATGAGAGGCTGCCTTCAGCTGGACGGCCTTGGGTTGGTTCAGGAGCCGCCACGTACCCACGCCACTGAAGGTACCAAAATAGAGGTGCGAAGAGTAAAGACACAAGCCGAAGTGGAAATAGAATGACATTGTGAAATAAGACAATAGATAAACGAACTTCGTGCCACAACAAGGGACGAAAAAACGACAACGACATGGGCATTTCGCGCTTGCGGTAGCGCGGCGAAGAGCTGGAAAAAATGAGGTCGAGGTCAAAATCCAATTCTGCTTCTGCGTCAAGGTGTGGCGAGGCTGGTTGCCCTTTCTCTTCATCATACGCCAATCCAATGTCTTGGAGTTCGCTCGAGATGGGGCCGTGCCCATCTTCTTTGCGAAAGTTCTCCAGTGCAGCCTGAAAGGAAGCTTGCCCCTCCAAAGGAAGTCCAAATGCGTCTTTGCCCGGTTTTGCCTCACGTGATTGCTCTGTGGCGGAGTGACTGCATTGCCATCGAAAGCGCTCGAGGAGACGACACGCCTTGCGGGAAAAGGAAAACACACGCTGCACTCCAAGGATCAGAAGAGGCACGAGAATTGCGACTGTGAAAACATCTTTGATCGCCAACCACAAAATTCTCGCGACACTTCTCCGAACACCTTTCCCTCGGACAAGGAGGCCAAACAATGTTTGTAGCCGCCAGAAGCAAAGAAGGCTGCAGAGTAGTCCCAAACTCACAAGGATATCGACGGGAATCAACAGCGCATTCTTCACAAGCATCCACCTCACTTCATCTGAGTTGAACAAGAAGTCACGTGGAGGCTGTCGCTGGCGCTTCCGTTGATGATCGAGCACAGCACGATAGATCGAATAGGCGCGCCAGGGAAAACAAATTGCGAAGAAGCCCAGTACGATGCAAGGCAAATCCAAAAGCCACTGGCAAAAATGGTGCACACACACCGAGCGGTGCTGCCCGAGAGCGAAGCGAAAGCCTTTCATGTCGTGGTGAATCAAGTAAGCGCGATACACTGTGGTTAGAGTAGCCAATCCCATGAGATTGAATGGGATGTCCACAATAAGCTCGAAAAATTGCATGATGACAAGGCGTTGAGGGCGCAATCTTGCGCACAACGAGATGTCAGGTGACCAGACTGCGTAAGGACCTGCTTGTTGAACAAGACTCCAAGTGTTACATGCTCTGTAACCAGTGACAAGTAGCACAAGCGCGCAAGGCAAGGCCATCAGGTCGGCAAACACGGCCACGAATTGACTTGCAGCTGCACTTCGACGAGAAGTGGCATTCGGGCACGCCGCACAGAGATCTACAAGCAAAGGAATAGTGCGAATGATCGAACACAACGCAAGGATTCCCAACACTAAGAAGGGAATGTCGACGATCCACTCAGCAAACTCTTCAAGAACAACACTGCGCATCGTGTCATTCAACCCAACTTCCTTCGAAGACATGCGACCAAATTTCTTGCCAAACAACTCCTTCCATTTCGTGCCATCTTCCCACTCGTTCGCAGCTTGCATGTTTCCGATAAGCAAGCCTTGGTTGTTGCCGTAGGTCTTTGTGAACCGGCCGCGCCAAAGCTGCTTGGAGTTCGTCATGGGATGCAACTCAGAGTTGACGGCTGACAAGTTGCAAAGCGAGACTTCGTCCAAAAAGGGGAAAACTGCATGTTCGCATACTTGGCCAGGTAAGCGACTGAAGAGCGAGGGAGCAGGCGGAGAAACATGCCGGCGGGACACCACATTTCGAAGCCGCTTCAAAGAGCTCTTTTGACGTTCCCACACTCGACTGAGTAATGAGGGCGCTCTCCAAACAGTCCCAAGAATGATCAAGCCCATCACGAAAAAAGGAAGATCCAACAAGATTAGGAAGAATTGAGTCAAGATCACGACATGTGCCTCAAAAATGTTTTGGTGCGGAACGAAGTGGTGGAACGGACCAACCTTTACCGCATTGCATTGTCGAATCACACGAGGAATACGATACAGTGTCAGTAGAACGGGAACCAAGAACACCAAGGTCAGCAAGTCCATCGTGAGGAGCAATAGTTGATTTCCTGTTGCCGCTCGCCTTTGTTTCGCCCCGCGGGTGTAGCAAAATAGATCACGGAACAACAAAACTCCTCGATAGACAGAACAGCACACTAGAAGTCCTGTAAACAAGGAAGGGATGTCCAGAAGGGCGTCACAAGCCTCTGTGATAAACATCCATCGCTTTCTTTCCATATCTTGCGTTGGGATCGACCAAAGCGCAGAAAGAAAGCCTGGAGCGCGATAGAAAAATACCAAGATGATAAATCCACATCCAACCACAATTGGTGCATCAATAAGAAGACCAACTGCGTGCGTAAAACAAAGTTTGCGCTGGTGCTTCACAAGCCTTGCCCATGTCGTTTCTTCATCCACTTCTCCAGGAAATAAAGGTGGCAAAGGACGAAGGCAACTCGCACATTCACGCGCAGAACGGAAGTTGCCGGCTTGACAGGACTCGCATTCCACCTCGACTGCAGAATCATGATACTTCTTCATATTCGCTTTCCAAGCAGCAATGAAAGCAGGGGCGCGCCATAAGGTCACACACACAATCAGGCCACAAACTGAAAATGGAATGTCGATGAATACACCCAAAGCCTCTCGCAGAATCAACAAGTGAACATAACAGCTGTTCGCCAAGCTTGCGCCATCTTCAGAAAATGTGGGTTGAGGCGCAAGCCATGGCGAGGCTGCATCAGATGGAGGAGCGATGATCGGGGACGGCTCATCCGCGGGTTCGATGCGAGCCGATGCACCAATCTTGCGCTTTGTTGCCTGTTGCTTGCGTTTGCGCTGCCACATGTCCTTCGTGTGTGGCACTCGGTAGCACGTCACGCATACAACAACCAAAGCAACGAACGTTGGTAGATCCAAGAAAAACATTACGCACGCGTGAACTGTCACAGAACGACGGTACTGCGCCGTCAGAAAAAGTTCATACTCTTGCGCTTTCCAATAATGCCACAAAAACTTCCTTGTCAACAGCAGTCCGCGCCAAGGAATGCCAAGCAGTACACTCAACAGATATCGCAAGGGTGTATTGCCATTGAACCAATCTGGGCGGTAGACATTTATCAGGTAAACAACCACTGGAGGTCCCAATAAAAGTGTCATGAATTGGACAAAATAAGGGAAGTCGATGATCAATTGCTTGAACTGCTTCCACACTGCTGCACGTCGTGTCTTGGCATTGCCCAATACAAAATTCCCTTGATCATCCCTTTTGAGAAGCATGTTCATAAGGATAAGAGATCGCCAGAGAAATGGCATCATCAGAGCAACGCACAGGATGAACGGAACATCGACGATGGTATTCAAAGTCTCGCCAATCACCATTAGCTGTCTTTGGTCCAAGGAAAAACAGCTCTCATCTTCTTCGCCTTCATCATCATCATCATCGGCCTGCAGTTCGGGATCTAAGGCTTGGTACGCGTCCTCCTTTTCTTCCTGTGCAACGCGGCCAATTCGGGGAGACGCCACTCGGTTTGCACGCGTATAAAATCTCTCCTTCCACGCTCGACCAAGCACCTGAGCACGCCAGGGCAACACGAGCAAAACAACTAGACATACAATTGCGATCAGGTCGAAGAGAGCGAGATAGAATTGTCGGAGCAACAAGATGCGAATCGTCCAATTATCTGGCTCCTCTGATGCAGGCATTTCATCGATGCTCTTTCCATCAACCCCCTTCCTCTTTTTCACAGGTCCATAGCGCAAAAGGCTGTAGATCAAAGGAATGCGAATAAGAAAGCAAGCCGCGATTACAGTGGTGATTGCAAATGGGGTATCGACAGCAAGTTCAATCAGCTCTGACCAGATGATGATATGTGCCCATGCCGGGAAATATGGCTTTGCTTGAGGCGGTTCAAGGAGTTCTGCCACGACAGGGGATTCGATTGCACTTGCTGATTGCTTCTCTTTAACTGGAAAAGCAGATTCGATATCTGGTGGTGGCAATTCCTGAGGTAGCCCTTGATCTGGCGAGAATGCTCGCTCCTGTTTCTCCGAAGGGAATTCTTGCTCCATGGCTGGAGCGTCCGCTATTTGCTGCTCAGGTGTTTTCTGGTCATTAACATAAGGAGGAGGGCTCGCATTTGCCTCGTAGAGCGGAGGAAGGTGGTCTTCTGGAATGAGCGGGAGTCGATTTGGATCAGGCGTGGAGACAGGGCCATGATAAAGCCGATACCCGGTAGTGAGCAAGCGATACAAAGAGCGTGAGCGCCAACTCAGACACACGATCAATGCGGCCACAAACGTCGGGGGGTCAACAAGCAAGAGTGCAAACTGGGTTGCCACTAACCCAACTTTCCCTTCAAAGTCTGAGAACAACACTCGCTGAAGTTCGAAAGTGCGCCAAGACACCAGCAAGATCCAAGTCATGATAACCATGGGAAACTGCACGATTGCCAATAACAGATTGACAAACAAGACGGAATGAAAACCGATCCCAAGAGCAAATTCGGTTTGACGGCCGAAGCCATGAACATCATCTCCCTGCAGCTCTGCCAAGTCTCGCCAAGAGTGCAAGAGGAATGGAACTCTCCACACTGATAAAAAGGTGAATATGGCAATAGGGAAACAGAAGATATCACAAATCAACAAGCCGAATTGGGACAGCACAGTCGAACGAGAATGGCAACCAGAGTGTGATGTAGCCAGTAACTTGCGAAGAATCCACGACCGCCACGGCGCGAGTACCACACAAATATAAAATGGGATGACAGGAAGGTCAAGCATTAACTGAAGACTCTCGTGAACAACGGCACGGTGCACTGCTGTGTCGTTGGGCTCTGGGATAGAAGGTGCACGTGCTTCAGCGTTCTCCTCGCCCTCTCTGATTCCCTGAGCTTCGGGCATCTTTCCAAAAGCGAATTGGAGTGATGAAATTGGCAAGTAGTGTGGAAGAAGCGGTTTCAATCGCTCAATAAGTCGCTTGGATCTCAACCCGGACAATAAAGTGACCAAAAACAATGGCAAGCACAAAATATCAAGACAGAGTAAGAACAAGTGCGACACAGCCGCCTGGCGCCTCCGACAGGCAATGGAACTTCCGTCCGAGCGCTGGACAACAAAATTGAAGTCGTAGTAGAGCGGCAATGTTCTCCACCCAGAAATTGCCACGATGGCCCCCAAAAAGAAGAAAGGGATATCGATCAAAATTGATACTGCATGCTTAAATAAGACAAAATGGGGATTCAAAGATTGCCATACACTCGAGCTCATTGCCGAAAAGTAAGGGATTGGGCATCCAAATCCTTTTGCCGTCAAATCACTCTTGCATGCTGACACGCGGTAGATTGTCACGGCAATGAACAAACCACATACTAAAGCGGGGTAATCGAGCCAGAGTACCGCGAAATGATGCAAGATGCACCACCGAATATCCGATGCGGAATAGTTTCCATCTTGGGATGGTGCCTTATTTGTGAACAAGGCCCAGATATCTCGAAGCAGAAGAAACCCGCGTCCAGACAAAATTCCCACAACAAAGACGAATCCTGCCAAGAGCATGAACATTACGTCAACCAAGACATTGAAGGCCTGGATGAGACACAGACATCGCAAAGCCCAATACTCCCCTGGGGGAACTGCCTTCCACTTTGAAACCAAAGTTGGGATGCGAAACCCAGTAATCAAGACGACCAACAACATTGGTGCAAAGGGAAGATCTGTGACTAGTTCTGCCACTTCCTGTAGGACTAGTTGATGGGATTGGTAGCGAGTCTCACGCAACTCACAACAGCAATAAGGTGAGTCTTTGTGATTCTCTGACCATGCTGCAAAGAACCCAATCGTGCCAGGATCTTGCAATTTCCGCCAAAGCCCGCCTAATCGATAGCCCGTGATTGTGATCAACGCGAGCGAGAACAGACAGAGAACATCGAGAACTGCCATGCAGAATTGCTGTACAGAGATCTTACGACGACCAGATGCGTGCGGACACAGCCACAAATCTCGCAGCAAAGGGTAGATCCGAACAAACGTGAAGCAACTGAAAATGGCAAGGAAAATAAATGGAGCATCCAAGAGCTGTGAACAGAACTCGCTCAGAAATATCCCTCGTCGTTTGCTAATGTCAGATTCGGCTTGGAGCCTCTTGATCAGGTTGGGGGCACGATAGAGCAATGCCAAGACGACCAGCCCGAGGAAGAGGAAAGGGATATCTACGAATAGGTTCAATAGCTCGGTCAAAGCAAGCAATCGTTGTTTGCCAGGATGCTCGCAGTGCGACGATTTGCTCTCTCCGTCATCGGAAGAATTGAGCTCCTTTAGGCGCTTGAGGAAGCTAGAAGCACGCCACACCGTGCATACCACGAAAATACCACATAAAATGAAAGGAATATCGATCAACAAGGAAACGAATTGTTCAAGCACAAGAATGTGTGCGCTGAATCTATTATGGGAAACTGGAGACAAAGGAACACGCATAAAAAATCCACCCGTCGTGCTTTGCAGCAAATTAGACAATCTTGAATTGCGATAAACAGTGAGGAAGACGACTATTCGAGCAAGCAAGACAAATGGGTCTAAAGCTGCTAGGCACACTTGCACAATCACAGTGACACGACAGGCAGCGTCGGCTTGATGTTCGGAGAGCTCATGTTCCTTGCTCGAAAATCTCAAAGTCCAGATATCTCGAACTGCAACAAAAAATCGATGAGGCATGATCACCAAGAAACATAGCACGAGAAACACCGGTAGATCAAGTGCCAATTTGAGTGATTGGACCAAGAGCAAGATTCGGAAGTCTCCAGAAGAGAGCGTATCCCATTTGCCCCAGATCAAGGGAAGGCGCCAAGGGAAAACACACAAAAACGCTATTACTGGAAGCAGGAAGGCATCTATGCACGTCAAGCCTGCCTGTTTCAACACGAAACGCCGCCATTTGATGTTTTTTTCTGGATCAATTCGCATCAGTGCCACTGCTCGAAGCAAACAAACCATAACCAGCATGGCCACAAAGAAGGTACCACAGTCAAGTACCGCCCAGCACATTCCTTTCGCATAGTTCGCCAAGCGAAGTTGCAGCCTCTCTTGTGAAGCCAAGCACCCATAAATAATCAAGAGGATGTGACCTACGCCAATGAGCGCGAGTTGCCATACTACCTGGATGAATACTAAATCGAGCAAGTAGCACACGCCAATTACTTGCCCCGCGCCGATCGCACAAGCACAGAGTGACATTACAAAACGTGGAATCCAGAGAACAAATATGTATGATGGAAGTCTCTTCTCATCCATGCTTGAACGATAGAACCCATCAGGCTCGACCACTGTTTGTGTCAATTTCAGAAAAAAACATAACGGCAACGAAATTGCACATACAAGCAACTTGACGGCCCTGAGCAACCACTCAAGTAACTGCAGGACCACAGGCCTCTCATCTTGAGCCATACGTCAAATATTACAAAACAGCCTAAAGAAGTCGAGTCAGATACAATCGCCAGTTGTGAGAAATTTAGCAGTGCGTTTTGTCGTACGTTTGTCGCCGCTTTGTCGTGGTTCTCCGGTTGCCTGTTCGACTTGTTCGACTTCTTTTGACTTGAATGTTGAGTCGATATCATTTGAATGCTTGGCTGACCCCCAATGCCTGCTATTCAGCACTTCCACTTTGATTAAATCCTCATTACTCCAATTCCAACTTGTTTCTTGCTTTTTGGCCTGTTTGCTTTGAAACGCTGAGAAAACAAAACCAAAACCTCATTTACTTAAAAAGAAAAACGAAAGACGGATTCTAGGACGAAAAGTTCTCAGTGGACATAGAAATAAGAATAGATGGGCTAGAAAAGAGCTGCAATAGTCGCAATCACGAGAGCGAAGCCTACAGTCAGCTGGGCCACACCACTGTTGTCACAGACATACATTTGGCCATTCTTGCAAACGCCGGTCTCTTGATCGGGGATGCAGTTGAAGTTGATGCCGCCACACGTTCCAGTGCCAGTCGAGATGCAGTAGTGCAGGTTGGTGCAACGAGAGTTGCTGAACTGTCCTGGATTAGGCAGACCGTTGCCACAGCCTTTGGGAAAGGTTTTGGTGCTGGTGGGGGTGCCGGTGCATTGATTGTTGGAGTAAGTCTTGAGGATGAGCGAGTTGCCCTCGACTTCGGGGGTATCGGGTTTGGTGGTATTGGTGTTGGTGGTGTTGGTGTTGGTAGTGTTGGTAGTGTTGGTGGTATTGGAGGTAGTTTGGACGAATTGGCATGTCGTCACAAGGCCTCCACTCATCACGCCGTCCTTGAAGTTGGCGGCATCGCAGGTGCAGTTGTAAGGTCCTCCCGCAGCTCCCACGTCCATGCACTCGTTGCCTTGAGCCGTTTTGCACGGGTCATTGATTTCGCATCGGCTTGGGCACACAGTGACGGTTGAGTTCACACAGATGCCGCCTGTGCACAGCTTCTGGCCAGCAGGGCAGGGCGGCGCGAAGCCACCAAAGATGGTGGTTTGATTGCCAGAAACTGTGACGGTGCACGGGTAGTTGGTGCAAGTCACAGGGAGCGGTCCGTAGCAGCCTCCGTTGCACTGGATATCGCAGGTACCAGTCTCACCACCCAGACAATTGAAGGATGCCATGCTGCGGCATGAATTGGAGCCGCCATTGCAGACCAATGCACAATTATTGCTTGGGCAGTTGACGGTGGCTCCTGTGCACCCATAGACTCCAGAGCACAGGAATTTGGTGGAGTTGGCTGCGCGAGCAGTGAGGATAGCGTTCTGGCAGTCATAGCTGCCCGCGCAAGTTGACACATACTTTGAGTCATCGATTTGATACAGCCCATCCACCTTCAAACCACTGCAGGCGCGATTTCCGTTGCAGTTGAGAGAGCATTCCGCGTTCGCGGTGCAATTGACAGCGCCGGAACATGTGGTGGTGGAGCAATTCAGTGCACACGAGCTGGTGTTGTCAGGGCAGCTCACTGCAAAGGCAGAGCCCAACAAAAGGCCCTAGGGTGGATGTTGTCATTCAAGGATGTGAGGTATTACCCAGAGCAGCTTTTTCGTGGTCTCCATCGGAACCTAGAACCCTTTTTCGCATTGTCGTAAGATTGTCGTGAGAAAATGTCACGAGAATTTCACTATGTGAAAGTACTTCCGAGTCTGTTTTTATGCCTGCTCTGAAAGTCTCTCCTCTGGGGATCCCTCTTCCTCTCTCCTCTTCCTCTCTCCTCTTCCTCTCTCCTCTTCCTCTCTCCTCTTCCTCTCTCCTCTTCCTTTCCTCTCTTCCTTTCCTCTCTTCCAGTCAACATCAATATTTATGGGGGAAAAGATGGCGTTGGTAAAGACTCTTACACACTCTTAACCGTTCCCCTGAGTCAGTTTCTTGAGTGCGATCACGAGTCGAGCGAGCGAGAGATCTGCGAGGCAGTGCAGGCGCTTGAAGAGTCGACTGCCGTCAGCATGCACGGGAGAGCGCTGACAGAGCGCCTCACAAAGATCGCAACAGTTCGGCTCGGGCCCAGGGTTCGAGTTCAAATCATCGAAAACAACAAGAAACGACTTTGCCAAGACGGCGTGGTGGGTGGGTCTTCGGACTTCTGCTGTGTCCGCTAGTCTGCATCTATCACCTGATCTGTGGATGTTCCTACTGGGACGTGTTGACCAGACGCGGCTGGCCTGCTCATGCACTAGGAACGTGATCACAATGTCGAGAGAGCAGGTATTTCGTGCGCTTGTGCTTCCCATAAATCGAATATCTCGTCGAGAGGGACGTGTGCGTGTCATCAAAACCCAAAAAAAAACTTAATAAAATTCAACGCACCATTTTTTTCTTCACTCGCGTGGTTTAAGTTTACCTTGGGCGAGCATCTGCTGCGTTAATTCCCTCATCTTCCTCAGTTACACAAGAGAAATTTTCAGATTTCCTATATTCGTTTATGAACCAACACAAATCGAATCAGTCCCAATTTGTAGCTTGTTTTTTTTTCTTTTTTTTTTGTTTCTTCTGGCAGGTTCGTGTTCTTTTTTTTTTCTTGTTTTTGCTTTTGTTTTTTTGGAAAGCAAAAATAAATAATCAAATCAAAAAAAAAAAGAAGAAAAAGCAGAAAGTCCACACTGCGAATACACGCTTCCGAAAACACGCTCTGCTTCTCTTTTTCTTACCCCCCAAGAAAATTCTGTCAATGTATAATGTGTAAGTGT
>Ga0215283_10030_pt1 | contig 9710 bp, 14 predicted proteins | sample ZER3_1Amoeba_F21_FD_182617 | JGI IMG/M metagenome (GOLD analysis project Ga0215283, IMG submission 182617) | Enriched cells of freshwater protists from Biology Centre CAS, Ceske Budejovice, Czech Republic - ZER3_1Amoeba_F21 | ecosystem: Environmental > Aquatic > Freshwater > Unclassified ...
ACTCCTTGGTTTGCTATGGTTTCCCAAGAAGATGTGACGGTGTTGAAACAGCGCAGGTCGTTGTAGCGACCCTTGCAGTCGCCAAACCCCCCGAAAAAGAACAGGTTCTCACCTCGTGTCACCATTGTGAAGTACGTGCGGGAACTTGGTCCTCCCGTTTTCTCTTCGTTCGCGGATAACAGTTGCCATTGGAAGTCTTTTGCATCTACAAAACCTGTGAATGAAAAATGGGGGATTTGAAAGACCTGTTGTCATAAAGGGCTGTTTCTGTTCTTGGTGTGGTGAAGTCTTCTCGAGAGAATTTCCTACTAGGGGTCCGTGTCTCTATGGGGAGCGCGGAGTCTGCCTTCATCAAGGATCTGCCCGATCCTAATCAGGTGCCACCCCTCCAACGCAAAATATATACCTTGGTATAGGGTTTCGAGGAAGCAGAGTGCAAGAAAATTTTTGAGGCCTTTGACAAATCGAACACAGGTCAAATTCTTCTTGGTGTTCGGGCCACTATCTTTCATAGGCTATCTAACCAAAGATGTCGCGATTAAGGTTTTTCAAACGAGTTGAATACGACTCTGCTATCGTTTGTGTAGTTTTTGGCTAAGTATGCCAAGGAGAAAAAGGTCCTGTTCACTCAGTGAACTTTTGCAAGCGCGCTTTAGATAAGTAACCCCAAGCAGTACGCCGAGGACACTTTCTCACGTCTTGACAAGAACAAAGATGGGCGATTGGCTTACAGCGAACTCTTAAGGTTAGTTTTGTTGTTTGATTGATCGAAATTGTCTCAGGCAACGCACAACAGTGACAGTAACAGCAACAGCAGCACAGCCCGTGGCTGCTTCAACCCCAGTGAAGAGTCCCGAAGCCAATGTTTCCACAGCGACAACCTCACAAACCCCCACAAAAACAGAGGCTCAATCAACAATGTCCAGTGCAGATATGTTTGCATCGATGACAAAGGTCATGACATGAGCTCTGGTTGTGCCACTCCCCCTATACAGGGCACACCCGAGGCGGACACAGATGTGATGCTGGGTGACAGCTTGGAGAAGTTTTTCACTGCGGTTGGTATTGCAAATGATGGCATTATGACCTTGGGGATTTCGTGGAAATTTGAGGTCCGCAATGCATTGGAGGACCAGAACGAACGATGATATGTAGTGCAAAACTATGGGGGAAATCTCGAAGGCTGAGTTTGCGAAGGGTTGCGAAAAGAACAGGTTAGAGATTTGCATGTTCACGAATGTCGCGTATGCTATTGCAAGTTGTAAGAGAGATAGAGAGAAAGAAGAGCGCCGAACATGATGCGTGCTCGAGAAGCGGTTCGGTCACCGAAGTTGTGTCTGCTCCTCTCTTCTTTCCTCTCTCTCTCTCTCTCTCTCTCTCTCTCTCTCTCTCCTCTCCGCCTCTCTCTTTCTTCTTTTCTTTTTTTTTTCTTTTTTCCCTCATGATTCTTGGCTCTTGGTTGCGACCGTGCGAGTGCCATAACTTTTATTACTTACACGTGTTGTCTAGACCTCTCCTTTTTGACATGGAACATTTTTGAAAGCCTGAAAGTTAAACTAGAAACAAGGAAGGAGGGATTGTATGTGAGAGAAGAGAAAGAGAGAGAAATGTAGATGCCACTCGGTGGACGATATCAAGGTGGATTGGAAAAATGTCGTGCGTTGTGATATTTGAATCATAGCGATTGGTTGAGTCGACCGAAAAGTCCCTCAAAACAGACACAGTACCGCTTTCCTCATCTTCATAGTAGAGATAGACAAAATGAGGTGAAGATCGATAGAAGCTCGCACATTTAGTAACTAGAATCTATTCTAAAGAAGCAAGTTCTAAAAGAGATGTTCAGCAACAATTCAAGAAGTTTTACATGTGGGTGTTCGATTTCTCCAAGGAGGTATACCGTGTTTGTGTCATTTGCAGTTGTTGAGATCTCCAAGAAACGGGGAGCATGCGCGTTGTACTTTTTAATTTATCCTCCCCTTGGTGTAGCTCTAGATCGATGTATGTGTGTGATGTTGTGTCGTTGAAAGGGTGAAGAACGAAAGACGCTGGACGCGGAGACAGCAAGCGATATGTGGGGCTTGGTGCTCGTACACCATTTTTCTCTTCTTCCCAAATGGTACCCTCAGTGAGCATTCGTGTGGAGTGTGAGCTGTTTCTAGGTTAACATTCTTTCAAAATTCTAAGACCGCCACAGTGACGAAGGTCAACCTGCATTGCAAAAGCCCCACAAAAGGATGTCTCGCAGGAAGATCCTACTGCAGGAGGTAGCTGCCCATTAACCATTGGAGTTGATTGTCCTCGACCACAAACCACTACGAGGTGAAACCAACCCATGACTTGCTTTCCTCCACACTCAGCTGTAACTTGGACTGTATTTGTGCCACAAGCCGAACTAGAGAGGTTGCCAGACAGCTCAGCGCCGTTGAGGGTGAGACCACTCCCAGGCCTCAAACCACGAACGCTGTAGGTGGCATTTGGGCAAGAAATCAACGCGATGCGTGAGAAATCCAGAGTAAAAGCCTCATTATTGGAAGCATACTGCTTCGGCAAAATATTGCTACCTTGTATGCTTGGGTCAACGCAAACCCCAGAGACTGTGATGCGAATAGCTAATGTTTTATAGGAACCATAGGTGTCAACCGCCATGATCTTGGCATTCAGGACACTTGCATTTCTGTCCGCAAACGATGGAGATCCAGTCAAAACGCCGCCTTCACTAATCTGGAATCCAGTAGACACGGGCAAGGCATCGATCGAGAAACTCAAGCCGTTGACTGGAAATACGTCTTTGACATTGTAAAAGAATGGCTCACCACATTGCGCGAATGCTTGAATGTTCATATTAGTCTCATCAACAGAAAAGCCGCGCTCAAAAGTTGCAAAGTTCTGTGAGTTTTGGATCATATTACTTGGCGAAAAACGAGCCGAGAATGAAGGTGCAGAAATCGGGGCTTGGAAAGCCGGAGAGATTTGAACACTGTTCGCAATATTTTGCAATGCTGGTGTGGAAGAGCCGCGCTGAAACTCATTTGTAAATTGACTTGGCCACAAATCTCGAGGGCTCTGACATGAGTTGAATTTTATTGAGATGATAGCCTTCGATTCGCGCGCTTGCGAGTCCCTGCCAACCACAGTCAAACCAAGCAAGGAGTTTTCACAGTCTTGTCTGGTAGGAACGCCATCCAGTATTCCTTGTGTGCTCATCCAGAGCCCCGAATTTGGTGGCAATCCCAGGCAGTAAAAGGTGAGACCAGTCCCAGGAAAATATTTGCTGACATCGAATCGAGTGCGCTGACCAACTGTTGCCCATACCTCAGGCATCACCGGGGCAACCGAGGTGCTGGTTGCTGGTTGAAGCGATTTGCCAGCACATGCACTAATTTGGCAAAATGCTGAAACAAACATCACCGCACGCGCGATCGCTCCGCCCTGTGTGGAGGCAGATATCGACAAGACCATTGGCTGCTTGGCGGCGCAGTCCGTGGTGGTGGGTGTACCAGACAACATTCCTTGTGGAGAGAGTCGAAACCCAGTGCCTGAAGGCAAGCCACTAATTCCAAACGCCAAGGAGTTAGAGGCGCCTTGATAGCGAAATACCGAGGAAAAGTCGAACATAAAATTTTGGCATCCAAGAACTAAGGCTGGAGGGACAGTGCCCACAAGAACAATATCTTTTGCACAAGTCAATCCATCTGGGTTCAAAGTGCCCGCGCGGCATCCGCACTTCGAAGTCCCAGGCACGCAAAGTTGTTCGCAACCGCCATTGTTGACACTGCAAGGATCATATCCACATGTCCTTCCATCGGCGCTGAGAGCGTAAGATCCTCGGCACGAGCATATCGCAGAGTTCTGTACGCTGGTGCACACTTGGGCACATCCACCGTTGTTGAGATTGCATGAATTCATGGGGACCGGCACGGGGACCGACGCGGGGACAGGCATGGAGGCCAGTCCAACAGACCTACAAGTACCAGTCAGTGTCGAAGTAATTTCAAAGGGAGTACCTGGGTGCGGGATTCGTTGCAGGCCGAGATTGGATATCGAGGCGAAGTTGAGCTGAACATTGACCATAACCATTTGTAACAGCAATTGAGATCATCAGGGGCTGTGCTTTCAGATCAGCGGCCGTGATTAACCCCGAGAGCAGCCCATACTGAGGATCGATTGTGAGCCCCGATCCAGGAGGGAGTCCTCTTAATGCGTATTCGAGCTTTAACCCTTGCGAATTGCGCACGCTTCGAGAAACGTCCAATAACCAAAACTGTCCGACACTGGGCGGACCGTACGGGTTTACAAGGGGGTCGCAAATGAGGCTGGAATACGTTTTTGTGATTGCCATAAGAAAATCAGCTCGAGCCCTTCCACCCATCCCAGAACAATTGTTTGCTGCCACATTTTGCTCGTTTGAGGCAAAGACCGTGAGAACAAGTGGCGATGCCCGAAAATCGGCTTCGTTTGGAGTCCCGGAAAAAATCCCTGTAATTGGGCCAATACCCATCCCCGAGCCAACGGGAAGTCCAGAAACGCTGAATATCAATGGTTGGCTGTTCACGTCCGAGAAATGCCTGCTGAAAAATCCAAAGAAGGATTGCCCCACCACAGCTGTCACGGGAGATGGGATTGGAGGATCAATGACTGGTGGACGGCGACCCCGCAAGAAAGAAAGTTGCACATTAATGCAAGTTGTCGAATGGATAATATTGCTGGCACATACCACCGCAGAAATAGGAGTTGATGCAAAATCCGCTGGCCCGGGAATGCCTTTTAAAATCCCAAGTGATGGATTCCAAGTTAAGCTGGTATTCAGTGGGAGCCCTTGAATCGTGAAAGTCATTTGGGTTTGCTTGGGGTCTGTGAAATAAACACCGAAATTGGTCGATAACAGCACGTTCTCACAGTAGCCCAGTTGAGTTGGGTAGCCAGTTGCAACCGGAGCTCCATATTGGGGGTCAATGAGGAGCAAGAGGTTGGCCTGTGCCTTGCCACCGCCGCAAGATGCAGAGTTATCGGCCATGATGGACGCAGTGACAGTCATAATACCAGAGCTTGCGCTCGAGTTCAAACTGTATTCTTGTTCCAAAACTGTTCCCGTGATAACACCCAGCTGAGGGTCGATCGTTAAAGAGCGCAGCCCAGGAGTTAAAATTGTGAAACTCGTTCGACTATCAACATTTTGGAAGAGTTGTTTTGCGTCATAGCGCATTGGAGTCCCAACTTTCACAGTTGTTGAAAATGGCACCAAAGGCTTTATCGCGGTCACTGGTGCGTTTCCAGCAACCTGAAGAGTCAAGGGCGGCATTCGAGCAGGCCCTGTTGGTAAGCCTTGGTCAACAATAATCGACAAAGTCATAGGCGACGCTTGGACATCAGCCAAAGTCCCAATGCCCGAAAACACTCCAGTTTTTGGATCAAGTGAAATTCCCGAACGAGCGGGAAGGCCATATTCTAATGTGAAGGTCATATTCCCAGTGGGATTGAGCACAAAATCGACTGGATTCCAAGGGCAGCATGACTCCCCACAATTGATTGGGGACAAGTCTGGAATCGGCTTGAAAATGACAGAAGAAGCACGAAGCATTTTGACCGACAGAGGGAAAGTGGCGAACCCGCTCTGATGGTCTCGAACAAACACGGTGATCAATATTGGTTGCGATTGTGCAATGTCTGCATCAGTGACAGAACCCGAAACAATCCCTGATGTCGGACCAATTCTCAAGCTACTTTGAGTCCCGTTTCCGAGCTCATAGCACAAATTGGAAGCAACGAAGCAAGGTGGGAGCTGGATGGTGCACCCATAGCCTTGATAACAAGTTTGAACTTGTCGCGCATTACATGTGCGTGTTTCCAGAGCATAAGGTTGTTGGACTGGCACCTCAAAGGTGAACACAGTGGATCCTCCTTTTGAGGTTGTGGCATTGACAGTGACTGCGATTCTGCCAGCGTTCACATCCATTTGCGTGATAGGACCCGACAAATATCCTTGGTTTAAGACCAGATTGATAGGCAGTGGTGCTCGAAGAGCGTACGTCACGGGAAAGTTGCTTGTGCAAAATTTGGAGATATCCAACTGATAAGGGACACTTGCACATGGGCCTGAGCCTGTCAAGACCCCAGCCGGGATTGTTGGGGCATTGCAAGTTGGGGGTACAATTACCGAATAAAACAGATAATTGTCGACGGTGCCATTGTGTCCGTCATCCGCTGTGATAACGACTCGCACTGCTTGCAATTCAGATTGGGCAACATCACTCGAGGTCCAAGTGGCCGAGAAGACACCATTGGAGAGAGAGAGAGAGAGAGAGAGAGAGAGAGAGAAAGAGAGAAAGAATAAGAAGAATAAGAAAAAAGAGAAGAGAAGAGTATGTATATTCAATTCTTCCAAAACAACAAATTGACCATGAGGCGGTCGATGAAGGCCACCTTGTTTTCCTCCCTCCACAGGCCGACTACATTGCCCAGCAGGCGCACCACAGCCCACACTAACTTGAAGGTGAAGGACCGCTCCAAAGGCGGGGCTTCGGCCAGGTCGGCGGGGGCAACGACTGGAGCTTCAGACGGGGAAATGTCGACAGCCGATGGAGCTTCAGAAATATGGAAAGAGACGGAGGCGGAAGACGAAGAGTCAGAAGAGGAAGAAGCGGAAGAGGAGGAAGAGGAGGAAGAGGAGGAGGAAGAGGAGGAAGAAGAAGAGGAGGAGGAGGAAGAGGAGGAAGAAGAAGAGGAGGAAGAGGAAGATATCGAGAGCGAGTCGATGAGTGATGAGAGCAGATCGGCTCCTGAGAGGTTTTTGGCCACCCAGCACAGGAGACCTTCTATACACGATGAGTCCGTCATAAACGCTCCCTGTTCCGAGTCTTCTGTAGCATTCTCCAGCACCATGAGGAACAGCAGCGCGGACACGCCCTCTGCACCTTCCATCCCTGAAGCACCCTTCTCTCTCCCATTCACTCTCAACACTCACCTTCATCATCTTCCTCATCACTCTGCTCGTCACACTCTTGGGCCATAGCCAGGTCGAGCGTCAACAGCTGGCTAAAGACCTTTAGAGAGAGCCCCGGCACCGCATTTAACGCAATTGTCATCAGATACACCTGTCAAACTTGTTCAAAAATCAAGGGATGGGTCAAACCCACTCAAGGGAAGGTGTTTCGGCGAGCCCCCATCGGCTCTGTGCCTGAAATACGGCCACCAGTAACTGTCCGTCTGACAGCTGGTGCAAACGCGGCGCGCTTAGGACAAAACTGTTGTAGAGGATGGTGCACAACTGCAGGACGTGAAATCAGACATCCAACGGTGAGTTGTACCACAGCAAAGGCCGGCCTTTCGTTGATTTCTTCAAGCAAACGCATAAAGAGAGTTGGGTATGCATACTCCCATAACTTTTGTTGGTTGGTGTCACACCCAGTGATTGCGTTCGAGAGGAACCTCAGTCCAGAACGGAGCGCAAACGTGCACTGTTTTGAGGGCTCCTCCCTTGTCGCAAGCATAATTAGAACTTCTGCAAGTGATGAAATCTCTGTGATTACTTCTACTTGACGAGGCACCACCCAAACGGCTGCCATTTTCCAAATAGCTGAAGCCGCCGCAAGCGGGGGATCCTGTTCGTGGTGAGGGATTTGCATGTTTTAAGTTATTACACTAAGGTCCGTGCTTTTCAGAAGCTGCTCATGGCAATGATGAAGTACAAGAAATAATCCATCATCTGTGTCAATGAGATGCTGGAGAATCTCAGAAGGGGCAGGCGATGATTGCAGTTGCTGGAAAAGCTCCATCGAAAGTCGTATCTAAGTCGATTGAAGTCGTATCTAAGCGTGATATGTCAAGCCAAAACAGTCCGCGTGATTCACCGAAATTTGACACCTGATTAGAACATGGAATTGGCGGGTCATTTCCTGTTTTTTGTTAGGCAATTTTAATTGTATGTATCCCGATAATGTAGTGCAGCCATTCCCTACCTTCTGGCTCCCAACCCACTCTAATGAGCGATCTGAAGGCAAGTACATCTACCTCCTCCACTCCATTGCATGTGTTCTGGAGCAGCTTGCATTGAGGAACGCAAAGGTCCTTGCTTATCGCTGCTGAGCATCCAATCTTCTTAGGATGTGGACATTCCAAGTCCTTTCGCTGGGAGCCACCCTCCACCAATATCTATTTTGGACTATGGTTTGCGGCTGCATAAGTAAGCCTGCCGGAGGGAACTTTTTTGACATTCAATTAGGTACATGAAGTGCAGCCCTAGTGCCTTCGTATCTGCGCTGGTGTACATTGATAGAGCCATTCTTCGCTGTCCAACTGTCTCTATCACACATCTCACAGTCCATCGGCTTCTTTTCGCCTCGTTGGTACGTTTTGTCTTGCTCCCTCCACAATCAACCTTGCTTCTCAGGTATGTTCGTGTAAATTTTGGGATGATGTGTTCTTCACCAACGCTTATTATGCCAAAGTTCAACTCAACTTTCTTGTTTCGTTGTACGAATGTATGGGTGTGCGAATGAAGCAAATTATATGCCAGTTGTGCACAGTTCCATAGTTTCATGCAGGTTGGTGGCCTCACACCCGCGGAGCTGACCCAATTGGAGCTGAATTTTCTGTTCAGTGTGGAATTTGATCTTCATATTAAGCCTGAAGAATGGTTTGATTTCTCCTCTCTCTCTCTCTCTCTCTCCCTCCCTCTCTCTCTCTCTCCTTTTTTTTTCTTTCTTTCTTTCTCCCCGCACCCCTTGACTCCCTCTGTTGCAGGTCACAGTATTTCGAGCAGCTGACGCTGCATGTGCTGGACAACCAGTGTCTGGCGCACTCTGCCCTGGTGCCGCAGCAGATCACCATGGTGGAGAACGAGAACGACCCCAGCTACCTGGCGGCCAACAACGACGACGAGATCGCGGCGCTGGGGGGAGCCACTCGCAGCATCGCGGGCAAGGAGAAGCCGGCCCTGGAGTTCCCCGAGGTGCAGGAGGACTGGGAGGAGGAGTTCGAGGAGAAGGAGGAGGAGGAGGAAGAGGACTGGGAGGAGGCCCTCCGCAAGAACGGCACGCTGGAAGAGGACGACTGGGAGGCGCAGCTGCAGGACAACGCCAAGCACGAAGGTGAGTGGGCCTGGAAGAAGGAGGCCATCCCTGAGGGTGCCTAAAAAAGAACTATTTTGCTCAGCACTTCCCCCCTTCCTCTCATTATTTTGGAAGGGACGGAGCAAAACCCACAGCCTCTTTGTGTGCGCGTTTTTTTTAATGGTTTTCGATTTGAGAAGATCAATTGTGTCTCAGCATTTTGCAAAAAATTCCTTGGACCGCTTGTAAAATTTTATTGTGACCTTGTTTATTGTGATCCCTTGTTTTTTCCCCTCCCCTCTTTGTTCCCCCTCCGACATTCCGTCGAGATTTACATAAAGAACCATGTCATCGACCCCAGAAGTCTTTTTGATTCTTTTTGCAATGTTAGACACGGGAATGGTGCATGAATTTATTTCAAATAATTAATTCCACGGGGCGAAAGTACCCAAAAGCATTAAGCAGGGAGGGGAAGGGAGATTCAACCAGGGCGTTCCAAGATCTTCTTTGCGATGTTGCTGGCCTCCTGGCGTCCAGCATCTGTTCTCCACTGCACGTAGGGCAAGGACAGGCCGCGGGGCTGTCGACGGTCACTAGCAGCATTGTGGGAGGAGAAAAAGAGAGGAGTGAGTTGAAGTGAGTTATGGTGCGAAGAGCAGAGTT
>Ga0215283_10029_pt2 | contig 9612 bp, 8 predicted proteins | sample ZER3_1Amoeba_F21_FD_182617 | JGI IMG/M metagenome (GOLD analysis project Ga0215283, IMG submission 182617) | Enriched cells of freshwater protists from Biology Centre CAS, Ceske Budejovice, Czech Republic - ZER3_1Amoeba_F21 | ecosystem: Environmental > Aquatic > Freshwater > Unclassified ...
TTTTTTTTATCTCTCCCCATCCCTTCTCTTGAGCCCCATCTCTCTCTCTCTCTTTCTCTCTCTCTCTCTCTCTCTCTCTCTCTCTCTCTCTATCTCTCTCTCTCTCTGTTCTCTCATGTGGAATCCTTTTTCCTTTGTAAGGGTACCCAATGCAAGGCGTTCCATTGATGGACAACTGAAAATAACATTCTATTTGCGCTTGCTCTACTAAAGCTTTACTCTGCCAGGGCTTGAACACCCGCATCCGTGATTTCAATACAACCATTGAGTAACTGCAAACGCGCTGTGAGAGCTGTTCAGCAAACAAAAGAGGACCAAAGACTGCAGGTAAGGAATTTGTGCCAAAGTCCGCAAAGCCTCGTCTGGACATTTCTTTTGTGTTCCCCTTTTTCTTCTCTTCTCTTCTCTTCTCTCTCTCTCTCTCTCTCTCTCTCATCCCTCGGTTTCTCACAAAGACAAAAAAAAGCTCACTTGCGTGCAACCACCGACCCCTGAAACAAGCACATATGTACAATACGTGTGTTTGAAGATCGCACGAACCGAGTATTTTGAGAGACTTCAATGCGGTGAGAAGGCCCACACCAGCATCCGTGATGCCGGTACCTGTCTCAAAGTACATCATTCCACCCCCGTCAAAAAAAAAAAAATCGAAAAGTGGTACAATGGGCCAAGTTCAAATTTTCCAGCCTGATTGTTGCACTTCATCACCATTCTCTCTCTCTCTCTCTCCTCTCTCTCTCTCCTCTCTCTCTCTCTCTTTTTATTTTTTATTTTCCGATGTGTATGTTGTTAAAGGAAACAAATCAAAATTCGGAGGCAAAATGGATTGCCTCCTCGAGGGCATCGTCTTGCAAAGAAGGGCTACCTAATTTCACGTTCAATGTGTTCCTGCAGCAGCACACGCACGCACGCATCCAGAAACATTCCACACAACATGGACCAGCAATGTTGAGCGTTGCAAGCAGAGGGAATGAAGGGAGCGCTCGAAGTCCCTCGCGAGTGACTAAAAGTTCAGCAAGCGTCAACCACCACAGAAAGCACAATGAATGATTGCAGGAAAAAAAGGAAAAGAGAAAAAGTGAACTTCCACACTCTCCGATGTAGAGCGATTCAAGAGACTGGAGAACGGTAAGGCTCGACAAACCCACGTCTGCAGGGAGAAGTGATTTCATGTTATTTTGTTTTTCAAAGTATGTCGAGTCGAACCGGTCACGCGGCCACATCCGAAGCACTCGAAATGAGAAAGGTCTGCGAAAACAGTCCAGGAGCGAAGGGAAGAAAAAAAGGAGAAGAGAGAAAAAAAAGTAGAAAAAAGGAGAGAGAAGAGAAAGGAGGAGAGAAAGGGTAGCACAAATTACTTGTGAGCACGGAAAGAGAAGCAAGGACACTATTCATATCTCATTTCAACGCTTTGTGGGATGAGCGACCTGTCATCGCATTGAGTTTGGCTCATTTTCAGAGCTCTGACGAAGCACAATGAAAAAAGAAAAAAAAAATAGTAAAGACGTTAGCGATGGTGCACTGCGAGCGATCCCTAGCATACACTTTCTTCATTTTGATCGACACAACAAAGAGACCGGCAAGACTCTCGATTGTTTGATTTCGATTGCCACCAAGCTCCTGAACAAATTCTTCAGAAATTTCTTTTTTTTCATGCTCGTTACGGACCAAATCTTTCAGCACGCTCATTCCTTGCAGAGCAACGCTAAGAGTGCCTCCAGCAAAGGCCGTGAGTCCTTGAAATGGAAGCTCGTGTGTTTGTGTGCATATGTTGAAAGCCGCACCAGACATGTCCAGAGTTTGAAGAGTTCGCAACGCAGATAACTTTGCGATCTCTAAATTTATCCTCGACACTTGTCGTTGGGGGAAAGCGAGTGGAAACCTGGTTCTCGAGTCGTGTGGTCCAGTGTGAGGGAGCGTAACCTAACAGATACGTATGTGCGCGCAGGGTGTGGGGGTGATGATGGACCCTTGGAGGGAAGCCAAGTGCCCATACGCATCCATGCTCAGGCGAGGTCGCGTCACCTTGAACATCAAATCTAAACGGTTTGGATCTAATGTCGCACCTGCACGAAAAAGAGTGCTGGAGGAACATGGCCGCAGCGATTCCAGCTAAAGAACCGATAAACAAAACTTTGCTCGTTTATCAAACCGACGGGAAACTCTAAGGAGGAAAGCCCATGTGCGCAGATCTTTCAACGTAAGCTAGGGGACAATGTAGATGGGAGGATGCTCCGAATATCATTTACCTGGAAGATCAACACCACGACATCGTCGGATAGCGCCTCCACCGTCCCTTCTGTGCGCTGGCGCAGCATCGACAAAATTGACGAGGAACTGGAAAACAAAAGGCAATTTCACTCTTACTTCTCCTGTTGATGTCTCTTGCTTTGCACTTCGAGGACGTTGCAATGTCGTGACAGAAATTCTGCTGATAATCCTTCTCTCATCGACACAAGAGATGACAAGGGAAGAACTGCGTTGCACTATGCAAGCAAAAGTGGCCGGAAGATGTTCTGAAACAGCTGCTGGTTCAAATGCCTGGGTTGCTTCATGCAAGAGACAACCGCGGCAGGACTCTGTTGCATGTTGCAACCAAAGATAACATCGTCGCACACTTGCTTAGAAAAAGCCCTGAATTAATTGCAGCTCATGGCAACCTCGATTCTTGCGCGGGTCACGGCGAAGGCCACGACCACATCGTGGCTCGGTTGCTCGTGAAAGGGCCTGCATTGATCAATGCAAAAAATGTGGCTGGCAGGACAGCATTGCATCTTGCAGCTCGTGGCGGGAGTGCCAACATCGTGAAACGGCTGCTTGCGCAACAACCCAAACTGATCGATGAAACTGCCCTTGACCACCAAACTGCTTTGCATGAGGCAGTCCAGCACGGACATGAAGCAGTGGTGTGAATCTGCTTGCCCAAAACCCCACATCGATCGAGGCGGGAGACTCGCAACACCAGACTGTGTTGCATTATGCAGCCCGGTTTGGGCACGACAAGATAGCGAAGCGGCTGCTTGCTCACACGCCCGCTTTGTTCCAAGCACGTGACTCGCGATTCCGGGATACATTAGATATAGCTGTGGAATCAGGATATGATAAAGTTGTAGCACGATGCCTCAAAAGGGATCCCAAGCTGGTTGTCTCCATGAATTCTCTGCGCATTGCAACGCATTCTGGGTTTGTCGACGTTTTGACACGACTGCTTGCTCATTGTCCGAAATTGATTGATGCGGAGTTTCAAGGTCGAACTCTGGCCGTTGTTGCAGCAGAATGCGGTAATGAGCGACTTGTGGACATGCTGCTTGCGGTCAAACCCGAGCAAGTGTTTCGGACTGACAACCAAGGAAATACCCTTTTGCATTATTTGATCTGCAACCCAGTTTTCAGCCACACGCTGGTGGAAAAAGTTTGGAGAATGAACATGGAGGCTTCCCGCGCCGTGAATGGGAACTCTGAGACTCCATTCGATCGGGCGGTTATGTTCTGGAACACGCCTGCAATTGAGTTGTTGCAATGGCAATTGACTTATCAAGAAGTTGCAAGTACATACGAACGATTTGCAAGCCTCGAAAATCTTCGCCCATTAATCGACAAGCAATGCGAGTTGTTGAATTTGGTGTTGCATCAAGACGTGATAGCCACGATCTACGAATTTCTGGGCCTGCAGCGTGTTCAACGAGCAATCGGCGGCGAGAAGCGAAGAGACATGGAACCTGACGACTCAGCACGCAGGAACGTTTCCTTAACTGTCTCATATGATAGAAAAAAACAAAAGAGAAAAGAGTAACAGTCAGTCAATCACTCGATTTCGAGATGTGATTTCGAGATGTGTGACGGGCCGAACTTACATTGTGGATGCCACAAATCCAACACCAACACGACTCGTGCGACTTGGTCAAGTGGTACTGTCACTGTCTGCTCTGAGTGTTGTTTGAGTGGTGGTGATGGCTGGAACGATCGATACCATACCTCGTGGGGAAAGGAATCATCAATAATGAAGCATTTGCCTTCCTTCCACCGCAAAGTCGTTGTGTGCAGCTTGCCGTGTGATTCATGCCACAAACGCATCCCTAGCACGCTCTTGGGTTGTCGTGGCACTAGCAAGGGCAGGTGTAAACGAAGCCGATGGTTCGTAGGCCCACAGTGCACTTTCACACGCGTGTTTGGCAACATCAACGACAAATAAGCTCTGCCGGGAGCTTCTTCCATCATAGGAGCCCTCGCGAAACCTCTAGCACGAGCAGAACCGAGAAGCGCCTGTAGGCAAGCATGTAAGCGTGGCGCGGCGACCTGTCCTGCATTTACAGACTTCCCACCGGAAAATAAAGAGAGCTTTTGCCATATCCCGCTATGCAAACCTTCGCCTTGATGTTCCCAGCTGTTGGGGTTTTCTTCGTTGGCAACCACACTCCCTGTACTTTGATTGTAGACAAGGTTAGCTGGGAGCAACCGAAGCACTTCTTCCCGGAGCACAGGAAACTCCCTTTCCAAATGCAATCCAACTTCCGAGAAGGCTTCAAGGGGCCACACGGGCCTGCTTTCGAGGCCAGGAAAAAGGTAGGAGGCGCGAGGAAGGCGTGGTCGCAAAATACCACATTTTAGTTCGCTGCACTGAATATCTTTTTCATCGGTATTGTCCTCACGTTTTCGCTTCGCGATTTCATGACAATCGTTGTCGCTAGAGTCATCTCGGTCGTCAAGTTGACTGCAATCGAGCGTGCCCTTATCTTCTTCATCACTATCACCTTCTTGCAACAACTCGACAGTTTGTAGAAGGCTTAATGGCCACTGTTCAACTTCCCCATCCGCGTAAGACACCACAAGCGGTTTATCGGTTGGGCTTGGTTCATGTTTTGCCGTTCGAGCCCTTTTTGCCATTTTTTGCTTCCTTATGGGACAGTCATCCCGCCGACCATGGCATCAGTTGTGAGTGTTGATGAGTTCGAGAGGCTCAGCCGGGAGCTGCTGACACTCAAGACACAGCTCTATGAAACAAAGGAACGTGAGCAAAGCGCCGTTCACAAACAGCAGATCGCAGAACAGGAGGTTGTTTCACTACGGACAGCAGCCACCAAGGCGAAATCTGGACTGAAAGGGATCTTTGGCAACAAACAACAGGAGCAGGTGGTTGTTGAAGATTTAAGACCTCAAGTTGAGGAACTTAAGCTGCAAAATGAATCCCTCAAGGCCTCTTGCACACAAATGTTGACAGAACGGCAACAGTTGCAAGCACAAGTGGCGCAGTTCAAAGAACAGTTGGGCGTGGAAAGCACTGCGTCAGAAAAGTCAGCAGAAGAAGAGAAAAATGCGCTTACAGCTGCTCGACTTGCGGATTTGGAAGACCAAGTCGGAGCGTTCAGAAAGATGGAGGGAGAAAAAGAGCAAGAGATCTCAAATATGATGCAACAGTGCTTAAAGAAAGATGAGAGAATTGGCAAGTTAACCACGGATATCGAAATGTTGGAAGCCAAAGTGAAAGAAAAAGATCTCGCAGCAAAGGAGCAAGATTCACGCATCAAAAAACTCGCCTCAGATGCGGCAAAACCAGCCAAAGTGTCTGCTATCCAAGACCAGATGAAGAAAGTGACGGAAGGTTTGACGGAGACCAACGAGAAGCTCGAATCGGAAAAGAAGGAGCTCGAAGCACGATTGGCCTCTGCTGAACAGACTTTAGTCCAACAGCAAGCTGTCGTCACAGCTGCTCAAAACACATGCGAGGAAGAGAAAAAGCACGCGCATGTGCTCACTATGGATCTTGAAAAATTGCGCTCCGCCCATCAGCAACTCATGGAAACTCACGAACAAGCGAAGGAAACACACCAGAATGACATCAAACAACTCAAAGAACAATTACAAACTGCAAAAGAGACGTGGAAAGCCACAGAAGTTGGTTTGAGGGAGGAGCTCACCGCTTCCCAAAAAGAGTACGATTTTGTGAAAGAATCATTGGCTGCCACACAAACCTTGCTTGTGGAAGCCAACGAGAAGGTGAAGCAAGGTGTGATCGACACCACGGAACTCAAAAAGAGCCAAGAGGATCTGCAAAAGAAGCTGAGTGAAACAGAAAAGGCCTTTGAAGAAAGCAAAGTGAATAACACAATAGAAGGGAAGAAACGAAATCGTCTTGTCGAGGAATTGCGGGCGCAATTGAAGAAGGAAGCAATCAGAGTACGGGAGCTGGAGGCTAGCGCTGCCGAAACAAAGGATGCGCTGGCGGAACGAAGGCGAGACTCTGCAGGAGAGCCATCGAAAGAGGGCGCAGATGAGGCGTCGGGTGGAAGCGAAATTGAACAAGAAGTTTCCGCGGCGCTGTCTGTTCGGTTGGAACAGAGCCAAACTGAAAATTACGCGTTGAAGCAAAAATCGAAATATTTGGAGCAGAATATACAATTGCTGAATGAGGATTTGATTGGAAAGAAGGCTGTGATTCAATTCTTGTCACGGCGGATCGAGCCAGGCGTCGCGGGCACACTTATTACAAACCCCGAAGCCCACAAACTATTCCAGAGTCAACCACCCGCAATTCAACAAGAGTTGTTTGACAAGATGGAGATTGCCCTGCAAGAAGCCGTGTCCAACAACCTTGAAATCAAAGACAACTTGAGAAAAATGGGGTCTGAAGGAACCCGCTTGCTCGGTGTGATTGACACTCTTGACAGCGACAAGCGCCAGATCGAAGACGAGCTGAACTCGGTACGGGACATGTACCAGGAGCTCAAGGATGAAAAGGAGTTGAACGAAATGGCACGCCAAGATGCAGAGAAATTGTTGAAGCACACCGAAAATCAATTCAAAGCAGAAAGTTCAATGCTGTCTAACTCTCTTGCAGAGGTGAACTTGAAGCTGAAGTTGGTGCAGATGGAACGAGATCGTCTGCTTGCCCAGGTCTCGCAAACTTCAGAAAAAATGGTGGATGGTACCGAGCAGGCTGGGTCTGCACTGGGAAATGAACCAATCGAATCCGTTGAGCCCCAAGTCGAGTCTATCCCAGAAACGCAACCATCTCCCGATGGCACACAAGCTTCAGACGTGACCGATGTGGCTGAGATCTCTGAGTCCAGTGCCAACGCGGATATGCCTGTGTTGGAGCAGAAGCGCGAGTTGTCAGAAGTGACGGAAGTTTCTCGCGAAGCAGAACTTGATCCCCGCCTCAACGACGTTTTGAATGCTGACCTAACTTTGCCTTCCAACAAGCCCCCGCCAGTGCCCGAAGTGGTCCAAGATCCAGAAACATTGCCTGAAGCCGAAGAAGTGGAGATCATCACAAGCACGGAAACGAAACCTCCAACGATTGCTCCCCTCGCCCTGTCCACTCGGCGCAATTCAGAGCCGATTGAGAAAGAGTCCGAGGAGGAATCAGTGACGCGAGAAGCGCCAGCCGAAGATGTGCATCTCGCAGTTGAAGATCCCGTGGAATGTGTGCCCACAATAGAGTCTGAGCCTGAATCTCCAATTGCTTTGAGTAATCTCACAATGGATGCTGCTGGGCCAATGCTGTCATCCCCACTTGCCGAAGTATCTCTCTCGAGCAATGCCGGAACAAAATTTTCTGAAGAGCTCGTAACTCCTCGTGAATCCGAAAGCATACAGCCAACTCCTAGTGAAGAAGTGCCAACTGGCGGAGTAGAGTCTGTGGCGGAAGTTCATAGCGAAGTAGCTAGTGAATCAGCAGCTGTTGAACCAGTGGTTAGTGAGCAACCAGTGGCTAGCGAACGAGTGGAGCAACTGGTTAGTGAGCAAGCAGTGGCCAGTGAGCAACCAGTGGCCAATGAACAATCGAGTGAGCAAGCAGTGGCCAGTGAACAATCAGTGGCGAGTGAACAACCAGTGGCCAGTGAGCAAGCAGTGGTCAGCGAACAAGTGGCTAGTGAACAAACAGTGGCTAGTGAACAACCAGTGGCCAGTGAGCAAGTGGCCAGTGAGCAAGTGGCCAGTGAGCAAGTGGCCAGTGAGCAAGTGGTCAGTGAACAAGTGGTCAGTGAACAACCACTGGCCACAGAACAACAAGTGGCCAGTGAACAAGTGGCCAGTGAACAAGTGGCCAGTGAACAAGTGGGCAGTGAACAACCAGTGGCCAGTGAACAAGTGGCTAGTGAACCAGTGGTCGAGCAACCAACGGCCAGTGGGCAACCAGTGGCTGGTGAACCGGCCAGTGAAGCAGTGGCTGAGCAAGCGGCCAGTGAAACAAGTGAACAAGGGGCGGATCGCGAAAAGGCGAGCGTGACGGTAGATGAACAAGCGAACGTTGTCACGGAAGAGCCTGTGCAGCAAGCAGGCGAATCAGTACAAGAAAAAGTGAAGATTCAAAGTGAAGAAGTGTCCGCGGCACAGGAGGAGGGAGCTCAAGCGGCCGAATTACCAGTGCCAAACCAAGAGGAGACCAAACAAGAATCCGAGAAGATCTCTGCACAGGCTAAGGCAGACGATAATCAGCTCTTGGCAACCGCCAACGAGCATGACGAGCTGCCAACCATCCCCAGCGAGGAAGAAGCTGGAGAGTCACAAGACGGTCAGGCTGCCGTGATCCATGTCCCCGAGAACCAAGAATAACCTCTTAAACTGACATTGAACACGCGGACACGCACCTCACACACGCGAGGAATTTCTCGAATTTTATTAGTATTGTGTTGGGTGTGTGTGTGGTGTGGAAATGTGCGTGTGGTGTCTGCATGCGCGGTTTGGTATGTTGGCGTCATTTGTGGGTGGGCTCCCACAATTTTGAGATATACCCTCCCAAACCTCCTTTGTTTTTCGAAGGTTGCCCTATTTTTGTCTTCTCTGCACATCTGGCTCTCTCTACACATACACCCTCATGCACACCCCACACGCGAAATGAAGATTTTTCTGTCTCGTTTTTGACCTGGAGGATCGGTTTGTACAATATCCTTTATAACCAGCGATTCAGAACCCTCTAGAAAGAAAGAAAAGTCACAACCGACTAATGCAACAACCTTGCTTTTCAATATCCAACGTTATTTTACAACCTGAAAAAGCTTTCTTCCTTCTCGTTTCTTTTTCTCTTTCTACCTCTTCTCTCCATCTACTTCTTCTTCTTTTCTCTTCTTTTCTCCTTCTTCTCCTTCTCCTCCTTCTCCTCCTTCTCCTCCTTCTCCTTCTCCTCCTTCTCCTCCTTCTCCTCCTTCTCCTTCTTCTCTGGGACCACTCGTGATCACATCTCGCTCATGAGCATACGCCAGCAAATTCACGACTTGCTTTTGAACCTACACACAGGCCATGACGGATAGGAAGAATGTTTCTCGGTGTGAAATGAAAAAAAAAATAATAATACAAAAATATGTTTACAATAATGAATGTGAACCTCATATTTAATGGATCGAAACCCGTACGCCTGATTGTGAGTTAAAATGAAAAAAGACTTCGCTCTCTGAATCTAGCTGTCTGTTTCTGTTGAGCTGTGTGAAACGTCCATTAAAATGAAAAAGACTTCGCTCTGAAAGCTGTAAGCTGTGAAAGGTTACCTCGTTGTATCCCTTGGCGAGGCGGGCCACGACCTATGTTGATCTTGCAAGAGAAGAGAAGAGGAGAGAAGAGAAGAGAAGAGGGGAGGGGAGAGGGAGAGAGAGAGAGAGAGAGCGAGAGAGAGAG
>Ga0215283_10031_pt1 | contig 9532 bp, 12 predicted proteins | sample ZER3_1Amoeba_F21_FD_182617 | JGI IMG/M metagenome (GOLD analysis project Ga0215283, IMG submission 182617) | Enriched cells of freshwater protists from Biology Centre CAS, Ceske Budejovice, Czech Republic - ZER3_1Amoeba_F21 | ecosystem: Environmental > Aquatic > Freshwater > Unclassified ...
CTTCGACGGAGTGGATAGTTGCTGCAAGGGTTTTGCAACTCGAAAACCCAACACACTGAAGAGATTTTTAGGTTCGGCGTATCAGAAGGTGCTGAGACAGCACGGCTACGAGCTGGACCCCAAGACCGGGGGCTATCGGCTCAGGAAGTGAAAAGGGCTCTCTCACCTCCTTTTGTCTCAAATCCAGTGATTGTAGAGTAGATACAGAAGTAAATAGGAATCTTTTTTGCAAAAAACGAGCACACAACATGCACACATGAAAAAGCCAGAAATGTCAAAATCAAGGCCGGAGGCTGTAACCCGGTCCCCATTTTGTCTTGTCGGTGGAGCGGAGAGGTTTGGGGAGTTGGGGAAATCCTGGCGGACTCTTTCGGAAGACCGCCAAATGGGAGAACAACGCTGAAGCAAAACCCAACACCGAGGGTGCCGGACTTTGACCGAATACCTGTCCGTCACTCTCTCTTCTCTGTTGCTTCTCTCTCTTCTCTGTTGCTTTTCTCTCTCTCTCTCTCTCTCTCTCTCTCTCTCTCTCTCTCTCTCTCTTTCTCGAACCAAATCCATTGCAAACAGTGCAGGAGGGAGCATCTTTGCCGGCATGGGAAAGCCCCAAAGAGTGACCTGCACACCGCACCATCACACCGAAAGCTCTCATCAGAAAAAGAGAGTTTACTTCCCGCTCAGGATTCTCCAGCACCCACAGCGCTGTCAACATCGAGAGCCCGGTAGCTGAGAAGGATCTGTGATGGTGTGGGAGAGGGCAGGGACCGGAGAGAAAGGGAAGGTTGAGACGAAGCGCGAGTGCAGCGGCAACTGCGAACAGAGCCCCGAGACCTGCAAGTTTTATCCTTATTGGAGAAAAAAAAGCGAATGTGTTTTGCCTGCTCTCTGGGGCACCAATTTGGAGGTTTTCAGCATATCCTATGTCAAAAGCTGAAGAGAACTGGCTCCGTCACACCATAGCATTGTAGAGCATAAAGAGGCTGGAGGCAAGGCCGGCTGAGGGAGGACCGAAGTAGAGAAAATTGGTGATCTACTTCACATTTCAAAAAACAAGATGGTCAGAAGATCTCTCACCAATCTCCAATACTGCCCTCGAGACACACCGTCCAGAGTCAGCGCGAGAGTCTACCGAATCCCTTCTTCTTTTTCTTTCTCTCTTGTTCCTTTCTTTCCTTTTTTTCTGCTGAAAGAAAGGAAACTGACTTGAGGAAAGACAAGCTTAAAGTGTATTGCGGTGGAGGTGCCTGCCTGTGTGTCGCATTCGCATTTGCTACAAAAAATCTAAAAGACCGCAAGAGCAACGGCAGTCCAAGGAGCCTGAGAATTTGCGATTAGCGAGTGTGACTTGACGTGACCAACTTTGACCGGTCCATTGAGAAGGAGGGCCCCATTAGAGTTCTGTCAGTTTTGGGGTAAATCTCTCCCCTATCCTCTCTCTTCTCCTCTCTCTTCTCCTCTCTCTTCTCTCCCTCTCTCTCCTCCTCTCTCTTCTCCTCTCCTCTCCTCTCCTCTCCTCTCTCCTCTTCTCTCTTCTCTCTTCTCTCTTCTCTCTGCTCTTCTCTCTTCTCTCTTCCTCTTCTCTTCCCTCTTCTCTCTTCTCCTCTCTTCTCTCTTCTCTCTTCTCTTCTCTCTTCTCTCTCCTCTTCTCCTCCTCTTCTCTCTCCTCTTCGCGAGTGTGAGTCGAGTGTGAGTCGAGTGTGAGTCGAGTGTCTTCTCTTCTCCCTTTCTCTGAGAAAAATGTGACACGCACGCAACAAAGTTTTTTCGTTTCTTCGCCTTTCCTCTGTTTGTTCTCCTTTGTTTGTTCTCCTTTGTTTGTTCTCCTCTGTTTGTTCTCCTCTGTTTGTTCTCCTCTGTTCCTCCTCTCCCTTTCTCTTCGGGCTCAGACATGCACGACAAAATCAACCAAAAATGTCAGCTCCACCAACATCCTGAATGTAGGGAGGGTATTCCGACCTGGATGGACAATGAGAAGAAAGAGTCGTGGTCAGCTTTGCAATCCGCACTTGCTGACAACCATTACATTTTTGTGGAAGATGCCAGTGCCCAACCCTCCATGGCACAGCTTCTGATGGAGCGCTTGGTGAAGAAGCCTGTCCCTTCGTTTTTGGAGAGCGATCTAGACCCAGATAGCCCCAACGAGATGAACAGCGCTCTCAAGGCATTTCCTGGTCTCAAATGTGCGATCTCGGAATTCCTGCTGACACCAAATCCAAAGTATTACGATTTTGAACGCTTCCCCCAAGAACCCGAGCTGGCGAAGCGAGATCCGCGTGGCTTTGCGCTGTTGGCCTGGTGGGTTCCTCCAGAAATGCGCCTTAAGAGTGCTTACTTCGCTTCGACTCACTCGGTTGACGATGAAGCTAAAGGCAAGGCATCTTGGCCACTGGCACTTAGCGAACTCCGAGCTCACCACGTGGCCTCATTGAAAGAGTTGCACAAGGGAGTGTGCAGCCATTTGAGAGACGTGTACAAGCTCACAGATACTGAGATTCAGGCATTGTTCACGTGCTGAGTAGGGACTGAGAGCTTGCATTAGGATGTGGGGATGTTCATTCACTATCCTTATATTCCCCCATACTCGTTGATCCATGTGCACATCCGAGTTAACCTGCCAGAACATCCAGTGTTGGCCTTGCGGACACACTCTCTGGCCACTGTCATCGAACAAGTGGAACGACATGGCGAGTCAGTGTCATAGATGTGAATGAAGAGAGAGAGAGAGAGAGAGAAGAGAGAGAGAGAGAGAGAGAGAGAGAAGAAGAAGAAGAAGAAGAAGAAGAAGAAGAAGAAGAAGAAGAAGAAGGAAAATAAGTGACGATAGAAATTGTAGATACCCGTTTGCGCTGCGGCGGGTCTGGGCTGCAGAAGCTGGTACTCCAAAATTCAACTGCGCTGGAAGATGTTTGTGACTAGGATGGGGCAGATTTTTGCTCAAACATCAAAAGCAAGGGCAGTGCTCCGTGCATGGACCACTCGACATTCTCTCGGCAGCAGAGCTATTGCCTGTATTCAAGGAGCGAGCAGGCTGTGACGAGGCTTGTCCTTGTCGACAAAAACTTGCAAAGGGCGTGAAGACATTTAGAGGTCAAACCAAAAAAAAACGGAAGCAGCGATGATCGGTCCTCAGGTGGGAAGCCAATTCCCTTAGAGGCTTAGATTGCCGAATTTTGAACGAGAGTATTGAGCTGACGTGGGCGCCTAAGTGGAGGCATTTGTGTCTTTATGTGTCTATGTGTGGTGTTCATGGTGTTTGTGTTGTGTCAATGAGAGGGGAGTTGTCTCGCCTTAGTGCAGCAATGACTCCACGGACCCTCCGTTAAAGTCTTAACAGAACAGATGCACAGAGTTTTGTGAGCTCAGCATTTTCATGCTACGTTCAGAGCCCACGATACGTTCGAGTGTGAGTGCGTCGTATTTGGTGTAGAGAGCAAGGGACATCTTGTGGTCACCTTCGTGAATGAAATTGCAAAATTCGCTGTAGAACAGCGCGTTCTCGGGCAGCCCGTAAAAAATCAGCTTGTAGATGCCACGGATTTTGTACCTCCGAAAGAAATGGAACCGCTCTGTCAACAGAAGCAGTTTTTTGTGACGGTGGAAAAAGTCACTCCTCGCCCGCGAGACCATACTCGTTTTCGTATAGTCCGCGCAGCTCACGAAATCGATTTCTTGCTGTTTTAAGTGTTTTCTTACCCGAACATAATCGAAGTAACTCGGGATAAATAACAGAGTGGGTTCTTCCTCTTTGAGATGCGGCTGCACGTGCTCGACAAAAAAATCGAACCTATCGTCGAACATCGTGGTCATGGAGGTGGTTGGTACGCGCTGGAACACTTGTTTGACTTGTCGCAGCACTGCCTGGAGGGTGCCCGAGTACTGAGGGCGAAGCTTAACGCGTCCCAGAGAGTTGGTGCAGTGGCGGTTGAACAGAGCGTTCAAGTCCGCCGTGGTGAAGGAGCTAAATATGATGTTTTGCCGAAAGTACTTGGCGTGACCATCTAGCACCCACGGACGGACACGCGAGAAGTCTGTCTCCCGCAGCTCGTAGGGTTTACAGTTCAGCACAGACAAAATGACTTTCATGTGCTCCCAATTCTGCATGCCGAACACCTCGGCGCGATCCATGAGCAGAATCTCGATGCTTGACATGAAGTCGAAATCGCGCTCTGCATCACCTTCTGTGCCGATGATCATTCTGAGTCCGAGCGGCGAGGCCACGATGATATCCGATGCGTAGAAGTCGGTGAACAACTTCACTGCTTTCTTGTTGAACCCGATCCCCAGTCGAAAGGCGTCATCAGTATTGCCCGCGAACAGATCGCGATAGTCCTCGGGCTTGGTCGGGTCCACGCCCGCGTCCTCCCCAGGAGCAAACTCGGTCTCGAAGCGTTTCAAGTTCAGCACTTGCTGCTTCGCTTTCGGCGGAATTAAGCTCAGAATGGTCGAAACAAATTTGAATGCGTCATTCTTCACAGGAAGCAAGACTAGCACTTTTGGTCGAGTGTAGCCTTGATCTTGCACATCCTCTGGCTGCTGGATGTCATTGAGCGCCTTGTCGTAGGCTTCAATGACCGGATTCCTTTTTACTTCGTTTCCTCTTTTTTCCTGTGGACGTCAATTGGAGCTCTCGTTCAGCGGTTTTCCGGTCAAGCATGATCTTGGCTCGCTGCCGTTTGATTTGAGTCAGCCGTGCATTGTTCTTTGCTACGATTCGCATTGACTTGAGCACGTGGTTGGTGATGTGCAGCGCGCCGAGTTGAATAAATAGTTGTCCAGTTGCGACGGTGCGGTTCGCAAACCAAACATCACGATACGAGTTCAAAAAACCAAAAATATTAGTTTCGATAGCAGACTCAAACACAGTCTTGGAAGTGCGCTTCAACAGCTGCTTTAATGTTGCTTCCATTCCGGGCAACAGCTTAAAATCTTGAAAGGGTGTGGAGAGGGATAATGGAAGGGGCGATTCCTTTTGATCGCCAAGCGCAGATTCTTCAAAAATCCCAGAAAATGACTGCAATACATGAAAGTCATTTCCTGGAAAAGCCTTTGTGGTAGTTTTGTCTAAAAACGATTTCTCCAGTTGGTTTGCTGGCGCGAAACGAAGATCAAACGTGCTGCCAACAGTCGTGGAATTCTCGTCTAGATTATCCACGTAGTCCTCTTCCTCCTCTTCTGCATCTTCTCCCTCATCTCCTTCAGCTGCCTCATCTCCTTCGTCGATAGCATCCCCTTCAGTCCCTTCAACAACATCAGCCACGTCACCTTCGTCCTCTTCTTCGTCGATCATTCGCGGCTTTCAAAAACTTCCGTGGATGTTGTTGTGAAGCCACCCCGCTCTGGGGACGACCCATCAATCATCATGGCCTCGCCAGCACGGTGGCTCACACTCATTGTTCCACAGCGACCTTGTGATCAGGGATGAGCTGTTGCGAATTGCAGGGCAGATTTGCATCCAAATGCAAGAAGGAAAGAACGGCGACAAGTCTTTTCTCTTCTCCTCTCCCTCTTCTTTTCTCTCTCTCTTCTCTCTCTTCTCTCTCTCTCTCTCTCTCTCTCCCCCCCCTTTCCCACGACGCTCTCACGCGCATGCCAGAAAAGGGACAACGTCAACAAGCGCACGCGAGCGACACGCACACATACTTGAGCCTCTCCTCTCCTCTCTCCTCTCTCCTCTCTCCTCTCCTCTCTCCTGTCCTCTCTGCTCTCTCTGCTCTCTCTGCTCTCTCTGCTCTCTCTGTTCTCTCTGCTCTCTCTGCTCTCTCTGCTCTCTCTCTGCTCTCTGCTCTCTCTGCTCTCTGCTCTCACATCCCGCACCGCGCGTTGCACATCCCTCTATTTCTTCTGTATCTTACTATTCTGGATTTTCTTTTCTTGTCTTTCATTGTTCTCCTCTGTTAAAAATTTTTGATCTCTTCGTCCTTTCATTCTTTATTATTCTCGTTTTTCTTGGAAACACGTACAGCTAGTCCGCCATTCCTCCCCTCGTGTGATCGATGCTGCTGACCCGCTACCTGGCCCGTGGTGGGGTGGGTTCCCGCAAGCAAGTGCTGCAGATGGTGGAGGCAGGGCGTGTGCGCGTGGACGATGCGGTGGTGCGGGACCCCGAGTTCGTAGTCTCGGGTCAGTCCGTCAGCCTGGACTCAGGGGCCAAGGTGGAGTTGGATGCGTGCAGAGTGTTCGCCTACCACAAGCCCGTCAGGTGTACACACGTTCGCCCACCCCTCCACCTGGTGTAGGGAGGTGGTGAGTAAGGCCCCCAAGGACGGCCAGCTCAGCGTGTTCCAGAGCCTCGCCTCCCGCTACCCCGACCTGCCACTGCTGCACGCTGTGGGCAGGCTGGACTACATGTCCGAGGGCTTGCTGCTGTTCACCAACGCGGGGGAGGTGTCCCGCTGCCTGGAGCATCCTTTCAACGCGTTCGAACGTCAATACCACGTGGAGTTGACCCGCGATTACCGTGCCTTGCCCTCTCTGCTGACTGCTTTGAGCAAGCCTATGGTGGTGGACGGCACCGAGTACCGAAGCGTATCTGCCACCTCGATGGGCAATAAGTGGGTGCACGTGAGGCTCACCGAAGGTCTTTTCACACCTCTTTTGGTTGTTTTTCACAGGGTGCAGGCAAGAACAGGGAAATCCGCGTGCTGTTTGCCAAGTTGGGTTTAGAGATCTCTCGGCTCAAGCGCGTGGCCTACGGGCCTTTCACTTTGGATGAGTTACAGCCCAACCAGCTGGAACCAAGGCCGGTTCCCGACGAGGTGTTTGAACAGATGGCGACCTTTCAAGAGTGGCATGCGAACGGGAGACAAAAATGACTAAATTACCTCGACTGATCGCAGTTGAACATAAAATTTGCCTTTTACTTTTACCTTTTTTTGTAAAAGAAGGAGTGGGCTTCCTGAGCAGCCCGTTTGGCCAAAGGAGTGGCTGTGGGGTTGTTCTCGCTCCAGTCAGTCTTGATCACCATGGTCACGTTGTCCTTGCCGAGCACCAAACGCAAGACCTCCATGGCGGCTTGGGTGTGCGCAGTGACCGCTGGGGTACTCGGGGTGCATGGGCGTCGAGAGTTGGGGCGTCCAATCAGCCACAGCCTTGTTGCCAAAGGTGTCACCAGAGCGGATGGCGGTCTGAGGACGCCACAGAGCAGAGGTACCAGACACTCGGCCCCTAACAAGATTGAAACATTCTTTAAGAACTAACACCATTTCATTCCGTAGCACGTATTGCATGCCTCAAAAATGCCCAACCCCAAGGTGGCGAAAAAGCGAGCAGTTTCGATGTTGGTGAGGTTAGCGGGCAGATTAGCGCGGCCGATTTGAGTCCAAACAACGGGGAGGTGAGCCCAATCGTGAAGCCAGAAGAAGGAGTGTTGTAGTTGTAGGAATCCTTGCTTTTCTTGTCATTGGAGCCGTAGCGCTGGGATTCAACCAAGTTTTGGTTGTACTTGGGAGTTCCAACGACGATAGGGCTTAATCCCTGAGCATACGTGGAGAGAGCCTTAAAGTAGGGCTTGATGGTGCCGAAGTGGCCGCGCTCTTGCCAGTTCATTTGGGAATCCTTTCCTTTGTAGCTCACAGTGACCTTGTCCTTGGGAACGTCAGTAAATTGATACTTGCCCTGGTATTTCTTCAAGGTCTCTTGGTCCACTCCGATGGTGCTCGGAGCGACATAGATCTGGACAAAGTTCACGATCCATTTTCTTCACGATTGGCAGGACCAGCTTATCAAGGGCATCACGGGAACGAGAGGTTCCGTTGTAATAGTTTACATAGACATTCAACAAAGGATCGTAATACCCAGATTGCAATTGCGGGAAATTGTAGGAAATGAATTGATGAGCAGCATAAGAAGTAACAGCTTCGTCAGTTAAGAGCTTGTTCTTGTTGGCCTTCAAGGCGTTGAAAACTTTCTCCGAGCAACCCAAGCCACCTTGCGTGATGGTGGTTGGAGACGCCCTTGACAGAGTCAACTCCCAGTCGCAAGGCATGAGCCCAATCGGTCATCGCGTTCGTCAAGACGGGAGCCGTTTCTTGTTCAGTGGTTCCCACCCCAATGTGAACTGGTTCCATTGGAGCTGTGGTTGTGTTGGTTTTAAAATCTGAAGTCGCCATCTTCATTTCGGTCGCCATTGAGGCTTTCCCCTTTTGGGCCGCCAGGCCAATCAAACCGAGGATGAAAAGTTTCATCTACGAGATGAGCGAAACCCTTACAAATCGGGTTTGTGACCACAAATTTGGGGCTGATTCACTCGGAAAAAAACGTGACTGGATTGATTTCATCGGTCGACTGGCTTGGTCGGGACTAGCATGGTTCTGATCAACGTCCATCTCAGCCAAGACTTGGGAGGAGGTTAGCATGTCTCCAACGAATTTGCAAATTTTATTAATTTTGTCAAGGGGTCGTGTCGGTGGACCTTCCTTCCTCCGCCCAATTTGTGGAAGTGAAAGCAGCAGCACTGGCAAAGTGCAGGTTCCCTCTATCCTCTTGATTGACTCAAACGACTGCTAGAGCTGCGAAAAAACTTCCTCCAGGTCTGTGCGAAATAGTGGGATTGAAAAAATTTGGAGCAAATTAGGAGATGACTCTGTCTTCGTCTTATCACTCCAGTTGGATCCTACCCCACTCATGGAGGTGGCACAAGAGCCAGAAAATTATTCTTTCCTTTCTTAAATACTCACAACAAAACACTGAACTCGCATTCTAGAACATCCCGGTGTCGACTGCTCCGGGAGCTTCGAAGGGAGTGGTTTGTCTATTCATCCGCGGGCCGCTCACTTGGTTAGGTGGAGGCCTCGTTATCGAAACTCAGTGATGCCGAGCTCGAAGCACGCAGGGTTTTGTGGTGACCCAATTTGTTTGTCAAGATCATTTAGAAAGCGAACAAGCATGAAAAAGATGAAAAAGCTATTGATGTGAACGCAGAAGCAGCAAAGCGTCTCAAAGTCCCGGATTTGAAGTAATGCCCTTTTCCCTTCCCCCTTTTTGTCCTCCCTCGTTGTTCCCTTTACTTCCTTCTTCTGTCTTCATGCGAGAAAGGAATTAAATTGTAGTGGTATGTCCTCAAGTGATGCCGCGGATGCGCTCCTGCGGTCTCTCCAGCACTAACCTTGCCGACATAACGGCTGAACAGGTCGGAAAGGATTTATGTGGAGCAATCTCTTCGGGTCGTCGTGGACATGTTCGTCGCTTTCTTGAAGCAGGTCACCCAAGAATTTCTCGCACAAGTGCACATTTTACTCCCAGGCCGCTGCCATGGGAAAGCCAGCACTATCCGAGCGATACCGATCGTTTGTCTTCCAGGTTGTTATTCGTTTTGTGAATGTCAAACGAACTCCTTTTAGAATATCGAGGAGCTTTACACCTTGCACCGGAGTAACAGCGCACTGAAAAGCAATGCATTGACCGCACCCGTGTAGGCTTCTACCAAGATTTGTACAAGTTGCGGATGAAAGACTCTGCTTCGTTTGTTGAGGGACTTGGAGCTTTGGTTGTCGTCACATTGGCCTGTATTTCAACGTGATTAGATTCGTGAGCG
>Ga0215283_10032_pt1 | contig 9527 bp, 6 predicted proteins | sample ZER3_1Amoeba_F21_FD_182617 | JGI IMG/M metagenome (GOLD analysis project Ga0215283, IMG submission 182617) | Enriched cells of freshwater protists from Biology Centre CAS, Ceske Budejovice, Czech Republic - ZER3_1Amoeba_F21 | ecosystem: Environmental > Aquatic > Freshwater > Unclassified ...
GCTCCCTTGCCAATCCCGAGCGAAATCATCAGGTCGTACTCGGGCTCAACATCGCGAACTAAGTTTGAAGTAGCACTGTGCTCAAGGGCTCCCTCCTCGTCTTGGCTCACGAAGTAACTTTTGTCGTTCCACGGCAGAACCCCAAGTGGTTTGAACACCGACGAGACTGCCTCCTCGAACCGCTGTTTCTCTGCGGATCCTTCCCAAGCGCGTCGTAGTGGACCTGAATCAACCCAAAAAACAAAAAAATTCTGCAGATTTTTCAAAAAAAGGATGAATATATTTCAAAACGAAAAAAGAAGCAACCTGTGACCACTGCTCGCACTTGCGTTCGAAATCGCTTCCTCAACGGCGCCAGATGGCTGCGCAGCGCTCCCGAGATGGTGTGTGAGGGGAGAGGGGACTTGGGCTGATACGACGATAGCGGCACTGCCAGAGAAGAAGAAGAAGCGAGAGGGTAGGACGATAAAGAGAGAAAAAGAGGGAGAGGAGAGAAGCAGAGTGTGTATGAGTGAGTGAGAGAGTTACTTTGGAGGCATGGGCGAGCCTGACAAGCTTCTCGGGACAGCTGGGTTGAAGGCCAAAGTACTGCAGAGCTTTTCAAGCCGCCAATACTTGGAGCAGCTCTTGGAATTTGCGAAAAGCTTTGCTCGACCTGTGATCGCCCTCAAGTCAGGTTGCTTGATATATCTACAGAGCAATCCCGAGCTGCTGGAAGTGCTGGTGCAGAGTCCTGGCCGACCGCCTCGGAATTACGGTCCAGTGTTTGCACGTGGCCAATCGCTTCGGTTGCTCATGGCTGACGATTCTTTGCTCGCTACTCGAGTGGTTTCGGGTACAATCGTTATGCGATGGCACTGGCGTGCGGTGGTTCTGGTGTTGATGACCCGGCAGTAGGAGGAGGAGCAGGAGTGGCCCACTCACGAGCAGAACCACTCCAAGTGGATCTGCGGGCGACGCGATTCGTTGCAGCACCTTGCCGTCAACTGAATTCTGCACTCTGTCGCTGGAGTGAGCTGCTCGAGTTGGGAGAGGAGGAAGTGAACACTCTCGTCGTGAACGAGTTGAGGAAAGAGCACCACCATGCGAGAGGAGAAGAAGAGTTAGTGAGTGGTGTTTACCTCGTTCCGAACGCGTGTCGGGTTCGGATCCAGCGAGCTGTGAGAAAAGGTCAAGTGGTGGAGAGCTATGAAGCAAGATGGCGAGAAGTCGAGAGGGAGTTGCGAGATTCCTCAGGTGCGCTAATTGGGCGTGCGGAATGGGGAGACTCGACGACCACTTCTTCTCGCAAACCCAACTTCCGTGAGATGAAACTCAGTTTTCTCGACACATACCATCCTCGATTTGTGAGAACTGACAACAACAAGTTCACATTTTGCAGCTGGGTGCCGATCGAGGTCGAGCTGACGGGCGTGCCCTGTCTCCAGCTCGGGACTCGACTCGCAGTGCTGGGGTCAGGCATCCACACCCTTGAGCGGATTGATGGAGAAGGCAAGTACCACTGGCGGCAAGAAAACGTGCAGAAATTGGTGGAAGGCTGGCCCGCTTCGCTCGCTGGCTTGAGTCGTCCAGTTCTAGCCACTCGCTTCGCCTACCAGGTCGGAGTGAAATTAGTTGTGTTGCATGAGCAGGGCTGGGTCGCTGCGAGTGTGTGTGGAATGGTGGGAAACCAGCACGTGGTTGAGCTAGAAGAAGACAAGTCTGCACCCAAAAAAACCCAAAAACAAAAACTCCAGCTCGACTTGAACGACTTCAACCACACCTGGCGAGAGGTGCTGGTGGACGACAGCGGAGGGTACGATGCATGTATGGCAGCCTACAAGGCTGTGGTGGAACAAGAGCAATGCATGGTCGAGGACGCGATCACGGGCAAGAAGCTGCGAGTGGAGGATCAGTTGTTGGCAATCCACATTCGCAGAAGATCCAGATCCAAAGAAACGATGATGGGGAGCGACAAGAAGACGAATGAGAATAGGGAGCTTTCGAAAAGGGGAGAGCAGGAGAGTGACAACAAAACTGCTCCTTCTTCTGATTTCGAAGTGAAAGACTCTGCTGAACCGTTCGTCGCAGACCTCAAGAATGTGCGAGACTTGGCCGACTGTCTGCTGAGGGCGTGTGATGAGCAAGCCCGCCATTTAGGCTGCTATCGAGTTCCCGCCTTCCTCATTGTGGCTGCTCCTGGGTCAGGCAAGACATGGACCATGAAGCAGTTGGCATACCTGCTGGCCTCACGAGTCCCAACTTCGTCGCAAGGGACTTCATCGTCATTGGCGCAGGCTCCGTTAGTGATCTATGTGCAAGTGCTGGCAAGTTTGATTCGCAAATATGACCCTCGCCAACGCGAGCGTGATCTCGATTTTGTGGAGTTTTATATTCGTCATACCTGCACTAAACCCTCCCAGAGGCAATTTTTGCTGCAAGTAACTGAAATTACTACCACAATAGGACCTTCTTTTTTCTCTCGTTCTCACTCTCTTTTCTCTCTCCTCTCTCTCCTCTCCTCTCTTTTCTTCTCTTCTCTTCTCCTCTCTTCTCTCTCTTCTCTCCGAGACACATAACTACACTCCCACTGACTACACTCACTCAGGAATGATTCTCTCTTAGGCATTCCGCATGCGGACCGTCATTGTTGTTGTGGATGGACTCGATGAAGCACGTGACTTGATGATCGTGGAATTGATTTGACCGGGGTCATACAGTTGTGGCTACCTCCCGACCTGAAGGAGTACAACGAGAGGATGGGACACTTCTGGGCACAGAGCTGGACAACTTCACAATCTTGGAGCTGGAACCTTTGACAAAGCAACAACAGAAACAAGCGATCAAAGCCCAGCTGAGCGGCAACGTGTTTTACGACAATCTTGATGGCTTCAGTGAAGTCAACAACAAAAATCAATCAACAACTAAGAAAATTAAAAATTAAAAAATTAAAAAATTAAAAAATTAAAGCCCAATCAACAGTACCGCACATACAATGCATAGGTGAGATCCGGTCACGACAAGCTGTATGGGAGTCTCTCGGGTCAATGGGGTGTGGAGAGGTTGGCAAGTGTAGACCGATCGAAAGGAGTCGATGGCAAGCTGGATCCCTCGATACGACAGCGAGGCGTGAACGGTGGGTTGCTCCAAACCCGAGCGCTAGATGCTCCATTGGTCTCTTCTTCACTGAGGCGGATCGCGACACAACCCGTGAACCAGGCATTGGAGGAGCTGTTGAGCAAGCTTCAGATGCAACAGCTACGGCAACAGCAGCAAGTAGGGTTGCCTCTTCAGCAGCATCATGATCGCCAACACCCTGGGAGAACCTCGACACCATTGTCGTTGGCGAGCTTATGGGCGATCACGGCCGCTGCCACAGACGAGCTGTACAGCATCGCTGAGAAGCTGCACCCGAAGTTGGAGACTGGGATCCGCGGGCTGTGCGAGGAGGCCAACATCGAGTGCAAGCTGCAGTTTGCGCCGCTGAAGGATCCAGTGCGAGTGTTGGAGAAGGCTCTGGACGACTATTGGGATCGCTTTGCAGAAGAAGAAGGAGAAGACTCGGTGCCGGCCACGGCTTGTGTGACTGACATCGTACGCTGCAGGTTTTTGTGTCCGAGTCTAGAGGCATGTGCGAATGTGGCCCAAGTGTTGATTGAAGGAGCTCCCGCGTGGCTAGAGCTGATACGAGTCAAGAACAAGTTCCGCGAGCTCGATTCCGCTCATTTCCGCAACGTGTTGTTCAATTTTCGGGTGCACTTTTGTGGCGGGTGTGGTGATCTCCGTGACTCTGCTGTCCTCCTCGAGCACGACTGCTCGTGTAAGAATAATAACAACAACGATCAGCAAGAAGAAGAAGAAATGTGTGGGGGTCCGCCGAGACACACACAAGGAGGAGGTTGTCGCCACCTCACCTCGCATATTTTCGAGATCCAAGTGCACCATGAGCAAATCTTGGACTTGAGCGAGAACATGCACTCACACGTGTACTACGAGTTTTTCCGTACCAAGAATGACACGATCAAACCCGAAGAGCTCGATTTCATGATTGACAACCAGCTGCAGTTCTTTGCCGAGATTCGCAGCTCGCCAGTGCTTCTATCCCTGCTGATTCTCATCTTGGACGTGGGAGCCGACTTCCAGTTACCCAACAGCGTGTACCAGCTGTACGAAATGGCGATCCAGGCCTCCATCAAGCGCTTTGTCGAGGAACGATCACACCTCCTCGACAACAACAGTAGTGTCACAAAAGACATGAAAGCGGAGGTTTTGCGAGTGGTGCAAAAGATCGGACATCGCAACCATGTGGCGCAGAGGCGAGCTTTCGAGCACTTAGCCCCTACGGATCCCGACTATGGTCTGTGGAATGAGATCTGTGCTACCGGAATCTATGGCACTGCGACGACCACTGTGCTTTCGTTTGTGAAAGTGATTGCTCAGATGGAGCTCTATCAGTTTTCGCATCTGTCTTTTCAAGAGTTTCTGTATGTGAGGGAGGCCAAACATTTGGAGTCAAAAGAAAACGAAGAAGGCAACTCAATCCCGATTCCATCCATGATACAGAGGCTGTTTCTTCTGATGCAGAGGAGAAGAGAGAAACGAAAGTTGTTGGATTTCCACAGCATGGTGAAAGATGGTTGGAATTACAATGCACTGCGAATCGGAGTGAGCCATGCAGAGTTGAACAGTTCCATGTTGCTGAATGGCCATGAGGATGACATGAGTAGTAAGTCTCAAACTCAGAAGGCAAAGGAGAAGAAGGCTCGCTTTGAGTGGCGTGGTATCCGAGGCGAGAATGCGGAGTTGTGCCAACAGCTGTTGAAAGTCAACAAAACGGTGCAGGAATTGGTCCTCGACAACGGTCAGTTGACTGCCTTGCCTCGAGTCAACAATCAAGTGGAATGTCTGTCGGTTCGTGCCAACCCGTTGCTCGCGTTTCATTCTCCCATGAGTAGCGGGCTCGTGGGGTGCAAGTTGAAGACCCTGGAATTGACAGGCAGTCTTGCTGGAGGTGTGGAGCACATGGTGGATGCACTTCGAGGCAACTCCAACTTGCAATTCCTTCATCTGGCTGACAATGGGAACTCTATCAAGGATGCCTCGGTTGTGGCTTCTTTGTTCGCTTCCAACCCAGCTCTTGTGGCGATCACTTTGCCATTGTCGTCGCTCGAGGCTGCGACCACCACGCTCTGTGAAGTCGCAAGAGCGGTTCAACACAATTCGTCATCAGGGTCGAGGATGACAGTGCTTGTGATGTCGAGAGCAGTCGTGCCTTCAGACGCCCTCGAGGCAATGCGCGCTGACCCCAAGTTACACATGTGGGATTATGCGTGTCGGAACCCAAACACATTCTCCTCACCGTGTCAAGTTCAGGAGGATCAAATCAACGACACCTTGGCGAGTTATGTCGAGGCCCTTCCGCTCTCAGGCGACCTGATTTGTGTTGCTCCTGCTCCACTACAGATTGGTGACAGAGAAAATGAAAGTCCCATCACTTTTATCAGTGCAGTTTTCGCAGCGAATGAGTTTGCGATGATTTCCCTGACCGCTGCCTCAAATGTACTTCTTTCTTGCAACAACCTCGACTTGCGTGGGTTTCGTGTCGGAGTGAAAAGCCTGCCACAGCTCATGCTCTATGCACGCAATTTCTCAGCCATGACACTGAAGCTGGCTGACACATCCGCTCTGGAATGCCTGGTGGCATTGGTGATCACTCACCCAGCAGCACGCAAGCTTGCGATCACTGCAGTGTGCCCTGCCGAACATTTCGACCCTGGGTTTCTTGACGAGTATCGGATGGACTCTGTCGGTTTGTTTTCTTTTTAAGAACACCGACTCCGCGAGGCCGCCAAACTGTGGGGACTGACCATTCAAGAAGAGGAAGGAGCAGTGAAGCCTCCAAAGTTCACCTTCAAGCACATCGCACCCCTCATGATTGCTGCCGTTGTGACCGTACCTTTCTGGATCACCCTTGCTGGTCATGTCGTGTTTGGCAAACATAAATGGTTGGTCAAAGACAATCCGCGGATTAATCAGAGTGTTTATGGCACTCGCCCATTCAACCTGTGGAACCTTTTAACGTTTAGTTGGATTCAGATGGGCTTGGCTTGGTTGCCCATCATTGATGCATCGGTCAAAATGCATGTGTACGTGATCCTCTTGGTCCTGATATTGCTTCACAACCTTGGCGAGAATGAGGTCATTCCTCGAGAACGGAGACTCTCAGCAAGTGTATTCACTTGGTTCGAGCTTGGTTCTTACTTCGTGCATCTGGTCACGGTATGTCAACTGTCGATGCTGATGTTTTCACTTTCCGCATTTAAAATCTATCATGAGGCAGTCTTTAACATCTTCTTGATGCGAGTGCCGACAGACGTGCTTTGGACCCTGGTCGCTGGCGCGGCCGCTCTGTTTGGTGCTATTCCCGTGATTCTTCGAGAGGTTCGAGTGTTCAAAGCTCCCGAAGCGTTTTATCTTTTCTGTGGAGTTATTGAGATTCCTATCATCTTCAATGTCTTGGACCACCCCGAGCAAGAACGGCTTGCCATATTTTTCATGGCACTGTTTTTGCTTGCCGACAGTACTGTGTGGATGTACTTCAAGAGGGTTTACTCAGGGAGAAATGTGTTGGATGCAGGTGAACACTACAAAAAACTCGATCTCATGTTCAAGTTCATTGTCGTGTACCTTTTCTTCGCCCTCGAGGATTTTAGACCAGAGATGTTTTTCGCAATTGCGACTGGTATTTTCTTGGTGCAATTTGTCATAATCCTGGCTGTCCAACCATGTGGCCAGAAGCGAGGCAACATCTTCCACATGGGGTGTTCAGCTGTATTAACTTTATCTTCACTGTATTGTTTGGCTGTCACGCTTCAAGTACTTAGTCTGGAATCCCTTTTTGCTGTTGGCGTGGGAGTGGGGACGACTGGAATTGTTGTGATTACATTGGCATCCATGGTGCTGGCCAAGACACCACCCAGTGTGGTGATGCAGGAGGCGATGGGACAGCCCTTTCATGCTGACCCTCTCGCCGAGCGCCAAACTCGATTTGATAACTCCACACCGCGGTTATTCACCCTTTTTGCGGTGCTCTTCAACCTCAGCCTCATTCCAACGATTACTATCGTCCTTTTGACACTATTCTTTCCGCTCAATGAATCCGTCTTGCTGCTCTACCTCGCAGAATTGCCGTTGATGTGTGTTGGAGCTGGTATTGGTATGCTAGTGCAACGTCCGAGAAGCGACCGCACCGATATGGTGTTGATTGGTCTGCTAGGGTTCTGGCTTGGAGCCACCTTTTTTGTGCAATATTTTCCGATTGCTTACATACTGAGGCCTGGCTTTGTGCTCTTGCTGCTCTTTCTTCCTCTTTTTACGCTTGCAATGTATTTCTTGTCGAAACGCTGTGCGAAAGTCACCCCCATCGCGGCCTTCTTGTTGATGATTCCCCTGCTTGCCTACTTCATCCTTGACTCGCTGCCACTCTTCTAGTTTATTCTTGGAGAAATCACGAAAAGACAATTCTTGACGTTTCTTTTTTTTTTTTTTAAATTTGCTGTATGCCAACAATAACAAGAATTTTAATTTTAAGCAAATCTAAGGGAGTTTATTGTTTAGTTGTGCCTTCCTCTCCTCTTCTCTCTTCTTTCAAGAAGACAATCTTGTTTGTTTGTTTGTTTGTCTCTCACAACATGTCCGAAACAAAAACAAAAACAAATTGCTTTTGTCAATCGTCTCGCCCGCTTCCTTTTGCGCGACTCGAAGCCGAGATACACACACCACTTCCCTCACATCCACCGACAGCTGTTCGATAATGTTGGTTCAAGATCTTGGGAGGTTCGCGTCGCTCGCAAGCCTCCACAATCTCATCAAGGGACAGCTGCCCTTGCATCATATCGGTCGCCCAATCGAAGCGTCTTCGCAGAGCGATATGGAAGGCAGCGTTGGCTTTGTTGACCACGTGCACTGCTTGCTTGTCCAAGTTCCCACACCTTGGTGACGAACGCTTGGCTCATCGACCACTCATGACGACGATCGTGAAGCAGCGTGCCAATATGCGCTCCTTTTCGTTGTCATCGTTGTCGTCCTCCTCGTCAGTGTCATTGTTGTCATCGCGAACCATAGTTTCGAGCTTGAAGTTGGGGTTGTATCTCATCAACTGAGCCACAACCAAGTCATGACCACGCTCGATCGCCAAGTAAAGCGTCTTCAGATCCGAGTCTTGTGATTCGTGCATTGATCAAGCCAGGGCTGTGATTCAGTAGCTGAATGTGTGGAGGCCTCCTTCAACACATTCCTCTTTGCTCTTTCTTTTTTGCGACTCTCCTCTCTTCTCCCCTTGATACACTAGAAAGAAGAAGGAAAAAAAAAAGAAAGAAAAAAAAAGAAGGAAAAAAAAAGAAGGAAAAAAAAAGAAGGAAAAAAAAAAAAAGAAAAAAAAAAAAAAAAAAAAAAAAAAAAAAAAAAAAAAAAAAAAAAAAAAAAAAGAAAAAAAAAGAAGGAAAAAAAAGAAGGAAAAAAAAAGAAGGAAAAAAAAAGAAGGAAAAAAAAAGAAGGAAAAAAAAAGAAGGAAAAAAAAGAAGGAAAAAAAGACAACAGAAAAGAAAAAAAGAAAGAGGGAGAAAGAAAGGAGAGAGAAGAAGAGAGAAGAGAGAAGAAGAGAGAGAAAGAGAAGAAGAGAGAAGAAGAGAAGAGAGAAGAGGAGAAAGAAGAGAAAGAGAGAAAGAAGAGAAGAGAGAAGAGAAGAGGAGAAAGAAGCGCGATTTAAGTCGAAGGTCGTCCCTTGAAAAAACAACCCAACACCTTAACCTCGATCAACAATCTTGCCTTGTTACTTCAAGCTCGAGGCAAGCTGGCTGAGGCTGAGCCGTTGTTGAGGGAGGCATTGGACGGGAGAAGGCAGCGATTGGGCAACTCCCACCCCGACACCTTAATTTCGATCAACAATCTTGGCTGTTGCTCCAAGCTCAAAAGAATCTCTGCTTCACAAAAATTTCAGGTGGTATGGTGACGTCTCGCGTGTTCGCTCTCTCTCTTTATCGCAATGCATTTCGGCTTTGCCTTCTTCACGATCGCTTTCCTGTTTTAAAGTCCTTTCTCAATCGGTACTTTAGCTTGTTTTTTTTAATTTTCGATATGGATTGTTTTTTAGTGGTCCTTCGGCATACTTCGATCGAACCACAGAATCATTCAAGAAACTGCCCCAAGATTTCGCAAAGGCAAAAAATGCAAAAAATTTTATCTCTTTGTTCGCTCAAAGATATTCACTTTTCCTTTTAATTAGACACTCCCCTCAACCACGATCGTGCTTGAAGAAGATGTTCCTGCAGAAGTATTGTGTTGTGTGTGTGAGAGTGAGAGAGAGAGAGTGAGAGAGAGAAGAGAGAGAGAGTGAGAGAGAGAGAGAGAGAGAGAGAAGAGAGAGAGAGAAAGAGAGGGATGATATTCAACAGAGGATTGGTTTAGCTGAATTGAAGACACACGCGAAATTGAGGGTGCAACATTTCGTGGTGAAGGGTTTTTTGCAATTTGTGTGTGTAGTTTGCTTC
>Ga0215283_10033_pt1 | contig 9514 bp, 11 predicted proteins | sample ZER3_1Amoeba_F21_FD_182617 | JGI IMG/M metagenome (GOLD analysis project Ga0215283, IMG submission 182617) | Enriched cells of freshwater protists from Biology Centre CAS, Ceske Budejovice, Czech Republic - ZER3_1Amoeba_F21 | ecosystem: Environmental > Aquatic > Freshwater > Unclassified ...
GCCGCCACCGGTCTAGCCAAGAAAATTAAGATTATGATTCAGGAAACCTGAAGTTCGTGGTCTTTTCGACGAAACTAAAACCACCATTTGTTCACAACCAACAAAAGCATGTCTCTACCTCACAGTGTTTGCACTTTTGTCCGGCCCATGCGGTGCCTGGTGTTTCCTGCTCGAAGTTTTCGCAGGCGGGCATCTGCAAACCAGTCGACGATTACTAGCATTTCAACGCACTTTTTGGCTGGCTTGTCATGCTCAGAGGGCGAGTTTTACGGCTTGAAAAACTCGATCTCAACAAGCAGTTGGGGCCTCGAATTCGATTTTGTTGTGTCCATGCAGATCTCAACCTTGTGGTTTTTGGCGCGAGTACGGGAACCGTGTATTATTACCGGCGGCAAGCAACAGAGTCTGACACAGACGGCGACTCTTCCGGCGGCCTTGCTTTTATGAGGTCCGAGCACGACTGCAGTGCCAGAATTAACAATTTTATGATAGGCTAGCTTCCTTGTATTCTGACCGCAAGACTGGGGGAAGCATCGCCCATGTTCGAATTAATCCTCGTTGCCCCGATTTGCTCGCGGTGTGCACCACAGATTGTGTGATCCATGTTTTGTATGTTCCTTTGGCCACACAGGCTCCAGAAAAAGTGCTGTGTCGATTTCGTTTCCTCTCTTCCATCACAGAGGTACTCTGGGATGGCGAGGGCCGCCACCTCTACATTGGTGAGAACTCCGGTTTGGTTACGGTTGTGTTGGAGGTAAATGGTGGTGATATCGACCCGCGCACTGGCGCATTTGTTCTCAACAAAAACAGCCCCAAACCGGTCAGCCGCGACGTCTATCGAGCTGAGTCTGCTGTTGTCCAATTGGCCACCTCTAACGAGTTGTTGTTGGTTTCTTCGCATGCAAGATCTGTGCTAGTCAATCTCAAACAGAACTACGCAGTTCTAAAAATCGGTTCGAAGGATCGACAAGGCCCATTTGGGGCATGCTTCGATCCTCGAACCAATGGATCCCAAGTGTTGTGTGCCCTCCCCAGAGAGAAAGTGTGGGTTGCTGATGCTGGTGGGAATGTCTTGACCACCTTCAAGCTCCAGACTACCGATTGCTCCAATTTCGATCCTTACGCCACCAAGCTCAAGCAGAAGGCCAAACTTGTGCCCAATCTCTCACAGTTGATTCCGTTCCATCGTGGACTGGTATCATGGGGTCCTGGTCAGGCCTTGATGCTGGTCGACACTGAGAACATCGAAGTGGTGGAGTGGTTTGGAGCGGAAGCATTTCCTTTTATTCATTGTGTAGCTGCAGCTGCCTCTGAGTTGTATGTGATGAGTGCCGATTCTGAAGCCACTGTCGAAGCACTCAACATTTTCGTCGTGAGGGCGGTGCCTCCCACCGCCTTGTTTGCTCATGTGATGCGCCAACTACGATCTTCCAAAATGGAAACGAAGGAAGAGGACGTGTTGCAGCACATCGCAACATGCAGTCTCAGGGCTTCGCAGTGTTATGATGATGACAAACTCTGTGCAGAAATTACCTCGGCAAGCACTGCACTTTCCGAAGCACTGCGGGCTGATATCACCGAAATGCGTACTGGAACCGCCACTGACTGGAGTCCTTCCACGGCACAAGCTATTCAACACTTCTCTGCCCTTCTCTTGCATGTTCCTGATAGAAGCAAGCCCTGGGCCCCCCCTCCTTCAACTTCCGCGCCACCATCGCCTGTGATCACTCCCACTCCACACTCCGATGTCGAGCCTCGAAAACTACTTTCTTCGAGCCCTCCTTCGAGCTCCCCTCTCACAGCACGCCCAGCTGCTCGACCCAATTCGTCAATTGCACAACGAGTTGGAAACCTTGCTGAGCGATCCCTGCGAGGAAAGGACGAATCTGGAGCAGGCCTCGCGAAAGCTGTTGCAGTGCTAAAGTCGTTTACGACCAATGACAAGCCAGATCCTAGACACACGGTAGTTTTCAGTGCTAAAATCAATTGTCGTTGCACATCGAAATCTTGCGGTTGTTTCCAAGAAGCCTTTAGGATGTGCCAGTACTTTCCCGACCACGGTTGATCGGCTCCTTTTCAAATTGTTTGTTAGTCTTTTACTTATGAAACTACACTACTGCGACTTTGTTTAAAGTGATAACAGGATCTGTTAGCGAGTTTGACGGCCCATCTGCTGTGACCTTACCGATGAAAGAGTCAGATGCGGGTACGTTTTGCTGACAGGGAAGGGTTCATGTGCTTGTTTAGCTTACGGTTCACCTGCTATTTTGACCCCTCTCACTGGGGCGATTCAATTTCCAACCCCGGTATTCGTCTTTTCCAGTGCCAATGCTGAGAGGCTGAAAAAAACATCGAAGTTGGTTTCGATCTTGCCTGACGACACCAGCCTTCCAGCATCTCCACGACTTCGAAAAAAGCCCCCCAAAAAGGCAAAGCCGAAAAAAAAGGGGACCGCGAAACAGCCCAGTCCTGTCCCGAAACCCACCGCAGTCGCACCTGAGGTTGTCCCTCCAATCGCAATTGACACTCTCCCTGCTCCAGAGTCACCAAACGAGATGAAAGTGGAACAGCTGAGCGAACCTGAGAGTGTAGTTCCACCACATATGATTGCTGTCGCCAGTGTCCAGCGTGCCCATGCACTTGCTTGCTCAACAAAGCTGCTTGCCCCAGTGCTGTCAAGTTGGTTTACGGAATTTGAATCCCTGGTCATGGAAGGGCCAGCAGTTCTACATGAAACACTGATCAAGTTTGAGTTGTTGATAGTTCTCTCTCAGATCGATGATTTGCTGGTAGCATATTTGAGCCTTCAGCTATCAGCTCACCGTCCTGTCAAAGAATTTCTGAAGCGATACGCATGCTTCTTGGACTTGAACAAAGTGTTTGAAATTTGCGTTGTCAATCACATATGTGAGGAGTGCTGTTCCCGTCTGGGGAAAGAGTACTGCCCAACGGTAAGTGTAGCGGAAGCACTTGCACAGCCTGTAACCATCCACATTGAGTCGAGTACCATTGACTCAGCTCTAACTTTGCTCGGTCGTAACCCAGCCTTGATTTTTCACTTTTTGCCAACCCTCACAATGGCACATGCGTCAAAAACAGTACTTGTCGCTGCCGCCCAGTACCCTCTCGTTACCCCCTGGATGGTCCGGGGAGTGCTTTTATCTCGTGAAGCGGTTCGCGACGCCGCAACCGATGATGCAAGCCATGGACAAAATCTCTACCTCAATTATCTGGTTGCTTTGCTAAAGCAAAATCGGTGTCGCGCGAACGCGAAAGTTGTCACCGAATTTTTCGACCTTTGTTTGGCAACCAATCAACCAAAGGGGGTGTTTCGGGAAGAACAGGACACCACACAACGGTGGTGGTGGCAAGAACCTGTCACCGTGGTTCCATCAGTCGGATGCCACCGCATTGTTTGGAAACACCAGGCCTTGCTGCTCGAGGTCCTCCAAAATCCGGCAGTCTATCGATACGAAGATCAGCGGTTAGCACGGGCTTGTGCCAAATTTGGATTCGTTAAAGGTTTGCAGATTTTGTATTTGAGAAGCAGCGCACCGGCGGTCACTTCGGCTGCATTGTCATTAGCGTTGTTGACCCAAGATGTGGACTTTTTGTTGGCGCTCATGGATAAACAATTGAGCCCTTTTGTGGGAGACCCCAAGGACGCGCCAGTGAAATTTGAACACTGGAGAACGCTGCTCATTCGTTGTAAGGACTCTGGTGGAATCGATTTCTGGGTCGTTGTGAAACACATGACCACACTTCTCGGTTCCTACCTCGCGCTTTTTGTGTTGTTGCAGTCAGGAGTTCTGCGGGATGAACAGCTTTCAGCGTCGGTGTATGCAGACTTCTTGACCTCTTGGGAACTCCAAGAAAAGCAAAGGTCTTTGGGTTTGCACCTGCTGGAGACAATTGACACGCATTTGTGGCAAACAAGCTCGCCAGCGCTGTCAGCCCCGCTCCGGGCGGCACTGCGGCACGAACAGAGCGTACAACAAAAACTTAAGTCGCTGCACATGAACTTGAACCGTGCTCTCCCCGTGGAGGAAATCGCTGAGGTCCTCTCGATCCAATCTGATGTCCTCCCGGAGCGCTCCAATGGCGAGGTGCATGCGGTGTCAATGTCAAAAGTTCCCCATGGGGAGTACGCCAGCCATTGGGGAGTGCACGTAAACTTAACTCCCAATGTCACGTGTGTGTGCTGTGGGATGCGCATTAAGATCTGTGAGAGCACAAGCGCGGCGGATGCACTGCGCACTCTGTGCTTGGATGGCGGAACCGGGTCACAAAAGGGGGAGCAAGATGCATGGGATGGTCGGGAGGTGCGAACCAACAAGCAGAAAGAGGATGATGGGATCTCTGCGAGCCCCGATGATACACCATACCAAACCCCTGACCACAACAAACTCGGGGCAACTGCTTTTCGGTGTGGACATGTGTTTCACCGAAGCTGTTTGTCCGAACAAGCTTGCGCAGTCTGTTTTGACGGGCTGTTTGCTTGAAAGACTGTTTGGGGGTTGTCCACATGTTTATTTCACAAAAAGAGAGGAGAGATCCTTTGCCTCAAAGCGAGAAGGACCAGAGCAGAGAATGTTAAGGATTTACGAGGCTGCACTTTCACCACTTGTCAGGGTATGCCGAATCACGGGGTGGTTGAGATGATTTGGCGGCGGGAGTCTACGAAGATAAAAAGAAGATAAAAAGAAGAAAAAAAAGGTCAAATCACCATAGATTTGAAAATCTCCCTCAAGATGGTCATCTACGTTCAAATGATTTGCAAATTGACTGAGGATAAGAAACCATGGTCATGTCACGTCTCCAAGTGCCGCCCTATCGAAATACTTAACCCTTTTCTCTTTCTTGTTAAGTACCGGGCAGAATTGTTTCACATCCACTCGCCTACAATCAATCAATCAAAATCCCAGAAACCAAAGAAACCCTGTGGTCTGGTCAACATGGGGCATGTTGATCTGTAGATACAATCATCTCTTGAAACAACCCTTGACGAACCTTGTTCACAAAACGCACTTCAGGGGGCTGATCGGGATATGCAGCGCCGCATCGAATCGCTGGTGACGAATGGTTTGTGAGGAAACAACTTGACTACCAATTCGGTAGATACGATCGCCGATATTTGTGGACTGAGGACCTACACAACTCTTTAAAACCTCGGGGATACTCGAAAATGTACCAATGATACTGGCATCCCAGAACTCCATCTGAGTTTCATATTGCCTGTAAACAACATTAAAACAAACCATAAATCGTTTCCAACCCTCCTGTGAATCCAACTTCCGACAACCCTGGGCCCAAGCCTAGCATGGGTTGGTGGTAAGAGCGATTAAAATTTTAATTTACCACAAGAAATACTGGGGTTCACCGTTCCTGCCTTCACTTCCTCAGGATCTCCTTTCTCGAAGTAATCTAACTCCATTCGGAGCCGAAAACTGCAAAATGTCATGGCTGTTATCGACAGATTATGATGACCTGCGAGGAATCATCGCCATCTATGAGGAAGCCTTCGGGGCTCTGAAGCTCTTTATTTCGGGGTGACGTCACGTGATTTTGGTGTAATGTTCAAGGATGATGATAACGTCCACACTTGACTGAAACAAGAAAAATAACGACTGCTGTCACGACACATTCTTGAACAAAGAGATTGATATGTAAGGTAATTTTTTCATTCACTTTAGATGAGTAACATTGCCGCAGCCACAGAGTATGACTATCTGTTCAAACTCTTGTTAATTGGGGACTCGGGTGTCGGTCAGTCTTTCACGTCGATCAACAGCTCAAGCCAAATGTAGGAAAATCGTGCTTGCTTCTTCGGTTTGCTGACCACACCTACACAGAGAGCTACATCTCGACAATCGGTCTGATTTCTCCTCCATGAAAGTGAAATCGTGGCTTAGGCGTGGACTTCAAGATTAGAACCATCGAACTGGACGGCAAAACTATCAAGTTGCAGGTAAGCTGACCTATTCGACAAAAATTGTAACCATTCTAGATTTGGGATACAGCAGGACAAGAGCGCTTTCGTACAATTACCAGCAGCTACTATCGAGGAGCTCATGGTGAGACAGCACCTTGGCCTTCTGACTCTGAACTTTATTTAGGGATCATTGTTGTGTATGACGTAACTGACTCTGAGAGTTTTAACAATGTGAAGCAGTGGCTGGCTGAGATCGACCGCTACGCCTCCGAGAATGTGAACAAGTTGTTGGTGGGGAACAAGTGCGACTTAGTCAGCAAGAAGGCTGTCAACTACGAGACTGCCAAGGCTTTCGCAGACAAGTTGGAGATTCCGTTTTTGGAGACTTCCGCGAAAGTTCTTTTCGTTTTCTTCTCTTCCCTTGCTTCTTTTTGAAAATGGCTGTTTTGTAGGCTGCTACCAACGTTGAGACCGCCTTCTTGACAATGGCTGCAGAGATCAAGAATACCGTAGCGAAACAGCCCCAAATCAAGCCCAGCGCAAAGACAGAGGTGTCTGTGGGCAAAGGCTCTGATTTGTCGCAGTCTGGCGGCTGCTGCTAGATGCTCTCTCATGACAATTTTTTCATACCTGTGTTAGTTGTGTTTTGTTGTAAGGAAAAAATGTACGCAGACACCAGATTTTGGAATACAAATCCGACTGTATTTTTCAGAATTTGTTGTTGCTTTGTTTTTTTTTGCAACCACAGAAGTGTGGAGTAAGTTGTGTGTTGTGTTACTTACAAACAAAATAAAACCCACAAGAAAAAGCCATGTCATTTGAAGTATTCCCCGCACTCGACAATCTCCACCTTGTCTTTGGGTCGGTCCTGCTTGTCCACAGCCAGGTTCTCGATCTTCTCCACCAGCTTGTAGCCCTTGATCACCTTGCCAAACACCACGTGCTTGCCGTCGAGGTGGGGCGCGGCGGCGGTGGTGATGAAAAACTGCGAGCCGTTAGTGTCCTTGCCCGCATTGGCCATGGACAGCATGCCGGGCTTGTTGTGTGTGTACTTGAAGTTCTCGTCAGGGAAGGTCTCTCCGTAGATGGACTCGCCGCCCATGCCGTTGGCCTTGGTGAAGTCTCCTCCCTGCAGCATGAAGCCCTTGATCACGCGGTGGAGCACGCTGCCCTTGTAGCACAGTGGCTTCCCAGACTGGCCCACGCCTCGCTCGCCGGTGCAGAGCGCTCGAAAGTTCTCGGCAGTGCGCGGGACGGTCTTGTGGAACAGCTTGATCACGATCTTGCCCTGGCGGTGGCCGCCAATTTTGATGCTCAGAAACACCTTCTTGGTGTCGTCATCTCCTTCCTTCGGCTTCTCGGCCTTCACGTCTTTGGTCGCCACCTTGCGCTCCACTTCTCGCGCGGGGGCCTTTTCACTTTCCTCCGCCTTGCGCTTCTCGGCCTTCACTGGAGGTGCTGCAGCTTCCTCCCCCGCAGGCTTGCCATCGGCTCCGAGCTCGCCACAGTCCGCGATGCGAACCTTGATCTTGGGCGCGCCACTCTCGGAGCCCTGACGCTCAACCTTCTTGATGGTCTCTACACCCTCCAACACCTGATGAGAACAAAGTGGATGCCCACAAACCATACACAGATCGGGATATCAAGATACATGAGAAGGGGAGAAAGAAGAGAAGCGGAGAAAGAAAGTAAGGAAGAAAACACACACACACAAACACAGAGAGAGAGAGAGAGAGAGAGAGAGAGAGAGAGAGAGAGAGAGAGAGATAATAAAAAAGAGAGAGATAAAATAAAAAATAAAGAGAGAGTCGAGAGGAGGGGAGGGGATGGGAGAGAGAGGGAGAGAACCTTGCCAAAAACGCAATGCTTGCCGTTCAGGTGAGGAGTTTTGACGGTGGTGATGAAGAATTGAGAGCCATTTGTGTTGCGCCCAGAGTTAGCCATTGAAAGCACATAGGGTTTGTCGTGAAGTAATTTAAAGTTCTCATCCTAAGCCATGCTATCACGACCGATGGTGTGCGTTGTGGGTATTGTATTATGATTTATTTCGGAGAGACGAGGAGAAAGGAAAGAGAGGCAGAGAGAAAGAGAGAGAGAGAGAGAGAGAGAGAGAGAGAGAGAGAGAGAGAGAGAGAGAGGGAGGGGAGGCTGAAAAGATTCAGTGTTCTCAAGGTGTCATACGTTGAATTTTCCTCCATAGATGGACTCTCCTCCAGTGCCTAGCCATATTGTATTTCTGCTCAGTTGCTGCATACGCACCATTGCCATGCGTAAAATCTCCTCCCTGCAGCATAAACCCAGGAATAATTCGATGGAACACACTGCCTTTATAATGAAGCCTTTTGCCTTTTGTCCCCATGCCCTTTTCTCCCTAAAAAAGAAGGATCAGTCGACTCATCATCATCGTACCGTGCAGAGGCATCTAAAATTTTCTGCGGTCTTGGGAACCACATTGGAAAAGAGCTCAAATGTGACTCGTTCTGGCCTGTCTCCACCTATTCGTTCTTGGTTGCGACTTGGAAAGACAGGACTGACCAACTTGGATGTCGAAGAACACCACGGGATTCTTGCTCATCTCGCTTTGCCCCACCAGTTGATTTCAATGCACAATTCATCCGTTGCCAGCCCTCATGGCAGTCAGACCATTGGACCCATTGGAGCTTGGAGAAGAGGAGGAAGATGGTTTGTTGCGCCCTAATTCCGTGCGAGATGGGCCCATCACCATTCGGGTGATGGTGAGCAAGCAAGCTCGACAACGCCGCCTCAATTCAATAGAGCTCGCGAGCTTGGGAACATACTGGTTTGGATGGTCGTTTCTATGGCTCCCCTTGCTCGTCGTCATGATTCCCACGCAGGTGCAGAATTAGATTCGTAGTGACCTTCTTGACTTAGGTTTCATCGATGTCAGACGAAAACAGCAAAGGGGCTGCATTAAGTCACACGTTGTTGTTGGGCTCAGCTGTGTCCGTATTTGCAGCTCCTGTGTTTGGTTCCCTCAGCGATTCCAGGTGCATCCAATTGGGGGCCTCCAGACAATATGTTTCTAGTCGCAATGCGATGGGGCGCCGTCGACCTTTTATGATCGTGGGCACGTTGATCGCTTCCGTAATCACGCGCTTGATTTTCTGTCTATCTATCTTCCGTTTTCTCTCATGTCTCTATCTCTGCTCTTTCTTCTTCATACACTACGAAACATGTAAGCAACAGAAATTAATTTGTAGTTGGCTTTGATGTGGATGGCCCTGGCAAAGGACCTGTATTGGTAACGTCGTTTGAAATGTTCCTCTGAGAGTTTGTCGTGAAGGTATTCTCTGGGCTTCCTCGTGTTGTCGTTCGCGAACAACATGATTCTCTCCCCTTACTCGGCACTGGTAAGCCTCTCTCTCTCTCTCTCTCTCTCTCTCTCTCTTTCTCTCTGCCTCTCCCTTACTCTTCCCTCTCTTTACTTTTTTTCACTTCAATTTTTTGTAGGTTCCAGACATCGTTCCTCCAAGTCAACGAGGTAAGCACCACACCCACACACCCCCCAAACACACAACACACAACGCACACTCTCTCTCTCTTTCTCTCTCTCTTTCTCTC